>Ga0182742_1001467_pt1 | contig 30080 bp, 25 predicted proteins | sample eDN5th37CBELigMG_FD_128880 | JGI IMG/M metagenome (GOLD analysis project Ga0182742, IMG submission 128880) | Enriched Miracle-Growth compost microbial communities from Emeryville, California, USA - eDNA 5th pass 37_C BE-Lig MG (version 2)... ... | reverse complement strand
TGGATCAACGCACCGGTGAGCAGGGTCAGGGCGGCGACCACGCCGGTGAACGCGACGGCCACGCTGTCCACGCGATCCGACACGATGGGTGGCATCGTGGCGAACGAGACGGTCGCGCATCCGAAGACCCACGGAGCCCACGGCACGACACCCCACCGGAAGCGTCGGGTGGACAGGGTCGACAGGCGCCACGAGCCCTGCACGGTGCGGGGCCGGTGCGCGTCGGGGACGGCCCACACCAACACCACCGCGACCACCATCAGAGCGATGTGCACGAGGTAAGGCAGACGGTCGGGGGCGGGCAGCCACTGCGCGATGAGACCGGCGAACAGGGCACCGCTGCCGAATCCCGCCGACAACGACACGGCGGCCCGGCGCGCTCCCACACCCGGCCCTTCGCTGAGTTCCTTCATCCAGGCGGTGCCGGCTCCGAACGCCATCCCGGATGCCAATCCGGCGAGGACCCGACCGAGATACAACAGCGCGTGGATGTCGGCGCCCAGCAGCAGGACGATCGACGACACGATGCTCACCGGGATCATCGCCCGGATCACCGGACGACGGCCGATCCGATCGGCCACGCGCCCGAAGTAGAGCAGCGCGGGGATCAACCCGACGATGTAGGAGCCGAGCATGGCGGTGAACGAGTCGCTGCCGAGTCCCAGGTGGTCGCGGTAGACGAGCTGCATCGGAGCGAACTGATTGGCGCCCCAGCTCACCGCGAACACGGCGAACGCGAGACGAGCCCAGGACGGAATCATTTCCCGATCCTCTCAGGCCCGTTCCGGCGGGAAAGTATCAACTCTTCACACCGCGGCGACCGGCTTCCTGTGGAGTGTGGACGTAGGAGGGGCCCGGAGCCGGCCATAGCGTTCTCGTCGAACGCAGACCAAGGAGGGCCAGTGGCGGTAGACGGTCGATCCCCGACGCTCGACACCGAGCGCACCGGCACGTGGACCGGCGCCGACGCGCGGTCGATCGCCGCCGTGGTCCGCAACCGCGAGGTCACCGCCCGTCGGGTCGTCGAGGACCACCTCGCCCTGATCGCCGAGCAGAACCCGTGCCTCAACGCGATCGTCACCGTCGCGGCGGACAGCGCCCTCGCCGAGGCCGACGCCCTCGACCACCGCCTCGACCGGGGCGAGGCGGCCGGTCCGCTCGCCGGGGTGCCGTTCACCGTCAAGGACCTCATCGCCACCGCAGGCGTGCGCACGACCGCAGCTTCACGCGCACTGGCCGACAACGTCCCCGTCGTCGACGCGCCGGCCGTCGCCGCGATGAAGGCGGCCGGTGCGATCCTCGTCGGCAAGACCAACACGCCCGAATTCGGGACGTCCGGGCTCACCGACAACGAGATGTTCGGACCGGCCGTGAACCCGCTCGGCAGCCCCGAGTCGCCGCGTTCACCCGGGGGCTCCAGCGGCGGCGAAGCCGCGTCCATCGCGTCGGGCATGAGCGTCCTCGGGCTCGGCACCGACTTCGGCGGCTCGGTGCGCTGGCCCGCGCACTGCACCGGGCTGTGCTCCATCCGCCCCACCGTCGGCCGGGTGTCCGCGGACGGCCAGTACCCCGGGGTGCTCGTCGGCGGCCACGTACGGGCCGACCCGACGACGGTGCACGGCGCGCTGCAGACCGTCGGGCCCATGACACGGAACCTCGACGACCTCGTCCTCGCCCTGCGCGTTATCTCCGAACCGCACGTCGCGTGGACCGACCCGGCGACCGTCGACGTCGACGCGCTGACGATCACCTGGGCGCCCGGAGAGGGCACCGTGCCTGTCGACGACGAGATCGTGGACGTCGTCCGGGAGAGCGCGCGGCGCCTCGGTGCCCGTGAATACCGCGGGTCGGCTCTGGTCGAGGGGAACGAGTTGTTCGGGCGATTGCGGGCCACCCAGACCCACGCCGACATCGATGCGCTGGCGAGCCCCGACCGGTTCGGTGCTGTCATCCGCGACCTGCTGGCCACGGCCGGTCGCTCCGAGCATCGTGAGGTGGAGCGCCTCTGGGCGTGGCGCACCGCGCTGGTCCATCGGCTGCTCGACGAGATGGGCGACGTGCTGGTGCTGCCGGTCGCGTCCATCGGTGCGCCTCCGCTCGGGCTCGACCGTTTCGGTGTCGGCGACCGGCTGCTCACCTGGCAGGAGGCGCTGGCGAGCTGCCGCACGATCAGTGTCACCGGCTTCCCGTCCGTCGTCGTCCCCGTCGGGCGGACGAGCGACGGCATGCCCATCGGCGTGCAGATCGTCGCGCGCCCCTTCCACGACCACGTCGCGCTGGCCGTCGCCGCGCGTCTGTGACACGACTGCAAGGAGGTCGCCGTGCGGGACATTCTCGACGAGCTGTCGCGATGGTTCGACGACGGTGAGACGTTCGCGCTGGCGACCGTCGTGCGCACCTGGAAGTCGTCGCCGCGCGAACCCGGTGCCGCGATGGCCGTCTCGCAGTCGGGTGAAGTGGTGGGCAGCGTGTCGGGAGGGTGCATCGAAGGCGCCCTGTACGACATCGCGGGTGACGTGCTCGCCGACGGGAACGCCCGCACCGAGGTCTTCCGTGTCACCGACGACGACGCCTTCGGCGTGGGCCTGACCTGCGGCGGCACCATCGAGGTCTTCGTGCAGCGGGTCGATGCCGCCACCTACCCCGAGTTCACCGAGGTGGCACGGCGGATCGGGGCAGGAGAGCCGGTCGGTGTCGTCACCGACCGTGGGTCCGCCGGCCATCGTGTCGTCACCCTCGACGGGGACGACGGAACCGATGTCGGGGACGAGGTGCGCCTGCGCCTGTCCTACGGGGATTCGGAGGTCTACGTCGACGAGGAGCGTTCGCAGATCGTGGAGATCTTCGCGCCGCGACCGCGGATGTACGTCTTCGGCGCCATCGACTTCGCGTCCGCTCTCTGCACGCTGGGGAAGTTCGCCGGTTATCGCGTGACGGTGATCGACGCCCGGCCCGTCTTCGCCACGCCCGCCCGGTTCCCCGACGCCGACGAGATCGTGGTGGCGTGGCCGCACGTCTTCCTCGAGTCGGCGCCGATCGACCCCACCACCGTCGTCGCGGTCCTCACCCACGACGAGAAGTTCGACATCCCGTTGCTCGAACGTGCTCTCCGCTGCGAGGCCGGATACATCGGGGCGATGGGCAGCCGCTCCACGCACGAGCGCCGGGTCGCCCTGTTGCGCGAGGCCGGGCTGTCGGCCGACGAACTGGGACGCCTGCACTCGCCGATCGGACTCGACCTCGGTGCGCGGACCCCGGAGGAGACGGCCGTGTCGATCCTCGCCGAGATCCTCGTGAGCACGCGCGGCGCCACCGGGCGCAGTCTCGCGACACTGCGCGGACCCATCCACCGGGTCCCGGCGGGACGTGCTGCCCGACCTGCGGATTGTCCGCCTGCGATTGACGGTGTTGCCGCAGCCCTCTAATGTCACGTGTCTCCCATGCGGGGGTGAACGACTGGCAGGTGGACGGGTATTGCTGTGACGGTGCGCAAGGCTGAGAATCCGGGGCCCAGCGCAGCCGAACCGGGACGCAGCGCAGCCGAACCGGAGGACAGCGCAGCGGTCGTGTTCGAACCCTGCCCGCTCGCAGACGTCGTCTCCTCGGGTCTCCTCGTCACGCCGACGGTGCTCGCCGGCGACGTCTCCACGGCGCGGCCCGTCACCGCGGTCGCGGTGATGATGCTCCCGGAGATCGGTCCCTGGCTGCGTTCGGGACTGCTGCTCGTCACCTCCACCACCGTGCTCGCGCGACTCGCCGTGCCGATCGCCGATTTCCTGGCGCGGCTGGACCGGAGCGAGGTATCGGCACTCGTGGTCCGGCTCGACACCGGACATCCGCTGCCGCAGGGTCTCACGAACGACGTTCCCCTCCCGGTGTTGACGACGCCGGAGGAGGTCGTCGCGGATCACCGTCTCGCGTGGGGTCTCAGCGACATGGCCGCCGCTCAGGTGGAAGCGGTCTTCGAGGCGGACCACCTCCGTCGCGGGCTGCTCGAGATCGTCATGGCGGGCGGTGGGCACAGGGCGCTGGCCGAAGGCATCTCGCGCCGGCTCGGCGGGGCGGTCCTCATCACCACCCCCGACGGGCGCCAGACGTACAGGGCCGGAAAGGAATCCGATTTCGCCTGGCTGTCCTCGACGGCAGCGGTCGATCCGACGGGCCGGGTGCGGACCGACTCGATCGAGGGCGGACTCGGCCTGCACCGCTTCGGCGACGAGTACGTGGCCATCGCCGCGATCTCCGCCAACGGGATCGACCACGGTCGGCTCGTATTCTTCTGTCCTGCACGTGATCTCTCCGCGCCGGACCTGTATCTCGTGGAGCAGGCGGCGACGGTGTGCGCGCTCGTCGTCAGTCGCGAACTCGCGGTGTCCGCGGTCGAGGAGAAGCACCGGGCCAACTTCGTCCGGGACCTGTTGCGCGGCCGTGCCGGTGAACCCGAACAGGTGATCGTGCACGCCCAGATGTTCGGCTGGAATCTCGACCGCCCGGTGGTGGTGGTCGCCGTCGAACCCGATCGCGTGGACGACGATTCCTCGGCGGCGCCGGCGCGACTTCCCGTGGTGGAACGGCAGGCCCGCGCGTTCGCAGGTGCGCTGGCCGGCCGCGATTCCGGGGCGTCCGTCACGGCCCTGGCGACCGAGACCGTCGTGCTCATGGGGGAGGGCAGCGACACGATGGCCCTCGTGCGTGAACTCGTCGCCCAGGTGCGCGGGGCCGGTGGGGGAGGGCGTCGTCCGTTCGGTGTGGGGGTCTCGCGTGCGTCGTCGTCCACCGACGACCTGCCGACGCTCTACGCGCAGGCGCGCACGGCACTCGAAGTGGGACGCAGGATCTCCGGTCCGTGGGCGGTCACCCATTTCGACGATCTGGGTGTGTACCGGTTGCTGAGCCTCGTCGAGGACGCCGAGGAACTCGAGTCGTTCGCGCGCGAGACGCTCAAGGAGCTGACCGACGGCACGGCCGAGGCGCAGGACATGTGCCGTACCCTCGAGGTGCTCCTCGCCACCAACATCAACATCGCAGAAGCCGCGCGCCAGTTACATTTTCATTACAACACTCTGCGCTATCGTGTGGCGAAACTCGAAAAGATCCTCGGTCCCTTCACCGAGCAGCCCGAACTGCGGTTGGATCTTTCGCTCGCGCTCAAGATCATCGCGATGCGCGGGATCGATTCCTGACGATCAACCACCGATCTTGCCAATTTCGGAGGGCCGCTCCTGGCAGATTCCTCCCACGCCGGGCCTCAGCTGCTCCGTTAGCGTTTGCGGCTACCGAAGTACACGTGTGATCGGCAACACAGGCGTAACAATCCACGTGAACTCTATCGGCACCCACACTCTGCTGAAAGGTCCGATATGCCCATCTGGACAGTGCACGGAGACGGCAAGAACATAGAACCGGGTCAGGTCGTGGCGCCGATGGAGCGCCTGAGTTGGGGCCGCACGATCGGCCTGGGCGGCCAGCACGTGGTGTCGATGTTCGGCGCCACCTTCGTCTTCCCGATCATCATGGGTCTCAACCCGCAACTCGCAGTGATGCTCTCGGGCTTCTGCACCCTCTTCTTCCTCGCCGTCGTGAAGGGCCGGATCCCCAGCTACCTGGGGACCTCCGCGGCCTTCGTCGGCGGCATCGCCGCGATCTACGCCCAGGGCGGTTCGCCCTCCGAGGTCACCGGCGCGATCATGGTCTCCGGGCTCGTGCTCGCCGCGATCGGTGTGGTGATCCACTTCCTCGGCGGTTCGCTGGTGTTCAAGATCCTGCCGCCGGTCGTCACCGGCGCGGTGGTCATGCTCATCGGCTTCAACCTGGCGCCGGTCGTGGCCGGCACCTACTGGCCGCAGGACCAGTGGGTCGCGCTGACGGTGATGATCGCGCTGATCGTGGGTAGCGTCGTGCTGCGCGGCTTCCTCGGCCGTGTCGCCATCTTCCTGGCACTGCTGTTCGGTTACGTACTGTCCTGGGTTCTCGATCGCATCAGCGGACCGATCACCTCCTACGACGCCGGTGCGGACGCTGTCACCGAACACTTCCGCGTGAACTGGGACGGCGTTGTCTCCGCTCCGTGGTTCGGCCTGCCGCCGTTCACGGACGAGGCGGCCGGTGTCGTCGGCATCCATGCCCCGTCGTTCAGCCTCACCTTCATCGTGCTCGTACTGCCCGGTGTCATCGCCCTGATCGCGGAGAACGCCGGACACGTCAAGGCGGTCGCCGAGATCACCAAGACCGACCTCGATCCGATGATGGGACGCGCGCTGGCCGGTGACGGCCTCGCCACCGCCCTCGCCACGAGCGTCGGCGGTTCCCCGACGACGACCTACGCGGAGAACATCGGCGTCATGGCCGCGACCCGCGTGTACTCGACGGCCGCCTATGCCTCGGCCGGCGTCATCGCTATGCTCCTCGGCTTCTCCCCGAAGTTCGGCGCGGTCATCTCCGCGACCCCGGGTGGCGTGCTCGGCGGCATCACCGTGGTCCTCTACGGCATCATCGGTCTGCTCGGCGCCAAGATCTGGAAGGAGAACGGTGTCGACTTCGGCGACCCGCGCAACCTCATGCCCGTCGCGGCCGGCCTGATCATCGCGATCGGCGACACCAGCCTCCAGTTCACCGACACGTTCTCGCTGAGCGGCATCGCGCTGGGCACCATCGTCGTGATCGGTCTCTACCACCTGTGCCGGGTCATCGCCCCCAAGGACATCGCACCCGAGGATCCCGATACCCCCTCCGATCAGGGAGAACCGGGCCGGACGGAGCCCGATCCGGACGGCGAGAGCGGCCAGGGGAGGGTGAAGGAATTCGCGTGACCTCTATTACATCTGACATTGTCGAGTCGTGAGCTTTGTCACTTCTCCACGAAACGTTGATCGAACTATGCGGGCAGGATCTGTTGAATGAAACCGTCGCCACTCACCTATCACCGACCGCGGTCGATCGATGAAGCCTGCGAGGTCCTCGCAGGGGTCGCGCACGAGGGCAAAGTGCTCGCCGGCGGCCAGTCACTGATTCCGCTGCTGTCGATGCGCCTGGCGGCACCGGCTCACCTCGTCGACATCGGCTCGATCCCGCGACTCGACGCGATCTCCGCTTCGCAGGAACTCGGCGTCACCTTCGACGCGCTCACCACCCACGCAGCGCTCGAATCCGATCCCACGGTCGCGCAGGTCCAGCCCTTGCTGGGCCGCGCGCTCCGGCTGGTCGCACACCCGACCATCCGCAATCGCGGAACGACCGTCGGATCGATCGTCCACGCCGACCCGTCCGCGGAGATGCCGGCCGTGCTGTCGTTGCTCGGCGGAACGCTCACCGTCCGCTCCGTACGCGGAGTCCGGCAGATCCCCGCCGCCGAGCTGTTCGCCGGGCCGCTCGAATCGACCCTCGAGGCCGACGAGATCGCGACCAGCGTGACCGTTCCCGCGGCGCGGCCGGGCACCGGAACCGCCATCGACGAGATCGCACGACGCCACGGCGACTACGCCCTCGTCGGCGTGGTCGCACAGGTGGAGGTCGAGGACGGCGCGGTGACGTCCGCCCGGATGACCTACGTCTCCGCGGGAGAGCTCGGGCAGGTCGTCGACTACACCGACATCCTGCGCGGGGCCTCGGCACACGACGAGCGCGACCCGCTGTGGCAGCAGGTCGCGGAGAAGGCACGCGAGACCGTCGAGACGGAGGCGGACATCCACGCCACCGACCGCTACCGGTCACAGCTGGTGGCCGCACTGACCGGTCGTGTCGGTTTCGCGGCCGCGCAGGACGCGATCCGCGACGACACACGGGTACCGATGCACACGGGAGGAAGTCGATGACGAGCTCGATCCACAAGGGTGGTCGCGACGCCTCGCGGCGGACCGTCGCCGAACAGGTCGACGAACTGCAGGCGGAGACCGGCGAGCACCACGTCGCCGTGACCTTCACCCTCAACGGCGTGACGCAGACGGTCGTGCTGCCCTCGCGCACGCTGGCATCGGACGCGATCCGTCATCACCTCCGTCAGACCGGCACCCACGTGGGATGCGAGCACGGCGTGTGCGGCGCGTGCACGGTGCTGCTCGACGGCAAGCCGGTGCGGTCGTGCCTCGTGCTCGCCGCGAGCCTCGAGGGTCGCTCGGTGACGACGGTCGAAGGGCTCGTCGAACCGGACGGCACCCTGCACCCTGTGCAGGAGGCATTCGTCGACTGCCACGGTCTGCAATGCGGTTTCTGCACACCGGGATTCGTCACCACGATCGCGGCCTTCCTCGAGGAGAACCCGTCGCCCACCCACGAGGAGGCGACCGATGCGATCGCCGGCAATCTGTGCCGGTGCACGGGTTACCAGAACATCCGGGCGGCCGTGCTGCGCGCCGCCGAGATCAAGCGTGAACGGTCCGGAGGCTCACCGCTCGGCCCCGACAACGAGGCGGCACGCGCCTCGCTCGACGCCAAGGTCCGCGGCACCACCGCTCCGGTCGGAGGAAAGGCAGGACGAGCATGACCAGTGTCTCCGATTCGCCCGTCTCGAACTCCGTCTCGACGAGCACGACCGACCTCGCCCCCGCCGACATCGGCGGTGCCACCGAGTCGGGCAAGTCGTTCGGCAAGCCCATCCCGCGCGTGGAGGACAACCGGCTCGTCAGCGGTAACGGTCGCTATCTCGACGATCTCGGGCACGGCGCGCTCGCCGCGGCCTTCGTCCGGTCGCCGCACGCCCATGCCCGCATCCTCGACATCACCGTCGATGCGGCGCTGGAACTGCCGGGTGTGCACGCCATCTACACCTACGACGATCTCGAGGCCGACTCGCCCGAGATGGCCGAGAACCTCCCGCTGTTGATCCCGCACCCCGCGATCACCGCTCCGCGCAACGGATATCCGCTCGCCAAGGACGAGGTGAACCACGTCGGCGAGGCGATCGTGATGGTCGTCGCCGACAACCGGTACATCGCCGAGGACGCCTGTGCGCTGATCGACATCACCTACGAGGCCCTGCCGGCCGTGGTCGGTGTCGACACCGCACGCAACGCCGAGCACGTCGTCCACCCGGATGTGCCCGACAACGTCGCGGCACACCTCCAGCACGGTTTCGGCGACATCGAGGCGGAGCTCGCCGCGGCACCGCACACGCTGACCCTCGACCTCGAGATCGAACGTTCGGCGTCGATGCCGATGGAGGGCAAAGGCGTCTACGCCCGTTGGGACGACGACGAGAAGGCGCTGACCTTCTGGACGTCCACTCAGACCTCGACCTCCGCCCGTGCCGCGATCGCAGCTCGACTTGGCATGGCGCACAACAAGGTCCACTGCATCGCCCCCGACGTCGGCGGCGGTTTCGGTGTGAAGATCGTGCACCCGTGGCCCGAGGAGGTCATGGTCACCTGGGCCGCCCGCAAGCTGGGGCAGGCCGGGATCTCCAATGAGGTCAAGTGGGTCGAGGACCGGCGCGAACACTTCGTCTCCAGCGCCCACGAGCGCGGGCAGATCCACGAGGTGACCATCGGGTTCGACGACGACGGCCGGCTGCTGGCCTTCGACTTCTCGATCTGGCACGACAACGGCGCCTACCTGCCGTACGGCATCATCGTGCTGCTCAACACCTCCACCCAGGTGCTCGGCCCCTACAAGCCGCGCGCCTTCCGGGTGGACGCCTACTCGCTGTACACCAACACGGTCATCGTCACGCCCTACCGCGGCGCGGGACGACCCCAGGGCGTGTTCGCGATGGAGCGGGCGATGGACGCCATCGCCAAGCATCTCGGCAAGGATGTCCTCGAGGTCCGCGAGACCAATTTCATCCGCCCCGAGGAGATGCCCTACGACTTTCACCTGATCTTCCAGGACGGTCGTCCGCTCATCTACGACACCGGCGACTACCAGGCCGGAATGGACAAGCTCAAGAAGCTCATCGGCTGGGACGAGTTCGCCGAGTACAAGGAACGTGCCCGCGCCGAGGGTCGCCGCGTCGGAATCGGTGTGGGAGCGTACGTCGAGGGCACGGGACCGGGCCCGTACGAGGGCGCACATGTGCTCATCGAGACCTCGGGCAAGGTCAAGGCCGCCACGGGCCTGACCACCCAGGGCCAGGGGCATCAGACCTCCTTCGCGCAGATCGTCGCGGACGATCTCGGTGTGCCGGTCTCCGACGTCGAGATCGTCACCGGCGACACCCGCCGATTCGGTTATGCGGTCGGCACGTTCGCATCGCGCGGTGCCGTGATGTCCGGATCCGCCTTCCACGTCGCCGCGCAGATGGTGGCGGAGAAGGCGAAGAAGATCGCCGCGGAACACCTCCACGCCGACGTCGCCGATCTCGAACTGCGCGAGGGGCACGTGTGCGTGGTGGGCACCGAACCCGGCGCGGAGGGCACCTCGATCCCACTCGGTGTCGTGGCCGTACTGTCGAACCCGCTCCGCTACGCCTTCGACGACGCATCTCGTCGCGCAACGGGATTCGCGAATGCCGAGACCGACATGTCGGTGCCGCCCGTCCTCGAGGGTGAGCAGCCCGGTCTGGAGGCGACCGGCTACTACTCGCCGCCCACCTCGACGTTCGCGTCGGGAATCCACGCGGCGATCGTCGAGACCGATCCCGTCACCGCAGAGATCCGCGTGCTCCGGTATGCGGTGGTGCACGACTGCGGCAACGTCATCAACCCGCGCATCGTCGAGGGTCAGGTGCAGGGCGCGGTCGCGCAGGGCATCGGCGGCGCACTCTACGAGAAGATCGTCTACGACGAGCACGGGCAGATGCTCAACGCGTCGTACATGGACTTCCTCATGCCCTTCGTGACGGAGATGCCCGACTCGCTCGAGATGGACCACACCGTCACCCCGTCCGCACTCAATCCCCTCGGAATGAAGGGTGCCGGCGAGGCCGGTGTCATCCCGACCTCGGCAGTGATCGCCGCGGCCGTCGAGGACGCGGAGGGCATCCCGATCACCAGCATGCCGATTTCCCCCTCGGAGTTGTTCGAGCTGCGTCTGACCCACGCGGCATCCCGAAACAAGGAGAACGAATGAGAATCGCCGGTACCGCGCAACTGCAGGCACCCCCCGACGTGGTGTACGACAGCCTGCAGGACGGCCGTGTTCTCGCGGCGACGATCCCGGGCGTGCAGGCGCTCGAGCAGATCAGCGACAACCACTACAAGCTGTCCATCACCGCCGGGGTGGCCTCCATCAAGGGCACCTACGACGGGGAAGTGGTTCTGTCGCAGCAGAATCGTCCCGAATCGTTCGTCATGACGGCATCGGGTTCCGGCGCTCCGGGAACGGTCAAGGCCGACGTGGCGGTGCGTCTCGAAGAACGTGACGGCGGCACCGTGCTCACCTACGACGCGGACGCGGTCGTCGGCGGCATGGTCGGTGGCGTCGGGCAGCGGATGATCACCGGTGTCGCGAAGAAGATGGCCGGCGTGTTCTTCAACGGCATCGACGGTGTGATCGCCAACGGTCTGCCGGCGGCACCGAGTGCGGCCGAAGCGGCACCCGTCGCGGGCGTGAACGGAGCCGAGGTGGCCGAGGTGGCCGAGGGTGCGGGTGTGAAGACCACCGCGCTGCCCGTTGCCGCCGCGGCAGCTGCACCGGCACCGGCCGGAACGCCTTCGGCAGCAACCGTTCTGCTGTCGGCGGGAGTGGGCGCCGGTATCGCGCTGGCGGGCGTCGCCCTGGGGGCGATCCTCGCCCGACGCTGACCCTTTTCGACGAGTTTTCCGGCACCCTCGGGCCACCACGGCCCGGGGGTGCCGTCGTTTATGGGTGGCAGGTGCACGAACCCCGAACTCCAGGCGACGAGTTCGGCGAGATGTGACAAAGAAACACCGCCGCTCAGGGGGTGGAATGTCATCAGACGTCAGGTGGGACACCGGCGAGACGAACCCAGGAGGAAACATGGGATCCAGGAAGATTCGGGTCGGTATCGATACCGGCGGAACATTCACGGACGTGGTCGCGGTGGACGACGAGTCCGGCGCCATCGTCACCACGAAGACCCCGTCGACACCGCAGGATCCGGCCATCGGCTTCCTCGCAGGCATCGAGAAGGTCCTCGCGCAGCTCGGCGAGACCGGCGACGCGATCGACGCCGTCAGCCACGGCACCACCGTCGCGACCAACAAGCTCCTCGAGGGCAAGGTCGGCACCCTCGGATTCATCACCACCGAGGGCTACGAGCACGTTCTCGAGATCGCCCGCCAGTCGGTCCCCGACGGCTACGGCAACTCCTACTTCTGGGTCAAGCCCGACCGCATCGTGCCGGCCGACCGCGTCCGCACCATCCGCGGTCGTCTCGCCTACGACGGCAGTGAGATCCGTCCCCTGAACGAGGACGACGTCCGCGCCGCCGCCCGCTTCTTCAAGGACCGTGAGATCCTCACCGTCGGCGTGTGCCTCATGCACTCCTACGCCAACCCCGAGCACGAGCGCCGCGTCCGCGACATCCTCATGGAGGAGCACCCGGAAGCGACCGTGAGCATCTCCAGCGAGGTGCTGCGCGAGTACCGCGAGTACGAGCGGTCCATCACTACCCTCGTCGACGCCGCGGTCAAGCCCAACATCCGCAACTACGTCAACAACATCGCGAACCGTCTGCGCGAGTTCTCCTCCGCCGAGGGCGAGCAGCGCGACATCCCGTTCTACGTGATGAAGTCCAACGGCGGTGTGCTCTCGGCCAAGGAGGTCGTGCACCAGCCGATCACCACCGTGCTCTCCGGCCCCGCGGCCGGTGCACTGGGCGCGGCCCTGATCGCCGGTGTCGCCGGTGTCGACCAGGTGCTGACCTGCGACGGTGGCGGCACCTCCACGGACGTCACCGTGGTCGTCGGCGGCGAGCCGGCACTCACCACGGAAGGTCGCGTGGGTGTCTACCCGTCCAAGATCCCGATGATCGACGTGGTGACCGTCGGCGCCGGTGGCGGCTCCATCGCATGGATGACCCCCGAGGGCACCCTGCGTGTCGGCCCGCAGTCGGCCGGCGCCGATCCCGGACCCCTGTGCTACGGCAAGGGCGGCAACGAGCCGACCATCACCGACGCCCACGTCCTGCTCGGCCGCATCCCTCCCCACCTGCTCGGCGGTGAGATCCCGCTCGACACCGAGCTCGCCCGCAAGGGCGTCGAGGAGCTCGCGCACAGTCTCGGCCTCGAGTTCGAGGCGTGTGCCACGGGCATCCTCGAGGTGTCGGCCTGGAACCAGGCCAACGCGCTGCGCCAGATCACCGTCAAGCGTGGTCTCGACGTCCGCGACTTCACCCTGGTGACCTTCGGTGGCTCCGGCTCGCTGCTGGCCTGCCGCCTCGTCGACATCCTCGGTCTCAAGGACGTCCTCGTGCCGCTCAACCCCGGCAACGTCTCGGCCTTCGGTCTGCTCACCGTCGACGTCCGCAACGACTACGTGCAGACGCACGTCAGCCGCCACGACCGGTTGAAGATCGACGAGCTGCAGGCCGGACTCGACGCTCTCGCGGCCGAGGCCGAACGTGCCCTGGAGGACGAGGGATTCGGTCCCGACCAGCGGCAGTACGCCCGCTCGGCGGACCTGCGCTACTTCGGCCAGGCCTTCGAGGTGCGCGTGCCGGTCGGCGACGGCCCCATCACCCAGGAACTGATGGACGAGGCAGCCGAACGCTTCCACCAGGCACACCGCGAGCTCTACGGCTACGACTTCCGCAACGATCCCCACCAGCACGTGGAATGGGTCAACCTCCGCGTCAGCGGCATCGGACCCATCAAGCGACCGGAACTCTCCGAGATCGCCCCGGGCACGGGTGCGGACGCCGCCCTCACCGGCACCCGCGAGGCGTACTTCGACGAGTGGGTCACCACCCGCGTGTACGACCGCGCCCGCCTCGGCGCCGGCGACGAACTCGAAGGTCCCGCCGTGATCGAGGAATTCAGCTCGACCATCCCGGTCCACCCCGGATTCCGCGCTCGCATCGACTCTTTCGGCAACATCCGCCTCACCAAGACATCCGACTCGAACGGAGCCACCCGATGACTGCGACTCTCGAACCCGCCGCGGCCACGACGCGCAAGCCCTTCCGGCTGACCGACGCTTCGGGCACCGCTCCCGATCCGGTGCTCGTCGAGATCGTCGCCGGTTACCTCGCCAGCGTCGAGATGGAGGTGGAGACCTCCATCTCCCGGACCTCACGCTCGCCGATGATCCGCGACGCCCACGACTTCCGTGCCGGCATCCATGACCGCAACCTGCGCAAGCTCACCGGTCGGTCGTACTCGGCGCTCGTGCATCCGGTGGCGCGGGACTTCCCGCTCGAGACGATGAAGCCCGGCGACGTCTTCTTCCACAACGACGTCTACCTCTCCGAAGGCGGCATCGGCCACCTCCCCGACCTGTGCGTCACCGTGCCGGTCTTCGCGACCCGTCCCGGCGACATCGAGCCCTCGGTGGTCGCGTTCGTGCAGGCCTTCGGCCACCACGACGACATCGGCGGTTGCTGCCCCGGCTCCATGCCGTCAGGTGCGACCACGGTGTACGAGGAGGGACTGATGGTCCCGCCGATCAAGCTGTGGGACCAGGGCGTTCCGAACGAGGCGGCGCTGCGGATCATGACCCGCAACTCCCGCATGCCCGACTCGCTCGCCGCCGACCTCGACGCCGAGTGCTCGGCGTGCCTCATGGGCGCGCGCCGGCTGTCGGAGCTGTTCGAGCGCTACGGTGTCGAGACCGTCGAGGCCTGCTTCGACGCGATCCTCGACGCCACCACGGAGACGTACCGCCGCGAGATCCTCAGCAAGATCCCGGTGGGCACGTACACCTGGGAGGACTACGCCGAGCACGACGGTGTGGACGAGCCCATGCTGCACGTGCAGCGCATCACCCTCACCAAGACCTCCCCGGAGGACGAGGGCGGCGAGCGTCTGATCCTGGACTTCAACGGCACCGGTCCGCAGGCGAAGGGTCCGATCAACCACTGCGGTGACTACGCCGACGGCAACTTCCTCATCAAGTGGCTGGCGCCGATCCTCCGCAACCTGGCCGACACCCCGGACCGCATGGCGGAGCTGGACGTCAACGAAGGTGTCGTGCCGCTGATCGAGATGAAGTTCCCGGAGCCGGGCACGCTCATCACGCCGATCTTCCCCGCCCCCACCAACGCTCGCACGTTCGTGATCCTGCGTCTGCTCGGTGTGCTCTCCGGTGTGGTCGCCAAGGCGGTCGACGGCAACATGCCCGCCGACCAGGAGACCATCCGCTACACCGGTGTGTACGGCGAGGACTTCGACGGCCACTCCTACCTCATGCGTGAGGTGCTCGGTGGCGGCTCGGGTGGCCGGCACTACGCCGACGGTGAGGACACCATCCACGTGGTGCCCGACTCGCGGAACCTGCCCACGGAGTTCACCGAGAGCCGCTTCCCGTTCATCGTCGAGAAGCTGGGTCTGGCAATCGATTCCGGTGGAGCCGGTCGCTACCGCGGTGGTCTCGGCTACGAGAAGCACATCCGCATGCTCAAGGACGCGAACTTCATGTCCATCGCGGACCGTTCGATCCTCGCGTGCTGGGGTGTCAAGGGCGGCAAGGCCGGCAAGCCGTTCTCCGTCACCCTCGATCCCGGCGGCCCGAACGAGCGCGAGTTCGACGCTCTCACGGACGCCGAGCCGATCAAGGCCGGCGAGGTCGTGCGCATCCGCACCACCGGTGGCGGTGGCTGGGGCGACCCGCTCGATCGTCCGATCGACGAGGTGGTCCGGGACGTGCTGTGGCGCAAGGTGTCCGTCGAGGGCGCCCGCGACGACTACGGTGTGATCCTGAAGGACACCTCGGCCGACGAGCCCGTCGCCGACGTCGAGGCCACCGAGGCGCTGCGTGCGCAGATGCGCGCCGAGCGCGGCGAGGAAGAGCCCTTCTTCGACCGCGGTCCCGGTTACGCCCGCCTGTCGGGTGGTGCCGAGTTCGCCGAGTACGACTTCATCGGCAACTGATGTCGACGACGGCCACTCTCTCCCGCGGCACCGATCTCGCAGTGATCGGTGCCGCGGGGAAGACCGGAACGGCTGTCGTCTCGGCGCTGGAGACAGCAGACACGACCCCCGTCCGCCGAGTGGTGCACACCGCTCGGCAGGCGGGGGATCGTGCTGTCGACCTCGAGACGGGTGCCGGGCTCGTCGACGCGCTGGCGGGTTGCCGCGGCATCTATTTCATCGCCCCGAACATGCACCCCGACGAACCGGCGCTGTTCGAACGGTTCCTCGCGGCGGTGGCCGAGGCAGGTGTCGATCACGTCGTCTACCACTCCGTCGCCTGGCCGTACACGCCGGCGATGCCGCACCACCTCGACAAGGCGCGTTGCGAGGACCTCCTGCACGCCTCCGGGGTGCGGTGGACCGTTCTGCAGCCCTGCGCGTACACGGAGAACTTCGCACCCGTCCTCGACGGCTCGGTCGATGCACTCGACGTCCCCTACGACCCCGACGCGCCGTTCTCGTTCGTCGCCCTGTCGGACGTCGCGACGGTGGCGGCCCGTGTCCTCGTCGAGGGTGCGGACATCCACCACGGCGCCACCTACGAGCTCGGGGGACCGGACTCGGTGAGTGTGCGGCAGCTGTGCGCGGTCGCCGGGCGATCGGTGGAGCTCGAGCAGGTGTCCGTCCCGGTGTGGATGGAGCGCCACGGCCGCGACCTGCCCACAGATGCCCGCGAACGTCTGGCCGCGATGTTCGACTTCTACGACGCTCACGGCTTCGTCGCGGGAAGCGCCGTGACGGCAGCGCTGCTCGGTCGGGAGCCCGCCCGCGTCGCGGATCTCGTCTCGTCGATGCCGCGCCGGTAACCCGCCGGTGGTGTAGGAAAGGGAACGTGACGGATCGCTCTGCGGACGGCCCCGACGCCGTCGACACCCTGCCCCCGCCCGTGCTCATCGCTGTCGACGAGGCCAGCGGTATCGGGGTGCTCACCCTCGACCGCCCGAAGCAGCGCAACCCGCTGTCGGTGGAGACGATGCGCGAGGTCATCGCCGGTCTGACGGCGCTCGCGGCCGACTCGAAGGTGATCGTGGTCCGCGCGGAAGGCCCGGTGTTCTCGGCCGGGCACGACCTGCGGCAGATGATCGGACGCACGCTCGACGAGGAACGCGCGATCTTCGAGACGTGCAACGAGATGATGCGGACGGTGCAGTCGATCCCTCAACCGGTGATCGCATCGGTGCAGGGCACGGCGCTCGCGGCGGGATGCCAGCTCGTCGCATCGTGCGATCTCGCGGTGGCCGCCTCCGATGCCCGCTTCGGCACCCCCGGGGTGCGGATCGGGTTGTTCTGCTCGACGCCGATGGTCGCGGTCAGCCGTGCGATCGGCCGCAAGCGGGCGCTGCAGATGCTGCTGACCGGCGACACCATCGACGCGCAGACCGCCGCCGACTGGGGACTGGTGAACTACGTCGTCGAACCGGAGACGCTGGAGACCGCGACCACCGAACTCGCCCTGAAGATCGCAACGTCGTCCCCCGAGACGATGCGGATCGGCAAGGAGGCGTTCTACCGGCAGATCGATCTGCCGCAGGAGACGGCCTATGCCGCGATGGCGGAGACGATGGCGTCGAACGCCATGATCGACGACGCGCAGGAGGGGATGACGGCCTTCCTCGAGAAGCGCGCACCGGTCTGGAAGGACCGCTGATCCCGAGCGATCGCTAAGTCTGGACTAGTTGGTTGGACGTCCTATAAAGTTCGCTGCATGACCCCCGATCCGCGTCAGAGCACCGTCGACGGCATCCTCCACCGCACCGCCGCGCGCTATCCCGCCCGCGTCGCACTCCGCTTCGGCGACCGGCAGTTCACCTACCGGGAACTCGACGACGCCGTCACCCGTGCCGCTGCGCACCTGCTCTCCTTGGGCCTGACCAAGGGCGACCGCGTGGCCGCCTACGGCACCAACTCCGACGGCTACGCGATCGGATATCTCGCCGCTGCCCGCGCCGGCCTGGTGCACGTGCCGATCAACTACGCGCTGCGCGGCGAGGAACTGTCGTACCTGCTCGGTCAGTCGGGCGCGAAGGCAGTGCTCGTCGACCCCGTGTTGCGCGACAACCTCGACGCCGTCCTGGCCGACGTGCCGGCCGAGACCGTCGTCCCGCTCCGCGACGCCGACGACTCCCTGGTGACGGTCGCGCAGACCGGCGACGTGCCGACGCTCGACGTCGCGGTGGCCGACACCGACCTCGTCCAGCTCCTCTACACCTCGGGCACGACGTCGAAGCCCAAGGGCGCCATGATGACCCACCGGGCGCTCACCTGCGAATACATGTCGTCGATCGAGGCGCTCGATCTGTCGGCCGGCGACGACCCGCTCGTGTGCATGCCGCTCTACCACTCCGCGGCGATGCACGTCTTCCTCATCCCGTACTTCGCGGTCGGCGCGACCGTGCGGCTGCTGCCCGCACCCGACGTCGCCGAGATCCTGCGGCTGGTGGAGGAGGAGCGCATCGGATCGCTGTTCCTCGCCCCGACGGTGTGGGTGCCGCTGACCAACCATCCCGACCTCGACAAGCGCGACCTGTCGTCGCTGCGCAAGGCGCAGTACGGCGCGTCGATCATGCCGGTCACCGTCCTCGAGCGACTCCGTGGCCGCTACCCCGAGCTCGGCTTCTACAACTGCTTCGGGCAGTCCGAGATCGGCCCGCTCGCCACCGTCCTCCGTCCCGAGGGGCACGACGCGCGTCCCGCCTCGTGCGGCCGGGCCGTGCTGTTCGTCGAGACCCGCGTCGTCGACGCCGACGGCAACGACGTCCCCGACGGCGAACCCGGTGAGATCCTGTACCGCTCACCGCAGTTGTGCCTCGGCTACTGGGAGAACCCCGCCGCGACGGAGGAGGCATTCCGCGACGGCTGGTTCCACTCCGGCGATCTCGTCACCCGCGACGCCGAAGGTTTCATCACCGTCGTCGACCGCATCAAGGACGTCATCAACACCGGCGGCATCCTCGTCGCCTCACGGGAGGTCGAGGACGCGATCTACACGCACCCGGCCGTCGCGGAGGTCGCGGTGATCGGTACTCCGGACGAGAAGTGGATCGAAGCGGTGACCGCGGTGGTCGTCCTCAAGGACGGTCACGAGCTCGACGAGCCCACCTTGATCGACCACGTCAAGCAGCGCCTCGCACCGTTCAAGGTGCCCAAGGCCGTTCGCTTCGTCGACGTCCTGCCGCGTAACCAGAGCGGCAAGCTCCTCAAGCGCGAACTGCGCGGATCCTGACCACTCCGAACCTGAACACTGCGAAAAGGAAATCTGAACCCGATGCCGAAGAAGCACGTCGCCTCCTGGTACGACGACGAGGTCTCTGCCGTCTACGATCTCGCGCGCGAGTTCTTCGATCGCGAGGTCATGGGCAAGGCCGAGAAGTGGGATTCGCAGCGTCGTATCGATCGTGAGGTGTGGCTCGAGGCCGGCAAGCTCGGTCTGCTGTGCTGCTCGATCCCCGAGGAGTACGGCGGAGGCGGCGGTACCTTCGCGCACGACCTCGCGGTGTTCGACGCGCAGGGCTACTCCGGCGATCTCGCGTTCGGCAACTCCGTGCACAGCGGCATCGTCGCGCACTACATCCTCGAATACGGCAACGAGGAGCAGAAGAAGACGTGGCTTCCGGGCATGGCCACCGGCGAGATCCTCGGTGCCATCGGCATGACCGAACCCGGCGCGGGTTCGGACCTCAAGGCGATCAAGACCACCGCGGTGCGCGACGGTGACCACTACGTCGTCAACGGCTCGAAGACCTTCATCACCAACGGTTCCTCGGCCGACGTCATAGTCCTCGCCGTCAAGACCGACCCGAAGGCCGGCGCCAAGGGTGTGTCGCTGCTCATCGTGGATCTCCGTGACGCCCCGGGCTTCTCGGTGGGCCGTGTGCTCGACAAGGTCGGTCAGCACGCCGCCGACACCTCCGAGCTGTCGTTCGTCGACGTGCGCGTGCCCGTGACGAACCTGCTCGGCGAATCCGAAGGTCTCGGCTTCGGTCAGCTCATGGCACAGCTCGTGCAGGAACGTCTGATCATCGGCGCGCAGGCCGCCGGTGCGATGGACCGGGCCGTCGAGGAGACCGTCCGCTACACCAAGGCGCGACAGGCGTTCGGGCACAGCCTGTTCGAGTTCCAGAACACGGCCTTCGAACTCGCCGAGTGCCAGACCATCGCCCGCACCTGCCGCATCTTCCTCGACCACTGCATCGAGCAGCACCTGAAGGGCCGACTCGATCCGTCCGATGCTGCGATGGTCAAGTACTGGCTGACCGACAAGCAGTGCGAGGTCATCGACCGGTGCGTGCAGCTGCACGGTGGCTACGGCTACATGCGCGAATACCTCATCGCGCGGATGTACGAGGACGCGCGCGTCCAGCGGATCTACGCCGGCGCGAACGAGGTCATGAAGCAGATCATCGCGCGGGCGCTGTAACTGTTCGTTTCCGGATGTGGGATGTCTCAGCCGGCCGTGGTGGTCAGGAACTCTTCGATCGCGGCGGTGAGTTTCTCGGGCTGGTCTTCGGCCAGCAAGGTGTAGCTGTCGTCGATTTCGACCAGTCGCGCGTCGGGGAAGGCCTCGGCGAGGCGTCGTCCGTGATCGCGGGGCATCATGCGGTCCTCGGCGGCCCACACGACGAGCACCGGCCCGGAGAACTGCGCCGCTTTCGCAGCGATCTCGAGCAGTTGTTGCTTGGGCGGCGCAGAGGGTGCGTACTTGGCCAGATCACGCCGGATGTTCCGGTCGACGGTGGCCGGACGGAACCAGGCGTCCATGACGGGTCCGGGTACCGGACGTTTGCTCATCCAGCCCCAGGTTCCGGGGCCTCGCCGTCCGAGTTTCGTGCCGAGCACGGCCATGAGCACGCGTACCCCGCCCGGAATCCTGACCAGCGGCAGGAGCGGTTTGACCGGGCCGGGTGGGTAATTGTCGAATGCCTCGCACGCGGCGAGCACGAGTCGCGAGACCCGTTCGGGATTCGACACGGCGAGGAAGGCCTGGGCACCGCCCCAATCGTTCTGGATCAGCGTGACGTCACGCAGGTCGAGGGCATCGAGGAACTCCCCGATGAGATGGCCCATTCCGACGAGGGTGAGGTCTGCCTCCGGACGCATCGGTATGCGGTGCGAGCCGAGAGGCCAGGTCGGCACGATGCAGCGGTAGGTGCCGCGGAGTTGTTCGACGACGTGCCGCCACCCGGTTCCGTCCATCAGAAGGCCGTGGATGAACACGAGAACCGGTCCGGTACCGCCGGTGTCCTCGTACTCGATCGTCCCTGCCGAAAGCCCGATGTCGAACACGCGATCCCCCTTCGCGTCGAGTGGTCGAGATGTTTCCACAGCTCCGCGCCGCTCGCCGGGATTTCGCGCATCCGGCAGACATATTCGTCGAATAGAACTTCTTCAGCCGGGATCGCTTTCGGTGAAATCCGCCCGCAGAAACCGGGGGTACGTCAAGATCACATGAATTCCGTTATCTGACGACAGTAAGGACCACCGATGCGACATCGCGCCCGTGCTGCAGTGATCACCACCTTTGTTGTCCCTGCGGCTGTAGTGATCCCAGGAGTAGCAGGAGCAGCGGAGGCCGAGGACGTTCGGTACTCGTTCTCCGTCGACGGCACGAGCGTGACCAACACCATCGTCAACAACACCGGCGAGGAGTTGATCTGCTCGACTTCTCTCGGCAACGCACCGGACGGGATACTGCCCCCGGTCTGGGAAGTCGTCGGAGCCGGACAGTCCCTCTACGAGCAGGGGCCGGTAGCGCCGGGAACCAGCACGCAGGTCATTGCGGACGTACCTGCCGGCTCCTATGTCGCGTTGGCGTCGTGCGGGAACGCTGATTCCACCGCGATGTGGGCCTCGGACTATCCCGGTATCGAAGAAATCCTCGCGCTGTTCCCGCTCACGTCCTTCGCGGTCGAGCAGGGAGCCACGGTCGTCACAGTTCCCGCTGAGACACCCGCCGTACCCGTACAACAATCGCCGTCCTTCGGCAGCAGTCAACCCGAATGATGTCCTGACAGAGCACTTTTCGAGCACTGACGGTTGATCGCGACTCGACGGCGGGTGCGTGCGGTCCTACCTCACCACGGGCGGCTGGTGGTGAGGAACTTCGCCATCTCCTGACTCTGCGCGCGGTGCATGCGGCGGTGTTCCGCTCGCTCGTCACCGGACTCGTTGAGCTTGCGTTCCTCGTCGGACTCGGGCAGCACCGGTGGCACCTGCATGGGGCGACCGCCGTCGTCGACCGCGACGAAGGTGAGGAAGGCGGTCGCGGCGATGCGTCGCTCACCGCTGCGCAGATCCTCGGCGGTGACCTTGACGAAGACCTCCATCGAGCTGCGTCCGGTCCAGGTCACGAACGATTCGAGGCACACCGAATCGGACGGGCGAACGGGTTCGAGGAAGGCCACGGAGTCGGTCGACGCCGTCACAACCGACGCGCGACTGTGACGTGTCGCCGAGATCGACGCGGTCATGTCGATGTCGCTCATCAGCTTCCCGCCGAACAACGTGTTGTGGTCGTTGACGTCGTTGGGAAACACCCTGCTGGTCTTGACGACTCGTGATTCTCGGCAAGGTTTGGCCTGCACGCCGAAGGTCCTTTCGTAGATCGTGCTCGCGGCGGGATCTCCGTCGGATGCACCTCTACAAGCCTACGACTGCTGCGCGGAAATCGGCGCAGGCCTGGTGTGATACTCGACAATCCTGGTCAGCATCGCGGTGAGCTGTGCGCGTTCGGCTGCGTCGAGGGGAGCGAACGCCTCGTCCTGCGCCGCGGTGAGCATCCGGTCGAGATCGAACAGTCGTCGGCGCCCGCGCTGGGGGAGGGTGATGATGTTGCGTCGCCGATCGGTGGGGTCGGCGGCGCGTACGACGAAACGACGGTCGACGAGTGCGTCGACGGCGGCGGCGACGTCGCTGCGATCGAGGCCGCAGCGACGGGCGAGGTCGATCTGACTGGACGGACCGTATTCCTCGAGGGCGGCCAGGATCCGGTAGTGGTGACCGCGGGCATCGGCGGAGTCGAGGCGATCGAACACGACGCGATGCACGTGTCGCGCCGCCTGGGTCATCAGATAGCTCGGGAGGTGTCCGAGCCGATCGGGGCCGGCCGCGTCGTGGGTGGCGGACATGTGACCGAGTCTACGAGGACGGGCGCGCCGGATCGAGACCCCGTCACCGCCGACGATGGTCGGTGATCGGGGTGCGAGGCCCGCGCTTCGGAACCCGCGCGTACCCACCGGACTCCACGATCAATCGAACGGCCCGATAACGTTGCGGGCGTAGCGGTTCGAGATATTCGATCATGCCGGGGTCGTCGAGGGGACGGCCGAGCAGTGCCCATCCGACGACCTTCGCGAGGTGGTAGTCGCCGACGGAGAGCGCATCGGTGTCGCCGAACGCGCGCTGGGCGACCTCCGCGGCCGTCCACACGCCCACTCCCGGAACGACCCGCAGCTTCCGCCGGGCGTCGGCGGACGGTTCGTGGACGAGACGTTCGAGCGAGTCGGCGACCTGCGCGCACCGCACCACGGTGCGTGCGCGGCCGGGGTCGACGTTCGCCCGGTGGAACTCCCAGGACGGTACGGTCCGCCAGGTCTCCGCGGAGGGCGGCACGCGCATGCCCTCCGGGGCCGGGCCGGGCGCCGGATCGCCGAACCACGTGACGAGACGACGCCAGGACGCGAACGCCGCCACCCCGTGCACCCGCTGTTCCAGGACGGCCGGCACCAGGGATTCGAGCACCCGGCCCGTGCGGGTGATGCGCAGGGCGGGCATGCGTCGGTGCGCCTCGACGAGCAGGGGATGCTCGGGTACGAAGCCGGACGGGTCGTCGTCGGCGCCGAGCAGCGCCGGAAGCTGATCGCCCAGCTCGGATGCGCCCGGGCCCCACGCCAGGCACCGCGCACCGTGCGGGCCGTCCTGGGTGAACCGATACGTCACGGCACCGGTGTCCATGCGGGAGGTGCGCCAGACGGCGCCTGCGACGACCCGATGACACGGATCCCACGGCCCGCGCTGCAGCGGGCGCAGGGTGCGCACAACATCGACGGGCCACGGCACGCGCACGCGGGTGTCGAGAGGTGCTTCGTCCGCCACGCTCGCGATGCGACGGCCTCGCTCGTCGGACACGGTCACCGTCCTACCGTACTCCGGGCGCTGGAGCCGACTTTCGTGGTGTCGGAGGGTGCGGCTATGGTCGGGCGCATGATCATCGTGAGCACCGACGGATCCTGCCTTCGCAATCCCGGTGGCGCCATCGGGTGGGCGTGGGTCAATCACGAGGGGCCCAGCGCGTCGGGCGGTGAGCGTTCGGGCACGAACCAGATCGCCGAGCTCCGGGCGGTGCTCGAGGCGCTGCGGGCGCATCCCGGCGCCGAGCCGATGATCATCGAATCCGATTCGCAGTACGCGATCAAGTGCGCCTCCGAATGGCTGCCCGGATGGAAGCGCAAGGGCTGGAAGACGGCCACCGGCGCGCCGGTGAAGAACCTCGAACTTGTGCGCGCCATCGACCGCGAGCTCACCGACCGCACCGGTCCGGTGCGGTTCCGTTGGGTGCGCGGGCACGTCGGCAACCACTTCAACGAGATGGCCGACACGCTCGCCGGCCAGGCCGCCCGCGAGATCGCGGCGAAGCCCGGACCGATCGAGGTGCCCAGCACGCCCGTGGTCGCGCACAAGCCGCCGAAGCGCGCCGACGACGCCGAACTGACCTTGTTCTGAGTCAGTAGTAGACGGCGAGGCGGCCGTTGGGTCCTTCGACGCACGTCACCGGAGTATCGAAGACGCGCGTCAAGGTCTCGTCCACCAAGATCTCTTCCGGGGTTCCGAACTCGACGACCTTGCCGTCCTTCATCGCGCAGATCCGGTCCGCGTAGTGGCCTGCGAAATTGATGTCGTGCAGCACGATGACGACCGTGCGCCCCAATTCGACGGCCACCTTGTGAAGATGCTTCATCATCTGGACCGAATGCTTCATGTCCAGGTTGTTCAGCGGTTCGTCCAGGAGGATGTAGTCGGTGTCCTGGCACAGCACCATGGCCACATAGGCTCGCTGGCGTTGTCCTCCGGACAGTTGGTCCAGGTAGCGGTGTTCGAGGTCGGTGAGGTCGAAGAACTCGATGGCGTTGCTGATGGCCTCCTCGTCCTTGCGGGTGAGTCGGCCCTTCGAGTGCGGGTATCGGCCGAACCCGACGAGTTGCCGCACCGTCAGGCGGGTGACGAAGTGGTTCTCCTGGCGGAGGATCGAGACGATCTTCGCGAGGTCCTTCGAGGCAGTGCTCGACACGTCGTAGCCGGCGATCTCGATGGTGCCGGCGTCGGCCCCGAGCAAGCGGCCCACGATGGTCAGCATCGTCGACTTGCCCGCACCGTTCGGTCCGACCAGGGCCGTGATGCCGCCTGCGGGAATGGTCAGATCGATCTCACCGATCGTGACCGTCTTGCTGTATTCCTTACGGAGACCCTTGATCTCGATCACAGTCTGCCCTTCCGAAGGATCACGTAGAGGAAGGCCGTGCCGCCGACGGCCTCGATGATGATGGACACGGCACCCTCTGCGTAGAAGATGTTCTTCAGAACGAAGTAGGCGCCCCCGAGGATGACGAACCCGGTCAGGATCGCCACCGGGAACACGAAGCGGTGATCGTGTGTGGTCGCGAACTGGTAGGCCAACGTCGCGACGAGGAAGCCGAGGAACGTCAGCGGGCCGACGAGCGCGGTGGTGGTGGCCATGAGGACCGACACGAGAAACAGTACGAGCATGATCTCTCGGCGGTGGTCCAGGCCGAGATTCGTGGTGACGTCCTTGCCCAGCGCAATGATGTTGAGTCTGCGGGAACGCCACCACAGTGTTCCTGCCGCCCCGATACAGAGCGGGATCGCCAGCGGTAGGTAGGAGGCATCCGCATTGGAGACCGACCCGAACAGCTTGGCGGTGAGGATGTCGAACTCGCTGGGGGTGAGCATGCGCTGCATGAAGGTCGCCACGGATCCGAGACCGCCACCCAGGACGATGCCGACGAGGAGCATCACCTGCATGTTCCCGTACTTGCCGGAGAGCAGCCATCCGTAGAGCATCAGCGAGAAGCCGACCATCAATACGACCATGAGTGCGAACTGCGGCACCCCCGTGAGCGCCGTGACTCCGACCGCGCCCAGGAAGAAGACGGCGGCGGTCTGGATCGCGACGTAGAGGGCCTCGAATCCCATGATCGACGGGGTGATGATGCGGTTGTTCGTCGCAGATTGGAACGAGACCGTCGCAACGGCCTGGCAGACGACGACGATCGCGATCACGACCAGGTTGGTCGCGCGCATCTGCGTGATCCGCCAGAAGCCTGCGGTCCCGAAGGGCATCGGATTGTCCCAGGTCACGATGCCCACGGCGATGACGACCGAGAGGAGCGTGAGAGTCCCCACGAGAATCCAGTAGCGGCGTAGCTGTCGCGCGGTCGCGAATGCGCCGGAGCCTGTGCGCTCGGCCCTTGTTGCCGTCGCGGCGGTCGGCGGAGCTGTGGGGATCGATGCCGTGGGGATCGATTCTGCCGGGGAGATCGACTCGGTGATGTCAGACATTGCGGCGACTCCGCAGAAGCATGGCGATGAAGACGACGGAGCCGATGACGCCGAGGATGAGTGATACCGGGATCTCGAACGGCATGATGATCGTCCGGCCGATCAGGTCGCAGACGGTCACGATGGCGATACCGAGCAGGCAGACCCAGGGGAGATTGCTGCGCAGATCGTCGCCGCGGAACATCGACACGATGTTGGGGACGATGAGCCCGAGGAAGGGAAGCGAACCGACCACGACGGTGACCACTCCGGTGGCAATCGCGATGAGGCCGGTTCCCAGCAGGATGATGCGGTTGTAGTTCAGGCCGACGTTGGTCGCGACGTCCTCACCGAGACCGGCGACGGTGAATCGGTCGGCGGCGATGAACACCAGGACCGCGACGACCGCGACGATCCAGAGAACCTCGTACTGGCCCTTGATGATCGACGTGAAACTCCCCGCGAACCAGATGCCCAGGCTCTGGAGTTTGTCGGTGGCGAGAGCGATGTAGGTGGTGATGGAGCCGACGACGGCGCCCAGCATGATGCCGACGATGGGCACGATCAGCGACGAGGACAGTTGCACTCGCCGGAGGAACAGGAAGAAGATCATCGTTCCGATGAAGGCCGCCACGACGGCGCCGATCATTCTGGGCAGAAGACCTGCGGTCGGGACGACGATCATCATGATCAGCAACCCCAATCCTGCCCACTCCGTCGTGCCGGTGGTCGTCGGTTCGACGAAGCGGTTCTGGGTGAGCAACTGCATGACGAGTCCGGACATCGCCATCGCAGCCCCGGCCAGCACCAGGGCGATCGTGCGAGGGACGCGGGTGATGTTGAACATCTCCCAGCCGAAGTCACCGCCGAAGATGTCGAACACCCCGGTGAACAGTGAGGCGATCAGCAGGGCGCCGACGCCGAGGAAACCCAGCAGCAGTTTCCGGTCGAAAAGTCTTTCCCGCGTTCGGGACGGTAGGGCTTGGGTCGTCATCTCGGCATCTCTGCTCCGGAAGCACGTCGGCCGTGGACCCGGCTCGCGGCCGAGTCCACGGCGGTCGACGCTGTGAATTCAGTACTTCGTTGCGCTCTGCGCGGAGGTCACTTGTTCTCTGCGGTCTGCGCGTTCTTCTCGAGCAGGTCCGCCAGGGAGTTGAAGAACTCCGTGTAGGTCTGGATGCTCTCGTTGGTGTAGGTGTCGGCGGGCAGGTAGATGATGTTGCCCTCCTGGACTGCCTTCACGTTCTGCAGTGCCTGCGAGTCGTTGATGACCGTGGTCGCCGGCACGTAGTCGGGGCCGCCACCGGTCGAGGTACCCGCGTCACGGTCCATGACGATGATCAGGCCCGGGTTGGATGCGGCGATAGCTTCGACGGAGATGTCATCACCCTGGTGGTTGTCGGTGCCTTCGGGAACCTCGAGAGCCGGGGTGAGGCCGAAGATGTCGAACATGGGGCCGATGGTGCGCCCGGTGCTCGGGGCGACGTAACCGATCTCGCCGCCGGAGACGATCAGACCCATCACCGACTGATCCGGAGAGTATGCGGCCTGGACGCGGGCAATCGACGCGTCCAACGCGTCGTTGAGTTCCTGTGCCTCCGCTTCCTTGGCGAAGATCTCACCGAGGACAGTGGTGCCGCGCTTGAGTTCCTCGGCGAAGTCCTCGCCGTCGCGCGGCGCGACCTCGACGATGGTGGCGTCCGGTGCGAGCTCCTCGAACTGCTCCCTGAACTGCGCGTAGCGCCCGCCGTTGATGATCAGATCCGGCTCGACCGCGACGACGGCTTCGAGATTGGGTTCACGATGCGATCCCAGATCGACGATGCTGTCGTCCTCGGTGTAGGAGATCGTCTTCGGCATCAGCGAGACCGCGCCTGCGGCGAGGGGAACGCCCCACGTATCGAGCGTCTCGAACGTGCCGTTGTCGGTGGCGACCACGGACTTGGGCGGCACGGTGACGGTCTGCGTACCGAAGTTGTCCTCGACCGTGACGGTGGCGGCGGCGGTGTCGGACGACTCGGTGGCCGGGTCGCTCGAGCATGCCGTCAGGGCGAGGGCAGCCAGGGTGCCGAGTACGGCACCTCGGTACAGGCGGGATGCGTTCATCGATGTTCCTTGGGTTCGATCACAGGGAATGGATAAGGCATTTAGGACACCTATGTGATGGTTAGCTTAGCCTAACCTCGGGGAATGTCCGGTGCTGGGTCGGATGTCACCTGTGACCTGGTATTTTTCTGCCGGGTCCCCTCGGTCGGCGTCACTTCGGTACGGTCGCACCGTGAACGAAATCGAACAGGTAGCGCAGTTCCGGCGCCGTCACGGCGTCGACGACCTCATCGATGTTCACACCCACTTCATGCCCCGCCAGGTCATGGACAAGGTCTGGGCGTATTTCGACTCCGCAGGTCCGCTCGTCGGACGGCCCTGGCCGATCACCTACCGGCACGACGAGGAGGAACGCGTCGCGCGTCTCCGCGACTTCGGGGTGCACAGGTTCACCGCCATGCTGTACCCGCACAAGCCGGAGATGGCGGCGTGGCTCAACTCGTGGGCCGCCGACTTCGCGGCCCGGACCCCCGACTGCCTCCACACCGCCACCTTCTATCCGGAGGCCGAGGCGAAGAAGTACGTCGCGTCGGCGATCGAGGCGGGCGCGCGTGTGTTCAAATCCCACATCCAGGTCGGCGACTACTCGCCGCTCGACCCGCTCCTCGACGACGTGTGGGGTCTGCTCGAGGACTCGGGCGTGCCCATCGTCGTGCACTGCGGGTCGGGCCCGGCACCCGGCACGTACACCGGTCCCGCCCCGATGCAGGAGCTCATGCGCCGGTACCCGCAGCTGACGGTGATCGTCGCGCACATGGGTCTGCCCGAGTACCGCGAGTTCCTCGACCTCGCCGAGCAATACGAGCGGGTGTATCTCGACACGACTATGGCGTTCACCGATTTCGTCGAGGAGGACACACCCTTCCCGGAAGATCAGCTTCCGCGTCTGGACGCATTACGACGGAAGATCTTGCTCGGCACGGATTTTCCGAACGTCCCGTACAGCTACCTCCATCAGCTCGAGGTGCTCGAACGCGTCGCGCCCGACAGCGAGTGGATCCGCGCGGTGTGCCGCGAGAATGCCACGTCGCTGTTCGGGCTGGACGGGTGACCGGTGTGCTCGCCGATCAGACGGTGATCGAGCGTCGGATGATCTTGCCGGTCGCGTTGCGGGGGAGTAGATCCCGCGTGATCCGCCAAACTGTGGGCACCTTGTAGTAGGCCAGTCGCTCGGCGCAGAAGGCTCGCAACTCGTCCTCGGTGATCGCGCTGCCGGGTCGCAGCACGACGACGGCCGCGACCTCCTGCCCCAGATCCTCGTGGTCCACGCCGATCACGGCGCTCTCGACGACGTCGGGGTGCTCGTCGAGGCGCTGTTCGATCTCCGTGGGATAGACGTTCTCGCCGCCGCGCAGGATGAGATCGGATCGCCGGCCCGTGAGCCGCAGGCGGCCGTTCTCGAGCGTTCCGTAGTCGCCGGTACGTAGCCATCCGTCCGAGGTGACAGCCGCGTCCGTC
>Ga0182742_1001466_pt1 | contig 30117 bp, 18 predicted proteins | sample eDN5th37CBELigMG_FD_128880 | JGI IMG/M metagenome (GOLD analysis project Ga0182742, IMG submission 128880) | Enriched Miracle-Growth compost microbial communities from Emeryville, California, USA - eDNA 5th pass 37_C BE-Lig MG (version 2)... ... | reverse complement strand
TGGCCACCGCCACCTTCGCCAACGAGACGGCCGCGGGCTGGCAGCAGGTCAACTTCAGCGCCCCCGTCCCCATCGTCGCCGGCGCGACCTACACCGCGTCGTATCACGCCCCCAACGGCCATTACACGGCCGACCTCGGATATTTCAACGCGGGGTTCACCGGCGGCGGCGGATTCCTTCACATCCCCGCCAACGGCGGAGTCTACGTCTCCGGAGCGGCGTCCGCCTTCCCGAACAGGTCGCTCAACGGCTCGAACTACTGGGTCGACGTCGTCTTCGGCAACGTCATGGAGATCGTCGCCCCCTCGGTCGTCTCGACATCCCCCGGGGCGTCGGCGACCGCCGTTCCGCTCGACGCCTCCATCGGCGCCACGTTTAGCAAGCCGATCCTTCCCGGAACCCTCTCGTTCGTCGTGACCAACGAGGCGGGCGAGACGATTCAGGGGACGGTCTCCTACGACGACGCGACGCGACGGGTCGTCCTAACCCCCTCGTCGCCGCTTTCCCCAGGGACGACCCACACGGCGACGTTAAGCGGGGCGAGCGACTTGGCCGGCAACGTCATGGCGCCGTTCTCCTGGTCGTTCGACACGGAGGATGGCTCGTTCCTCCTCCATTCCACGCCGGCCGACTTCCTCGGCGGGAGCGTCTCCGGCGCGATGGTCGTCGACGACTCGGAAGGCGCGGTCCTACTCGCGACGCCGTTGTTCGACGGCTTCTCGGGAAGCGCGCTGGGCGACGCCTGGCTCGTCAACTCGTGGAGTTCGGGTCCGGCCGGCGCGACCGTCGCCAACGGCGTTCTGAGCCTCTCGACGGGGGCCATCATGTCGAGTCAACTCATCCAGGGCGAAGCCGTTGAAGGGCGGCTGGCCTTCTCGGCGGCGAAGTATCAACATTTCGGCCTCGCGACGGACTTCAACGGCAACAGCGCCACCGTCTGGGCGATCTTCAGCACGTCGGATACCACCAATCGGCTCTTCGCCCGCGTCAACATCCGGGGGGCGATGACCGACCTGAACCTCGGAGTCCTTCCCTCCGGGTTCCACGACTACCGGGTCGAGCCGGTCTCCGGGGGCTTCCGATTCCTCGTGGACGGCGTGGCCTTGACCACGATCTCCGCGAGCGTCCCCGCGGACGCCCCGCTTCGAGCGACCGTCTCCAACTTCGGGGGGCCGGCGACCCTGGTCGACCGGGTCCGAACCGCCGCCTTCAACGCCTCGGGGACCTTCACGTCGCCGGTCCTCGACGCGGGGGCGCTCGCCTCCTGGGGCGAGGTGGTCTGGACGGCCGACCTCCCGGCCGGGACCTCGATCCTCATCGAAACCAGCAGCTCGATCGACGGCGGAACCTGGTCGAACTGGTCCGCCGCGACCAACGGCGGGCCGATCGCCAATCCGGCGGGCCGATACCTTCGCTACCGCGTCACCCTGGCGACGAACGATCCGACCATCACCCCGGTCCTGCGGTCGATCCGCCTGGCCTGGAGTTGACCGGGCCGGATCGATCGCGTCCAAACCAAGACCGAACCGCGCCTCCCTCCCATCACGGAGCTTCGACGGCTTATGTGTGGAATCGCCGGTCTTCTCTTCGCCGATCCGGGCCGCCCCGTGGACCGGGATCTTCTCCGGGCGATGAGCGACGCCATCGCTCATCGCGGACCCGACGGCGAGGGATTCCTCGTCGAGCCGGGGGTGGGCCTGGCTCACCGCCGGCTGGCGATCATCGACGTGGCGGGGGGAGCGCAGCCGATCGGCAACGAGGACGGCTCGGTTCAAGTCGTCTTCAACGGAGAGATCTACAACTTCCAGGAGCTTCGGCGGTCGCTGGAGGCCGAGGGACACCGCTTTCGGACGTCCAGCGACACCGAGGTCCTGGTCCATCTCTACGAGAAACACGGCGAAGGGCTGGTGGACCACCTTCGGGGGATGTTCGCCTTCGCCCTCTGGGACCGCCGTCGGCGGCTTTTGCTCTTGGCCCGCGATCGGCTTGGGCTCAAGCCGCTGTACTATTACCACGACTCCGAAACCCTGTTCTTCGGCTCCGAGCCGAAGGCGATCCTGGCCCATCCGGGGATCGCCCGGGACGTCGACCCGGAGGCGCTCGAGGATTACCTGGCCTTCGGCGTGGTTCCGGGAGAACGGTCCATTTTCCGAGGAATCCAAAAGCTGCCGCCGGCCCACGTCCTGACGATCGGCCCGGGGAACTGGTCGGCGCGGCCCCGCCGCTACTGGCGGCTGGAGATGGAGGCCGACCCCGGGCTCTCGGTCGACGACTGGGTCGAGGCGATCCGGGCGAAGCTCCTGGAGGCGGTTCGGCTCCACCTGATCGCCGACGTCCCCGTTGGGGCCTTTTTAAGCGGAGGCGTCGATTCCAGCGTCATCGTCGCGCTGACGGCCGATCGGGCGGACGGCGCCCCGCGCGCCTTTTCGATGGGGTTCGCCGAGTCGTCGTTCAACGAGCTGCCCCAGGCGCGCCAAACCGCCGCGTATTTCGGGATCGAGCTGGTCGAGGAGATCGTCGCGCCCGACGCGGTCTCGCTGCTGGATGAGATGACGCGTTATTACGACGAGCCGTTCGCCGATTCGTCGGCGATCCCGACCTATCTGGTCGCCCGCCTGGCGAGCCGTAGCGTGAAGGTCGTCCTCACCGGAGACGGCGGAGACGAGTCGTTCGGCGGCTACGCCCGCTACCGACACGACCTGGGCGAGGCCGCGATCCGGGCGGTTTTGCCGGGTTGGTTCCGTCGGCTGGCCCTGGGGCCGTTGGGGTCGGTTTGGCCGCGGGCCGATTGGCTCCCCCGACCGCTGCGGGCCAAGACGACGCTTTCGAACTTGGCGATGGAGGCCGGCGGGGCCTACGCCAACACGCTGACGCTCTGCCGCGAGCCGTTGCGGCGGCGGCTCTTGGCGTCCGATCTGGCGGCCGGGCTCAATGGTCGCCACCCCGGCCGGGCCATCGAGGCGCTGCACGCGACGGCGCCGGCCGACGATCCCCTGGCGGGGATGATCGTCGCCGACGTGGGGACGCTTTTGCCGGACGACTATCTGGTCAAGGTCGACCGGGCGTGCATGGCCCACGGCGTCGAGGCCCGGCCCCCCTTCCTGGACCACGAGCTGATGGAGTTGGCGGCCAAAATCCCCTCGCGATGGAAGATCCGGCGGGGGGAAACCAAGTGGATCCTCAAGCGGGCCTTCGAGGATCGCCTGCCGCCGGGGCTCCTCGATCGTCCCAAGCAGGGGTTCGAGGTCCCCGTCGACGCCTGGCTCCGAGGCCCCCTGCGCCCCGTTTTCGAGTCGGTCGTTCTCGACCCGGGCGCCCGCGCGGCCGAGCTTCTCAACCAGAATGAGGCGCGGCGGTTGCACCAGGCGCATCTCAGCGGCGCCGGGCGGCACGGCGGCGTCCTTTGGAGCCTGCTGGTCCTGGCCCACTGGGCGGAGCGGCATCTCCCATCGCGGCCTTTAAGGAGAGACGCGCCGTGAAGGGCCTCATCTTCACCTACCTGCTGACCTACGGCGGCTCGCTGCTGGCGCTTTTCCGGCCTTTTGTGGGTTTTCTGATCTATGTCCTCTTCGCGACCCTCAGGCCGGAGCACGCCTGGCCTTGGGCCCTTCCGCCGGGAAATTACAGCCGAACGGTGGCGATCGCCATGCTGATCGGCTGGGCCCTTCACGGCTTCGGCCGTTGGAATCTGGGTCGGGGCGGCGCGTCGATCGCCGCGCTGCTCGCCTACACCTTCTGGGCGGTCCTCAGCGCGACGCAGGCCTCCGATCAGGTCCGCGCCATGGCCTTCCTGGACCAACTCTCGAAGATCAGCCTCCCGGTCGTCGTCGGCGCCAGCCTCCTCAATTCAGTGGGCCGGCTGAAGGCCGTGGCGTGGGTGATCCTTCTGGGCCACGCCTACCCCTGCCTCGAATTCAACCTCGACTATCTCCAAGGCTACAATCGGCTTAGGTTCGATGGCTACGCGAGAATGGACAACAATTGCTACGCCATCTCGCTGGTCTCAAGCGCCGGGATCGGCGTCTTTCTGGGGATGTACGCCGAAACCCGACGCAAGAGACTGCTGGCGGCCGGCTCCATGGCCCTCATCGGCCACGCGGTGCTGCTCAGCAACTCGCGCGGCGGCATGCTCGGGATGATCACCGTCGGCCTCGTCTCGTTCTCCTTCATGCGGAAGGGGTGGAAGGAGTGTTCGGCCCTCGCCGCCGCGCTCGCGCTGGTGGTGATATTCTCGGGCCCGGAGGTCCGCGCGCGCTTCTCCTCCACCTTCGCCGACAAGGAAGAGCGAGACTCCTCCGCCGAGAGTCGACTCGAACTTTGGGCGGCCTGCTTGGACACCATCCAGAAGAACCCCTTATTGGGGGTCGGCCCCAACAACATGCCGCTCTTGATGCCCAACTACGGCTTCGAGCTCGGCAAGGAGGCTCACACGCTCTGGCTTCAAATCGGGGCGGAGCTCGGCGCGCCTGGGCTCGTCTTTTTGCTCATGTTTTATTGGCTGACGATCCTGCGGTTGCTTCCCCTGGCCCGAGGCTCCCCAACGACCGACCCTCAACTCCAACTCATGGCCCGGATGGTGATCGCCTCATTGTGCGGCTTCATGGTCTCGGCTCAGTTCGTCAGCCTAAAAATGCTCGAACCTCCCTATTACGTCTGTCTTATTGGAATCGGCGTGTTGAGACTGGCGACGCCGAGAGGGAGCCAGCCGCGCGCCCGGGTTTCCCAGATTCCCAGGCGATCGCCGGCCTGGGCGACGATCGCGCCGAGCGGGGGGCGACAACCGTGACGATTTCCTCCTCCATCCCATCTCAGCGGGTCCGTCGCCTCGCGGACGACCCGTCCGCCGCGGCGGTCGCGATCCCCTTGATCGTCGAATCGCCGATCGCCACGACCGGAGTTCAACCGGCGACCGTCGGCGTTCCCTTTCCGCGGGGGCTTCTGGACCGAACTTCGCGGCTGATCCTGTTCGATTCGAAGGGTGCCGCCGTCCCGCTTCAGGCCAAGCCCTCGGCGCGCTGGCCCGACGGCTCGATCCAATGGGCCTTGCTCGACTTCCCGGTCGCGCCGACTCCCGCGGGAGAAGCCGAGTGGCGGCTGACCATCGGCGACGAGCCCGCGCGCAACGAACCGCCGGCGACCGGCGGGATCGCCATCCGGGAGGCCGCCGAGGCGTTGATCGTGGAGACGGGCGCCGCCCGGTTTCACCTCAACCGCCGGCGGCTCGGTCCCGTCAACCAGGTCGAGATCGACGGGAATCGGCTCCTGGACGAACCCCTCGCCGCCGTGGCGTTGACCGACGCCAAAGGGCGGGTTCGGTCCCCCCGCGTCGATCGGATCGAAGTGGAGGAGCGGGGGCCCGTCCGGGCGACGATCCGTTTCGAGGGAGCGCTCCGGGGGAGGGGGCGGCCCCATCGTTTCGAGGCGAGGGTTTCGCTGTTCGCGGGCGCGGCCCTGGTCCGCGTCGAGCTGGCGATCCACAACCCAAGACGCGCCCGCCACCGGGGGGGGCTTTGGGACCTGGGAGACCCCAACTCGCTCCTCTTCCGCGACCTATCGCTCATCGTCGCCCTTCGGAGCGCGGGGCCGCTGGAGGTTCGCTGGACCGATGAGCCCGATCAACCCGCTCGGTGGGGGAGCGCGTCGGCCTTTGAGATCCACCAAGAGTCGAGCGGGGGGGATAACTGGCGCTCGCGCAATCACATAAACCGTCATAAGGATGTCCCGCTTCGATTTCGGGGTTACCGGACGACGGCCGACGGCCTGGAGCGGCGCGGGGATCGGGCCTCGCCGATCGTGGAGCTTCTGTCCCCCTCGGCCCGAGTCGCCGCGGCCGTCCCCGAGTTCTGGCAACAATTCCCCAAGGCGATCACCGTCGACGATCGGACGCTCCGGGTCCACCTCTTTCCCCAACAGTCCGCCGACCTCTTCGAGCTTCAAGGCGGGGAGCGGAAGACGCAGACCGTCTGGCTCGACTTCGGCGACGGGGACTCGTCGGCGTCGGCGATCGACTCGCTGACCTGGACCCATCGACCGGCCTTGGTTCGTTGCCCGCCCCAGTGGCACGTCGACGCCGGAGCCGTCCCCCATCTCCCCCCGGTCTCGGAAACCGCCGCGACGCCGCTGGACGATTACCTCGCGACGCTGCTGGACGGGCCGAACGATCTGGACGCCCGCCGCGAACTGGTCGACGAGTACGGCTGGCGGCATTACGGCGACCTCCACGCCGACCACGAGGCGGCTTATTACAACGGCCCCAAGCCGATCATCTCGCACTACAACAACCAGTACGACGCGATCCTCGGCCTGTTGACGCAATACCTTCGAAGCGGCGATTCCCGATGGTTCCTCAAGGCCGACGCGCTGGCCCGACACGTCATGGACATCGACGTCTATCAGACCACGGAGGATAAGCCGGCCTACAACGGCGGCCTATTCTGGCACACCGATCATTACCGAGACGCGGCCACCGCCTCGCACCGAACGTACTCCAACGCCAACAAGCGCGACGCGCGGCGCGACTACGGCGGCGGTCCCGGCAACGAACACAACTACGCGACGGGCCTGGCCCTATTCCATCACCTCACCGGCTCTCCCCGGGCGCGCGAGACGGCCTTGGGACTGGCTGATTGGGTCGTCGCCATGGACGATGGCTCGGCCACGCTTTTCGGGCTGATCGACGACGGCCCCACCGGCTTGGCCAGTCAGACGGCCTTCTCCGACTTCCACGGCCCCGGCCGCGGTTGCGGCAATTCGATCAACACGCTTCTGGACGCCTGGTTGCTGACCGACGACCGGCGATATCTGGACTTCGCCGAGGGCCTGATCCGTCGCGCCGTTCATCCGAACATGAACATCGACGAACTCGATTTGCTGAATGTCGAAGCTCGTTGGTCGTACACCGTCTTCCTCGTCGTCCTGGCCCGTTACCTGGCGTTGAAGCGGGATCGCGGGGAGTTCGACTTCATGTTCGCCCACGCGAGGGCCTGCCTGGCGGCCTTCGGCGCCTGGATGGTCGAGAACGAACAGCCCTATTTCGACGCCCCCGAAAAGCTGGAGTATCCCACCGAGACCTGGGCCGCGCAAGACTTGCGGAAGGCCAACGCGGCGCGGTTGGCCGCCGAGTGGGTGGACGAGCCCCTTCGCGGCCGGCTCGCGGCGTGGGGCGAATCGCTCTCGGATCGAGCCTGGAGCGACCTTTTGGACTTCGAGTCCCGCCATGTGATTCGGGCGATGGTCCTCGCGATGACGGAGGGGACGCGAGACCTTCGGCTCCGCCTGGTCGCGCCGTCGCCGCCGCCTCGGCCCGACGGCCTCGACTTCGGGAGCCCCGAGCGTTTCGTCCCTCAAAAGGCTCGGGTCATTCAAAGCCTGAAGTCCCCCTCGGGCCTGGCGCGCGGGCTGTCGCGACTGGTCATGATCTCGCGATGGCGACGGTGCTTCGCCCGCCGACGCCATCCCACCCCTCCTCCCGGAGCGACGCCATGAACTCCACTCGCCGTCGGCTCGCGCGCCGCGCCCTCTTAATTCTCGGATTGGCGACCACGCTGGGACTTGAACTCGGTTCGACGGCGGCGAGGGGAGGGGAGGACTGCCCCCGATGCGATTGGTCCTTCCCCAAGACCCGCGCGACGATCAGGGTTCGCGACATGGGCGAGTTGCGGCGGGCTCTGGCCGGTGTCCGGCCGTCGACGACGATCATTCTGGAGGACGGCGCGTATCCACTCGACGGCAACCAACTCGACGTCGCCGTTCCCCAGATCGTCCTACGGGGCCGAAGCTCCAACCCCTCGCGGGTGGTCATCCGGGGGAGAGGCTTCGACGACGCCTTCTCGGCCATTTCGATCAGCGCGCCGGAGGTTGCGATCGCCAATCTCGCCATAACCGGGGTAGGCCACCACGGCGTTCAGGTTCGGGGCGAGAAGGGGGCGTCGGGCGCGAAGATCCACAACGTCCACATCATCGACGTGGGCCAGCAGTTGATCAAAGGGAGCGCCTCGGCCGATTCGCCCCCTTGCCGCGACGGCCTGGTCTCGTGCTCGACCCTGGAGTATTCCGACTCGGCCCCCAGCGACTACACCAACGGGATCGACGTCCTGAACGGCTGGAACTGGACGGTTCGCAACAACATCCTCCGGCGGATCCGAGGCCCCCAGTCCCAAAATCATCGGGCCGGGCCGGCGATCCTCTTTTGGAGGGGCTCGCGCGACACCTTGGTGGAACGGAATCTCGTGATCGATTGCCATCGGGGGATCGCGCTGGGGTTGTCGCCCCCGAAATCGCCGACGGAGGCCCTCGACCATTCCGGGGGAACCGTCCGCCGCAACGCGGTTTGCAACCTCAACGCCTGGGCCGACGAGGGCGTCGAAATCAACGGCTCGCCCGACGCCCTGGTCGAACACAACACCGTCTTCGTCCAAGGAGAGCCAAGCTGGGCGATCAGCGTCCGCTTCGCCAGCGCCTCGGCGACGGTTCGCCACAACCTCTGCAACCGGGAGATCGTTCGTCGCGACGGCGCCCAGGCGACCTTGTTCGGCAACCTCGTCGACGCCCGAGAGGATTGGTTCGTCGACGCGCGCCGGGGAGACCTTCGGCTGGCGAAGGGCGACCTTCCGCCCGTCGACGCCGCCGGGGGGTCGGCCGACGAGAAGGAAGAGGCGAGCGCACAATCGTCCCATCTTGGCTCCGCGCCCGACGTCGGAGCGTTTGAATATCGGGGAGACGCCCAATGACGCTTCATGAGCCGGCAACCCAAGAGGCCCCGGAGCGGGAGACGACCGATTCGCCGCCCCCAGCGCGGTGGACGCCGACAGTTTGCCAAGTTCTTCACAGCCTGGGGGTGGGGGGAGCGGAGGTCTTGGCGGTTCGTCTGGCCGAGCGGCTGAACGGCTCGACCCGCTTCGTCTTCGTCTGCCTCGACGAACTGGGGACGCTCGGCGAGTCGCTTCGAGGCCGGGGCTTCCCCGTCCATGTTCTCCAGCGCCGCCCCGGGCTGGATTGGTCGTGCGTCCGACGGTTCCGCGAAGTCTTGAAGTTCGAGCGGGTCGACCTGATCCACGCGCACCAGCATACGCCGTTTTCCTACAGCGCCCTGAGCCGCCTGGGCCGCGCGACGCCGCCGATTTTGTTCACGGAGCACGGCCGACACCACCCCGATCATCCCGGGCTCAAGCGGCGGCTCGCCAACCGCCTGCTCTTGCGGCCGAGGGACCGAATCGTCGCCGTGGGAGAGGCCGTTCGAAGCGCCCTGATCCACAACGAGGGCCTTCCGGCCGATCGCGTGAGCGTGGCGTACAACGGGATCCCGATCGATCGCTTCGACCGGACGTTTTCAACGGCGGAGCGGGCCGACGCGCGGCGCGAGATGAGAGTCGAGGCCGACGACCTGGTGTTGATCCAAGTGGCTCGGCTCGACTACCTGAAGGACCACCCGACGGCCCTCCGAACCCTGCGGCGGCTGGCCGGTCGATTCCCGGGCGCCCGGCTCGTCCTGGTCGGCGAGGGCCCCGAAGCGCCGGCGATCCGCACCTTGATCGCCGAACTCGGGCTCGAGGGGAGGGTCCGCATGCTGGGCCTCCGCGAAGACGTCCCCCGGCTGCTCGCCGCCGCCGACATCGCGCTTTTGACGAGCGTCAGCGAGGGGATCCCCCTGACCTTGATCGAGGCGATGGCCGCGGGGCTCCCGGTGGTCTCCACCCACGTCGGGGGCGTCGCCGAAGTCGTCGTCGACCGCCAAACGGGGCTCTTGGCGCCCTCGGCGGACGACGACGCGCTGGCCGAGGCGGTCGCGAGCCTCGCCGACGATCCCGAATCCCGACGCCGAATGAGCGCCCGGGGCCGCGAACGGGCCCGCCGGCTTTTTTCGGACCAGCGGATGCATGATGAATATCATAAATTTTATGAGGTGATGATTGATGCGTGATCCATGCCGCGTCGACGGGACGCCGTCAACTCGACCGGGGCGCGTCGTGCTCGACGCGCGGGTGGTCACCGGGACGGGCGGGGGACCGGACAAGACGATCCTCAACTCTCCCAGGTTCCTCAAGGAGGCCGGCTATCATAATCTCTGCGCTTACCTGCATCCGCCGAACGACCCGGGTTATCAGGCGATCATTCAGCGGGCGGAGGCCCTTGAGGCCCCTTTGATTTCGATCCCCGACCAAGGCCCCTTCGACTGGCGGGTGATTCGAAGTTTGGCGCGGACCTGCCGCGAAGAGCGGGTCGAGATCTGGCACGGGCACGACTACAAGAGCAACGCCTTGGGGCTGGTCTTGAATCGGTTCCGGCCGATGCGGCTGGTGACGACCGTCCACGGCTGGGTGAAGCACACGCGCCGGACCCCCTTGTATTACGGGATCGACCGGCTTTGCCTAAAGCGTTACGAGGTTGTCCTCTGCGTTTCCGTCGACCTTTACGAGGCGTGCTTGGAGGCGGGGGTCCCGAAGGAGCGCTGTGTTCTTTTGGAAAACGGCGTCGACGTCGACCATTTCCGTCGCCGCCGGACGGTGGCCGAGGCGAAGCGGGACCTGGGAATCCCCGACGGTCGGCTCTTGATCGGGGCGATGGGACGGCTCTCGGGGGAGAAGGGGTTTGACTTGTTGATCCGAGCCGTGGATCGATTGATCGCCTCGGGCCGCGACATCGAGTTGCGGATCGCCGGGGAGGGGGACCAGTTGGCGGCCCTCGAAAATCTAATCCGCGAATTGAACCGGGGGGATCGGATCCGGCTGATCGGCTTTCAGCGCGACGCGATCTCGTTCTTCGAGTCGATGGATCTGTTCGCCCTGAGCAGTCTCCGCGAGGGGCTTCCCAACGTCGTGTTGGAGGCCATGGCGCTTGGGGTTCCGATTGTCGCGACGCGCATCGCCGGAATCCCGCGACTGATCCAAGACGGAGAAAATGGCCTGCTCGTTCCCCCCGGTTCGGTGGATGAGCTGGTCGAGGCGCTGGGGTCTCTGATCGGCGACCCCGCTCGACGATCCAAGTTCGCCGCGGCGGGCCGGGAAACCGTCGAGCGCCATCACGGCTTCGCCGCGCGGATGGACAAAGTCCGAGACATTTACGACCGACTGCTCGGCGGCCCCTCGGCGGCCGTCGCGGTTGACGGCCGCCGGGAGGGCTCATGAATACGACCACATCCCCAACGAACGAAGCTGGTTTGGCGCCTTCGTCCTCCCCCCCGGCGGGCGCATCGATCCGCGTTCACGATCCCGAAAGTTATCGCGAGCGCCTCCCCGCGTGGGAGGCGTTCATGGCGGAGCAGGGGCGGACGCGGTTGAGCCTCCATCCCCGATGGCTGTCGATCCTCGAGCGCGGACTCGGACACCGTCCCCACGTGATCGAGGCGGTGGAGGGAGAGATGGTTCGGGGCCTGCTTCCCCTGGTCTTGGTCCAAAGCGCGCTGTTCGGCCGATTCCTCGTTGGGCTCCCCTACCTGAATTACGGGGGCGTGGTCGCTTCGGACCCCGAGACGGCCCGCCTCTTGATCGATCGCGCGTTGGAGCTGGCCGAGCGGTTCAAGGTTCGTCACTTGGAGCTTCGACACGAGGAACCGGTGGACCATCCCCGGATGGAAACGGCCTCGGGGATGAAGCTCCACATGCGCAGGGCCTTGCCCAAGACCGCCGACGCGCTCTGGGCGGAGCTGGGCCCGAAGGTCAGAAACCAGGTCCGCAAAGGGGAGAAGCACGCCCTGAAGGTGGAATGGGGGGGGACGGACCTGCTGGGCGACTTCTACGAGGTGTTCAGCCGCAACATGCGCGACCTGGGAACGCCCGTTTACGGCCGAGGACTCTTCCGGGCGATTCTCGAGGGGTTCCCGGATCGGGCGGAGCTGTGCGTGGTCCGGCTGGAGGGAGCGCCGATCGCGTCGTCGCTGTTGCTCCACGGGCGGGAGGCTTCGGAAGTCCCCAGCGCCGGGTCGCTCCGCGTCCACAACCCGACGTGCGCCAACATGCTGATGTACTGGAGCCTTTTGGTCCGCGCCGTCGAGCGCGGCCAATCCGAGTTCGACTTCGGCCGGTCGAGCCCGGCGAGCCCCACCCACAAGTTCAAGTCGCAGTGGGGGGCCAAACCGTTCCCGGCGAATTGGAGCTACCACGTCCGCTCGGGAGACCGCTCGGCCATGCGCCCCGACAATCCAAAAAACCAGCGCCTCATCGCCATCTGGCGGCGGCTCCCCGTCGGCCTGACCCGGCTCATCGGCCCGAGCATCGTCCGGGGAATTCCCTGATCCGGCCGAGGATCGGCGCGGCTATCAAAATAAAAATCGGGCGACCCCCATCCGGCAAGGGATGGAGATCGCCCATTCGACGTTTCAGGTCGTGGTTTTCCTTCGACTCGTCGGCGAGGTCAGTCGCCGAGGGTCGAGCCGAACCAGGAGGTCGGCTTGACATCTTGGTTCGCGGCGAACTTCGTCCGAGCGAAGCCTCGGGAGGCGAGCCGAAGCAGGGTGTCGCCCCGGGCCGCCATGGAGTTCGTCGAAGCGGGTTGAGAACTCTTCGGAGCGGCCGCCTCGGCGGGCGAAGCCTCCGAGGTGGTCAGCGCCTCGACCACGTCCAGATTCGCTTCCGACACCAACGGAGCGCTCGCGAGAGTTGGCTGGTCGGCCAAAGTCGAGATGCTCGAAGTCGACCTGGGCGACGCGGCGTTCGTCGTCACCTGGTAGACGTTGATGATCGGCGCCGGACGAGTCGACCGAGTCGTGTCGACTCCGGTCTCCGCGAGGTAAAGCCTCCCCGTGGCGGGGTCGTAGGCGGCGCCTCCAGAGTACCTGGCCGGGGACGAGATGGGGGGCAGGAAATCCCAACTCGCGTAGGGCGTAATCTCCCAAGGTTGCTTCTGGCCGTTCTTGACGGCCGCGAAGTCGAGGGCGTCATAAGCCCACGTCTTCCAGGTGTAGTTTCCGCCGACCGAGTGGTTCCCCTTGCCGTCCCGGTACGGGTCGTTCGCGTCCCTGCCCTCACCATAGTAGTACTTGCCGGTTCCAATCGTGCCGAAGACCAGCACCGAGCGGGTCTCGGGAATGAACACCGGGCTGAACCCCTTCGCGGTGCCGTTGAACAGCGTCGGACCGTCGCTCCCGAACCCTCCGAGAGTCGGATGGGCTTCGTCGTAATAGACGTAGGGGGTGACGGCATTGGTGCCCGAGCCGAGTTTATCGGGGTCAAATCCGAACGCGGCGGGACCGAACGAACTCCGCGAGATGATGGAGATGCCGCCCTGACCGGTGAAGGCGGGCGCGCCGAGGACCGATTGCCACTCCTTCGGAATGGCCGCCATGGCGCCGCCAACGAAGCCCCCGCCCATGTCGCCGAGCCGGTACAGTCCGGTGGCGGTCGCGGAGGCCAGGTTGGTGGAGCTGAGCTTGAAGTGGGAATCCCTCACGGAGCCCGAGGAGTCGTAGGTGTGGTACAGCGTGCCAACGAGTTGGCCGTTGTGGACCATCATCCCGCCAATCGCCGTGTAATCGGCATGGAGATTGGACGGAATGTTGGGGATCTTCGGAAGGATCTTGGTGAACGGCTGAAGGAACGTGGCGGAGGTCAGCCGGCTAATCGACGTATCCTTGGAGAGCGTGTTGGGGATGGCGATCTCCGCAACCGCCCTGTCATGCGGATGGCCCGCGATGAACAACGAGTTGTTCGCGGGATTGAACGCGATCGCGGTGCCGCCGTAGGCGATCGATGACTCGCCGATCGTGTCGGTCGGCACCCGGAAGGCCCCCAGGTACTCAAGGTTCGACTGATTAAGCAGTGGGAGCTTGCTCAGGTCCGACGGGGCCGGCGTCGACGACGAAGCGGCCGTGGTGAACGCCCAGGAATAGGCGTTGGACAACGCGTTGCCCGCCAGGTCGGTGACGCCGCCCACCGTCACGATGTACTTGGTGGACGCCGCCAGCGGAGAACTCGGCGAGAGCGTGGCCGTCCGGTTGCCGTTCGAGTAGGTCACCGCCGCCGAGATGGTCCGGCCCGCGGGATCCTTCAACGTGATCGTCGACCCGTTGACCGACGAGGACGTCAGCGCTTCGCTGAACGCGATCGTCACCGAAGTGCCGACCGGAACCCCCGTGGCGTTGGCCACCGGGTTCGTCGACGTCACCGACGGCGGGGTCGTGTCGCCTGGGTTGGTGGATTCATCCGGATTGGGCTTGTTCGCCTCCGCGGGGGTGAAGTTCAGGTCCACCCAGTAGTTGCTCGATCCGAAGGTCTGGTTCGGAAACGCGCTGCGGGAGCTGTAGTTGTACACCCCGCCGTTGGCCGGAACATGAAGCGGGCCGGAATCGAAACGGGACCGGAAGTAGTTGGGGGTCATCGGGTACGAGCCGCGGCTCGTGTGGTACGACGCCACGTAGGTCGTCCCCGCCCGGATCGACACCGGACTGGAGAACGCGACCTCGCGCCAGCCCGTCCCCGACGGACTGGTGACCGTCGCCGTCGCCAACCGAGAGCCCGAGCTCGACCACAGGTTGATCGTGTACGTCATCGCCGCCGAGTCGGCCTTGTAGAACCGAAGACCCGAAAGCGCGCCGTCGACGTCCGAGTAGAATCGCACCCCAAGCTCAAGCGGGCTGCCGTCGTTGTGGGTTCCCGCCGGCCGGGGCGAATCGCTCCAAAGCGAGATCGACTGGACCGGCTCCGGTTCCGGGGCCGGGGCCGCCGCGGTGGTGAACGACCAGGTCCGGGTGGCCATGGCGTTGCCGGCGAGGTCCCGGGCGCCGCTGACGGTCGCCGTGTAGGTCGTCGAATGCGCCAGCGACGACGACGGCCGCAGCGTCGTCGTGTTGGTCGACGAGGAGTGCGAGGTGGTCGCCGAGACGGTTCGGCCCGCGGCGTCCCGGAGCGTGAAGACGATCGAGTCGGCCCGAACCGCCTCGCTGAAGGTCGCCGTCACCGACGAGTTGATCGCCACGTCCCGCGCGCCCGAACCCGGGCTCGTCGACGTCACCGTCGGCGGAGTCGTGTCGCCGGGCGCGGCCCTGACGAAATACTCGTCGGCGCCGATGTCGGCGAGGCCCCCTTGCGGACGAGCCTGGCCGTCCCAGTCGGTCGTCGACGTGGAGAGAACCGGAACCTTGTCGATGACATTGGCCAGCGTGACGCTGTTGGAAACCAGGTGGAAATCACCGGCCGCCGCGTCCGCGAACATCGCCGAGGTGGCGGACGTGTAGTTGCCGCTCGCCGCGTAGGAGGCGCCGTCTCGCGCCCGCAGGCCCGCGTCGGTCAGGTTGTTCCGCGCCTCGGACCCCGTCGTCGTGAAGCGGAACTGGATGGCGTCGGTGCTGTTGCGGTTGGTCAGGATCGTGTTGTGAACGACGGACGTGTTCGTCGCTCCCCAGACCAGAATTTGGGCGTCGGAATCGGCCCGCCTCCAGGAGCTGAAGAGCCCGGGCTCCTGAAGAATGAAGTTGTTTCGGATGACCCCGCCCTGAACCGCGTCGTTGCTCAAGCCGTAGGCGATGGCGCGCGAGTTGTTGACGAAGGTGTTCCCCTCGGTGACGACGTTCGACGAGCCATTCCAGAACAGGACCGCGGGGTTCCAGAGGCTATAGTTCGAGTCCGGGGTGTGGATGTTGCGGATGAGGTTTCCGCTCACCACCCAGTTCTTGCCGGCGTGAACGTCGATGGCTTGGGTGTAGCCGATGCCTCCGCCGTGATCGGTTCTGGGCGTTCCGGCGGTGTACTCGATCAAGCTGTACTTGACGCTGGAGTCGTTTACCCCCACGCCCTTCGTCAGGGGTTGGGCCTTGATGAACTGCGTGCCGGCGTCGAAGAGCCGCACGTGGTACACGGAAACGGCGTTGGCGCCGCGCTCCCCCTTCAACTCGATCGAGTGATGGTAGACGTTGCCGATCGAAAGGTTGGCGATCGTCACGTTCTGGGCGTTGTAGACGGAGATCCCCATCGGCGTGGCGCCGTACCGGGCGTTGTCCATCCCCGCGCCAAGCAAAACGACATCGTTGAAATTGTCGGTCTCGCCGCGGATCGTGACGTTCTTGACGTTCGCGTCCTTGCCGACGTACAGCGTGCTCGAGAGGTTGTACGTCCCCTTCTTGATCACGATCGTCTGGTTGGACTTCAAGTTCTGAAACGCGGATTGGAGCGACCGTTCGTTGTCGACCCAAATCACGTTGGACCCGGGAGCCGGCGGCGCTCCAAGCGAGGGAGCGTTGGCCGTCGGGTCGGCGATGCTCAGCAGGCAACGATCCTCGAGCGACTCCAGGGAAAACCTTGGTCGGGCCCGACTAGGCCCCTTGGACAAGCGGCCGCGGCGCCGCGGTTTATCGATCGCTTTCAAGGCGAACTCCTCGGTGATTCTCAGACGATGAGCGAGCGTGAAGCGTCTCGGCGCGCACCCCGACCATGGGCCGGAAGCCGCTACATCAACGCATTCATGCCTCGGGAAGAATAAAAAGATCGGCGAGGCGTACTTCCAGACGGGGGTCGATCGGCGCTCCCCAGTCGCGACGCGTTCGACCGCGGAAAGCGGACGACGCGAAGCGTCTTGAACGGCCATCACGGCCAAGAGGAGGCAAACGATCATCAAGGCGTTCCTTCGCCAAGGCCGCTACAAGGCCCCGGGAAGAGAATTCCGCGTCGAAATCCAGTCCAAAGGCGCCGATCCCGCGATTCGCGGCGGGAACGCCGCCATCTCGTTGCGTCGGCCGCGCCAAGGCCCTCGCGGTCTTGGCTCCATCGCGGCTTCCAGTTCATCGTGGTCGCGGATCGACGGGCCAAGCCGGCCCAACGATCCGACCCTCTCACGCTAATGACGGAGAAGCTCACTGTCAACAGCCAAACGATGTTTTGTGAATATGATTACGCATCCACGATGTCTCCGGCGGCGCGTTGGGGCGCCTCGGCCGGCCCCGCGCCGCGAAATCATAAAAGGTAGTGGCCGACCAAACGCGCGTCAAGGGCTTTGATGTGTCCATGCGATTAGCGCGCCATCCCCATGAATGTCGCGAACCGCCCTCCGGCCGCGGCGGACGCCCCAAGCGTTCCACCGCCTCGCGGCGAACCTCCATTGATGCGTGATTGTCCAGCCGCGGAGCGCCTCCGCACGCTCGCGAAAACCGGCCGTCTCCCCCTGGGGAACGCCACCCTTTCGCCACCGATCGGCAATCGCTCCGGTAAACATATAGACGACGCATCGGCGAAACGCAAGTCTGTTTGATTGTTTTCGAACCGTTTCGCCTCCCAGGACATCGCGCAACCAACCGCTGGAGCTCGAATTCGGCAAAGCCCAAACGCGCTCAATTCCAAGGCGCGGGGCGGCGCGGCGGAAGCCCGTCTCTCCGCGGAACCATTTGAAGCGATGTCAAAATTTGGTCGGGTCTCGCTCATCGCAAGAACGCTGATTTCGATTAGGCCTCCGCCTCGCGCGATCTCGTCGTCGACAACGCGTCGCGACCGCTCGCTTGTTCTCAAGGTCGGCTTAACAAAGCATCGAACATTCATCAACCCATTTTTTAATGGATGAGCCATGAGCAACCCCGCGCGACGGACGGAGGAGGCCGGCATGAAGGAGGCGCCCGCCGTTTTGAGCTTCGACGTGGAGGAGCATCACCGGATCGAGTCGGCCCGGGGATTGGAGGTCTCCTCGCCGCTCCGGGAGCTCTATTCCCAGCGAATGGAGGACGCGACGCGGTGGCTTTTGGACGAACTCCACGCCGTCGGCGTCCAAGCGACGTTCTTCATCCTGGGTCAAGTGGCGCGGGCGAGGCCCGGCCTGGCGAGGGCCGTTCGCGAGGCGGGGCACGAAGTGGCCAGCCACGGCTGGGACCACCGCCGGCTCCACCAGTTGTCGCCGGCCTCGTTTCGCGAGGACTTGCGGCTTAGTAAGGACGCGATCGAGCAGGCCGCGGGAGCGCCGATTCGGGGTTATCGGGCGCCGACCTTCAGCCTCGTCGCCCAAACCGCGTGGGCGATCGACATCCTGGCCGAGTTCGATTTTTTGTACGACTCGTCGGTTTATCCGGTGCGGCACGACCGCTACGGCGTCCCCAACGCCCCTCGAGGCCCCTTCATGGTTCAGGGCCGCGAGCGGGAGATTTTGGAAATTCCCCCGGCCACGATTCGCCTGGGGGGGCTCAACCTCCCCATCGGCGGGGGGGGCTACTTTCGACTTTTGCCGTCCATGGTGATGCATGGGGCGCTCAACCGATCCCGGCGCGATCCGGAAACCGGGGCCACCATGCTCTACTTTCACCCCTGGGAGTTCGATCCCGAGCAACCGCGGCTCCCCCTAAAGAGCATGAACAGATTCCGAACCTATGTGGGAGTGAAGCGAAGCCGAGCGCGGCTGGCCCGTCTCCTGCCCGCCTTCGCCTTCACCAGGGCCGACGACCTCGCCTCGCGCCTCCACCAACGCCTCGACCACCTCCCCCGCTTCCGCCCCCACTTCGACAACCCGCCCCCCTCTTAAGCCGCGCGAAACCTCACGGCTCCTTTTTCTCCTAAAATCCCCCAGCGCCACCGACGCCTCCCGGTGGGAAGCGTCGGGAGATCTGTTAAACTCGGACGTCGAATTTCGGGCGATCCCGGCCGCGACGATTCTTCGCGCGGCGACCGGCGATCGCCCTTTTTTTGTTGAGCACGAAAGACCGGCCATGATCGCGACGGCTCGAAGCAAGCTCCGGCTGATGTTCTTCTTGGAATACTTCATCAAAGGGGCCTGGCTCCCGCTTCTGGGGTTGTACATGGGGAGCCGCTATTTGGACTTCAGCGGCTTTCAGCAAGCCTGGATCTTCAACGCCTTCGCGATCGCCTCGGTTACGGGGATGTTCTTCGGCGGACAGCTCGCCGATCGCGTCGTGGCGCAGGAGAGGTTTCTGGCGGTGAGTCACTTGGTCGGAGGCCTGGCGATCTTGGGCCTGGCCTTCGTCAAGACCTTCTGGCCGTTCTTCGGATTGATGCTTTTGCACTGCTTCTTTTATGTGCCGACGCTCTCGGTCGCCAACGCGATCGCCTTCGCCCACGTCGAGGACGGACGCAAGGAGTTCGGGACGCTCCGGCTCTGGGGGAGCGTCGGTTGGGTGACGGCGGCTTGGCCGTTGATCTTCATCCCGATCGACTGGGCGCGCGTCCCAAGCATCGACCAGGCCGGGAGCTTTCTCGGTTGGCTCGGCGCGGCCCTCTCGACGATCAAGACCGGGGAGGCGATGGAGGCCGCCTTGACCGGGACGTTCCTGGTCTCGGGCGCGGCCTCGCTCGTCCTGGCCGCCTTCAGCCTGACCCTTCCCCACACCCCGCCGTCGACCACCCGGCGCGACTCTTTCGCCCCGTTCGAGGCGATCAAGCTCCTGGCCCGGCCAAGCCTCCTGGTCCTCTTCCTCGTCACCTTCTTCGACTCGGTCGTCCACTACGGCTATTACTTCTGGACCAGCCGATACCTTCAGTCGATCGGCCTTCCGGAGAACTGGATCGCCCCGGCCATGAGCATCGGCCAGACCATGGAGGTCGTGGCGATGGCGATGCTCGGCTTTTTGATCAAGAAGCTCGGATGGCGCAAAACGTTGATCCTCGGCGTGCTGAGCCAGGCCGTCCGGTTCGGCGTCTACGCGATGGGCGACCGCGATTGGCTTTGGGCCGTCATCCTCGTCAACGTCGTCCACGGCTTCGCCTACGCCTGCTTCTTCGCCACGGTTTATATTTATGTCGACGAACACTTCCCCAAGGATCTTCGCTCAAGCGCCCAGAGCCTCTTCAACCTGATGATCCTGGGGATCTCCCAATTCGCGGCCAACTTCCTCTGGGGATGGCTTGGCGACGTCTTCACCACGTCCGCCCAAACCATCAACTATCACCGACTCTTCCTCGTCCCCTTCGGCCTCTCGCTCGTATCCGCGGCGCTCTTGGCCATCTTCTTTCAGCCGCCGTCGGATGGTCGGGGGAGGGATGAATCATGTTCTCAATCGGCTTGACCGACCATCTGGAGGGGCCGCTGGATCGGCCGTCGACGCTGATCTTCGACGAGGTGGCCGAACTGGTCGAACTGGCGGATCGGTTGGGGGTTCGGTACGCCTGGTTCACCGAGCATCACCACCACGCGCACAGGGGGCATTTGCCAACCCCCTTGCTCATGGCGATTCATATGGCCGGACGGACGCGAAACATTCGCCTGGGAACGGCGATCATTTGCTTGAATCTCCATCATCCGATCGACGCGGCCGAGCAGGCGGCGGTGGCCGACGCGTTGACGGGGGGCCGGATGGCGATCGGCTTCGGCGGCGGAAGCACGCCCGAGGAGGCCCGCCTCTTCGGCGCCGACCTGACCGACGAGCGGACGCGCCACGAGCGCTTCGCCAGGGCGCTTCAGGTCGTCTTGTCGGTCTGGCGGGGCGAGCCTCCCCACGAGCGCGCCTTGCCGAAGCCCCCGGCCGACTTGGCGAGCCGATCCTGGGTCGCGGTCAACAGCGAGGGCTCGGCTCGGATCGCCGGGGCGCTCGGGTTCAACATGCTCTTCTCCCATCTCCGCACCCCCGCGCAATACCGGGAATACCGCGCCGCGTATCGCGAGGAAGGGGGGAGGGGACTGGTCGCCGCCAACCGCCCGGTCTTCGTCGGCCCCAGCGACCGCGAGGCCCTCGAAATCATCGAACCGGCCCTGCGGACCCTCTGGCGCCGGTTCCGCGACGAAGGCAAGATCCCCGCCGAAACTCCCGAGCCGACCAACCCCGCCGACCTGTGCGCCCACCCCATCAACTTCATCATCGGCGGCCCCGAAACCGTCGTCCGACGCCTCCGCGAACTCCAACGGGAAGCCCCTTTCGACGTCGCCAACCTCGAACTTCGTTGGGACGGGCTCTCACATGAGCAAACCCTCGAAAGCCTTCGCCGATTGATGACCCAGATGAAAATGGATTCGTAGGGGGACTTGGATTCGGGAGGACGAGGCTCCCGTCGAGCCCCGCGCGACGCGCCGGCTCGAATCCGGTGGCTATTCCCCGGCGGGCAATGCCCGCCGGGAGGCCCTGGTTATCGAGCGGACGGAGCGCTACGCCAAGATCTCCTTGACCACGTTTCCATGCACGTCGGTCAGTCGGAAGTCTCGGCCGGCGTAGCGGTAGGTGAGGGATTCGTGGTCGAAGCCGAGGAGGTGGAGGATCGTCGCGTGGAGGTCGTGGACGTGGACCGGGGATTCGATGGCCTCGTAGCCGAAATCATCGGTTGCTCCGTGGATATGACCACCCTTGACGCCTCCTCCCGCCAACCAGACGGTGAAGCCCCAGTGGTTGTGGTCTCGGCCCATCCCCGGCTTGCCGCCGACCAGCTCAACCGAGGGGGTTCGGCCGAACTCGCCGCCGCAGAGAACGATCGTGTCCTCGAACAGCCCGCGCTGTTTGAGGTCGGTTAAAAGCGCGGCGATTCCTTGATCGCATTGTTGACCCAAGTCGCGGTGGGCGGTGGCGATGTTGTCGTGGCTGTCCCAGGGCTGCACGTCGCCGTGGAAGAGTTGGACGAACCGGACCCCGCGCTCGATCAGGCGGCGGGCGATCAGGAGTTGCCGGGCCTGAACGCCGGGACCGTACATCTCGCGGATGTGGCGGGGTTCTTGCTCGACGTCAAAGGCGTCGGTCGCCTCCATCTGCATCCGATAGGCCAGCTCGAAGCTGGCGATCCGAGCGTCGAGCTGGTCGTCCTCGGCCCGGTCTCGCTGGTGGCGATGGTTCAGCTCGGCCAAAAGGTCGAGCTGCCGCCGCTGTTCTTTTTTGGAGACGAAGCCGTTTCGGATGTTCTCGATCAGCTCTTCGGCCTTCTCCTTGCGGGTGTCGATATATGTTCCTTGATAAACGCCGGGGAGGAACGCGGAGCGCCAGTTGGAGACGTCGGCGACCGGCAGGCCGGGGCACATCGAGACGTAGCCGGGAAGGTTCTCGTTCTCCGAGCCCATCCCGTAGGTGATCCAGGCGCCCATGCTGGGTCTCGACAGCCGTTCGTCGCCGCAGTTCATCAGCCTCATCGATTGTTCATGATTGGGCGTGTTGGCCCGCATCGACCGGATGATGCAGAGATCGTCGACGTGCTCGGCCGTCCGGGCGAAGATTTCGCTGACCGGGATTCCGCTCTCGCCGTATCGCCGGAACTTGAACGGGGAGGGGAGCGCCGCGCCGGTCTTCCGCTCGGTCGAAAGGTTCCCCTGGGGGAGCATTTTCCCCTCGTAACGATTCAGCAGAGGCTTGGGGTCGAACGTGTCGACCTGCGACGGCCCGCCGTTCAAGTAGATGTGAATAACCCGCTTGGCCTTGCCCGGGAATTGCGGCGGCTTGGGCGCGAGGGGGTTGGCCGCCGCGCCGGCCCTCGCGGTCGCGTCGCCCAGCAAACCGGCGTCGCGAAGCATCCCGGCCAGACCAAGCATGCCGAAACCCGTTCCCGTTCGCCTGAGGATTTCGCGGCGGGAGATCGGTCGAGGGAAATCGTGATTCATGGCGCGCCTCGCTTGAGTTGAGGGAGGGACGGGGACTGGTCCAAAATTTCAAAATAAGGTGTTGTCAAGCATTCTTCTCCCACCGGGAGAAGGTGGCCGCAAAGGCCGGATGAGGGTCGAGGGGTTTGCGGAGATGCCTCGGCGCTCCCTTCTCGCGGGCCAAACCCGCTTCAAAATCCGACGACCCCCACCCGGCCCTTCGGGCCACCCTCCCCCGGAGGGAGAGGGGAATGGGGGCCGCTTTCAAAGAGGCCAGCGCGTTAATCCAAAAACATCAACTCATTCGTTATGAGCAAAATCTGGGCGAGCTGGCCGAGGCGGTCGAGCGTGGGCGGCTCGGGTTCGGCCGGGGCGTCCAGGAAGTTTTGGGCCAAGGCGAGCTCCTCGGGCTCGGCCTCTCGGGAGAGGACGAGGTGGTAGAGGTTCTGGATTTTGGCTTCGGGGTCCGACTCGCCGGCGATCTCGGGACGGGCGGCGAGGGCCCGGGCCTGTTCGACGACCATCGGCGCGTTCATGCCGAAGAGGGCTTGTTGGGGAACGGTCGTGAGCGGCCGGCGCTCGGAGGAGCTGTCGGGATTGGCGAAGTCGAACGCGCGGTAGACCGCGGGGAGGCTCTGGCGATCGACCAGGCCGTAGACGGTTCGACGGGCGTTGACCGGGTCTCCCGCAACGTCCACCGGCCGGCCGAACATCCGCGAGTCGAGCCGGCCCGAGACCAAGAGCAGCGTGTCGCGCATCGCCTCAAAGTCCAATCGGCGGCGGTTGGCTCGCCAAAGCAGTTGGTTCTCGGGATCGACTTCGCGACATTCGGGGCGATCCCGGCTCGACTGTTGATAAGCGCTTGAGAGAAGGATGGTCCGATGTAGATTTTTAATCGACCAACCTCCCTCCATGAACCGCGCGGCGAGGTCGTCGAGCAGTTCGGGATGCGAGGGGGGATTGCTTCGCGTTCCGAAGTCGCTGGGGGTTGAGACCAAGGGTTCGCCGAAGTGGCGCATCCAGACCCGGTTGACGATCACCCGGGCGGTCAGGGGATTTTTGGGGTCGGCGATGGCTTGGGCCAAATCGAGCCGCCCCGCGCCGTGGGTGAAGGGGCGGGGGTCGTCGCCGGCCAAAACCTGGAGGAACCGCCGGGGAATCCGCTCGCCCGGTTGCGAGGGGTTGCCCCGGACGAAGATCCGGGGGTCGGTCAGGTCGTCGGCGTCTTGAAGCGCCATCGCCCGGGGCTCGGCGGCGTCTCCCGCCTGCACGGTCATCCGATCAAGCTCTTGGCGCTTGCCCCCGTAGGCGTCTTTTTCGCCTCTCGACATATAGTAATAAGTTTGGCTCTTAAGGAAGTGGGCGGGACTTTCGGGGCCTTCAATGAGGTTGAGGACCTGGCGCCGCGCCGAGTCGGTCGATGAGGCGTCGTCCGATCTTGAGACTTCGTAGACGCGTCGAAGCATGTCGGCGTAAACGCGGGCGACATCGGCTTTGGTCTTGATCGAAGCGCCGGCGAGCGCCTCTCGAACCAGGGGGTTAAGCGTTCCCTCCTCGGTTCCGTCCGGACGGTTGGACCATTCGGCCAGGATCTCCGGAGCTTCGACGGCCAGGGTCTCGTCGTCGCGCTTCATGAGGTCGGACCAGGGGCCGAAGACCGGGTCGGAGGCCGTCGCGCGCTGTCTCAGAAGCCTGCGCCATCGGGCGATGATCTGGGGGCGAAGATCCTCGGGACTCAGCGACGTGAAGAAGATGGCCGTCTCCAGGGGGTCGGGCGGGGTGGTCGCCGCGTGCTCCAGGTAGTCGCCCCCTCGCTTGCGGGCCTCCTCGGAGAGCATCGCGTATTGGTCGTCGAGGAACTTTTGAATCTCCGCCCGCTTGTCGGCGGCCTTTTGCTCGAACTCCACCCGGGCGGGGTCGGTCGAGGGCTCGCCGATCAAGGGAAGCTCCAGTGGAGCCTCCGACGCCGAGAAGACGCCGTAAAGCGAATAGTAGTCTCCGATCGAGATCGCGTCATATTTATGATCGTGGCAGCGGGCGCAGGAGACCGTCAGGCCGAGGAACCCCCGGGTCACGGTGTCGATCTTGTCGTCGATCTGGTCGTGGACGTTGTTGTCGAACCCCCGGCCAAGCGTCAAAAAGCCCATCGCCGCCAGCCGCCAGGGCTCATCCTTGGGGACGACCTGGTCGGCCGCGATCTGCTCCAGGATGAACCGATCAAAGGGCGTGTCTTCGTTGAAGGATCGGATCACATAGTCGCGATAGGTGAAGGCGTGGGGCCTGACCCGGTCGTCGCCGTACTGAAGCACGCCGTCCTTGGTGTCGGCGTACCGGGCCACGTCCAGCCAGTGTCTCCCCCAGCGCTCGCCATATTGGGGAGACGCCAAGAGCCGATCCACCACCCGGGCGAAGGCGTCGTCCGCCTCGTCGGCCTCGAACGCCTCAATCTCCTCGAGCGTGGGGGGCAGGCCGATCAGGTCATAATAAACCCGGCGGAGCAGCGTTCGGCGGTCGGCCGGGGGCGAGGGAGTCAGGCCCTCGGCCTCCAATTTCGCCAAGATGAATGGGTCGATCGACGAGGTCGCCCACTCTTGGTCGCGCGTGGCCGGGGGCTCGTGGCGGCGGATCGGCTGATACGACCAGTGCCGCCGCTCCTCCTCGAAATCGATCCCGAGCGCCTTGACCGGCGCGGCCGTCCCCGGCTTCGGAGCCGGAAAGAAGGCCCCGGACGCCACCCACTCCCGCAGGACGGCGATCTCCTCGTCGGGAAGCTTCCCCTTGGGAGGCATCTGAACGCCGGGGTCCTCGTAGCCGATTGCCTCGATCAAGAGACTCTCGTCCGGCTCGCCCGGCTCGACCACCGGACCCAGGTCGCCTCCCTTCTCCAATCCCTCGGCCGAATCGAGAACCAATCCCCCCTTCACGCTCTTGGCCCCCGCCGAATGGCAGGAATAACAGCGTTCGACGAGGATCGGCCGAACCTTCGCCTCAAAGAAGTCGACGCGAGCCAACTCGGCGTCGTCCCCCCGCGCGCCGACGGCCATCCCCAGAACGGCCGCCGCAACGACCGTCGCGCGGGCCAACGCGCCCACCCGTCGACTCTCCCGAAGACCGTCCGCCCGCGACAACGCCGGCATGGCTCGCCCTCCCTCGTCACGCCTCAGACATTCAACACTCTTTTGACAATTCGCGCCGACCTCCGCGCCGTTGTCAAGGGAATTAGCCGGGGCGCGGTGACCGGCGGAGCGGCCCCGCTCGAAATTTTGGACACCCAAAAAAACAAGTTGGCACGCGGCAACTTGGGGTTTATGATCGGCGTCGTCATGTTTTGGGTTCTGAAAAGAGGAGGATCGCATGGCCGCGCGCCCTTGTGTTGTGCGTATGGCGAATTGTTCGCCGCGGAGATTACGGACCGGCTTCACGTTGATTGAGCTGTTGGTGGTCATCAGCATCATCGCGGTGCTGATCAGCCTGCTGTTGCCGGCCGTGCAGGCCGCAAGGGCGGCGGCTCGTCGAACGCAGTGCGTGAACAATCTCAAGCAGATTGGGTTGGCGCTGGCGAATTACGAATCGGCGCTGGGGGTGTTTCCGCCGGCCTACGTGGGCGACCCTCGGTCCGCCGGCTCGGCCTACGGAGTGAGTTATCCCGACGAGAACGCCAACGGCGCGCCGGGGTTCGCCTGGGGGACGCTGATTCTGCCTTATTTGGAGCAGGCGCCGCTTTACGCGAGCTTCAACACGAACCTCCCTTGCTGGGCGCCGGACAACACGACGGGGGCCCGGACGAAGCTGTCGGTCTTTCTGTGTCCCTCGGCGACCGGGGGGGACGACCCGTTCGCGATGCATCGCTACACCAACGGCGACGCCGGAGAGCCCAATGATGGAGGAGAGTTCTCTCCTCAAATCCTCTTCTCGCGAAGTCATTACGTGACCAACGCGGGGGTGAACCAGCCCTGGAGCCGGAGCCCCGCCTATTCGCTCGATTTCGACATCGCCGAGCCGATCCCGGGGGCGGGCCCCCACGTGATCGACGGGCCGTTTTATCGGAACTCGCGGATCCGAACGGCCAGCGTGAGCGACGGGCTTTCCAACACGGTCTTCATCGGCGAGAAGTCGTCGATCCTCTGCGACTCAACTTGGGTGGGGGTTGTTCCCTACGCCAGCACGCCTCCCCGCCCGCGGTGGCCGTCCGACCCCAACAGCGGGGGCAACCTGGTGGCCGCCCATAGTGGGCCCGACATCCGCGACCATCCCCAGGTCATCATCCACGCGCCAAACCACCCGTTTGGGCACACCGACGAGATGTATTCCGAGGACGGCGACGGCTGCAACGTCCTGATGGGGGACGGCTCCGTTCGGTTCGTCAAGTCGACGATTCATCCTCTGACATGGGTGGCCCTCTCCACCCGCAACGGCGGCGAAATCGTCCCGGGGGATTATTGACCGATGGTCTCAAAGAGAACGCGCGTCGCGGCGATCGTGTTGGTCCTGGGGATCGCCGGTTGCGGGGCGCACGCTCAGATCGGCCCGGACCCGGAGGTTTTCAAGACCATCGACGCCCTCTACACGGCGGTCTCGTTGCGCGACCCCAATCTCGTCGATTCTTGCCTGGAGAGATTGAAGGACTATCGCGAGGGAGGCAAGCTTCCCGACGACGCCTTCTTAGCCTTGGAGGCGATGATCGAGGAAGGGAAGGGGGGCGCCTGGGAGGACGCGCAGACCCAGTTGAACCGGTTCATGCAAGGCCAGCGCCGGGGGCGTTAGGGACCGGCGCCGGCTTGCGATCGGGGGGATTGGGGGAGATGATGGCCGTTTGGTCGTTCGTTTCCCCACCGATCCACTTGAAACTCGATTGAGAGACGGCTCATGAAGAAATCGACGTTCATTCCCCTGGCGCTTTTGGCCGGCCTGGCGCTCGGCTCGTCGTCGTCGGCCCTCTTCGCGAAGAAGGCTCAGCCGAAGCTCGCCCACATGGTCTTCTTCACGCTCAAGGACAATTCCCAAGAGTCGGTCGACAAGTTCATGGCCGCCTGCCAAAAGTACCTGCCCGACCACGAGGGCTCCGTCTATTTCTCGTTGGGAACCAGGGCCGTCGACGTCGAGGAGCCGCCGAGCGTCAAGGATTTCGACGTGGCCCTGCACGTCGTCTTCGACGGCAAGGCGTCTCTGGAAAAGTACATGGTGAGCGACCGACACCAGGCCTTCCTCGCCGAAGCCCGGCCCATGCTCGAGAAGGCCAGGGTCTTCGACTCGTATCTCGTGGAGCCTTGAGACCAGCGCCCGCCGCCTCTTCCCGTGATCGCCGATCTTCCGATCGGCCGTCGCGGGCTTAGATGACCCAATCGGCGCCTTGGGCTTGGCTCAGGTCCCGATTCTCTTGGACGATGTCGGCGAAGGTCGTTTCGTCGACAACTTCCGAGATGGCCCGGCCGACCCGCTCCCAGAAGCCCTGGAACGGGCTGGGGGGCGCGTCGCCTCGCTGTTTCGGCCGGGCCTGGTCGGCGGGATCGACCGGGCCGTCGATGAATCGGATGATCGCGCCGACGGTCAGCTCCTCCGGCGAGACGGCCAACAGATAGCCTCCCTCCGCCCCCCGCCGGCTCTGGACGAAGCCTCCCCCCCTCAACTGGCCGAGGATCGCCTCCAAAAACTTGATCGGGATCCGCTGCCGCTCGGCGATCTCACCGGCCTTCAAGGGGGCGGGGCCCCGGTGCTCGGCGAGGACGTAAACCGCCCTCAACGCATAGTGACAACGAGCCGAAACGGTCATGAACGAGGGCCCTTCGCAAAAGAACGGCCCGCGCGAGGCCGTCGAGAGGATCGCGACAATCCTCCATCCTACCCCAACACCGAGCCCCCCCGCATCCCTTCCCCCGGCCCGACCGCCGCCGGGAATTGGGTTCGTTCGGGCGTTATCCAGACTGGGCCCGAGACGGCCAGGATTTCTCGATCCACTTTGACATCCCGGACTTGCGCCGAACCGGCCTCCCCGGCGCGCCGGGAGAATTGGGTTCGTTCGGGCGTTTTTTCAGAGTCGACGCCGACCCACCCTCAAACCGCAACCATCTTGCCAATGAACCGCGCAAAATCCACCGTTCATTATCTTGCCTCCAAAACGCCTTTCATGGCGGCTAATTTCGACGAAGCGCGAGACAAACAATCGGCAAAACCCACGCGACCACCAAAGACGGCAAGACCCCTCCGCGGTCGATCCCGGCGGGCGAGCGGTTTTGGCGCTTACGCGCGACCGTGCAACTGGGCGAGGATCTCGTAGGACCGCAGTCGCGCGGGGTGGTCGTGGATTTGGGACGCGAAGATCAGCTCGTCGGCGTCGGTGGCGTCGATGAGGATTTTCAGGCCCTCGGCGACGGTCTCGGGCGAGCCGACGACGGAGACGCGGGTCATCCGTTCGACCTGGGCTCGTTCGGCGGGGGTCCAAAGGTCGTCGATGTCGTCGACGGGTGGGAGCAGGGCGCCGGGACGGCCTCGGATGAGGTTGAGGAAGGCTTGTTGGAGCGAGGTGAACAGGCGGGCGGCCTCTTCGTCGGTGTCGGCCGCGAAGCCGTTGACGCCGACCATCACGCGAGGCTCGGCGAGCGAGTCGGAGGGTTTGAAGTTCTCGCGGTAGAGGGCGAGGGCGGCGAGCAGGTAGTCTGGGGCGAAGTGGGAGGCGAAGGCGAAGGGCAGGCCAAGCTCGGCGGCGAGCCGGGCGCTGAAGTCGCTGGAGCCGAGGAGCCAGATTGGGACGTCGAGCCCTTCGCCGGGGATCGCTCGAACCGCCTGGCCGGGGGTGGCGGGGCGGAAGTAGCCTTGCAATTCGAGCAGGTCGCGCGGGAAGGCGTCGGCCCCGGCTTCGTACCGTCGCAGGGCCCGCATGGTCATCCGGTCGCCCCCGGGGGCGCGGCCCAGGCCCAGGTCGATCCGGCCGGGATAAAGCGATTCGAGCGTGCCGAACTGCTCGGCGACCATCAGCGGGGCGTGGTTCGGCAGCATGATCCCCCCGGCGCCGACCCGGATCCGCGACGTTCCCCCCGCGATGTGGCCGATCAAGACGGCGGTCGCCGCGCTGGCGATCCCCGGAATGTTGTGATGCTCGGCCAGCCAGAACCGCTCGTATCCCCACTCCTCCGCGCGCCTGGCCAGGTCGAGCGAATTGCGAAACGCCTCGGCCGCGGTCCCTCCCTCGCGAATCGGCGCGAGGTCGAGGATCGATATGGGGATGTCCGTAAACGCCTTCATGCGGGATCGCCTCGATTGGGGCCCTGGGTTCGGAAGGCCGCCGTGGTTCGGCCGAACCGAGGAATTTTAGAGGGTCGGGCGACTCCGAATCAAATCGGCTTGGAATCGAGCGACGACCAAGCCGGCGAAATCGCCGACCCGTCGCAAGCTCGCCTTCAATGCGGACGGAAAAGCCCCACCACAAAAAGAAAGACCCCGAAAAGCATCAGGGCCGGCCCCAGCAGCAACAGGAGCCTCCCGAATCTGGCGTGCCAGTCATCAAGCTTGGGATCTTGGCCGGGAGGCTTTCCAACCCTTCGAGAGCCCAGGAGCCAGCAGTACAAGCCCCCGAAAAACGGGATCGCGCTGTTCACGACCGCTCCCAAGATATGCGCCGACATACCCACCTCGGTTGAGCGCCCTCGGCCCATGACGATCCACTCGCGCCAGGCCAAGCCGAGTTGGTCGGCCCGGCGAAGAACACGTTGATGAGGG
>Ga0182742_1001464_pt1 | contig 30188 bp, 27 predicted proteins | sample eDN5th37CBELigMG_FD_128880 | JGI IMG/M metagenome (GOLD analysis project Ga0182742, IMG submission 128880) | Enriched Miracle-Growth compost microbial communities from Emeryville, California, USA - eDNA 5th pass 37_C BE-Lig MG (version 2)... ... | reverse complement strand
TCACTCATCCCATCGTACCTTGCCGCGCAGAACTTTCGTGCGGCGCTTGCGGGTTTTGCTTTCGAGCCGCCGCTCCTTCGAGGCGCGCGTCGGCTTCGTCGCCTTGCGGATTTTCGGGCGTACCAGTGCCTGGCGAATGAGCTCCGCAAGCCGCTCAAGAGCTTCGCGCCGGTTCTGCTCCTGCGTCCGGTGGTTGCGGGCGATGATGAGCACCGCTCCGTCGTCCGTGAGCCGCCGCCCGGCAAGGCCCCTCAGGCGCTGCTTCACCGCTTCGTCGAGAGCGCTTGTGCCCTCCAGGTCGAAGCGGAGCTGGACCGCCGAGGCCACCTTGTTGACGTTCTGCCCGCCCGGCCCGGACGCCCGCACGAAGGACAGCGACAGGTCCGAATCCGGGATCGACACGGACGGAGTGACTTCGAGAGCCATGGAAGATGCGCCCGGGCCCGCCGCGCGGGCTCAGTCGCGACCGCCGCGCGGGGAGTAGCGGCCGTCGTCGGAGTTGCGGAATTCCAGGTCGGGGTCCGGCTCGGACAGCGGCCCCGGCGGGGAGGGCTCCCGCGCGACCGCCGGCTCCAGCATCCGCAGCTCCCGCTGGGCGACCGGGATCTTGATGCCGCGCTGCTTGAACACGCGCCAGATCGCGCGGTTCACGTCGGACCGCACGTTATTCACGCCGTTCATGGGGTCGGCGATCCAGAACCGGACCTCGAGGCGCATGCCGTAATCCTCGAAGCTCATGAGGCGAGTGACCGGTCCCGGGTCTCGCAGGATGCGCGGGTGGTCGGAAGCGGCGTCCAGCAACGCCTGCAGGGCGACCTCGGGGTCGCCGTCGTAGCTGATCATCACGGGGAGTCGGATGCGGACGCGCTGGTCCGAATAGCTCCAGTTGATGACCTGGTTCTGGATGAAGCTGAGATTCGGTACGAGCGTCTCGACGCCGTCGCGATCCCGCACCACGACGTAGCGCCCGCGCAGCTCCTGAACCCAGCCGAAGTTCTCCGTGCTGGTGCCCGTGTGGCCCGTGAAGCTGATGACGTCCCCGGGCTTGATGGACTTGTCCATGAGCAGCACGAAGCCGCTCACGAAGTTCGCGGCGATCGCCTGCAGGCCGAAACCCACGGCGAGACCGATGGCACCGGTCAGCACGTTCAGCGTCGTGATGTCCACGCCTGCCGCGTTGATGCCGAGCAGGATGCCGACGCCAACGAGGAAGAAGTACGTGAACTTCGAGATGCCGATACGGGTGGAGACCGCCAGCGCCTCCACCTTCATGATGCGGCGTTCGAAGGTGCGCGCGACCACAGACGTGATCACCACGAACGCGGATACGACGACGATGCTCTTCAGCAGCGCCCAGAGGCTGAACGTCGTCTTGCCGGGGATGAGGTCGATGCCGTCGAGCGTGTTCTCGGCGTAGTTGAACCAGCCCATCAGCTCGAAGCTGACGAGCAGCCAGATGAGGAACGTGAGCCGGTTTTCCCACGCGGTGAGCCAGTTGGCGCCGGTACCGAGCGCCAGGCGGAGCAGCAGCACGCCGACCCGGACGATGATCAACGCGATGGTGAGCTGCAGGGCGGTGTCGATCACCGCCGTGTGCATGCCGGCCCAGCCGAGAAGGGCCCGCACGAGGGCGAGCACGATCAGCGCGATGAAGAAGGGTGCGATGAGTGCGACGGCATTCAGCAGCTTCGCGCCCGTGCTCGATTCGGCACCGGCCGCCTCGTGCTGCTTGTGCCACTTGCGAAGCGAGTGCGCGCCGGCCACCGCGATGAGGCTCGCGATGACGACGGCGATGACCTCCGCCAGGATTTCCGGCGAGGCCAGGGTCGCGAAAAATTCCTTGAGCGCGCTGCCTTCGTTCACTGGAAAAAGCGGGAAGCAGCCGAGCTCGGCGTTCTGCCGGACCGCATCAGGCGTTCAGATCCGGGATGAGCTGACTTTCCAGGCGGGTGATCTGGTCCTTCAGCATCAGCTTGCGTTTCTTCAGCCGCTTCATCTGCAACTCGTCGGTGTTCACGTCCATCGACAGGCGCATGATCACCTCATCGAGATCCCGATGCTCGATGCGAAGGTTGCGCAGCTTCTCGAAGTTGCGAAACAGATCGCGGTCGACGTTGTCTTCGATTTCCGCCATGACGGAGCAAGCAGCGCCGGGAGGACCTCTCCCGTGAACAGGTTCAACCCTTACGGACCGCCCGTTTTGTCAGGCGGGGCCGTAGCTTAGCGAACCGGCCGCACCCGCGCCACGGGCCCGTGCCGGGGGCCGTATGATAGCCGCCGGAAAGCTCCTCCGTGATCGTCCCTGCTGCCTGACATGACCTTGACGCCCCCGACCGCGGCGGCCCCCTCCCATCCGGACTGGGACGCTATCGATACTGTGCTGCTCGACCTTGACGGGACCCTGCTCGATCTGGCGTTCGACACGTTTTTCTGGTGGCACCACATCCCCACCGTGTATGGCGCGCCGCGCTCCCTGCCGACGGACGAAGCGAGGGAACATCTGAAGCCACGCTTCAAGGCGTGCGAAGGCACGCTGAACTGGTACTGCGTGGACTACTGGAGCCGCGAGTTGGGGCTCGACGTCGTGGCGCTGAAGCGCGCGTCCGCCGAGCGCATCGGCTGGCTGCCTGGCGCGGAGGAGTTCCTGCGGCGTCTGCGTGCGCGAGGGAAGAGGGTGGTGCTTTTCACGAACGCGCATCCCGAAGCGTTGCGCGTAAAGGACGAGCGCACTGGCGTCACGAAGTACTTCGACGCCGTGTACAGCTCTCACACGTTCGGAGCGCCGAAGGAAAACCCGCTGTTCTGGGAGCGCGTGAGAGCCGTCGAGCCTTTCGATCCGCAGCGCTCGATCTTTATTGACGATAGCCCGACGGTCATCCGAGCCGCTCGTGCCACCGGGCTCCGCTGGGTGTACGCGCTGCGCCGGCCCGATAGCTCCGGCTCGCCGCGGGTGCACGACGAGCGGTTTCCTACCGCGGACAGCGTGGCGGACTTTCTTGAGGGCCTCGGATAGGCAGCCCTAGTTTCGCGGCCCCTGCGGCGGCCGTTGCCCATGACCCGAGCCCTGACGGTTCCCGCCACCGCGCCGTGGCCGGCGTCCACCACCGCCACCACCCCGGCGCCCACCACCCCCGTGCCGGTGCGAGTGATGCCCGCCACTGTGCTCAGCCACCTTCACGTCCGTGGCGAGCAGCTCGCGCGCAATCGGTGCTGAGGGCACCTTGTGCCCGATGTACGCCTCGATCTCCGGCAGCGACACCGCGTACTCCTCGCACGCGAAGCTGATGGCGTCACCCTCAGCGCCAGCACGCGCCGTGCGGCCGATGCGATGAACGTAGTCCGCCGAATCCTGCGGCAGATCGAAGTTGAACACGTGGCTCACGTCCGGAATGTGAAGCCCACGTGAGGCGACATCCGTCGCGATCAGCACGGCGAGGTCCCCGTTATGGAAGTCTCGCAGGAAGCGGAGGCGCTTCTGCTGCGGAACGTCCCCAGAGAGTGCCTGTGCATGGAACCCGTTGGCGTTGAGCGCAGCTTCCAGCTTCTCCGCCATGCGCTTGGTGTTCACGAACACCATCGTGCGGCGGGCCTCGCTCGCCCGGAGCAGGCCGATGAGGAGCGGGATCTTCTCCTCCATCGACGGGTAGTACATGAGCTGCCGTACTCGATCGACCGTCATCTTGTCCGGCTCGATGCGGACCAGCTCGGGGTTGTTCATGTGCTCGTACGCAAGCTCGAGTACTCGGTGCGAGAGCGTTGCGGAGAACAGCATGGAGAGCCGATTCGTCGGCGGCGGCAGACGGCGCAGGATGTAGCGGATGTCTGCAATGAAGCCAAGATCGAACATCCTGTCCGCTTCATCCAGCACCAGCACCTGTGCGTGCCGCATGTCGAACACGCGCTGCTTCATGTAGTCGATGAGGCGTCCGGGCGTGCCGATGAGCACGTCTACGCCGTCAGCGAGCTGCTTCCGCTGCTTTTCATAATCGACGCCGCCGAAAACGACCGCGTTCTTGAAACCCGTATGTTTACCGAGTATTTCCGCGTCGTTGAAAATCTGCACCGCGAGCTCGCGCGTGGGCGCGACGACGATGGCGCGGATCGAGTTGGGGTTCTTCCCGGGCGCTGGCGGATTCTTCAGAAGCGTCTGGTAGAGCGCGATCAGGAATGCGGCGGTCTTGCCGGTGCCTGTCTGCGCCTGGCCCGCAACGTCCTTGCCGCTCAACGCGACAGGTAACGTCTGCGCCTGGATCGGCGTGCAATTGCGAAATCCTGCGTCGCGAATGCCCTGTGCCAGGGAGGGTTCGAGATTCAGCGAATCGAAGCTTGTAAAACTGCTACTGGGTTCACTCATCAAAAGGCCGACTGCATGTTTGAGGGGCTCCTCAGGGCTTGAAAAAGGAATGCGGAAGCGCTACAAAGTGACTCAACAAGGCGGGCATTCACACCCGCAACTTCCGAATCCCAGACCAACCCCCTAAGGCTAAACACCTCGTAGTGTAACCGTTTGACGGGTGTCTCTGGCACGGCTTTTCGGGCGCCATCCTTGAGGATCGCCCCAGCCGGGCCCTCCCTTCGACGACCAACCCTCTCGAGCGGCCTGTCCTTCAACCCTTCCAAACCCTTCCCTCCGGAGGTTTAACCGCGTGAGTAACCCGCATATCGTGCACACCACGGATGCCACGTTCTCCCAGGACGTCCTCAAGTCCGAAAAACCCGTGCTCCTGGACTTCTGGGCCGAATGGTGCGGCCCCTGCAAGATGATCGCACCCATCCTGGACGAAATTGCCACCGAATACAGCGACAAGATCAAGGTGGCCAAACTGAACATCGACGAGAACCCCCAGACGCCGCCCAAGTTCGGCATCCGCGGGATTCCCACCCTCATCCTTTTCAAGAACGGAACCGTGGAGGCCCAGAAAGTCGGGGCGGTGAGCAAGTCCCAGCTCTCGGCATTTCTGGACAGCAACCTGTGAGAGGCTACCTCGGAAATCAAGGCCGGAACCGGCCAAAGGGCCCGCGCCACGGCGGCGGGAATCGCGACGGAAACCGCGACGGAAACCGGGGCAATAACGGCGGCCGCCAGGACGAGATGATGCACGAGGCGGAGTTCCTCGACTCCGAGGACTCCGAGATCATCAGTCCCGCCGAGCTGACGGCCTCGCGCAGCTCGATGAACCTGACCGAGCTCAAGTCCAAGCCGATTCACGAGCTCGTCAAGGTCGCGGAGAACATGGGGCTTGAGAACCTCGCCCGTTCCCGCAAGCAGGACATCATCTTCTCGATCCTGAAGGCGCACGCTCGCCAGGGCGAGAACATCTACGGCGACGGCGTGCTCGAGATCCTGCAGGACGGCTTCGGCTTCCTGCGCTCCGCCGACGGCTCGTACCTTGCCGGCCCGGACGACATCTACGTGAGTCCGAGCCAGATCCGCCGCTTCAACCTGCGCACGGGCGACACCATCTCGGGCCTCATCCGCCCGCCGAAGGATGGCGAGCGCTACTTCGCGCTGCTGAAGGTCGGCGAGATCAACTTCGACTCCCCGGACAGCTCCCGCAACAAGGTGCTGTTCGAGAACCTGACGCCGTTCCACCCGACGAAGCGTCTGAAACTCGAGCGCGGCAATGGGTCCACCGAGGACCTGACCGCGCGCACCATCGACCTCGTCGCGCCGATCGGCAAGGGCCAGCGCGGTCTCATCGTCTCGCCGCCGAAGGCGGGCAAGACGATGCTCCTGCAGAACATCGCCACCGCGATCACTTCGAACCATCCCGAGGTGTACCTCATCGTGCTGCTCATCGACGAGCGGCCTGAGGAAGTCACGGAGATGCAGCGCACGGTGAAGGGCGAAGTCGTGTCGTCGACCTTCGACGAGCCGGCCGCGCGTCACGTGCAGGTGGCCGAGATGGTCATCGAGAAGGCGAAGCGCCTCGTCGAGCACAAGAAGGATGTCGTCATTCTTCTGGACTCGATCACGCGTCTCGCGCGTGCGTACAACACGGTCGTGCCGTCGTCGGGCAAGGTGCTCACCGGCGGTGTCGATGCGAACGCGCTCCAGCGCCCGAAGCGATTCTTCGGCGCCGCGCGCAACATCGAAGAGGGCGGAAGCCTCACGATCCTCGCCACTGCGCTCATCGACACGGGGTCCAAGATGGACGACGTGATCTACGAAGAGTTCAAGGGCACCGGCAACAGCGAGATCCACCTGGACCGCCGCATCTCCGAGAAGCGCGTGTTCCCCGCGGTGAACATCAACCGCTCGGGCACCCGCAAGGAAGAGCTCATCACGGACCAGAGCGAGCTCGCGAAGATGTGGATCCTGCGCAAGCTCCTGCATCCGATGGACGAGCTCGCGGCGATCGAATTCCTGCTCGACAAGATGAAAGATACGAAGTCGAACAGCGAATTCTTCGAGGCGATGAAGCGCTAGAACGCCGAGGGAACAGGCCCTCTATCGCTCGGGCGGCCCGAAAGGCCCGAAAAACACGGGCCGCCTTCTCCGTTCATGCGCCTTCTCCGTTCATGAACGCCACCGCCCTCGAAGCGGTGGCTCCCGCGAGAAATCTTCTCGGCGGGGGCTTCGTTTGTATGGAACAAACGAAGAGCGCCCATGGACGGCTTGAGCGTCCCCCGCCGAGAGGGTTTCTCGCGGGAGCCGCCGCCACCGCAGCGCCGCCTCGTTCATGAACGAACTGCCCGTAACGTGTGATCCGGTGCCGCCTTCCCCGCGGCGTGATGTGTGTTCCCTCACACTTGGGGGCGTCTGAAACCTGCGACGCTGGCGCCCCCGTCCCGCATATACGATGATGCCGGCGCTTGTTTTGTGGGGAGTTTTCGCATGCGCACAGGGCTCGCGCTGGCCGCGGTGTTGATGTCGCTCAACGCCGTGCAGGCCACCGCCCAGGAGCAGTCCGGGGAGCCGCGTTCGCGGCCCGCCAGTGAGCTTCTGCAACCGCCGCGGAAAGGCGCCATCGCAAGTCCGATCACGGATCGCTTCGCGCTCCGTGTCAGCTACTTTGCGCCGAGCGTCGAAACGTTCATGCGCCTCGATCCCGAGAGCAGCGCCATCCAGGGCACGGAGCTCGTCGCCGAAGACGATCTCGGTCTGGAGGACAGGCCGACGCAGGCTCGTGTCGAGATGATGATTCGCATGCGCGAGCGCAACCGGCTTCGCGTGGATTTCTACAAGCTCACGCGCTACGGCGACATGGTGCTCAACCGGCCCATCGCCTTCGGCGACCAGATCTTCGTTGTGAACGACCGTGTGCAGACCTTGCTGGACTGGCGCGAGCTCGGGCTCACCTACACTCGTTCGCTTCTGCATAGCGAGCGGTTCGAGATCGGTCTCGGGCTGGGTATTGCGTTGCTGGAGGCGAAGGCTCGCGGCGAGGTTCAGGCGCGAAACATTCGCGAGCAGGAAGACGGCGTGGCGCCGTATCCCACGTTCGCGCTGGATGCGACGTGGCGCATCTCAAGCCGCTGGTCGTTGAACCTGCGCGGCCAGACTTTCACGGCACACAGCCGCGACATCGAAGCCACCAAGTCCGATTACCACGGTGACGTCCAATACCGCTGGCGCAGGAATTTCACGTTCGGGCTGGGTTACTCGTCCCTGCAGCTGAAGGCGGACGTTCTGCCGAACGGCGAGCCCGGCCGGCAGACCGGCCGGCTCGACCAGGATATCTCCGGCCCCGAGTTCTTCGTCAGGGCCAGCTTCTAAGCCAACGATCGCCCGATTCCGCCGGGCGATCGCAAGGCGGCTATTTCAGTTCGCCGCCAGTCCCTTCAGGGTTTGCGCCTGGCGCGCATGTTGATGCCAGGTGGCGCGGGCGCGCGCGAGGCGCGACGGCGGCGTCGTTGCATCTTCCAGCAACTCGAAGAATTCATTGCGCGCGAGCAGCGCGGCGGCGACGGACTTGCAGTACTGCTGGGCAAGCCAGTAAACAGGTCGGGCGACGCCCGTGTTGAGTTTCATTGTGCGGCCTCTCCCCATTGGCTGTCCGCGGACTCCCCGTGAATCCGCGGCTGGGTAACACGAAGTTCTACGTTGCAACGGCCGTGCCAGATTCTCTCCGGGCACGATTTCCGCCTCATGTGGCACCAGAGGAGCGCGCGGGATGCACCTTGAGCCGCCTTTGACTTTTTCCTGTACCGATGCGGTGCAAGGCCGCCCCCTCCTGCCCGGATGACGGGCGCCGCGGCGGCGAACTTTGCCGGCAGCTGTGACACGCCGGGGCACGAATTGCAGGAGATGTAGGACAACGGGAAGCCACCGGTGCCTGTTGCCTGATGGAACCCCCTTGCCGCCATGCGGATTATTCACGTCGCCGGCTGCGAGTTGCTCCGGCGCATCGTGGTGTGACAGAGGTGGAGCTCAACTCATGAACATCCTTATTTGGCTCGTGATCGGTGGCGTGATCGGGTGGCTGGCAAGTCTTGTCATGCGCACCGACGGGCAGCAGGGAATCCTGCTGAACATCGTCGTCGGCGTGATCGGCGCATTGCTCGGTGGCTGGCTGATCAGCCCCCTGGTGGGCGCTGGCACCATCAATTCAGGCGATCTGAGCCTTGCGGGTCTCGGCGTATCGTTCCTTGGCGCCGTCATCCTGCTGGCGATCGTCAACCTGTTCCGCCGCGGCCGCGTTCGCTAACCATCGACGCAGAGGGCTCCTTCACCTGGGTGGAGAGCTCCGAGCGATCAGCGGGCGGATGGAGAAATGGGCGCCGACAGACGGGAATTCTGTCGGCGCTCGTGCGTGTGCGTGCGTCCGGCGAATGACCGCGGACGCTCACCCGGACGCACGCCGGACGTCCGACTGCATGACTGTTCAGGGCTGAGTGCGAAGAGAGAGGACCGCCGCACGCATCCCGTCGAGAGTGACTTCTTCCGGTGGGATGGCCGGCCCCACCGCCAGCGTGACCTTCGCCAGATACCGCCTCGGCAGGCGCTTCCACAACGACCGCTCGAAACGCGAGAACATCGAGCCCCACAGATTCGAAAGCGCGAGAGGCACGACCGGCACCGGCGTTTCCTTCAGGATCCGCAACATGCCCGCGCGGAATTCCCCGACGTTCCCGTCCGGCGTGAGCCGGCCCTCCGGGAAGATGCAGACGAGCTGTCCGTCCCGCAGCTCCTGCGCGGCCACCTGGAACGCGCGCTCATACACCTCCGGATCTTCCTTCTGAGGCGCGACGGGAATCGCCTTCATCCCGCGGAACACCGTGTTCAGGAGCGGGATGCGAAAAATCCCGGCATCCATGATGAACCGCACCGGACGGCGGCAGGCGGCCGAAATCACGATGGGGTCGACGAAGCTCACGTGGTTGCAGATGAGGAGCGCCGGACCGCGCTCCGGGATGTTGTCGATGCCCTTGACGCGAAGCCGGTAGATGACATGGATCAGCAGCCATGAGAGGAATCGCAGCAGGAATTCCGGCACGAGCGTGTAGATGTACACCGCGACGGCGGCATTCATGATCGCGACGGCGATGATGAGCTGCGGAATCGTGACGCCGTTGCTCAAGGCCAGCGCGCCGAAGAGGGCGGCTGCCACCATGAACAGCGCGTTGATGATGTTGGTCGCGCTGATGACGCGGGACACGGCTTCGGGTCGCGAGCGCTGCTGGATCAGCGCATAGAGCGGCACGACGAAGATGCCGCCGAAGACGCCGATGAGCCCCACGTCCGTGAGGATGCGCCACGCGCCAGGCTCGGCCAGGAAAGCTCGCGCGCCAATCGCGGGCACCGATGCCGCCGCGGGCGATGCCAGCGCAAGATCGAGCGCGAACACCGTGAGGCCGATCGAGCCGAACGGGACGAGGCCGATTTCCACTTTGCCGCCGGAGAGCTTTTCACAGAGCAGCGAGCCGACGCCGACACCCGCCGAGAAAACGAAAAGCAGCAGCGTGACGACTTCTTCGGAACCGCCGAGAACGGTCTTCACGAAGAGCGGCAGCTGCGCGAGCACGAGCGCCCCGTAGAACCAGAACCATGAGTTGCCCAGCACGGAAAGGAAAACCGTGCGGGATTCGCGCGCCGCGCGGATCGCCTGCAGGGTGGAGGTCCAGGGATTCCAGTCGACCTTCAGTTTCGGATCGGCCGGAGGAGTGCGCGGCATCGCGAGGCTCAGCAGAAATCCCATCCCCGCGATGAACACCAGCACGCCGGTAATCGTGGAGATGCCGTGGCTCGCGGCAAGCACGCCGCCGGCGAGCGTGCCGAGAAGGATCGCGAGGAACGTTCCCATTTCCAGCATCGCGTTACCGCCGACGAGCTCGGTCGGCGCGAGAATCTGCGGCAGGAGCCCATACTTCGCCGGTGCGAAGAACGTCGAATGCGTCCCGAGAAGGAAGAGCGCGATGAGCAGAACCTGCAAATTGCCGGACGCGAGGCCGGCGCCCGCGAACATCATGATGAGGATCTCGGTCGCTTTCACGACCTGGATCACCCGCGATTTGTCGTAGCGGTCCGCGAGCTGCCCGGCGATTCCGGAGAACACGAGATAGGGCAGGATGAAGAGGCCGCCGGCGAGGTTCGTGAGCACCCGCGCATCGAGATTCGTGCTCAGCGTGCCGCCGAAGGTGATGAGGATGACGAGAACGTTGCGATAGACGTTGTCGTTGAACGCGCCCAGCGCCTGCGCGCCGAAGAAGGGAAGGAAGCGTCGTTCACCCAGGAGCCGGAACTGGTTCGGAGCGCTCATGGGGGTCGCAGGATATCAGCCCAGGCACGCGTTCAAAGGCCGGTGTGACTCGTTCGCACGACGCTATCCGAGGGGGAGCGCGAAGCGATACCTCGCTGTACTTGGCGGCCGGCTCCCACTAAATTCACCCAGGCCGCTGTACATAACGCTGTGCATGACAACGTAGAAGAGGGACCGACCGATGACCTGCCACAGCTCGAAAGAACCTGTCATTGAAGGCTGAACGCATGAAACCCGATCGCATGACACGACGTGATGCCCTGTCTACGCTGCTCGCTGGCGCATTGCTGTGCGCAGCTCCCTTCAACATGGCCGCTGCCGCGGACAACTCGGCCAATGCCGCGAACACCGCCGCTGCTGCCGCAAACACCAGGATTGCTGCCGCGGATGACAAGATCATCATCTCGGGCGCTTCCGGCCGGCTCGGCGGCCTCGCGGTGAAACAGCTGCTCGAGAAGGGCGTGCCGGCGAAGAACCTGATTCTCGTGAGCCGCACACCGGAGACCCTCGCGGAGTACAAGAAGCTGGGCGCCGAAACGCGCTTCGGGGACTTCGAGAAGCCGGAGTCGCTACCGGCGGCGTACGCGGGCGGCACGCGGATGCTTCTGATCAGCATCGGCCGAAGCTCAGTCCCGAGGCCTGAAGCGCACAAGCGCGCCATCGACGCGGCGAAAGCCGCAGGCGTGAAACAGATCGCCTACACGTCCTGGATCGGCATCAGCCGGGGCGAGACGGCGGGTCTCGCCCGCGATCACGGGGCCACTGAAGAGATCCTTCGAAACAGCGGCGTGGCCTGGACGTTCCTTCGCAACTCCATCTACATGGACGGCGTCGTGCAGCAGGCGGCCAGCATGCTGCGCGAGGGCAAGGCATCCGTTCCCGCGGACGAAGTGAAGCTGGACTTCGTGACGCGCGAGGATTGCGCGGCGGCGGCTGTCGCCGTGCTGACGACGCCGGGCCATGACAACAAGGCGTACGACGTCAGCGGGCCGGAGATGGTCGGTGTGCGCGAGATCGCCGCGGCAGCTTCGGAAGTCGCGGGCAAGCCGATCGAGGTCACGCCCGCAGCGCCGGCGGCGCGAGCCACGGCGTCCACGACTGACATACCGAAGATCACCGGCCGGCCCGCAACGTCCGTGAAGATGTTCCTGACCGCAAACAAGGATCGCCTGCTAGCAAGCTCCCGCTAGTGTCCTGAGTCGATGATTTGTTGAACGTTTCTGAGCCCTCGGAGTCGAAGTCTCGACCTCGCTCCGAGGTGCGCTTCTCGGCGCTGGCGCGCCACGGGCGGTGCGGAGACGTCGGGGGAGCAGGTTGGCGAGCGCTTCAGGCGCGTACGGTGGCTGAAAGAGCTGCAAGTTCGCGTTCCGTGACTGCAAATCCTGAAACCACAGCGCAGATTCGGAATCTGCAGTGCAAGTTCGCGTTCTGAAGCTGCAAGTTCGGGCGCCTGCAATGCAGGTTCACGTTCTGACGCTGCGAGCTCGGGCGCCTGCAGTGCAAGTTCGTGTTCTGAAGCTGCAAGTTCGAGCACCTGCAATGCAAGTTCAGGAACTGCGCCTTCAGATTCGAAATCTGAAGTGCGGGACGAGAATCTGCACTGCAGATCCTGTTCTTGCGCACGATTCACGCCATGCCGGGCCGTGGATTCCACGGCCATGCCGATCAAATCCCCGATCGCATCAAGCGGTTCTGCATGCGAGCTTCCAGCTCAGGACATTAGCCCGTTGGCCGGCCCCACACGCATCCTGATCGTCGGAGGCTACGGCACCTTCGGCGGGCGTCTCGTGCAGCTGCTGGAGGACGAGCCGCGTCTCACGCTGCTTGTGGCCGGCCGCTCACTCTCGCGAGCCCACGAGTTCTGCACGTCACGGAAACAGGCGGTGGCGCAGCTCGTACCGCTGCAATTCGATCGGGAGCGCGTCGGCGCGGAAGAGCTGGCGTCGCTGCGGCCTGATCTTGTCGTCGACGCAAGCGGTCCGTTCCAGGCCTACGGGGATCGGGCTTATCGCCTCGTCGATCTCTGCGTCGAGTGCAGGATCCACTATCTCGACCTCGCGGACGCTACGGATTTCGTTGCGGGGATCGGCTTGCGGGACGAAGCCGCGCGTGCTGCCGGGGTGTTCGTGCTTTCCGGCGCGTCTTCGTTCCCCGTGTTGAGCGGCGCCGTCGTGCGCCGGTTGGCAGAGGGCCTCTCGCGCGTTCGCAAGATTCGCGGAGGTATCGCGCCGACGCCGTACGCAGGCGTGGGCCTCAACGTAATTCGCGCAATTGCGAGCTATGCCGGCCAGGCTGTCGAGATTCGTCGGGGAGGGCGCAAGTCGATCGGCAGGCCCTTTGCCGAGACGATGTCCTTCGTCATCTGCGCGCCGGGCCGCATCCCGCTCGAGCGGCGCAGATTCTCGCTGGTGGATGTGCCGGACCTTCGAACCCTGCCACAGCAGTGGCTCGACGTGGAAGAGGTCTGGATGGGCGCAGCGCCGATGCCGGCAAGCTTGCATCGCGTGCTCAATGCGTTTGCGTGGCTCGTACGTTTGCGCCTTCTTCCTTCGCTAGCCTGGTTGGCAGGCGCGATGCAGCTCGCAACTGACCATCTGCGCTGGGGAGCGCATCGAGGTGGCATGTTCGTCCGCGTGGAAGGAGACGATCGGAACGGCAGGCCCGTCGCCCGCGAATGGCATCTGCTCGCGGAGGGCGACGATGGCCCGCTGATCCCGAGCATGGCTGCCGAAATCATCGTGCGCAAATTGCTGGCCGGCATCGCGCCGCCGGCGGGTGCCCGCACAGCCGAGTCGGATGTGAATCTCTCGGACTACGAGCTCTTGTTCGCGCGAAGAGATCTGTACTCAGGGACGCGGGACAGCAGCGTCGAAGCGGGAGCACCGCTGTATCGCAAACTGCTAGGCTCGGCGTGGGATCAGCTTCCGTGGCAGATACGCGCGCTCCACTCGGTGACGAGCGAGTCCACATACGAGGGAATCTGCAGCGTAGATCGCGGCCGAAATCCGCTCTCCAGGCTCGTCGCAGCGCTGTACGGCTTTCCCGCCGCAGGAAGCGATCTGCCGGTGACCGTGAATTTCAAGGCGGAGGATGGCGGCGAACGCTGGACCCGCACCATCGGCGGGGCCCGGTTTTTCAGCGTACAGAAGCCCGGACGAGGACGTTCCGAGCGATTCCTGCTCGAGCGGTTCGGGCCCGTCTCCGTCGATATCGCACTGGTCGTCGACGGCGCGAGTCTTCGCTACGTGGTGTGCGGCTGGCGCCTGCTTGGAATCCCGATGCCGCGCTGGCTGGGGCCGCGATCTACCGCGTTCGAAACGGTCGAGAACGAGAAATTCCGCTTCGACGTGGAGATCGCGCTCCCGTTCGCCGGTCTGATCGTGCGCTATCGAGGCCTGCTGGATGTTTCCAGCGAGGCCGAACGCGCGGCCGTCAGAGCGTGATGCGAGTTCCCAGCACCTTCAGGAACTGGCTTATCCAGGCGGGATGTGCCGGCCACGCCGGAGCCGTGACGAGGTTCCCATCCGTGACGGCCTGATCGATGCCGATCTGCGCGTAGTCCGCGCCGGCGAGCTTCACTTCAGCAGCACACGCCGGATACGCCGAAACCTGTTTTCCGCGGATGACGCTGGCGGCCGCGAGAAGCTGCGCGCCGTGACAGATCGCGGCGATCGGCTTGTTCTCCTTCGCGAAGTGCTGAACGATCTGGATGACCTTCTCGTTCATGCGCAGATACTCCGGCGCGCGACCGCCGGGGATGACCAGCGCGTCGTACTGCTCCGGCGCGACGTCCGCGAACGTTGCGTTCAGCGTGAAGCGGTGGCCGGGCTTCTCCGAATACGTCTGCGCGCCGTCGAAATCGTGGATCGCGGTCATCACGTAGTCGCCCGACTTCTTGTCCGGGCAGACGGCGTGCACGGTGTGACCGACCATCAGCAATGCCTGGAACGGCACCATGGTTTCGTAGTCTTCACCGTAGTCCCCGACGATCATCAGAATTTTCTTGGCCATGGCTTGCTACTCCGGAAAACGCTCGCTGCCCGAACGGGCGGGGGCTCATTCTGGCCAAAGTGCGCGGGAGTGCACATCTACCGTTCGGGCCGTGGGGCGGCGGGATCAGGGGGCTGTGCGGCGCGGGCGCCCGAAGGTGCGCCGGAAACAGAGACGCGGCGGTTGGGGCAGCGGCGCCAACTCGGATGGCGTCGGTGCCGCTTCGGAGCTGAGCCGCGCGCAGCTACGGGCGATCACTGGCGGCAGACTGAGCAGCGCTCAGCCGCCGCCGGGCTCCGCGTCCCGAAGCGTGCTACTTCCCGCCCCGCGCCGCCGCTCTCTCGCGCTCCACCGCGCGATAACCGATGTCGCGGCGGTACTGGAGGCCGTTCCAGTGGATGGTGTCCGCCAGCGCGTAGGCTTCCCGCTGCGCCTCGCGCACGTTTGCGCCAAGGCCCACGGCACAGAGCACCCGGCCGCCATTCGTGATCACGTTGCCGTTCTCGTCGAACCTGGTGCCGGCGTGGAAGATCTTGCCGGGCAGCTTCGCCGCCTCGTCGAGCCCCTGGATGATGTCGCCGCGCTTCACGGAGTCCGGATAGCCGCTGGCGGCCAGCACCACGCCGAGTGCCGCGCGCGGGTCCCACTTCGCCTGCACCTTGTCGAGCCGGCCGTCGAGCGCCGCTTCGCATAGCTCGGTGAGATCCGACTCCAGCCGCATCATGATCGGCTGCGTTTCCGGATCCCCGAAGCGGCAATTGAATTCGAGCACGTTCGGCGTGCCGTCCGGCGCGACCATGATTCCCGCGTACAGGAATCCCGTGTATGGCGTGCCGTCCTTCTCAAGGCCGCGAATCGTCGGCTCGATCACCTGCTTCATGATCCGCGCGTGCATGGCCGGCGTGACCACCGGCGCGGGCGAGTACGCGCCCATGCCGCCCGTGTTCGGGCCGTGGTCCCCATCGTCCCGCCGCTTGTGATCCTGCGACGACGCGAACGGCAGGATGTTCTTGCCGTCGGCCATCACGATGAAGCTCGCTTCCTCGCCTTCGAGGAACTCCTCGATGACGACCTCCGTGCCCGCATCCCCGAACTGCCCGTCGAACATCGAGCGCGCCGTGGCGATGGCTTCCGTGGCCGTCTCGCAAATGACGACGCCCTTGCCCGCCGCAAGCCCGCTCGCCTTCACCACGATGGGCGTGCGCTGCTTCTGCACGTACGACGGATCGAAATCTTCCTGCGTGAACGTTCTGGAAGCTGCCGTCGGAATCCCGTGGCGCTTGAGGAAATCCTTCGTGAACGCCTTCGAACCTTCGAGCTGGGCGGTCTTGCGAGTGGGGCCGAAGCACCTGAGGCCGCGCGCGTTGAACGCATCCACCACGCCCGCGACGAGCGGACCTTCCGGCCCGATGATCGTGAGGTCCACGGCTTCCGCCTGCGCGAGGCGGACAAGTCCCTGAATATCGTCCGACGCCACATCCACGTTGCGCACTTTCGGCTCCGTGGCCGTGCCGGCGTTGCCTGGCGCCACGAGCACCTCGGTGACGCGCGCCGCCTGCGCGCATTTCCACGCAAGCGCATGCTCGCGCCCGCCCGATCCGACGATGAGAACTTTCATGGAACTAGCCTAATGACGGAAATGACGCATGCCGGTGAATACCATCGCCATGCCGTGCTCGTCGGCCGCGGCGATGACTTCGTCGTCGCGCTTCGAGCCGCCGGGCTGGATCACGGCCTTGATGCCGAACTCGGCCGCGACGTCGAGCCCGTCCCGGAACGGGAAGAACGCGTCCGAGGCCATGACGGCTCCGGCGACGGTGAGTTTTTCGTCCGCCGCCTTCATGGCGGCCACGCGGCTCGAATACACGCGGCTCATCTGGCCGGCGCCGACACCGATGGTCGTGCGATCCCGCGCATAAACGATCGCATTGGATTTCACGAACTTGCAGACGCGCCACGCGAACTGCAGGTCCGCGAGCTCAGTGGGCGTGGGTTTGCGCTTCGTCACGACCTTGAGATCTGCCTCTGCAACGATGGCGAGATCTCGCGTCTGCGCGAGCAGACCGCCGGTGACGCTGCGAACCTCGATCTCGCTGCCCGCGCGACGCGCGAGGTCCCCGAGCGCGAGGACGCGCACGGCCGGTTTGGTCGACAGCACGGCGAGCGCGTCGTCCGCGACCGAAGGCGCCGCGATCACCTCGACGAACTGCCGGTCCACGATCGCCTTTGCCGTCGCCGCATCCAACGGCCGGTTGAACGCGATGATGCCGCCGAAGGCGGACGTCGGGTCCGTGCGATACGCACCTTCGTACGCATCCCGCACGTTCGCAGCCACGCAGACTCCGCACGGATTCGCGTGCTTCACGATCACGCACGCAGCTTCCGCGAACTGGCGCACGCATTCGATGGCCGTATCCGCGTCCGCGATATTGTTGAATGAGAGCTCCTTGCCCTGCACGAAGCGCGCAGTGCCGATGCCCGCGCCCGTACCCGCTGCGGGGTCGCGATAAAACGCGGCCTGCTGATGCGGATTCTCGCCGTAGCGAAGGTCCTGCACCTTCTCGAAGACGAGCGGCAGCGTGCCGGGGAAGCGTTCCGTGGGCACTGAGTGCTTCGCGAGCAGCCAGCTCGACACCATCGTGTCGTAACGCGCCGTGTGCGCATACGCTTTCGCGGCGAGCTGCGAGCGCAAGGCGAGCGACGTTGCGCCACCGTTCTTTGACAGTTCGTCCACGAGAGCCGCGTAGTCCGAAGGATCCACGACGACCGCGACGGACTCGTGATTCTTCGCTGCGGCGCGGACCATCGCGGGCCCCCCGATGTCGATGTTCTCGACGGCCTGCTCATACGTACAGTCCGGTTTCGCAACCGTCGCAGCGAACGGATACAGATTCACCACGAGCAGATCGATGGGCGCGATGCCGTGCTCCGCCATCACCGCGTCGTCCGTGCCGCGCCGGCCGAGGAGGCCGCCGTGGATCTTCGGATGCAGCGTCTTCACGCGCCCATCCATGATTTCCGGAAAGCCCGTGTGGCTCGCCACTTCCTTCGCGGGGATGCCGGACTGCGCCAGCAGCTTCGCGGTCCCGCCCGTGGAGAGAATCTCCACGTTGCGCTTCGCAAGCTCGCGTGCGAGCTCCACGAGGCCTTTCTTGTCTGAAACGGAAAGCAGCGCGCGGCGGATGGGTACGAGCATGGCAGCACCGGCTATGTGTCCACGTGGAACAAATCCGCGTGGAAAACGGAAAAACAACGGCATCCCGCGCGATGCGCGGGACGCCCTTTCAATTCGCGAACGGTACGCGCCCCGCTCCTGCTGTGCCAGGACGCGTGAGGCCGGCCCTCAGGCCGACAGCCCGAACTGGCGCAGCTTCTTGCGCAGCGTGCCTCGGTTGATGCCCAGGATTCCCGCCGCGCGGCTCTGGTTGCCCTCGACGTACTCCAGCACCGCCTTGAACAGCGGCTCCTCCACCTCGCGCAGGACCATGTCGTAGAGCTGAGCGGGGCGATGCCCGTTCAGGCTGGCGAAATAGTCGTGCAGGGCGTGCTCGGCATGGTGGCGCAAAGGCACTTCCTTGCCGCTCGTTCTCGCAACGTACTCCCTGCGAGGGCGACTTTTTTTCTTTGCTGGCATGCGTGGAAATCCCCGGCTGAACCTGAAACCCAGGAAACCTGTCAAGCCGCCACGGCGGTTCCACAGGCTCCTTCATCCTCGACCCACTTATCGAGATGTTCCCTAGTCGCGGCAAACTGCAAGGCGGTCGACGCCTCTGCCATGAGACGGGCGCGAGTGATCGCGGAGTCAGGCATCGAAGCGAAATACCAGCCGAGATGTTTGCGTGCGAATCGCACCCCGGTGTCTTCACCGTAGAAGGCGTACAAGCTCTCGAGGTGCGACAAGATAATACCACGCACCTCCGAACGCGATAGCGATGCAGTCGTCTTCTCAGTGGTCGAAGATGAATTCTCGTGCGCCAGGAACGAATTGACAGAGCGAAAAATCCATGGCGCTCCGTGCGTCGCGCGGCCGAGCATTACTCCGTCCGCGGCAGTGGAATCAAGTACCGCGCGCGCCTTTTCGGGACTATCGATATCTCCGTTCGCAAATACCGGAATGCGAATAGAGGATTTGATCTCGCGAATCGTCTCGTACTCTGCGTCGCCCGTGTAGAAGTCCTCGCGCGTACGTCCGTGCACAGCAAGCGCTTGAATGCCGGAGCTTTCAGCGATGCGTGCGATGCGCACGCCGTTGCGGTTCGCCGCGTCCCAGCCCGTGCGGATCTTGAGCGTCACTGGCACGCTCACCGCGGCGACGACGGCCTCGAGTAATTTCGCCACCAACGATTCGTCCTTGAGCAGCGCAGAGCCGCAGGCCTTGCCGCACACTTTCTTCGCGGGGCATCCCATGTTGATGTCGATGATCTGAGCGCCCAGCGCCTCGTTGAGTCGCGCGGCTTCGGCAAGGACAGCAGGATCCGCTCCCGCGAGCTGCACCACGCGCGGCTCCGGCTCGCCTTCGTGATCCATGCGGCGGCGGGATTTAGGCGAGCTCCAGAGGCGCGTGTCGGACGTCAGCATCTCCGACGCCGCGAGCCCTGCGCCGAGCTGTCGGCAGAGAATCCGGAACGGCCGGTCCGTCACGCCTGCCATCGGCGCAAGCACGGCGTTCGACGAGAGTTCCCAGGGGCCGATGCGCATGGAGGGAAGAACCTGCTGCGAAGTGAAGCGGTGACGGGAAACGCGAGCGACCGCGGAAGATCAGCGAGCGGTGGGCTCGTCGTTGGCGCACGCGATGCGCCCGCTGGCCGTCGGCAGGCAGGCATCGATTTCGAAACCTACAGCGTTCTGGCCTGGATCCTTGAAAGTCATCTCCGCATCGACTCGCTGTCCTGCGCCGAGCAGCGCGCCGGCGGGCACCGCGCCCGGCACGTAGTCCTTCGGCAGCACGTCGCGAGTCGCAACCCGGTTGCCGTAACGGTCCTGCATGGTAATTCGCAGGAGCGGCAAAGGGCGCGACTGGGCTGCCCCGTTTTTGAGACTCGCCCGCACAGTGAGCGTGCCCTGGCCGGAGTCGCCCGTCGTGGCCCCGAGCTGGCGCACGTCGTAAGTGCGCAGGTCCCAGTTCGGCACGAGCGGCACGCCGATGGCGTTGTAGAAGCTCGTGAGCGGGCGATTTAACACTGCGTTCGTCGCAAGATCGTGGCGATTGTGATGAACGGCTTGCGCGGCAAGCGCGACGCTGAGCACCGCGGAGCCGGCGACCCAGAGCATCAGCCGATTGCGCCGGGGCTGCGCGGGCGCGAACGAATCCGCGCCGACCGCTTCGATCTCCGCGTTGCTGGCGGGCGGCTGGAGCTCCGACCGCAGGTCGTCCGGGATTGCCCACTCGGGCTCGCGGGAGGGCGGCGGCGGAGCGGGACGCGGGCGCGGCTTCGCGCGCGCGTAGATGTCGCCGATGTTCTCGTCCTCGTCGTCGAGGCTCTCGTTGGCCGCGAGCGGCGCGTCCTTCGCGGGGAAGGAAGATTTCGGCGCCGGCCGACTCCCCGTCGAATCGAGGCGTGCCGCGAGCGTGCGCAGATCGCTGTCGATCCGCTGGTCTTCTTCGTCGCGCACAGCCGCGCGCGAGGGCGGTGGAGCCTCGCGCTGCGCCGGAGCCTTCGGAGCCGGCGTTGCGGACTTCGGAGCTGCAGTCGTCAAGGCCGATGCGCCGGGCGCGTACGTCTGGGAGCCGGGGGCAGCGCCCGGATTCGCAGGCGTGTATGTCGGAGCTGCGGGCGTGAAGCCCTGAGTCGCGGGCGCAGAGATCTGGCTCGGCACACGGGCCGTCACAGACTGCGAGGCCGACCCGGGCGGCGGTGACGTCGGAGCAGACGGCTTCACCGGCGTGTTCGCCTGCGCACCGTTGGGCCCCAGCACGATCTTCTCGAACGTGCCCGTCTCCGCGTTGTTCCGGAACGCCACCGGCGTCGCTTCGACGAACACCTGCGAAAGGTCCGCACGGTCCGGATTGAATTCGAGCTCGTTCTCCGGATACGTATCGATGCCTTCCGTATCCGAATACCGCTTCTCCCCATCGTTCTTCCTGGTCGACGTGGAGGGCGCCTTCACCGGCGGCCCCGGCGGCGGCGCGACGAACGAAATCGGACCCGTGGGCCGCGCGCTGTCGAGCGTCGTCGTCCGAGACGCAGGCGGCGGAGGCTCCGCGAACACTTCCTGAAAGCGCACTTCCGGATCCGGCTCGGCGTAGAGCGCCTCTGTCTCGCCGGTAGCCTCCAGCGGATCCGAGGCGGGCTCGTCAGCGATCGACGGCGCCTTGCGGATGATCGAGGTGGAGGCTGTGCCCGACGAGGAGCCGCCCGCGCCTGCTCCGGCCGCGTTCTGCGGAACGCCCCGATCGTCCGTGAGCGCGACGATGGCGTTGAAGACGTTCGAACATCGCCCGCAGCGCACGTAGCCTTGCGCGACGCGCAGATCCTGCGCAGTCACGACCAGCGTCAGGGCGCATTTGGGACAGACGGTGAACATGGCCGATTTAGCTGATGTGCTTCAGAAGCGGCGGCGTCCCGAGAGACCCACCCAGTCGTCGCGCTTGCCAAAGGAGCGCATATCAAACCATGCGCTGTGAGCCTGTGTCACTTCGGGCGCCTGGTGCTCCATGAGACCCGCCAGGACCAGCGTTCCGCCCGGCCGGACGAGCTTCGCGAAGCTTGGCGCCAGCTCGCACAGCGGACCGGACAGAATGTTCGCGAACAGGTAGTCGACCGGGCGGGGCAGATCGTCCGCCGACTCGTAAACTTGTACTCGAGCGCCGACATCGTTGGCCGTGGCGTTGTCCCGAGTCGCGATCAGGGCCTGCGGATCGATGTCATAACAGGACGCATGCCGGGCCCCGAGCTTCGCCGCGGCGATGGCCAGGATGCCGGAGCCGCAGCCGTAGTCGATGACGCTGGCTCCAAGCTCCAGGTGCGCTTCCATCCATTCGAGGCACAGCGCCGTCGTCGGGTGCGTGCCGGTGCCGAACGCGAGCCCGGGGTCGAGCCGCACGATGACGGCGCCGGGCTCGCTCACGGTCTCATGATGAGGCGCGACCCATAGCCGGTCTCCGAAGCGCATGGCGTGAAAATCCTTGAGCCATTCGCGCTCCCACACGCGGTCTTCCACGGGCCGCGCGGCAATGCGCGCGGGCTCGATGCCGAGCGCGGCGGCGAGGGCCGGAAGCGTCGCCGCGAGGTCGATATCGCCGGGGAAGAGGGCCTGCACGCGCGTCGCGGGCCAGAGCCGGAATTCGCCCGGCGCGGGCTCCAGGACGGGATCGTCCCGCAGGTCGGAATAGGTGACAGAAGCTGCCCCGCATTCGAAGCAGGCCTCCTCGGCGGCCTCGGCATTCAGATCGCGCAGCTCGAAGCTCAGCTCGATGAAGGATGTCGACGGCACGGGAATCTCGCTTGTTGCACCCACTCGCAACAAAAGGCGGCAGCCGCGCGGACCCGGCTCACCGGATGGGGGTGCGCGGCTCACATTTCCTTTCGGGGGCTCTCTCAAGTTCTCAAGAGAGCCCGCAATCGCCGGGCGGCTCGGAAAAGAACCGCGGTTCCGTTACGGCGTCCTCTAACGCAATCCCAGCCTTCGCTCCAGATAGTGGATGTCCGTGCCACCTTTCTGGAACGCCTGGTGATTGAAGATCTCCTGGTGGAGCGCCACGTTCGTCTTGATCCCCTCGATCACCATCTCCGCAAGCGCATTGCGCATGCGTGCGATGGCGGCTTCGCGGGTGTCGCCGTGCGTGATCACCTTGCCGATGAGCGAATCGTAGTGCGGCGGCACGTTGTACCCCGAGTACACGTGACTATCCACACGCACGCCCGGGCCGCCCGGCGCGTGCCAGAGGCGGATGGGTCCCGGCGAAGGCATGAACGTCTTCGCGTCCTCGGCATTGATGCGGCACTCGATGGCGTGCCCGCGAATCTGGATGTCGCTCTGCACGTACGGGAGACGCTCGCCGGCCGCGATGAGGAGCTGCGCTTTCACGAGGTCGATGCCCGTGATCAGCTCCGTGACCGGGTGCTCCACCTGGATGCGCGTGTTCATTTCGATGAAGTAGAACTCGCCATCCTGGTACAGGAACTCGAGCGTGCCCGCGCTCCGATAACCCACCGCGCGGCAGGCCTCGACGACGCGATCGCCCATGAGCCGCCGCTGTTTCGCGGTGATTCCCGGCGCGGGCGCTTCTTCCACGACTTTCTGGTGACGACGCTGCATCGAGCAGTCTCGCTCACCGAGATGGATCACGTTGCCGTGCGCATCCGCCAGCACCTGGAACTCGATGTGCCGCGGCTTCTCCAGGAATTTCTCCATGTACACCTGGTCGTTGCCGAACGCCGCGCGCGCTTCCGCCTTCGTGATGCTGATGGCGTTGAGCAGCGCAGCCTCCGCATGCACCACGCGCATGCCGCGGCCACCGCCGCCGCCAGAGGCCTTGATGATGACGGGATAGCCGATGTCCCGCGCGAGGCGCAGGTTCTCGTCCGGATCCTCGCCGAGCGGGCCGCCGGAGCCGGGCACGCACGGCACGCCGTGCGCCTTCATCACGTTGATGGCCGACACCTTGTCGCCCATCAGCCGGATGGTTTCGGCCTTCGGCCCCACGAACACGAAGCCGCTCTTTTCGACGCGCTCCGCGAAATCCGCGTTTTCGGAGAGGAAGCCGTAGCCGGGATGGATGCCGACGGAGTCCGTGACTTCCGCCGCGCTGATGATCGCCGGCATGTTGAGATAGCTGCCGGCCGAGGGCGGCGGGCCGATGCAGACGGATTCGTCGGCCAGCAGCACGTGCTTCAGGCTGTAGTCCGCCGTCGAATGCACGGCGACGGTCCGGATGCCGAGCTCGCGGCAGGCGCGCAGGATTCGCAGCGCGATCTCGCCGCGATTGGCGATGACGATCTTCTCAAGCATGGTTCTTATTCGACTACGAAGAGCGGCTGGCCGAACTCGACGGGGTCGCCGTTGCGGGCCATGATCGAGGTGATGCGGCCGGCCTTGTCCGACTCGATCTGGTTCATCATCTTCATGGCTTCGATGATGCAGAGGGTCTGGCCGACCTTCACTTCGTCGCCGATCTCGACGAAAGCCTTCGCTCCCGGCGACGGGGCGGAATAGAACGTGCCGACCATCGGTGCCGTCACCACGTGCTCGTTGGTGCGGGGCCGGGCAGCGGGTGCCTCGGCGGCGCCCGCCGCTGAAGGCGCGGAAGCAGCCTGCGCGGGTGCGGCCACGGGGGCCGTCATGGGCATGGCATACGCGGGCATCGCGTGCACCGCTGCGCCTCCCGTGGGCATGCGACTGATCCGAACCGCTTCCTCGCCTTCCTTGATTTCGATCTCGGCGATGCCGGACTCCTCGAGCAGCTCGATCAGTTTCTTGATTTTCCGGATGTCCATGCGAGGAGGTCTCCCCAGGATTCTTGAAGTTCGACGTAGAGCTTCAGGACGGCCGCGACAGGCGCTCGCAGGCTGCCCGCACCGCCAGCTCGTAGCCGTAGGCGCCCAGGCCCAGCACGCAGCCGACCGCGATGTCCGTGAAGTAGGAATGCTTGCGAAAGGGCTCGCGAGCGTGGGTGTTCGACAGGTGCACTTCGATGAACGGCAGCTTCACGGCCAGCAGCGCGTCCCGGAGGGCGATGCTGGTGTGGGTGAAGGCGCCGGGGTTGAAGATGGCGAAAGCCGTCCCGTCCTGGCCTGCCTGGTGGATGCGGGCGATCAGCTCGTGCTCGGCGTTGCTCTGGAAGGCTTCGAGGTCATGCCCGGCCTCCTTCGCGACGACGGCGGCCCGCTGCTCGATGGACGCCAGCGTGGCCGCGCCGTAAAGGCCGGGCTCGCGGGTACCGAGCAGGTTCAGGTTCGGGCCGTTGAGCAATAGCAGGCGCGCCACGATGGGCAGTTACCTTTCAGTCGAAGGGATCAAGCGAAGCGGCGCGAATGTACCTTAATTCGCGCCTGTTGGAATACTTTGTTGGCCAGTTTGGCGACGTTCGTCTCGCGGGAGCCCTCGGGAGGCCTCGATCGCGGCGCCCTCCGGGGAGGGGATCGGCGGGAAGGCCGGGATTGGAAGCCCCCGGTAAGCCCTCGTGGGGCGGACTTGGGGGAGCGTCAGCCCTCGTGGTCGTGCTCGGCGGGTTGCCGGGCCCGGTCGGCCGCGAAGTCGCGCAGTTTATCCGCGATCTGGAGCCGTGCGTCGGCCAATTCGACGCGGTTCGCGTCGACGTCCCGTACGCGGTCGAGGATGAAGCCCGCTTCGTCGGCATGCAGCTCGCCGACCTTGAGGGTGACGATGCGCCCCTGGCTGTCCGCGAAGACGGAGAACGGCAGCACCAGGGCGACCCCGAACTTCTCGGCCGCTTCGTAGCCTTCCTGCTCGCCCATGAGGATGGGGTACTCCATGCCGATGTCGGCGGCGTACTTCAGTACGGCCTCGCGCTCGTCGATGGCGATGCCGACGATTTCGAGGCGATCTGCCGCACGTTCTTTTCTGAGCGCCTTCAGGAGCGGGATCTCGTCCCGGCACGGCGTGCACCAGGTCGCCCAGAAATTGACGATGACCGGGCGGCCCTTCCATTCGGCGAGGCTGCGGCGGGCGCCGGTTCGATCCTCGAGCGAGATGTCCGGCAGGGTTTCAGGGATGGTCCGTTTGGGTGGCAGCGCAGCCTCGTCGCCCTGCGCCTGGGACGCGTCGGGGCCCGGGGCCGCGGTGGAGGCGGCCGGCGGCGCCTCCTTGAGGGTGGAGTCGGTGCTCGTCAGAGTGCGCTGAGCCACGAAGCCCGCGACCGCGGCGATCACGACGATCGCCGCACCGACGATGACGTTCCGGTTCACGAGGCCTCGCTGCCGCCGAGCGCCTTGCGCAGCAGATCCGCGAATTCCCCGGCCTTCATGTAGCCGACGACCCGGTAGTTGCGCTGCTCGGTGCCCTTCGCGTCGTAGAAGGCGATGGTCGGCGGGCCGAAGATGCCGAAGTGCTTCATGAGCGCCTGGTCGAGCTCGTCGTTCTTCGTGACGTCCGCGCGGAGGAGAACGGTGTTGTCCAGGGCGGCCTGCACCGAAGGATCGGTGAACGTGTACTTCTCCATTTCCTTACACGAGACGCACCAGTCCGCGTAGAAATCCAGCATGACGGTCTTGCCGGCGGCGGTGGCGGCGGCCACGCGGGCCTGCAGATCGTCGACGGATTTGATGGTTTCGAACGCGAGGCCGGACTCCTCGCGGCCCGCCTCGGCGCGGGCCGAAGCAGCACCCGCCGTAGCGATCGAGCCGCCACGCAGGGATGCCAGCGGCTGAAGCGGATCGCTGCCGCCAGACGCCACGCCGATCAGCAGCAGAATGCCGTACACCACCGCGATGAGGCCGGGAGCACGCACCGCCGCCGGTGCGGGGCCACCGTCGCGCGCCTTCAGCGTGAAGATCCAGTAGCCGGCGATCACCGCGAGGGCGGACCACAGCAACATGCTGACGGCCGGCGGAAACAGCGGCTGCGACAGATAGATCGCAACCGCCACGAACAGCACGCCGAACAGCTGCTTCACCGTCTCCATCCACGGACCGACCCGGGGCAGCAGGGAGCCCGCGGAGGCACCGACGAGCAGCACCGGAACGCCCATTCCCAGGCCCGCAGCGTAAAGGGCACCCGCCCCGCGGCCGATCTGCCCGCTCTGACTGATGACCGTGAGCGCGCCGATGATCACAGGCGCAACGCATGCCGTGACGACGAGAGCCGAAAGCGCGCCCATCACGAATGTGCCGATGTACGTCCCGGACTTCTGCTTGTTGCTGACGTCGGTGAGCCGGGTTTGCAGGCTGCTGGGGAGCTGCAGCGTGAACGCGCCAAACATGGCCAGCGCCAGTGCCACGAAGAGCAGCGAGAACAGCGCGATGATCCACGGCTTCTGGAAGAAGGCCTGTGGCGCCTGCTTGAAGACGGTGACGAAGATGGCGCCTGCCGCCGCATAAGTCAGCGCCATTCCCTGCACGTACGTGAACGCGAGCGAGAAGCCGCGCCCGACGGTGACTTTCTGACCGCCACCGGAGCCCACAATGATCCCCGACACGATCGGGATCATCGGAAGCACGCACGGCGTGAACGAGAGGCCGATGCCGAGCGCAAAGGCTGTGAGGAGCATGACGAACAGATTGCCGTCACGAATCACGCCGGCGATGCGGTCCTGGGGAGAGACGTACCCGCCGTCGGAGCTCGCCGTCGCACTGCCTCCGCCGCCCGCGACACCCGTTTCGCTCGGCTTGCCAGCCTCCGGCCCCGCCGCAACCGCCGAGGCTCCGCCTGCGGGCAGGTTCACCTTCAGCTTCTTCGTGATCGGCGGGTAGCAGAGTCCGGCCTCGGCGCACCCCTGATAGGTGACTTCGACCGGAAGCTCGATGGCCCCGCCGGCCGGGCGGGCTACGGGGACCGTGCCCTCGACATCGTTGTGATAGACCTCCTGCGTGCCGAAGTACTCGTCGGTCTTCTCTTCGCCGGTCGGCAGGGAGGGCGCGCCGAGCTGCACGTCCTTGCTTGGAGTCGCGACTTTGATCTTGCTCTTATAGATGTAGTAGCCGGGGTAGATCGCCCATTCCACCCGGATGCGGTCCGGCCCGTCCGCAACCGTGACGACCCGGAAGGCCTGGTCCGGGTCGAGGAACTCGTCCTTCTGCGAATCCCGGTTCGCTCCCAGGATCGCGTCGATCCCGGCAGGGGAAGGCATTCTGCTGGAGGGCGGCTCGTCGGCAGCGTGAGCTGAAGCGGACCACAGCAGGACGACCGCCAGCCCGAGGGGCAGGGCCGCCAGCAGGGAACGCAGGATTCGCGAACGGGGCATGAACACAGCGCTCATAGAGTGCCAATGGTTGCGGAAAGTGCGGCGATCAGGTGGTCCGCGCACGCGCGGACCGGCAAGCGACCGGTCGCCGGGGCCGGGAGCATACGGGGGGACCCGAAGGCAGTCACGGAACAAGACCCGCACGCGCGACGAGAAAACACAAAAAGTCCGTCGGCCGACTTGAAATCCGGGGGTGCCTGCCTATGATTAGCAGCCGTTCGCGGGGAGTGCTAACAGCCGGCCCACAGGTCCAGCCTTCCGCTCCATCCGCGCCTTCGGACTTCAATTCAACATATCAACAGCTTCAAGGAGCGTCTCCCATGAAGATTCGTCCTCTTCATGACCGCGTCATCGTGAAACGTCTGGAGGAGGAGCGTACCTCCCCGGGTGGCATCGTGATTCCCGATAGCGCGGCTGAAAAGCCGGTGCAGGGCAAGATCGTCGCGGTCGGCAAAGGCAAGATTCTCGAGGACGGGCAGGTGCGCCCGCTCGATGTGAAGGTTGGCGACAAGATCCTGTTCGGCAAGTACAGCGGAACGGAAGTGAAGGTCGACGGTGAAGAGCTCCTGGTCATGCGTGAAGAAGACGTCATGGCCGTGATCGAGAAGTAACCGGCACCCACAAGACCAGGACATCGAGGAACACACACATGGCTGCTAAAGACGTACGTTTCTCCGACGACGCCCGCAACCGCATGGTCAAGGGTGTCAACATCCTTGCCAATGCCGTGAAGGCGACGCTCGGACCCAAGGGCCGCAACGCGGTGCTCGAGAAGAGCTTCGGCGCCCCCACCGTCACGAAGGACGGCGTGTCGGTCGCGAAGGAAATCGAGCTGAAGGACAAGTTCGAGAACATGGGCGCGCAGATGGTGAAGGAAGTCGCTTCCAACACCTCTGACGAAGCCGGCGACGGCACCACCACCGCCACCGTGCTCGCGCAGGCGATCGTTCGCGAGGGCCTGAAGGCCGTCGCCTCCGGCCGCAACCCGATGGACGTGAAGCGCGGCATCGACAAGGCCGTCGCCACGGCCGTCGAGGAGCTGAAGAAGCTTTCCAAGCCCTGCAAGGACTCCAAGGCCATCGCGCAGGTCGGCACGATCTCCGCGAACTCCGACGAGTCGATCGGCAAGACGATCGCCGATGCGATGGAGAAGGTCGGCAAGGAAGGCGTGATCACGGTCGAGGAAGGCTCGGGTCTTGAGAACGAGCTGGAAGTCGTCGAGGGCATGCAGTTCGACCGCGGCTACCTCTCCGCGTACTTCATCAACAACCAGGCGAACCAGACGGCGGAACTTGAGAAGCCGTACATCCTCCTGGTCGACAAGAAGATCTCGAACATCCGCGAGATGCTGCCGCTCCTGGAGCAGGTGGCGAAGGCCGGCCGGCCGCTGCTCGTCATCGCTGAAGATGTCGACGGCGAGGCGCTGGCGACCCTCGTGGTGAACAACATCCGCGGCATCCTTAAAGTGGCGGCGGTGAAGGCCCCCGGCTTCGGCGACCGTCGCAAGGCCATGCTGCAGGACATCGCGATTCTCACCGGCGGCACGGTCATCTCGGACGAAGTCGGCCTGCAGCTGGAGAAGGCGTCGATCAACGATCTCGGCGAGGCGAAGAAGGTCGTCGTCGAGAAGGAAAACAGCACGATCATCGACGGCGCCGGCAAGGGCTCGGACATCAAGGCCCGCATCGAGTCGATCCGTCAGCAGATCGCGGAAGCGACCTCCGACTACGACAAGGAGAAGCTGCAGGAGCGTGTTGCGAAGCTCTCCGGCGGTGTCGCGGTCATCAAGGTGGGCGCTGCCACCGAGATCGAGATGAAGGAGAAGAAGGCTCGCGTCGAAGACGCCCTGCACGCCACGCGTGCGGCGGTGGAAGAAGGCGTGGTGCCGGGCGGCGGTGTTGCGCTCATCCGCGCCCAGAAGGCGATCGAGAAGCTGGAAGGTGCGAACGAAGACCAGACGGTCGGCATCCGCATCCTGTCCCGCGCCATCGAGGAGCCGCTGCGCCAGATCGTCGAGAACGCGGGTGAAGACGCCGCGGTCGTCCTGAACGCCGTGAAGTCCGGCAAGGGCGCGTACGGCTACAACGCGGCCACCGGCGAGTATGGCGACATGCTGGAAGCCGGCATCCTGGATCCGACCAAGGTCACGCGTCTGGCCCTCCAGAACGCCGCCTCGGTGTCGGGCCTGCTGCTGACGACCGAAGTGATGATCGCCGAAGCTCCGAAGGACGAAGAGCACAGCCACGGCATGCCGCCGGGCGGCATGGGCGGAATGGACATGTAATGTCCGGTGACGCAGACATCTCTCTTCCGAGAGAGCTGAAAAGTCTGCGTCGCGATGAACTCCGGCGTACTGGAGCTGTCACATCGCTCCAGTACGCTTGGAGACAAGCTGGCAGTTAAGGGAGTGTCAACGCGTCCAAAACGCGTCCTCCCCGAAAGTCGCGGATCGAGACCCCCTGAATGATTCCGCGCATTCCTGGAGCCCCGCTTATGCGGGGCTCTTTTTTTGTGCGCCCAGCATGGGCGCACCCTTGGAGGTGCAAGTCCTCCCTATTCCAGATCATCGGGATTGAAGCGAAGCGCAACTGCGTTAGGGCGACCGAGCGTGGGAAGGAAGCGTGGAGCGAACT
>Ga0182742_1001462_pt1 | contig 30195 bp, 25 predicted proteins | sample eDN5th37CBELigMG_FD_128880 | JGI IMG/M metagenome (GOLD analysis project Ga0182742, IMG submission 128880) | Enriched Miracle-Growth compost microbial communities from Emeryville, California, USA - eDNA 5th pass 37_C BE-Lig MG (version 2)... ... | reverse complement strand
TCCCGCCTACATGGCTGTATCGCTTGCAACTCTCGGTTAGACTGGTCCCGGTGAAGCGCCGGGCGGCCAAACAGCCGCAGCCGATCGAAGAGCGTTGCCCACAAGAAGTTGCCCGGAGGAAACGCAGCATGCCGCACGACCCGCAATGGCTTTACATCGGACGCCGCACGCTGATGGCGCGTCTGCTGGCCCTGGCCTCTTCCGTCCCCGTTGTAGCGATGGGCGCGCGCAGCGCGGCAGCCCAATCCGCAAGCCCGCCGGTCGAAGGCGCCGGTCGCTTCGCCTTCGGGATCTTCGGCGACATGCCCTACACGCGCAAGCAGGAGGCGGAATACGCGCGCCTGCTCGACCACATCAACGCGCGCGACCTCGCTTTCGTCGCCCATGTCGGCGACATGGTCGGCGATCCGCGGCCGTTCGAGCGCGATCCGAAGGCGGCGCGCCAGCCTGCCACGGACGAGAACTATGCCTATGTGCTCGACACCTTCATGTCCTGCAAGCACCCGCTGATCCTGACCCTTGGCGACAACGACTGGGCCGACGTGGTCGAATTCACCACGGTCAAGGTCGATCCGCTGGAGCGGCTGGCGAAGGTGAGGTCGATGTTCTACGCAGAGCCGAACCGCTCCCTTGGCTCACGGACGATCGCGCTCGAGAGCCAGGCCGGCGATGCCGAGCACGCCACCTATGTGGAGAACCGGATGTGGTCGATGCGCGGCGTCACGTTCGCCACACTGCACATCATGGGCAGCAACGACAACGCGACGCGAACGCCCGAACTGGTCGCCGAATATCGGACACGCAAGGCTGCCAACATGGCCTGGCTGCGGAAGGCATTCGCACGGGCGAAGGCCGACGGCAGCCTCGGCCTCGTGCTGGTCGCGCATGCCAATCCCGGCTTCGAGAATTTCTGGCCGCCAAGCTATCTCGGGCGCTACTTCCGCATGTTCCATGGCGTCAAGCCGGCAAACCCGCTGCCGCCTTCGGCCTATGACGACTATGTGCGGATCCTGGGCGAGGAGGTCGAGAGCTACGGCAGGCCGACCGTGCTATTCCACGGCGACACGCACCTGTTCCGCATCGACAAGCCGTTGTTCAGCGCAAAGACCAAGCGGCCGTTCGAGAACTTCACGCGCGTCGAGACTTTCGGCTGGCCGGATTCGCACTGGATTCATGTGGCGGTCGATCCGGCAAATCCGGAATTGTTCACCTGTACCGCGCAGATCGTGCCGGGGAACAAGCTCCATCACATGTAACCTGGAATGATGTTGCTCCTAACCTGGAACGAGGCTGCTCCGCGCCCTGTCATCGCCCGCACAAGCGCGCGATCCAGTCAACGCCCCTGGATGCCCCGCTTGCGCGGGGCATGACAACGGAAAGGACGGCGCTTCGAGCAGGAACAGACGGCGCTTCGAGCGAACGAACGTCAGAACCCGACCTTGTCGCCGCCCTTGAGCGAGAGGATTTCGCGGGCGTCGTCCGGGGTCGCGATTTCGAGCCCGAGCCCTTCGAGGATCTTGCGCACCTGCGTGACCTGCGCGGCATTGGACGGCGCGAGCTGGCCCGGGCCGACCCACAGCGAGTCCTCGAGCCCGACGCGCACATTGCCGCCCATCGCGGCTGCGATCGCGGCGACCCGCATCTGGTTCGCGCCCGCCCCCAGCACCGACCAGTGATAGTTGTCGCCGAGCAGCCGGTCCGCGGTGCGCCGCATCTGCAGGACGTCTTCGGGATGCGCGCCGATGCCGCCGAGAATGCCGAACACCGACTGCACGAAGATCGGCGGCTTGATGACGCCGCGATCCAGAAAATGCTTCAGCGTGTAGAGATGGCCGATGTCGTAGCACTCGACCTCGAAGCGGGTGCCGTTCTCGGCGCAGGTGGTGAGGATGTATTCGATATCGGCAAAGGTGTTCTTGAACATGCCCTTGCGCGACCCTTCGAGATACGGCTCCTCCCAGTCATGCTTGAACTTGCCCTTGTAGCGCGGGATCATCGGATAGAGCCCGAAATTCATCGTGCCCATATTGAGAGAGGCAACCTCCGGCTTGAAGGTCGCGGCGGGGCGCACGCGCTCCTCGATCGCCATGGTCGGCGCGCCGCCGGTGGTGATGTTCACCACCACGTTGGAGCGCTGCTTGATCACCTTCAGGAAAGGCGCGAACGCCTCCGGCGTCTGGTCCGGCCGGCCGTCCTGCGGATTGCGCGCATGCAGATGCACGATGGCGGCGCCGGCTTCCGCCGCGCCGATCGCCGCATCGGCGATTTCCTGCGGCGTGACCGGCAGATGCGGCGACATCGACGGCGTATGGATCGACCCGGTGACGGCGCAGGTGATGATGACTTTGCGGGCTTTCGCCATGGTGCTCCCCGGGAAATATCGGTCAGTGTTCAGAGTAACGGATAAAGCCCATTGTGCGCCGCCTTCGTCAAGGTCGTAAGCCGCATGGAGCAAAGCGCAATGCAGAAAAACGATGTCCCGGATTTCGCCGCGCTTATCCGGGCTATGGCTCGCGCAAACGCTGCAAGAGCCGCCCCACGTCGTCCGCATTGTGGTACAGCCCGAAGCCGACGCGCAGCCGCGTGTCGCGCACATCGACCACGATGTTCCGTTCCGTCAGCCGCGCTTTCCATGCGGCGGCATCCGGGTGATCGAAGGTGAGGAAATTGCCGCGCGACATCTCCTGCGCCGGCACCACGAGATGCGCCGGATCGAACAGGCCAATGGGCCGCTCCGAAATGCCTGCAAGGAACATCTCCTGCAGCGCGATCACGTGCCGGTGGATCTTCGCGGCATCGAGATCATGCCGCGCCATCCAGTCGAGCGACGCGCGCATGCGATAGAGCCCGCTCGGATCGAAGGTCGCGCCCATGAAGCGCTGGCCGTCGGTCGCATAGCGCACGCGATCCTGCGGACCGGACAAGGTTGCAAAGCTCGCATACCAGCCGGTGTTGCGCGGGCGCGGTGCAAAGCCCGGCGGACAATGCATGAAGCAGGCGCCCTCGCCCGCCATCGCATATTTGTAGCCGCCGGCGAGATAGAAGGCGCGGTCGGCGATGCGCGACAGATCGACCGGCACGGCGAGGAAAGCGTGATAGCCGTCAATCACGGTGAGACGGTCCGGCGCGGCGATCGCATCGACCAGCCCATCGATGTCGGGCAGCGCATAGCCTGAATTGAAGAAGACCTGGCTGACGAACACCATGTCCGGCCCATGCGACTTTACTGCGGCGGCGATGCGATCCTGAACGGTTGCGAACGGCTCGGCCGGGACAATGACCAGCTCGATCAGCCGGTCCTCGACAAGCCGCTCGGTCTGCCGCCTGAAGGAATGAAACTCGCTGTCGGTCGTGACGATCACCGGCGTGCGGTGAAGCGGCAGCGCGGAGAGCAGCCGGTTGACGAATTCGTGGGTATTGACGGCGGAGACCAGCGTCGCCGGATCGGGCAAGCGCAGATGCCGCGCAACACTGTGCGCGACCGCCGGCCAGACTTCGCCGAGAATGCGGGTCCATTTCTCATCGACGTAACGCGCCGCATCGTCCCAGACCTGAAGCTGCGCTCCGCGCGTCGCATCCGGCCAATAGGCGTGGCTGTGCGCGGCGAAATGCAGCCGGTCGGGATTCGCGTCGCGGAAGCGCGAGAATTCGGCGGTCAGGTCGAGCAGCATATTTTCGCGCGATCCGCTTTTTCCGCGCGTCCCTGCGAAAGCGGGAGCCAGACTTGCTGGATTGCTGCTTTCGCGGGAATGCGCGGATGGTTAGGTTGCGTCGAGCGGAAATGGATCAAATTTCGACGCGAACCGCAAATCGAAGAAAGTCAGTCCCGTGGCCACGAACGAAAATCAGCCGCAGAGCCGCATCGGCGACGATATCCATGTCGATCTCGCCGGGCGCATGACCTATGGCGATTATCTGCAACTCGACACGCTGCTCGCCGCCAAGAAGCCGCTGACCGACAAGCACGACGAGCACCTGTTCATCACCATCCATCACGTCCAGGAATTATGGCTGAACCTGATGGCGCACGAGCTGGATACCGCGATCGATTTCATCCAGCGCGATCAGCTTCCGCCCTCGTTCAAGTCGACGGCGCGGATGACGCGCATCCTCGAACAGATGATCAATGCCTGGAACGTGCTCTCGACCATGACGCCGTCGGACTATCTGGAGTTTCGCGGCGCGCTCGGGCAATCGTCCGGCCTTCAATCGTTCCAGTACCGGATGGTGGAATTCCGGCTCGGCGCGAAAGACCCCAAGATGCTGCTGCCGCACCGGCACAATGCGGAACGTCACGCGCGACTGGAGGCGGCGTTGAAGGCGCCGAGCCTTTACGACGTCGCGCTGATACTGCTGCGCCGGCGCGGCTTCGACATTCCGGACAGCGTCGTGACGCGGGATTTCGCCGTGCGGCATGTATTCAGTGACGCGGTGCGCGATGCCTGGCTCAAGGTGTATCGCAATTCAAAGGACTATTTCGATCTGTATGAACTCGCGGAGGAACTGGTCGATCTGGAAGACTGGTTCCAGCAGTGGCGGTTCCGCCACATGAAGACCGTCGAGCGGATCATCGGCTACAAGCGCGGCACCGGTGGTTCGTCCGGGGTGGCGTTTCTCAAATCCGCGCTCGATCATTCGTTCTTCCCGGAATTGTGGGCGGTGCGGACCGAGCTCTAGGACGCCTCATTTGGGCGTTAAGACGCGGTTCACCATGCGCGCCACTTTCGGGGACTCCCTTAAGTGGCCGCAAAGTCATCGCGGGTCTGATGCCGGTCGGGAATGCGGGGGTATTTGCGTATGAGTTTGCGCGTGCGGGAATCGGCCGGCCTGGCCCGCTGGTGGCGTAGCGCGGCGATCGTCTTGTGCGTCGTCATGCTGGCGGCCTGCACTTCGGTCGCGCGCATCCCCTATACCCAGCAGGAGCAGGAACTCGCGGTGATTCCGGGCATCCCGGAAGCGCGGGTCTGGGCGGACGATCCTTCCATCGCGCGGCGGCCGCTGCTCGATCCCCGCGCCCGCGAAACTCCGGTCATCCTTGCGCTGTCCGGCGGCGGCGCGGACGGCGCGTTCGGTGCCGGCCTTCTGACGGGCTGGACCCAGCGCGGCGACCGGCCGAAATTCAACATCGTCACCGGCGCCAGCGCGGGTGCGCTGATCGCACCGTTTGCCTTTCTCGGATCGCAATATGACTCGGTGCTCGCCGAGGTGTTTTCCACCGGCGCGTTCGAAGGCTTCCTGAAATTCCAGGGAGTGCGCGGGCTGTTCGGCACCAGCCTGTTCGAAGCTGCGCCCTTGCGGCAGCTGATCGCCAAGCACGTCACTTCCGAGATCATCGACGCGGTCGCGCGCGAATATCGCGCCGGCCGGCGACTCTATATCGTGAGCACGCAGCTCGACGCGCAGCGCACGGCGATCTGGGATATGGGCGCGATCGCCTCGAGCGCCGACCCGCGCGCGCCGGAGCTGTTCCGCCAAGTGATCGAGGCTTCGGCCAGCATCCCCGGAATTTTCTCGCCGGTGCTGATCGATGTCGAGGCGCAGGGCAAACGCTTCCAGGAAATGCATGTCGATGGCGGCATCATCACCAATGTCCTCCTGGTGCCGGAAGCCATGCTGGTCGCCAACCGCCCGATCGTGCCGGCCGGCGTGCGCCCGCGCATCTATGTGATCCTGAACAGCAAGCTCGGGCCTTATTTTGAAGTGGTTCCGGCCAGCACCGTCCGCATCGCGGTGCGCTCGTTCGAGACGTCGGTGCGCGCGAACACTCGTAACACGCTGCTCGCCTCATACGAGTTCATCCGCCGCCGCGGCTGGACGCTGACGCTTGCCGCGATCGACGACGGCTATCCGTCGCAGGCGTCGCCGGGCTTCGATACCGCCTACATGAAGGGCCTGTTCGAGTTCGGCGTCGAACAGGGCCGCAGCGGCGCAGCTTGGCGCCGTGGCGCGGGTTCGGATCCGGCGCCCGCCTTGCGGCCGCCGCGGGTGAGCCAGCGCGTGACGCAGTAGGCTTTTGCACAAGCGCTGATCGGGGCTCTCCGCGGTGGGAAGTCAGTTCCGCCCTCACCTTGAGGAGCCCGCGCAGCGGGCGTCTCGAAGGGCGAGGGGCGGCCCCATCCTTCGAGACGCATTGCTTCGCAATGCTCCTCAGGATGAGGCCGATCGGTCATTAATCGCGCAGCTAATCACATGCGCAGTTGACCCTCCCCAACCCTTCCCCTTGCATGGGGAGGGAGTCGACGGAGTGTGCGGAGAACTACTTCCTCACCGCTGCGAGAAAATCGAAGTCGCAGCCCTCGTCGGCCTGCTGCACGTGCTCGCGGTAAAGCTTCGCATAACCGCGCTGCGCGTCCTCCGGTACAGGCGGCGGCGCCCAGGCCTTGCGCCGGGTGTCGAGCTCCGCATCATTCACCAGCAGTTCGAGCCTGCGATTCGCGACGTCGAGTTTGATGCGATCGCCGGTCCTCACCAGCGCGAGCGGCCCGCCGACCGCGGATTCCGGGGCGACATGCAGGACGATGGTGCCGAAGGCGGTGCCGCTCATGCGCGCGTCGGAAATGCGCACCATGTCCTTCACGCCCTTCTGCGCGAGCTTCTTCGGGATCGGGATGTAGCCGGCTTCCGGCATGCCGGGCGCACCGATCGGTCCGGCATTGCGCATCACGATCACATCGTCCGGTGTTACATCGAGCGCCGGATCGTCGATGCGCATCGTCATGTCCTCGACCGATTCGAACACCACCGCGCGGCCCTCGTGCTGCATCAGCTTCGGGGACGCCGCCGCCTGCTTGATGACCGCGCCGCGCGGACACAAGTTTCCGCGCAGGATCGCCATGCCGCCTTCCTTCTTCAGCGGCGCGTTACGCGGCCGGATCACGGTCTGGCCCGGCACGTCCTCGAATGTCTTGATCGCGTCGCCGAGCGTGCCGCCCATCACATGCTTCGCGTCGAGCGCAAGCAGATCCTTCAATTCCTGCATCAACCGCGGCACGCCGCCGGCATAATGGAAATGCTCCATGTAATGATCGCCGGACGGCTTGAGGTCGACCAGCACCGGCGTCTTGCGGCCGATCTCGTCATACTCTTCGAGAGAAAGCGGCGTGCCGGTGCGGCCGGCGATCGCGGACAGATGCACGACGCCGTTGGTCGATCCGCCGATCGCTTGCAGCGTCACAATGGCATTGTGAAGCGCATCCCTGGTGATGATGTCGGACGGCTTCGGTCCGCCGGTCCTGGCAAGCGTCGCGGCCTGCCGGCCGGTGGCTTCGGCGATGCGCACGCGATCGGCATGGGTCGCCGGAATGGTGGCGGCGCCCGGCAGCGTCATGCCCATCGCTTCCATCATGCAGGCGATGGTGGAGGCCGTGCCCATCACGCCGCAGGTGCCGACTGACGGCACCAGCCGCTCATTCGCAACCTCGATGTCCTCGGCGCTGATGCGGCCGCCGCGAAACTCGCCCCACAATCTGCGGCAATCGGTGCAGGCGCCGAGCACCTCGCCCTTGAAATGCCCGACCAGCATCGGCCCGACCGGCAGCACGATGGTCGGGCGGTTCGCACTCACCGCCGCCATTACCTGCGCAGGCGTGGTCTTGTCGCAGCCGCCGATCAGCACCACCGCATCGACCGGCAGCGCCCGCATCATCTCCTCGGTGTCCATCGCCATCAGATTGCGCAGGAACATCGAGGTCGGATAGGCGAAGCTCTCGTGGATCGAGATGGTCGGGAATTCCATCGGCATCGCGCCGGCGAGCATGGCGCCGCGCTTCACCGCCTCGATCAGTTGCGGCACGTTGCCGTGGCAGGGATTGAAGTCGGAATAGGTGTTGGTGATGCCGACGATGGGCCGGTCGAGCGCATCGTCGGAATAGCCCATGGCCTTGATGAAGGCCTTGCGCAGGAACAGCGAGAAGTCCTTGTCGCCGTAGCTCGTCAGGCCCTTGCGCATTCCGCTGCTCACAACAGGACTCCCTGAACATCCGCTCGTTCCCGCGAAAGCGGAGACCCAGAGTCAAGAACTGGATTCCCGCTTTCGCGGGAAAGAGCGGAGGATAGGCTTCGTGTGTAAGAACTAAGCCGGAGCGGCGCAATGGCCCAACGTGGGTTCTATTTGATAACAACGCCGCCCTTTTTCACAGTATCGGACCAGAGCTCGGCCTCCGCCTTGAGCCCGGCCGCCCATTGAGAGGGACTCTGCTTCGGAATGCCGAGCCCGAGGGTCCTGTACCGCGCGATCACATTGGGCTCCTTGAGGGCCGCCTGCACCGCTTCGCGGAGCTTCCCGATAACGGGCTCCGGCGTACCGGCCGGAACCGCCATGCCCCACCAGTTGGCGCCGGTGAATCCGGGCAGGCCGCTCTCGGCGAGCGTCGGCGTGTCCGGCAGCTCCGGTAGCCGCTCATCGCTCGCGACCGCGAGCGCCCTGAGCTTGCCATCCTTCAGATGGCCGACGCCTGCGGCATAGCCCACCGTGAAGAGCTGGATTTCGTTTTGCAGCAGCGCCATCACGCCCTGCGGCGAGCCGCGGAACGGAACGTGCTGCATGTCGAGCCCCCTGGTCTGCTTCACCCGTTCCAGCAGCAGGTGGTTCACCGTGCCAGCGGCGGGCGAACCGAAATTGACCTTTGCCGGGTTGGCTTTCACGTAATCCATGAACTCGGCGAAGTTGTTCGCCGGAATGCTCGGATTGGAGAACAACACCAGCGGCACGTCAGCGAGCTTTGCCACCGGCGCAAGCGCGGTTAGCGGATCGATCCCCATCTTCATGGTGAACTGGTTGATGACGAAGTTGTTGGTCGCCGTCACCACCAGCGTGTAGCCGTCGGGCGCCGATTTCGCGACTTCGATGGTGCCGATATTGCCGGCAGCCCCAGGCTTGGCTTCGATGATGATCTTCTGCCCGAGCATCTCCTCCATTTTCGGGGCCAGCAGCCGCATGATGCCATCAGAGACGCCGCCCGCGGTATAGGTCAGCACCACGCGGATGGGTTTGTCGGGATAGTCCAGCGCCGGCGCCGGCGACATCAGGCACAGCAACAGAAGCGCAGCTGAGCTAGCAATTCGTGCAAGGCCAAGTCGACGCATGATCTCCTCCCGCCAGGATATTGTTTCACCCGCCATTGCAAGGACTGCGAGGCGAAGCCGAAAGAGGCCACCTTGCAGCGTGTGACGCACAAGACCCGTAACTGCACACGCAACGCGTGGCCTGGATGAACGAAGCGAAATCCACGACGCCCTCCCCGCATTCCGCCGTTGCTCATGCGGGCCAATGCAACGCATCGTCAGAATTTCGGAAACAGTTGCTGGTCCGCGAGCCAGCGCGACATCTGCAGACGCTTTCTGTTTCGCGTGCCGGCAAGAAACGCCGAGTGCTCCTTCTTGTTGGGCCAGACGTGGTCCGGCGTCACCGCCATGCGCACAAGCACCTCGTCCTTCGTCACATTGAACACCATCAGGTCCTGCGCAAGCGACAGCGGCCCCTGCCAGGCCTGCCGTACGTCGCGCTCCATTTCGGCGGCGGTGTCGAAGTCGTTGAAGAAATGATAGATCACCGCGTGCCGCGGCTGCGTTTTCGCAAACACATGGCCGACCTCGCTCGGCGCGGTATGCGCGATGGTGCCGATGCCTCTCGCCATCTTCTCATCGTAACCGGATCGCGCCATCAGCTGCGAGACGGTATTGAAGGCCTCGTGCACCAGAAGATCGGCGCCCTTCGCATTCTCCACAAAAAACCTGCTCGGCGTGGTATCGCCGGAAAACACAAAGCAAAGTCCGTTCCATTCGAGTCGCAGACTCACCGGTCCGTCATAGATGTGGATCGCAGGAAAGCTTTTGATCACGACGCCGTTCCGATCGTAAATCACGCCGGTCTTTGCGAAATCGAACTCGTGCACCTCGACCTCGGCCCCTGCATCCGGCAGGAGCCCGAGCCGCGTACCGGTATCCCAGGCGAATGACTCGATTTGCTTCTCGACGAAATGCCGCATGCCGTATTTCGGCTCGGGACCGGACGGGCCGTACATGACGAGAGGCTTGGAGCGGCCGCCGGCCCAGCTTCCGATCCACACTTGGGCGAAATCGCCGACATGGTCGGCATGCAGATGCGTGGCGAAATAGGCGGTGACGTCCTGATGCGGAATTTCGAGCGCGGTGAAATTCACCTGCGAGCCCGAGCCGAAGTCCCAGACAAACTTTTCGCCGTTGCCAAGCTCGATCAGCCAGGAGCAATTGGCCTGCGCGCGGCGCACGAAGGGGCGTCCGGTGCCGAGCGCGATGATGCGCATCTCGTCCGGCGCAAGCTCTTCGGTATTGGGAAAATAATAGTCGCGCTTCGTGCTCATCATTCCGCTTTCATGGAACGCCATCGAGATCGGCCACATCGGCCATCATGCGCGTATTCGCCTTGATCCGGCGCAGCACACGCATCAGTGTTTCGAACTCCTCCGGCGAGACGCCGCTCAGCACGCTGCGGTAGTGGCGCTGCGCCAGCGGCAAGGCAGCCTCGAATTTGCCGCGGCCGGCGGCCGACAGGCGGATGACCAGCGCGCGCCGGTCATCGGCAAGCGGCTCGCGTTCGACCAGGCCATCCTTCGCCATCTCATCGAGCAGGCGTCCAAGACTCGAACGGTCGAGCACAGCAAGACGCGCGATCTCACCGATGGTTTGCCCGTCCTTCTGGTGCAGCGCGGCCAGCGCCCGCCACATCGGCACGGACAAGCCGGCATCGCGCAGGACGCGCGAGAAGTTGAGCAGGTTCTGCCGCTGAATGGCGGCGAAGTAATGCATCGGATAGTCGGTGATTTGGTAAGGCGTCTCCCCGGCCCGTCGTGCGGACACGCGAACGGTGGCGCGGTCGCGGCGGCGCTCGGTTGGTCGTGCGGATGACTTTGCCATGCCGATATAATATCGGTATTATATCTAGCAGACAATAGCACGCAGATACCGCGTCTCATACGCGCCCTGGCCTACCCTCGAGAGGCGAGGCGAGAAGACGCGATCTCCCTCGCGGCCGCCTGCAGGCAGTCCAGCAACCTTCCGGCCGGCGGCGACAGCGGACGAGCCCGCACCCGCACGGCCGACAGTGCCGCCGCGGTCCGCAGCCTCTCGACGGGCAATCGTCTCAAGAGGCCGAGCGCCTCGAAATAGGCGGTGATGTCCTCGGACAGCACCCACAGCATGTCGCGCGCGTTCATCAGGCTGACATTGGTCTGGATCGACGACGACTCGATCATGCAGCGCGCCGGACGCCTCTTCACACGGCGAAAGATGCGCTCGATCGCGGCGCGCGTCGGCGTGCCGTCCTGCGGCAGGATCCAGTTCTGCTCGGCCAGCCGTGCCCAGTTCACCGCGGGAGCCCGCGTGAGCGGATGCTGCGGACCTGCGACGATGACAATCGCAGGGTCGTAGAGGTCGTCCATCGCAAAGTCGCGGTCGACCAGCGCGGGCTCGACCCGGCCCACGACGAGATCGAGCCGGCCGTCGCGCAGCATGGCGAAATGCTCCTCCATCGCGCCTTCGCGCATGGTCACCACCACATCGGGCGCCTGGTCCAGCAGCAGCGACAACGCCCGCGGCATCAGCACGTAGCAGGCGCCGATGCCGGCGCCGACCGCCACCGTGCCGGAAAGCCCGCTCTCGATCGCCTCGATCTCGGCCTGCGCGCGATCGAGATTGCCGACGAGATTGGCGGCGTGGCGGATCAGTGCGCGTCCGGCCGCCGTCGGCCGGAGCGAGCGGCCCGCTTTCTCGAACAGATTGATGGCAAGGTCATCGGACAGCGCGCCCAGGAGCTTCGAGGCCGCCGGCTGTGACAGCCGCACCTCGCGCGCCGCCGCACTGAGCGTCGGCGCGTTTTCCAGCGCCGCCAGCAATTCGAGTTGCCGCAGCCGAATCCGGCGCCGCAGCGTGGGGCCGGCCTTGCGCGGCTTTGACGGCTTCTTGGACATATACCGATTATGACATGAATTCTGGCCGTCTATTCATTTGAATAATCTACATCGATCTTTCAGAACCGTTCCAGTCCCTGCGTGCGGATTTGCGCTAAGGTCCGGGTCTTCAATGGATTCCTCCCCTCACTTTTCCCGACCCGGACTGACCATGAAAAAGCCTGCCCCCTTCGTCCAGCGCTTCGGCCTGTGGACCGCAGAGCAAACGCGGCGAGCCCGCGCGCTCAAAACGCTGGCCATCCGACACAAGCTGAAGCTCATTCGCCTGGTCTGGTCGGACACCCACGGCCATGCCCGCACCAAGGAAGTGACGATCCCGGCTTTCCTGTCGGCGCTCGAGAGCGGCTACAACATCAACGTCGCCACCACGACGCTCGATGCGTCCGGCGCGCGCACCTTCGCCTCCTTCACGCCCGGCGGCGGCATGGGGATCGAAGAGATGACAGGCTCGCCGAACCTGACGATCGTGCCGGACCCGTCGACGTTCCGCGTGCTGCCCTGGGCACCCGGAATCGGCTGGGTGATCTGCGACGAATATTTCAACAGCGGGATTCCGTTTCACTTCTCGCCGCGCCAGCTGCTGAAGAAGCAGCTCGCCCGCCTGAAGCAGCAGAAATACGGGCTGACGGTCGGCCTCGAAGTCGAATGGTATCTGCTGCGCCTCGCCGGCGATCCGATCCTGCCGGAAAACACCAACGCCATCGGCGTCAAGGGCAAGCCGGTGCGCACCTTCCCGGTCGAGACCGGCTACTCGTATCACTCCGAATCCAACTTCGACATCATGCAGCCGGTGCTGACCGCGCTGTGCGAGCATTTCGAAGCGATCAACCTGCCGCTGCGCTCGATCGAAAACGAGTGGGGGCCAGGTCAGCTCGAATGCACGTTCGCACCGAAGGATGCGCTGACCACCGCCGACAACCTGATCCTGTTCCGCAGCGCGACGCGCCAGATCACGCGACGGATGGGCTATCTCGCCACCTTCATGGCGCGGCCGGCCATCGCCGGCTTTTGCGCCAGCGGCTGGCATCTGCATCAGTCGCTGACCGATGCCGCGGGGCGGAAGAATCTGTTCATGCCGGCAAAGCCGGGCGATCCGCTGTCGCCGATCGGCATGCATTATCTCGCCGGGCTACTCGCGCATGCGCAGGCGACGACGCCGTTCACCACGCCGACCATCAACGGTTATCGCCGCTACAAGCCAAACTCGCTCGCCCCCGACCGCGCCACCTGGGCGTATGACCATCGCGGCGTGATGGCGCGCGTCCTTGGCGCGCCCCACGATCCGGCAACGCGGGTCGAGAACCGCATCGGCGAGCCATCGGCCAATCCTTATCTCTATATCGCGGCGCAGATCGTGTCGGGCCTCGACGGCATCGGCAACAAGCGCGAACCCGGCCCGCAGGAACTGAACCCGTACAATTCGGACTTTCCGCTGCTGCCGAAGACGCTGCCGGATGCGCTCGCGGCGCTCGAAGGATCAAGCCTGTTCCGCGAGCAATTCGGCGAGACCTTCATCGACTATTTCCTCGCCTTCAAGCGAACCGAGATCGGCCGTTTCGAGAAATGGAAGAGCGCGCATGGCGCCGACTGGGATCCGGCCGGCGAGCCGACCGAATGGGAGCAGAATGAGTATTTCGATTATTTCTAGCGGCTCTCGGTGTTCCGCTCGTCCCCGCGAAGGCGGGGACCCAGAGCCAAAGATTCTGGATTCCCGCTTTCGCGGGAATGAGCGGAGCTTGCAGCGCCTGTCGAGCACCACAATAACCACACAGCAGAGGACCTGATGCCATGCTGGAAAAAACCACGAACCTGATCCGCACCGCCTATCTGGCGCCGCCCTATGACTATGACGAACTGGTGCAGCGCGACCGCGTGCATCAGCTGATCTATACCGATCCGGCGATCTTCCATGCGGAGATGACGCATGTGTTCGGCGCGGTCTGGGTCTATCTCGCGCATGAGAGCCAGATCCCGAACAATAACGACTTCATCACCGGCAAGCTCGGGCTGCGACCGATCATCGTGCTGCGCGACAACAAGGGCAAGATCCGCGCGCTGTACAATCGTTGCACGCATCGCGGCACGACGCTCTGCCGGCTGGAAAAGGGTAATTCCAACGTCTTCCGCTGCCCCTATCACGGCTGGACCTTCAACAATGACGGTTCGATCCGCAACGTGCCGTGGCCGGACGGCTACGCCAATGACGTGACCGAGACCCGTTTCAACGCCGCGCAGATCCCGCGGGTGGAAAGCTATCGCGGCTTCATCTTCGGCACGCTGAACATGGATATGCCGCCGCTCACCGAATATCTCGGCGATGTGAAAGGCCCGCTCGATGAATGGCTCGACCGTCATCCCGGCGGCAAGGTCGCGATCTGCGAGGCCAATCGCCTCAAATACAACGGCAACTGGAAGCTCGCCTACGACAATTCCTGCGACGGCTATCACGTCGTGTTCTCGCACCGCTCGCTGCTCGACATGGAGAACCGGCTGGTCGCGGAAGGCGACAAGGGCATGTCTTATTACAAGGGCCGCCCGGACGAGCAGCCGATGTACATGAAGTATTTCGGCCACGGCCATCACTTCAAGGACAAGCGCCCGAACATGGAGATCAAGCCGGGCGCGATGTGGGCGGTGGAAAGCCCGCATCCGGGCATGGAGCATTACGAGGCGGAGCTGCGCCGACGGCTGGGCGACCGCGCGCCGGAAGCGCTCGACCTTGCCTCCTCAGAGCCGGTGAACATCAACATCTTCCCCAACCTGTCGATCCTCGGCAACCACCTGCAGGTGTTCGAGCCGCTCAGTGTCAACGAGACCAATGCGGTCTGGTACGGCACGGCCGTGGTCGACGATGAGGGTGTGTGGGGGGAGGAGTTGCATCTGATCAATGCGCTGCGCATGCGCACGCAGGAAGGTTTCCCGAATTTCGGCGAGGTCGACGATCTCGCCAATTTCGAGGAAATCCAGCGCGGACTCGCGGCATTCGAGGACGAGTGGGTCTACATGCATCGCGGGATGGACATTCCGGGCCGGACCATCGATCTCGGCGATGGGGTCAAGCAAGCGCCGGCGACCGACGAAATGTTCATGCGCGAATACATCCAGTACTGGAAGCGGCTGATGCAGACCGAGCCGAATGTCCAGATCAAGCGGGAGCCGTGAACATGAATGCGCCGCTCAAACACGATCCGCACAAGACCTCGTTCTACATCACCGATGCGCTGTACGAGGAGATCATTGCCGATTTCTCGAACTGGCAGCGCGACGATCTTGTGATCCAGGACATGGCGGAGCGCGACCAGTTCCGCTCATTGCTGGAGCACGAGGCGCGGCTGCTCGATCAGGATCGCCTCGAGGACTGGCTGACGCTGTTCACGCCGGAATGCGTCTACTGGCTGCCGTCGACGCCGAACGGCGGCGATCCACGCAAGGAAATCGCCATCACCTTCGATGACCGCCGCAGGCTGGAGGATCGCGTGTACCGGCTGCGCACCGGCTATGCCTGGTCGCAAAAGCCGAAGTCGCGCACGGTGCGGCTCGTCACCAATGTCGAGGTGTTCGATGCCGGCCGCGCGGACGTACGCATGGTGCGCTCCAACGTGATGATCGCCGAATTCCGCGGCTTCGAGACGCGCTGCCTCTATGCCTGGTGCGGACATCGCTACGTCAAGCAGGACGGTGCGTGGAAGATCGCGGCGCGACAGCTCAATCTGATCGACTGCGATCAGTGCATCCGCAATCCGAGCATCGTGCTGTGATCCCCCTCCGACCTTGCGGCAGCACGGTGCGCTTTCCTTGAAGGGTGCGGGTCGCAATTCGATGAGACCCCACCCGGCTGCCCTTGCTCATCACGGCAGTCAACGGCCCCCGTTCAGAAGCGGGCAAGCTGGACACGATTGTGTCGCGGCGAACGAACGCAGCCGCGTCCGCAGTCCTGTGATATAGAGCGCTGTCTCTGTCGTGCTCTATGGAAATGCCGCATGCCGCGTCTCGTCTTTGCGTTTCTGGCCGCCGTCATCGTCCTGTCTCTTCCAGCCGCCGCATCCGCACAGAGCAAATCCACGGCGTCGTTGCAGGGCAACTGGCGGTTCGAGAAGGATGCTGCCGATGCGGCGAATCTATCCTTCGTCAGCGGCGGCAAGGTGGTCTTCCTGGTGCGGGCCGGCCGCACCATCAGCATCTGGTTCGCTTATCCCGAGGGGCCGCAGACTAAGGGCCCGGTGCGCGTGCGGCTCGATACCGATGGCAAGCGCTGGCGGCTGGACGGCGATCTCGTCACCGAAGAGCAGGACGGCAAGCCGGCCATTTACTTCATGCAGAACGACCTCGGCATGAGCGAGCGCAAGAAGAAGTGGGGCAATCTCACCCAGCGCTACAACCAGTTCATCGACAGCCTGACCGCGGCAAGCCAGATCGTCATCACCACCAAGCAGGGCACGATCCGGCTGCCGGCCGTCACCATTCCCGATGCGCGCCGGCAGATGCGGCTTTGACCCGGCTCATCAGCCTGCCTTCAGGGCGCGTCAAATCCAACGGTGCGCTCTAGACTAGCCAACGGGTGCCTAGGTACATGCGCGCGGCGGTGACGGCGCCGTGGTTCATGACGCACATGTGCCACTTCTTCCGGGCACCCCTGCGCCGTCCCATGGAACGCGCGCCGAGGCGGAGTGACAGGGCTCAGAATTTCGCCGACACCGTCTTTCCGTTCGGCGGGGTGATCTGGACGACGCCCTTCGGCTGCGCCGGGAGCGTGCCGGTCGCCTTGCCGGCGAGTTTCGTGCTTTCCACCGCGAGCACGATGCGCTGGCTCTTGCCGCCGGCTGACAGGATCGCGATCCCCTTGAAGCCGGCCATCGCGACCGGCTTGTCGTCGTGATCGCTGACATAGACCTCGATGGCGTCGCCCTTCGCGACCAGTTCGACGTGGTAGTCGCCGGCTTCGCTCATCTTGCCGCCATGTTTGCCCGTCTCGGCATGGCCGTGTCCGTGCTTGTGCTGCGCGTAGGATGCAGCCGGCAGGGCCAGTACGAGTGATGCGAGCACAGCAAGCGTCTTCAACTTCATCGTCGGTCTCCCCCGTTTCAATAGGATGGCGTGGACAGAGTCGCAGCCGGCGCCCCGGTTTCGGTGGCGGTCGCAACACGCAACCGCTCGACCGCCTTGCGGCCGAAGGCGAGCACCAGCAGCGGCGTCACGAAGGCGTCGAGCAGCGTCGCGCTGATCAGCCCGCCGAAAATCGTCACCGCCACCGGATGCAGGATTTCCTTGCCCGGACTCGCCGCATCGATCAGCAGCGGGATCAGCGCAACGCCGGCGGCGAGCGCCGTCATCAGCACCGGCGTCATCCGCTCGAGGCAGCCGCGCGTGACCAGCGCCCGCCCCCATGGTATGGCTTCATGCAGATGCAGGTTGATGATGTGGCTGATCTTGAGGATGCCATTGCGCGCCGCGATTCCGGTCAGCGTGATGAAGCCCACCATGCTCGCGACCGATAGCGGCTGGCCGACCAGCCAGAGCGCCGTGACCGAGCCGATCAGCGCCAGCGGCACGCTGCCGATGATGATCAATGACAGCACGGTGGAGCGATAGCGGCTGTAGAGGATCGCGAAAATCAGAAGCAGCGATACCAGCGACAGAAGCCCGATGGTGCGCGCCGCCTGCTCCTGCGCCTGGAACGTGCCTTCCAGATTGACGAATGTACCTTCCGGCATTTGCGTTTCGGCGATCACCGCGCGAATCCGCTCGACGAGTTCCGCCATGTCAGCCTGGCCGTCGCTGTTGGCCAGCACCACGAGGCGCCGCCGCCCATTCTCGCGCAGGATCTGGTTCGGCCCAACTGTCTCCTTGATCTCCGCGACCTGCCGCGCCGGAATCCAGCCGGACGGCGTCTCGATCAAAAGATCGCCGAGCCCTTGCGTCGTCCGCATGCTTTCCGGCAGTCGCATCACCACATCGAACCGGCGATAGCCATCGACGACACGCGAGACCACCCGTCCGTTCGAGAGGCGGCTGAGCTGGTCGACCACCGCGGCGGGCTGCACGCCGTACAGCGCGGCGCGCGCATAATCGACCCTGATTTCGAGCTGCGGGATCAGCACCTGCTTCTCGACCTGCACGTCGGTCAGCCCGGGAATGGCGACGAGCTTGCCGCGCAGTTCGTCCGCCTTGCTGCGCATCGTGTCGAGGTCGTCGCCGAATATCTTGAGCGCGATCTCGGAGCGGATGCCGGTCAGCATATGGTCGAGTCGGTGCGCGATCGGCTGGCCGATATTGACCGAAAGCGGCAGCACGGCGAGACGCGCACGGATGTCGGCGACGATCTCGGTCTTCGGCCGCGCGGAGGGGCTCAGATCGACCTCCATCTCGCTGACATGGATGCCCTCGGCATGCTCGTCGAGCTCGGCCCGGCCGGTCCGCCTGCCGACCGACTTCACCTCCGGCACCTGCATGATCAGCTTCTCGGCGATGGTGCCGACGCGGTTCGATTCCGCCAGCGACACCCCCGGGTTGAACTGCACCATGATGTTGAAGGTGCCTTCGTTGAACGGCGGCAGAAATGACCGTGGCAGGGTGAAGGCGGCAGCGCCCGCAGCGATGACCAGCACCAGCGCAACCCCGAGGATGAGCCCGGCATTGTCATAGGCCCGCGCAAGCGCCGCGCCATATCCGCGCTTGAGGACGCGGACGAGCCAGCCTTCATGCGCATCGAGGCTTTTGAGGCCCGGCAGCATGTAGAAGGCCATCACCGGCGTCAGCGTGATCGACACCACGAGGCTCGCCAGGATCGAGACGATGTAGGCTATCCCGAGCGGCGCGAACAGCCGTCCCTCGATGCCGGACAGAGCGAACAGCGGCACGAACACCAACACGATGATCATGGTCGCGTAGACGATGCCCGAGCGCACCTCCTGTGACGCGCTCACCACGATGTCGAACACCGAACGCGGATTGCCGCGCGCGCGGTTCTCGCGCAGCCGGCGGAAGATGTTCTCCACGCCCACCACCGCGTCGTCGACCAGTTCGCCGATCGCGATCGCGATGCCGCCAAGCGTCATGGTGTTGATCGAGAGCCCGGCAAAATGGAACACCACCGCGGTGATGAGGATCGAGGCCGGGATCGCGGTGAGCGAAATGACCGTGGTGCGCCAGTTCATCAGGAACAGGTAGAGCACGATCCCGACCACGACGAAGGCTTCGAGCAAGACGGTCTGCACATTGCGGATCGAGGCCTGGATGAAATTCGCCTGCCGGAACACGATCTGGCCGGCCTCAATACCGTGCGGCAGGCTCGCGCTCATGTCCTTCAGCGCGTCCTCGATCTTGCGGGTCAGCGTCACGGTATCGACGTTCGGCTGCTTCTCGACCGAGACGAGGACCGCGGGCGCGCCCATGAAACCGGAATCCCCACGCTTGGTGCGGGCGGCGAATTCGACGGTCGCGACCTGATGCAGGAACACCGGCTTGCCGTCGATCTTGGCGACCACGATGTTGCGAAGATCGTCGAGGCTGGTGGTGCGTCCGATATTGCGGATCAGATATTCACGCGAATTCAGGTCGGTGAAGCCGCCGCCGGCATTGGTGCCGAACGACGCCAGCGCCCTCTCGATCTGCTCGTAGTTGACGCCGAGCGCGCGCAGCGCCGGCGGCTGCGGCGAGACGCGATATTGCCGCACCTCCCCGCCGATCGGGATGACCTGCGCGACGCCGGGAATGCTCATGAGCCGCGGCCGGATCGTAAAGTCCGCGGTCTCGCGCAGCTCCATCGGCGTGGCGCGGTCGCTTGTGACGGCGATCAGGAGAATCTGTCCCATGATCGAGCCGATCGGGCCCATGATCGGCGTGACATTGGCCGGCAGCTGGTCGCGCATCAGATTGAGGCGCTCCGCCACCAGCTGACGGTTTCGATAGATGTCGCCGGCGTTCCAGTCGAATTCGACATAGACAAAAGACAGGCCGACGCCGGATACCGAGCGCACACGCGCGACGCCCGGCACGCCGTTCATCTGCGTCTCGATCGGGAAGGTGACCAGCAGCTCGACTTCGGGCGGCGCAAGTCCTTCCGCCTCAGTCATGATGGTGACGACCTGCTTGTTGAGGTCGGGCAGCACGTCGACGGGAAGTTTGGTGATGCTGTAGCCGCCGAACACCATCAGCGCCGCACTGAGCGCAAGGATGAGCATGCGGTTCTTCAGCGACTGGGTGACGAGGAAGGTGAACATGATGGCTTCCTCAGGGCTGCGCGAACCGGTGCGAAGATCTAGCCGCGCGGGCGCTCGGCTCCCTCTCCCCGCAAGCGGGGAGAGGTGAAGGAGTGGCGGCGGATTGAACAAAAACGAAGCCTGTCATGTTCTTCGCCCCCTCACCTCACGTGGTCGAGCAGTTCGGCGCCCTGCACCACCGCGCGCTTGCCCGCCTCGAGTCCGGCCGCAATCAGCACCCGTTCCGCATCGAGCGGCTCGATCCGGACCGGCCGCGGTTCGAAGCGCTCGGCGCTCGTATGCTCGAACACGAAATCCTGTCCGTTGGCGGCGCGCACCACCGCGGTACGCGGCACGGCGATGCCCGAACGCCGTTCGCCGGTCTCGGTGAAAACCGTCACGAACTGCCCGGCACGCAGCCCCTTGCCGCCGTCATCGACCGAGAAATGCACCGGGATCGACTGGCTGCGGTCGGCAAGGCCGGAGCCGCGGAAGGTGAGCGCCAGCGGCTTGCCGCTCGCGGTGCTGGCCGTGGCGCGGCCGGTTCCGGCGATGGCGTCGAAGCTCAGGGCCTCGACCCACAGCTTTTCCGGCCTGACGATGTGAAAGACAATGGCGTTGCCCTGCGCGATCTGTCCGGTGATCGGCGTGCCATCGGCGATCATTCCCGAAACTGGCGCGACCAGCGGTATCGGCTCGCTGCGGATCCGGTCGAGCGCGGCGCGGCGGTCCTTCAGGCCTTCGAGTTCGAGCCGCGTTTCCTCGAGCGTCGTGCGCGCCACCGCGCCGCTCGTGACCAGCGATTCCTGGCGCACCAGCCTGCGCTGCACGATCGATATCTGCTGATCGAGTTCGCCCTGCTTCTGGCGCATGTCGGAAACATCGATCGCTGCGATCGGCGGCGTGACATAGGCGAGGATGTCGCCTTCCTTCACCTGCGCGCCGAGACGCGGAAATCCGCCAGGCGGCGGCGACAGGACGCCGCCAACCGCTGTCTGCACGTAGCCGCTCGCATTCGGATCGGGGATGATGCGCCCCGGCAGTTCGACCGTGCGCGCGAAGCTATCCTGCTCCGTCTGAATGGTGCGCAGGCCGAAAATGCGCTGGATCGGCTTCGGCACGAAGATCGTGCCGTCGGGCAGCCGCTGCGCGCGCCGGTCGCCGTTCGCAGCCTCCGCCGGAGCGGGACCATGGTCGTGGCCCTCATGCGCGCGCGAATCGACGATACCGATGAGTGCGAGCGCAGCAAGCGCCGCCGCCGCGCTCCGCGATCTGCGGACGAGCGCGACCAAAATGCCGCCAAGCAGGAACCCTGTCAGACCGGTCGCCAGCGGCGATTGCGCCAGCGAGGACAACATCGTTTGCCCGCCGGCCTTCGCCGGCCCGCCATTCGCGGCAAGTCCGGGCAGGGTCAGGTCGAGGGCGAGCGGCAGGATATCGGGATCGCCGCCGGCATTCACCGTCACGATCAGGTCGATATGTCCGCCCTTTTCCAGGAAAGGCGCGTCAAGGCTGTAGACGCCGTTTCCGAGTGCAGCGGCGACCGCGGGACCGTCGGGCGTCTCCACTTCGATCCGGGCCTGATCGACCGGCGCATTGGTGCGGTAGTCGTCGAGATAGATCGCAAGCGTCTGTCCCTGCGCCACCGCGACGACTTCGAACCGCTCCGAATGCGCCTCGCCGCGTGGGGCGACCGTCGCGGGCGCGGACGGCGTCTCGGCGCCGTGACCGTGACCCTCATGGGCGTGAGGTCCGTTTGCCGTCGAAACGAGGACAAATGCGGCTGCGGCAAGCGCCGGCAGAATGTTGCGGATCATGAAGGCCAGTCCTTCGCATGAACGGAATCGAGCCCGGCCGCGCACAAGGCGGCCGGTCCCGCGTCAAGGACGCGGGACAGCGAGGTTCAGGCGAGGGATCTGGGAGGCCGCGCGGGTCCTTCGCGCGCAAGGGCGGCGGGCGGCGAAACGTCCGGATTGAGGACGAGTAGATTGGCGGGCAGCCGCAAGCAGACCCAGAGCGCCGGCGCGATCGCGTTTCCGCAGGCGGAGCAATGCCCATTGGCGCCGCAGCCGCGGCCACCGCAATCATCGCCGGTCTGATGCTCGTCAACCGACGGGGCAGACATCCGGATCTCGGTGGAAACCGCGCCGATACGCCCACGCGCATCGGTGCGGGTCGCCGTAGCCTCGCCGGCCGTTCTGACCGGCTCCGCGGCCACGTGCCGGTGGGCGTGGCCGGCATGGACCGCGGTATGGGCGGCTGCGCCGGTCGGCGCCAACGCGACCAGCAGCAAGACGGCGAGAACCATGACGGCGGATGCAGCGGTCCTGATGGACATGCCGCTTCTTACACCAGGGCGGCGCCCCGGGAAAAGCAGAGTTTGACCGGAACCGCGCGTGCGCTCCGCTCCCCCGGCAAGATCTGCCCGAGGTATCCTGCAACATGGCGCGCGAGCGTCAGCGCTCCCCGTTCACATGCGAATGCTGCGGAATGCAGCCGCGTCTGCGCTTTCGCTGCACGCTTTCGCACCCTGCATTTTGCGCACCCTGCATTTTGCTGGCGAAACGCGGAAATGTCCTGATGCGACACAAACACCTCCGAGGCAGCGACCTACCGGCGTTGACTCGGTTCGACGCCACTTTCACAATGATCGCGAAGGGAAACGGGACAAAGAGCCCGTAACGCATCGCCGGCAAACCGACGAGCGCCCCAAGGGACGATGCCAAGGAGATATGCGATGGCTGCGCCACTTCGCTTCAACGTCATGCATTTCATGCCGTATTCCTACCTCCCCGAAAACCACAAAGAGTTCAAATCGACCTGGGTGAGTTTCCCGAACAAGTATTTCGATCCGGAAAAGGGACACGAACTCTATAACCGCTATATCGGCGAACTCGTTCTGGCGGATCAGCTCGGTTACGACGCGGTGGTGGTGAACGAGCACCACAACACCGTCTATTCGATGATGGCGACGCCGAACATCATCGCCTCCTCGCTTGTGGCGCAGACCAAGAACGTGCGCATCTGCGTGTGGGGAACGCCGCCGAATTTCATGCTGCCGAACCGGCTCGCCGAGGAATATGCGGTGCTCGACGTGATGTCGAAGGGCCGCATCGAGGTGGCCTTCCCGCTCGGCACCGGCATGGAATACTGGTCGAACCCGGTCAATCCTGCGACCGCGCGCGAAAAATTCCGCGAGTCGCTGAAGATCATCCTGCAGGCCTGGTCGGAAGACGGCCCGACCACGCATTACGGCAACCATTATACCTACCGCTTCCTCAATCCATGGCCGCGTCCGTATCAGCGGCCGCATCCGCCCTGCTACATCGTCGGCACTGGCTCGCCCGAAACGATCGAGATCGCCGCGGAACTCGGCTTCGGCTATGCATCGGTGTTCGTGACGCAGGCGCGCGCCAAGGAACTGAACGAACAGCTGCGCGAACGCGCCTCCCATTACGGCCACACCATCCGGCCGGACCAGCTTCCGTTGCTGACGTTCGTCTATGTCGCCGAGACCCAGGAGCAGGCGGAGAAGGAGTACATCCCGCATCTGCAGCGCTTCTTCGAGGATTACGCCCGCACCATTCCGCAATATCTCGCGCCTCCGGGCTATCTCTCGGTCGATCAGCTGAAGCTGCGCGCCGCGACCGCCGACAAGATGCATGGCGGTTTCGATTTCAAGGCGATCAGCCAATCCTTCTTCATCTCGGTCGGTACGCCGGACAAGGTCGCCAACGACATCGGCGATTGGACCGTGCGCATGAAGACCAACCACATCAACAGCGTGATGCATGTCGCCGACATGCCACACTGGAAAACAGTGAAGAATCTCACGCTGTTTGCCGAACAGGTGATGCCGCGGCTGAGGCAGCAAGCCGGCGCACCGCAACGCATGGCCGCCGAGTAACGGGACACAATGATAATGAGCAAGTTCGAGCGTCAGACTCTCACCGTCGATGGCGTCAAGACCGTCGTCCACACGGCGGGCCACGGCGAGCCGCTGGTGTTCTTCCACGGCGCCGGCACTGTGGACGGCTTCGATTTCGCGGAACGCTGGACTGACCGCTTTCGCGTGATCGCTCCCTATCATCCGGGTTTTGGCGAATCCGGCGACGATCCGACCTTCACAACCATGCATGACTACGTCATGCATTATCTCGAGCTGTTCGACATGCTGAAGCTCGACCGGTTCAATCTGGTCGGGCTGTCAATGGGTGGCTACCTCGCCGCCAAATTCGCAAGCGAGCACGGCCATCGCGTGAAGAAGCTCACACTGATCGCGCCGGCCGGCCTGATCGATCCGAAGAATCCGATGCTCGACATCCTCGCGGTGCCCGGGGAGGCGGTGCCGGGCCTGCTGGTTTCGGATTTCGAGGTGCTGAAGAAGAAGCTGCCCGAGAAGCCGGATCTCGACTTCATGGGCGAGCGCTATCGGGAAGCCACCACCGTCGCGCGGCTGTTCTGGGAGCATCCGGGCGATCCCAAATTCATGCGCTATCTGCACCGCATCAGGGTGCCGACGCAGATCATCTGGGGCGAGGAGGACAAGATCATCCCTGCCGGGCAGGCGGAGACATGGCGCAGGTTCATCCCGAATGCCGACATTAAGGTCTACAAGGGCGCGGGCCATCTCGTGCATCTGGAACGCCCCGAAGCAGTAGACGCCGTCGCGCGCTTCATGAGCTGACCGGCGGCGAATTTCTCTCTTGAACTGGAATAAGCCGGTCCGCGCAACGCGCGAGCCGGTAACGATAAGACGAGCGGTGCAGCAGCCGGCCACAGAAGCCTGCACGCACCGAAACGAAACAACGGGAGGATCATCATGGACAGAAGAACTTTCGTGAAAGGCAGCGCAGCGCTGGTCGGCGCATCGACCCTGCCCACGGTCTACGCGCAGGCGCAGGCCGCGCCCTCGAGCATCCGCTTCGGCTATGCCATCACCCAGTCCGGCCCGCTCGGCCCGGGCGCCGAATCCACCAGCATCTCGCAATACAAGCTTTGGCAGAAGCGGGTGAACGACGATGGCGGCATCATGCTGAAGAAGTTCGGCAAGAAGGTGCCGATCGAATTCGTCGCCTATGACGACCAGGGCAAGCCGGACGAACTGCTCAAGCTCACCGAACGCCTGATCCAGCAGGACAAGGTGGACATGATCCTGAGCCCCTATGCCAGCCACATGAATCTGGCTTCGGCGCCGGTCACCAACAAGTTCGAATATCCGGTAATCTACACCACCGCGACCACCAACAAGACCTATTCGCTCGGCCCGAAATGGCCGTTCGCGTTCTGGAACATTTCGCAGCCGACCGAATCCACCGAGCCGCTCGCGAAAATGATGGGCGACCTGAAGAAGGCCGGCAAGATCAAGGGCCGCGCCGCGGTCATTCATCCCAATCTCGAATTCGGTGTCGAGATGAACGCCGCCTTCCTGGAGGCAGCGAAACACAATGGGATCGATATCGTCTACAACAAGAGCTATCCGTTCGGCTCGTCCGACCTTCAGCCGCTGGTGCGCGAAGCGATGGCGGCAAGTCCCGACGCATTCCTCGCGATGAGCTATCCGCCGGACACCTTCATGCTGCCGGAGCAGTGCAAGATCGTCGGTTTCAATCCGCAGATCATGTATCTCGCGATCGGCGGCGTATTCCCCGGCCTCAAGGGCAAGTACGGCGACAACGTCAACGGCATCTTCGTTTATGGCGGCCTCAATCCGGACGAACCCGGCATGGCCGAATACAACAAGGCGCATCAGGCGATGTTCAACCGGGTGTCGGAAGCCGGCGCCATCAACGTCTATAGCGGGCTGCAGGTCACGCAGCAGGCGATCGAGTCGGTCGGCGAGATCGACCGCAAGAAGATCCGCGACGCGATCGCACGCGACAAGTTCAAGACGCTGTGGGGCGAGTTGTCCTACAAGGATCAGCGCAACACCAGCCCCTGGGCGGTCGGCCAATGGCAGAACGGCGAGGTGGTGGGCGTGTTTCCCGCCAACAAGTCCGGCGCGCGCCAGCCGCTATTCCCGAAGCCGGCATGGTCGTAACGAGCGGCAGGGGTCTTACCTCCCCCTGAAAGGGGGAGGTCGGCGAGTGAAGCGAGCCGGGTGGGGGTCAATTGTCGTGCCTTCAGCAGCATTGTCAGGCCCTCACCCCAGCCCTTCCCCTTTCAGGGGGAGGGAGCGCAGCTTGCACGTTGCCGTCGCCACGATCGTGCTGCGCTTGAGAGCGACCGGATAGACCCATCGAGCGGTGCATTCAGTGATCCTGTTTGAAGTGTTCCTCAACGGGCTGCTGCTCGGCGGGATGTATGGCCTGATCGCGCTTGGCCTCAACCTGCAATACGGCATCGCCCGCATTCTTAATCTGTCTTTCGGCGAATTCTTTGTCGGCGGCGCCTTCATCGCGTTCTTCACCATCATGCTGTGGAAGCTCAACCCGTTCCTCAGCGTGTTCGTCAGCATTCCGATCGCCTTCGCGCTGAGCTGGCTGATCTACCAGTTCATGATGGTGCCGCTGATCAAGCGCGCCCCGGACCAGGACGCGCTCGACGCCGACGCCGTGCTGGTAACGTTCGGCCTGTTCTTCGTGTTTCAGGGGCTGGCGCTGGTCAACTGGTCGGGCGACCTTCGCGGCTACAGCTATCTGTCGGTGCCGGTGCATATCTTCGGTGCGACCATTGCGCTCAACCGGCTCGTCGCGTTCCTCGGCGCCTGCGCGCTGGCTTTGGCGCTCTACGTAATCCTGCGCTACACGCGCGTGGGCTCGGCATTGCGGGCCATCACCATCGATCCGGTCGCCGCCGGCCTTGTCGGCATCGATGTTCGCAAGCATTCGGCGCTGGTGTTCGCCGCCGGCGGCGCGCTGGCAGCGGTGTCGGGCATGCTGGTCTCCACATTCGTGTCGTTCAGCGCCACGTCGGGGGTCGAATACACGCTGAAGGCGCTGATCGTCGTGATCATGGCCGGCGTCGGCCGGGTTACCGGAACGCTCGCCGCCGGCATCCTGCTCGGTGTGGTCGAATCGCTTGGCGGCTATCTGATCGACCCGGCGCTCACGATTGCGATCAACTTCGCGCTGTTCATGCTGATCCTGCTGGTACGCCCGACCGGATTGTTCACCCGTGCCTGAAATCGTCGCCAACAATCGCTGGCTGATCGGATGCTTCGTGCTCGCCGCGATCGTGCTGGCGCTGCTGCCGATGTTCGTCTCGGGTTATGCCGTCTCGTTCCTTTTGCTGATGTTCGCCAACATCGCGCTGGCGACCGCCTGGTCGTTTTTCTCCGGCGCCACGCGATACATTTCGCTGGCGACCGCGGCCTTCTTCGGCATCGGCATCTACACGCTGGCGATCACCCACGTTTACATTCCGATCGGCCTCGCGCTCGCGGCCGCCGCGGTGATCGGCTTCCTGGTCGCTGTACTGGTCGGCCTGTCGACGCTGCGCCTGCGCGGCGTGTATTTCGTCGTGTTCACCTTCGGCCTGACCGAACTCGTCCATCAGGTGATCAACTGGTGGGAGATCAAGATCAACAAGACCGCGACGCGCTACATCTTCTCTGATGTGTCGAATGTCGCGATCTACCAGATCCTGCTCGCGGCGATGCTGATGACGGTGGTCGGCAGCTGGTATGTGAGCCAGTCCCGGCTCGGCTACGCACTGCGCGCGATCGGCGAGGACGAGACGGTGGCGCGGCATACCGGCATCAACACCACATGGGTCAAGGTGCTGTGCTTTGCGTTGTCGGCTTCGGCCATGGCGCTGGTCGGCGCGACGCTGGCGCTGCGCTATCCCTATATCGACGCCAGCATCGCCTTCAACAATTCCTGGTCGTTCCAGGTGCTCATCGCGGCGCTGCTTGGCGGGGCAAGCCGGTTCTGGGGGCCAATGGTCGGGGCGATCCCGCTGGTGCTGCTGTCCGAATTCCTTGCCGGCACCTTTCCACATCATTTCAGCATCGCGCTCGGATTATGCTTCGTGGTGATTGTCTACTTCATCCCGGGCGGCCTTGCGCCGCTGATCGAGCGCACCTGGTACAGGCTGCGCGATAGCATGCGCACCAGACCGGCGGCCGCATGACCGGGCCGCGCGAAACCCTGCTGGGCGTCACCGGCCTGCGCAAGGCCTTCGGCGGGCTTGTCGCCGTGCGCGACATCTCGTTCGACGTCGCGCGAGGCTCGATCACCGGACTGATCGGTCCGAACGGCTCGGGCAAGACAACGGTCCTGAACCTGATTACCGCGGAATTTCCGGCCGATGCCGGTTCGATCCGCTTGCGCGGGCAGGAGCTCATCGGCTGCCGCTCGTTCGAGGTCTGCCGCGCGCGGATCGCCCGCACGTTTCAGCTGGTGCGGGTCCTGCCCGGCATGACAGCGCTGGAAAACGTCATGCTCGGCCGCATGTTCGGCAGCGAACCCGCCTCGCCGACATTGGCGGCGCAGGATGCCGAACAGCTGATCGCACGGGTCGGCCTTGGCGGCCAGGCGCATCTTTACGGCGCGCAGCTCACCTATATCGACCAGAAGCGGGTCGAGCTGGCGCGCGCGCTCGCGACCCAGCCGGAGCTGCTGCTGCTGGACGAATGGCTGGCCGGACTGAACCCGACCGAGCTGCAGGTCGGCATCGCGCTGATCCGTCAGATCAGCAAGGATGGCGTCACGATCGTGATGATCGAGCATGTCATGGAGGCGATCCGCGCGCTGTGCGACACCTGCACCGTGATGAATGCCGGCGAGAAGATCGCCGAGGGCACGCCCGCCGCGGTACTGTCGAAACCACAGGTGATGCAGGCCTATCTCGGAACCGACACTGGAGCCGGCGATGCTGCGGCTTGAGAATGTCAGCGTTGCCTATGGCAAGCACGAGGCGCTGCACGGCGTTTCGATCGAGGTGCCGGCTTCCCGCACCACGGTCATCCTGGGGGCCAACGGCGCCGGCAAGACCACGCTGCTCAAGACCATCGCCGGCCTGGTGCGCGCAAAGCCGGGCAGCCGCATCCTGTTCGAGGACCGCCCGATCGAAAACGAGCCTCCGCATCGCATCGTATCGGCGGGCATTGCGCTGGTGCCCGAAGGCCGCCGCCTGTTCGGCGAGATGACGGTGATCGACAATCTCAAGCTCGGCTCCTATCCGGAACGGGCGCGCGCCGACGAGGCGCGTCAGCTCGAAAGGCAACTTGCGACCTTTCCGCGGCTCGCGGAACGGCGCAACCAGCTCGCCAAGACCATGAGCGGCGGCGAGCAGCAGATGCTGGCGATCGCACGCGCACTGATGTCGGAGCCGAAAATTCTGCTACTGGACGAGCCATCGCTCGGACTGTCGCCGCGGCTGATCAAGGAGTTGTTCGCGACGCTCCGCACCATCACGCAGGGTGGCCAGGCGGTGGTGCTGGTCGAGCAGAACGCGCACCAGAGCCTGCAGCTCGCCGACATCGTCTACGTGCTGGAGAACGGCCGGATCCACTCGTCCGGCACCGCCGCCGAAATCCAGAAGGATGCCGCGATCGCGCGCGCCTATCTCGGACTGAAGGCGGAGCCGGAGACCGCATCCGCCGGATCCGCACCGGCGCATCACACCGCGCAGCCGCTTGCGGCGGGAGGATTTGTTAACCCATTCGCCCGTACCATCGCGCCTACGCGGGACGATCTGCGGCACTCGCCCGAGGGCGACGCCGATCTCACTCAAAGAGGCCAGACCATGGGCGGTTTCTACAACCCGTATGCACGGGCCGTGTCTTACGACTTTGCGCCGAAGAAGCCCGAACATGCCCCAGCCGAGACCGCTGCCGCGCATCCCGAGCGCATCGATGCGGCCGGCGGCTTCTCCAATCCTTACGCGCGTAGCGTGGAGAAATAATCAACTCTGGTCGCCCCCCGCGAAAGCGGGGGCCTATATCCCAGAGTGGTGATTATGGGTCCCCGCCTGCGCGGGGACGACGACATCCTTGATTGCCTCAATCACGGCACCGCATAAGGATTGCGGAAGCCGCCGGACTGATTGCTGCTGGCGAAATCGCTTGCCGGCGTCGTCACGCTGTGCAGCTTCGACGCCGATTCCTG
>Ga0182742_1001461_pt1 | contig 30213 bp, 37 predicted proteins | sample eDN5th37CBELigMG_FD_128880 | JGI IMG/M metagenome (GOLD analysis project Ga0182742, IMG submission 128880) | Enriched Miracle-Growth compost microbial communities from Emeryville, California, USA - eDNA 5th pass 37_C BE-Lig MG (version 2)... ... | reverse complement strand
CACTTGCGAAATAACGAAAATATTGGTAACGTAATGTTATCTCAATATGAAAGGTAGATTTAAATATGGCAAAACAAGCAAAAATTAAATTAGCAGATGGTGGAGAAGTAGTTATTGAGCTTTTCGACCAAGATGCTCCAAATACTGTTGCAAACTTTGAAAAGTTAGCAAATGAGGGTTTTTACAATGGATTAATTTTCCATCGTGTTATTCCAGGCTTCGTAGCACAAGGTGGTTGCCCACACGGTACTGGTACTGGTGGTCCTGGATACCAAATTAACTGTGAAATTAACCCTAACAAGCATGAGCGTGGTACTTTAGCTATGGCACATGCTGGTCGTAACACTGGTGGTAGCCAATTCTATATTTGCTATCAAGCTCAACCACACTTAGATGGTCAACATACTGTATTCGGTAAAGTAACTAAAGGTATGGAATTTGTTGATGCACTTAAAAACGGTTCTAAAATGGAAACTGTTGAAGTGACTGAGGCTTAAGCTGAAAAAATAATTTAATATGATGATTGAATTGTATATTCAATGGTCGCACTTTAATATGCCTATAGTCTATAATGGACTATAGGCTTTTCATTCGTCTAAAAACATAAGTTTAAGCATGGCTTTGTCGTTCATATATACAACAAAGCCTCAATTAGCTTGTATTTTTAATGGAGGTTTTATTGTGTATATCGAAAACATTAATGATGAGTTTTATATGAAATTAGCACTTGACTTAGCTAGCAAAACAAAAGGACAAACGAGCATTAATCCTAATGTAGGCTGTGTCATCGTTAAAGATGGTCGCATTGTCGGAATGGGTGCCCATTTAAAACGCGGGGAGGGTCATGCTGAGGTTAATGCTTGTAAAATGGCAGGTGATGAAGCAGTAGGTGCAACAGCCTATGTGACGCTTGAGCCCTGTAGTCATTTTGGTAAAACTCCACCTTGCTGCGATTTATTAATTGAAAAAGGGATTAAGCGTGTCGTGATAGCAGCTCTTGATCCAAATCCTCAGGTGGCAGGAAAAGGGGTAAAAAGATTAAAGGAAGCGGGCTTAGATGTTATTACTCATGTGCTGTCTGATGAATCTCATGCATTAAATGAAGCATTTAATAAGTATATTTTAACAAAGCTTCCCTTTGTAACGATGAAAACAGCATCTACGCTCGACGGTAAGGTTGCAACAAAAACAGGGAGCAGTCAATGGATTAGTGGACCAGAAGCACGTCAAGAGGTACATACAATGCGACATCAGCATATGGGGATTATGGTGGGCAGCGGAACTATTATAAAGGATAATCCTTCCTTATCAACTAGATTAGAAGTTGATGCTTTGCAGCCTAGACCGATTATTATTGATTCTAAGCTATCAATTTCACCAAATGCTAAGGTGTTACAGCTTAGTGCGAAGCAAACGATTATTGTAACGACAGAGCAAGCTGATGCGGCAAAGCTAAAGCAGCTTCAACAATTAGGTGTAACGATTTTAGTTTGTGGACAAGCTGACAAGGTTGATCTTCAGCTAGCTATGCAAAGGCTCGGTGAATTAGAAATTAGTTCAATATTGCTAGAGGGTGGCGGTACGTTAAATGGAGCCATGCTTGAGCTAGGCTTAATAGATAAAGTCATCATTTATTATGGGATGAAAATTGTAGGTGGTCATCAATCACCTTCACTATTTCAATTTTCAGGAATAAGTTCGATGAATGAGGCGATAACGCTAGAGCAAGCTTCAGTAAATGTTGTTGGACAGGATGCTAGAATAACAGGTTATCCAAGTAATCGTAAATTTAAGTTTAATTCACTGTTATGAGCTTGAAGGGATTGCTTTAAATTATATAATTTTATAATAAAAACTAATGCAATCATTGAAATAAATGATTACAATAGTAATATTGAATAAACGTATGATAAGTAAGGTGACAGGAGGATAAATTGTGTCCGTACACTATAAGCTGGATTCATTTGAAGGACCACTCGATTTATTATTGCATTTAATTGATAAGTCTGAGATTGATATTCAAGATATTTCTATTTCAGAAATTACAACACAATATATGGATTACTTAAACGCAATGAAAGAATTTGAGCTGGAAATTACAAGTGAATTTTTAGTAATGGCTGCTACTTTATTGAGTATTAAAAGTCAGCAACTTTTACCTAAGCCTCCTGTTTTTGAGCATGAATTTGATGAATGGGTTGATGATGGCCCAGATTTACGAGAAGAACTTATACAAAAGCTAATCGAGTATCGTAAGTTTAAACAAATGGCAGAAGAGCTTAAAGAAAAGGAATATGAGCGTAGCTTAGTATTCTCAAAAGAAGCCGAAGATTTGACTCCATATCTAAAAGAAGAAATCATTAATCCTTTACAAGGTATTTCAGTTAATGACTTAGTTGTTGCATTACAAAAAGCTTTACGCCGTGCTAATCGTCGTGATGTCATTGCAACGGTGCAACGTGATGAAATATCAGTTAAGGATCGTATACGTGATATTGTGGAAGTCTTAAAACAGTTTGAGACGGTACGTTTCTCACGCTTCATTCAAGGGAATATGTCTAAGCACGAAATAGTCGTTACTTTTCTCTCTATTTTGGAGCTAATGAAGATGAAGCATATAAGATGTTATCAGCATGAGCCTTTTGATGATATCGTCATTCAATGGAGAGGGGAGGGTGAGCTAGATGGAATTTCAGAAATTGAAATCGATTATTGAGGGTTTATTGTTTATGGCTGGCGAAGAAGGTTTAACAAAGCGTCAGCTTGGCGATATAATGAAAATCGACTCAGAGTATGCTGATGAGCTTGTATTAGATTTACAGCGCGATTTAGAGCGTGAGGAGCGCGGTGTACAAATATCGCTAATTGCTGGAACCTATCGTATGACAACACATCCTTCTCACGCCGAATACTTTGAACGTATGGCATATACTCCTACTCGTTCGCAGCTTTCACAAGCGGCACTAGAGACATTATCGATAGTTGCTTATAAGCAGCCTATTACCCGTGTTGAGATAGAAGAAATTCGTGGAGTAAAAAGCGATCGTGCCATACATACACTTGTTGTTAAGGATTTAATTGAAGAGGTAGGTCGAGCTGACGCCATTGGTCGACCTATATTGTATGGTACAACAAAAGTGTTTTTAGATAGCTTTGGCTTAGCTTCTATAAAAGAGCTACCAGAACCTAAGGATGTTAATCTACTTGCTGAAGATTTAGATGAGCAATCACAAATGCTATTCGAACGTTTTGAAGTTCGTCAAATGACATTTGATGATTTGCCAGCTGGTGAAGAGCAAGGTAATGAGCAAGAAGCAGAAGCATTACAGTACGAGGACGACCAATCACAGGAGTTATAATGAATAATTAACGTATAAAAAGACGAGTCTTTGCTCGTCTTTTTATGTTTAAAAGAGTTAATTTTCACTTTTTATTAACCTGATAATGCAATTCAACAAATTGATTAAACGTTCGTGTTCTTATTAAAGTAAGCTCGAAGTTATAGTCTCCTTCTATAAATAAGGGAATGCCGCTTCCTAAAATAGTTGGTGCGATAGTAACGATGATTTCATCTATTAAGTTAAGCTCTAAAAAAGTTTTAACAACCAGCCCTCCACCAACTAGCCAAATATGCTTACCTGATTGACTTTTTAATTTAGATATTAAATTTTCAATATTGTCATGATGTATAAAGGTAACCTCATTATTATTTTGTATATTAGAGCGTGTTAATACATAGCAGTTTCTGTCGTGATACGGAAATGCTACTGATGGTTCAAAAATTTTTATCCAATCATAGGTTCTTTTACCCATAATTATCGTATCGACCGTATTATAAAACTCAGAAATACCATTGTCACCTTTACCGTCGACTTTAAACAACCACTCAAGTGAATCATCCTTTGTAGCGATATATCCATCTAACGTTGTTGCGATAAATAATTTTACCAGCCTATTATTCATATAACCCCTCCTTTAGACTTCTTTAGTCTAACAACCTATACATTAATTTTAGCATCTGAAGATATGAGTTACAATTTTTAACAGATAACGATAACACTTTCCATATTAATAACTAATTCTCAAATCATTCATAAAAAAGCTGTATTTGCACATACTAAGCAAAACTGATTAAAAGGGGGATGCTCATGTCTCAACTCATTTCTTATTGGCCACTATTGATCATCCTTTTAATAGGCATAATCATTGCTCTCATACATACACCAGTAACATTTACAATCGTATTTACTCAAGTTAATAGCTACACACGTATTCGAGTAAGTGCACAAGCATTAAATAAGCTTGTCAATATTGGCTTAAGAGACCTTTATAAAGCGAAAACAAATGAAAATACTGAATCACTTGTTAACGAAACTGGAAAAATGAATCCCCTATTTTCAATGCCGACAATATCAGAATCTATACAGTTTTTTCATAGATTAAAAAAAAGACATTTACGCAGAATGGCATGTGATTCATTAATATGGGAGACACAAGTAGGTGTTAATGACCCTATGGGAAGTGCATTAATCTCGGGCTCCTTATGGGGAATTAAATATTGGCTGCTAGGGTTGCTGCAGTCTAAATTTATATATCGACAAGCTCCGCAAATCAACGTACAGCCAATGTATCATCATGCACATTTCAATACGGAGTTAAAATGTGTTTTAAAAATAAAACTTAGACAAGCATTATCAATTAGTATTCTTTTAGTTTGGCATCTTTCAAAATCAAGAAGAGAAAAGCAAAAATTAGAGAAACTAACCTCGCAATATATTTAAAACATATAATGTGGTATAATATGGAAAATTGTGTAATGAAAATACATTGCATCTTTACTTTATTGTGAGGTGACAATCATGATGATGTTATTTCCGATTGTTTTATCCTTAGCCATTATTCAGTGGATATTGACTAAAATAATCGTTCGTCCTGGCAGTGAATTTGGAGAGGATAAGCTAAGATATACCGCAGGCTCAAAAGCATATTTCACATTACAAATTTTAACAGCTATTGTATTATAATTGGGAAGTATATATAAAGGGTGATAAGATGAGAAAATGTCAGAATTGCGATCATGCAACTGTTACGCAGCAAACATCAGTCATCACGAGGCTTCTAATCAGTATTTATCTTTATTTAAGCTTTTATTTTTTTACAGGCGATATCCTACTGCAATCATTTATTTCGTTTATTCCACTATTTTTGTTTTATAAAAATCATTGTCCTAACTGTCATAAAATTAGTTATAGCTTGATTAATTTTTCAAATAATAAGCAGCTAGTTAGTAAGCACTTTTTTGATAAGATCATATACTTTTCGTTACCATATTTTTTAGTCATAATGCTCTTAATTTTTAATTTTCCACAAACTGGTTTAGGAAGGATCGTGTACTTACCAGCGGTTTATTTTCTTAACACAACTATTATTGCCTTTGGCATTGCTATAACGGGTTATCCTAACATTAAATTTAAACCCTTGATTACATTATTAAGTATCGTCATTACAATCCTTTTTACTTTAGTCGCCTATCCTCAAGACTCTGGGAAATATATTTGGGAATTATTTTAATGCAATAGTTATACAATATGAATTATTGATGAATGTGATAAATTCAACTAGCTATAAATGTACACAATAATTACATACATACTTCTTACCTCCTGCGGAAACAATACAAAATGCAATAGGTATTACCTTATTTTATTGTCAAGGAGGTTAGGAAATGTCTCATAACAACATAGAGGGTTTAGTTGGAGAATCATTAAATCAAATTAAACAGATGCTAGGTATTAATACGATTGTCGGTGATCCGATTCATACTCCAAGTGGTGACACGATTTTACCGATATCCCGAGTAGGTGTAGGTTTCGTAGCTGGCGGTAGTGATATTTTTAGTGAGCAGCATGAGCATCAGCATCAGCATCAGCAAGCGACCTTAACAAGTCAATCGCCATTTGGTGGTGGTACTGGTGGTGGTGTATCCATTACGCCGATAGCATTTTTAGTTGTAGGATCTGCTGGTGTAAAAGTAGTGCCTTTAGATAACCAAACTCATTTACTTGATAAAGTTATTGATTCAGCACCAACGATTATTGATAAATTCCAATCAATGATGAAGCAACCCCAATCATCAATGACGACCATGTCTCAAATGGATTCAAGCGAATCTGATTATTCAGTTTAATTGAAAAGGATTTAGAGATAACTTATCTCTAAATCCTTTTCATTTTAAAGATAAGCACCAAACAGTTATGGTATAATAGTGCTCTAAAGGGAGTGTGAAACATGTTTAACCAATTAAACTATACAGGAACAAAAAAAGAAAATTATGATCTAGTTACAAAGCAATTATGTGCACTTTTAGAAGGTGAACAAGATATGATTGCAAATTTAAGTAACGCATCTGCACTATTAAATCAATTTTTAGATCAAATTAACTGGGTAGGCTTTTATTTATATAAAGAGGAGCAATTAGTATTAGGACCATTTCAAGGGTTACCAGCCTGTGTGCGTATTCCATTAGGTAAAGGAGTATGCGGTACAGCTGCAAAAGATAAGCAAACAATAGTTGTTCCTGATGTTCACCAATTTCCAGGGCATATTGCTTGTGATGCGGCATCTCAATCTGAGATTGTTGTTCCGTTAATAAAGGATGGTCAGCTGATTGGTGTACTCGATATTGACAGTCCTATTAAAGAACGTTTCAGTGAAGAGGACCAAGCAGGTCTAGAGCATTTTACAAACGCATTACTCCAATATATCTAGGGTGGGAATAAATATGGAAAAGGCAACATTTGGTGGAGGCTGTTTTTGGTGTATGGTTAAACCGTTTGACCAATTGCCAGGTATTAAAGGTATAGTTTCTGGCTATATGGGTGGACATGTCGAAAATCCGACTTATGAACAAGTAAAAACAGGTGAAACAGGACATATTGAAGTCGTTCAAATTACATATGATCCACTATTATTTCCTTATAAGCAGCTATTAGAATTATATTGGCCACAAATTGATCCAACCGATGCATTTGGACAATTCCATGATCGTGGCTCACAATATATTACAGCCATTTTCTATCATACAGAGGAACAACGTGAGCTTGCTGAGCATTCGAAAAAAGAAATTGAGCAAAGTGGCCGCTTTAATATGCCTATTGTTACGAAGATATTACCTGCTCAAACCTTTTATGAAGCAGAAGAGTATCATCAGGACTACTATAAAAAAAATGAAAAGCATTATAAGGAAGATCGCGAAAAATCTGGTCGTGATGAATTTATTCAAAGTAATTGGAAGAAATAATAATCTATATAGTCGATACTAGAGCTACCTGAATATTAAGGTAGCTCTAGTTGTTTTAAACAATGCTTTTTACAATTCGTGATTTTGGTAAATAGTTTATCGTCTACATTTTTCATACATTGCATATACTATTTTTGAGACAAGCACAAGTTAGGAGGACAGCATGAAGTACTTAAAGTATTGTATCTTATTATTGTGTACAGGTTTACTGACAATATCACCATATTTACATGCTTTACAAGCAGAAGCAGCGCCATCTATTTCTACATCAGCTAGGGGGACAAGCTTAATCGATGTGGAATCAGGACGTATATTATATAGTGAAGACGGCGATACAGAAATGCGTATAGCAAGCTTAACTAAAATCATGACGGCTATTGTAGCTATTGAGAATGGAAATTTATCTGATATCGTAACAGTATCAAAGCGAGCTGCGGGAAAAGAAGGCTCATCAATCTATTTACAGGTTGGTGAGAAAATGAGTCTTACTCATCTTTTATATGGACTCATGCTTCGATCAGGAAACGATGCAGCGACGGCGATTGCAGAGCATGTGGGAGGCTCAGAGGCTGGATTTGTATTGCTAATGAATAAAAAGGCCGAAGAGTTAGGTTTAAGACATACCCAGTTTAAAAACCCGCATGGCTTAGATGAAGAAGGTCATTATTCAAGTCCAAATGATTTGGCAATTATGACTGCATATGCATTAAAAAATAAAGTATTCGCTGAAATTGTGAAAACAAAAGATAAGCAAGTACCTAATCCACATGAAAAGTGGAATTATAGCTGGCACAATAAAAATAAAATGCTGTTTATGTATGAAGGAGCGGATGGTGTTAAGACTGGTTATACGAAGAAAGCATTTCGTTGTCTAGTTAGTTCTGCTACACGTGAGGGTCAACAGCTTGTTGCTGTTACTATTAATGATGGTGATGATTGGCGTGATCATAAGCATCTACTAGATTGGGGATTTAAATATTATCCACTGCATACCATTGCTAAAAAGAAGGAAGAAGTAAAGGGTACTGGCTTTCAGTATAGTAAAGATTTTAAATATCCATTAGAGAATGAGGAAAAAGCTAAAATAACTGCTCAATTAGTCGAGGAGGATATGGATACAGTAAATTATCGCTTAGGTTATCGTGGCGTTGTCAAGTTTTACTTTGACGGTCAAAAAATAGGGCAGGTTCCAGTGTTTGATACACACTCAGCTCGTCTGGATGATCAAGAGCAGCATAAACGTGATAATGAAGTGTTCAAGAGCTTTATAAAAGAAAGCAATAAAGAAAAATCTATATTAGAAAAAGTGCTACAGATATTTAACTAACGTTCTAATGTTGGGGGAGGCATAAGAATGGTTAATTGGATTTGGGTATTTCTACTAACTGTCAGTATTATTTTTGGATTAATAAACGGAAAATTAGACGCTATAACAGAAGCAGCCTTTGAAGGGGCTAAGTCAGGTGTGACGATAAGTTTTGGCTTAATAAGTGTCATGGTTTTTTGGTTAGGTATGATGAAAATTGCAGAGCAATCGGGCTTACTAGAGAAGTTAGCTCGATTGCTTTATCCTGTTGTGAGATGGTTATTTCCAGATGTACCACCAAAGCATCCAGCTTTAGGGTATATTATGAGTAATTTATCAGCCAATATATTTGGTCTTGGAAATGCCGCTACACCTATGGGCATAAAAGCAATGCAAGAGCTCCAAAAGCTTAATCCTAATAAAGATGTTGCAACACCTGCAATGTGTACACTACTCGCCTTAAATACCTCAAGTATTACGATCGTACCAACTACATTAATTGCCATTCGTATGAGCTACAACTCAGCAAATCCAACCGAAATTATAGGGACAACATTAGCTGCAACCTTTGTTGCTACAGCTGCAGCCATATTAGTAGATCGTTACTATCGACATAAAGATATTAGGATCAATAATCGAATTGATAAATCAATAAAGCATATAGAATAGGTGGTGAGCCATTTGTATAATGTGCTTTCACAAATTTCCATTATTATGATACCTGCACTTATAGTGTTTATACCGCTTTATGCTATCATTAGAAAAAAACAGCCTGTATATGAAGTGTTTGTAGATGGGGCAAAGGATGGTTTTGAGACAGCGATAGGCATAATACCGCAATTAGTTGGTATGATGGTTGCTATTAGTATGTTTAGAGCATCAGGTGCAATGGAATTTATGGTTGATTTAATTGCACCATTATTTACCATGTTTGGTGTGCCTGCTGAGGTGCTGCCACTAGGCTTGCTTCGTCCTATTACTGGAGCGGGCTCATTAGCGTTTACTTCTGATTTAATTGCAACCTATGGCCCAGATTCGATGATTGGCCGAATTGCTTCAACAATACAGGGGAGTACAGACACTACCCTTTACGTATTAACCGTTTATTTTGGTGCTGTTATGATTAGAAACAGTAAATATGCGTTAAAGGTAGGGCTAATATCTGATTTAGTTGGGTTTATTGCAGCAATTGCAATTTGTATGTTAGTTTTTTAAGAGTTAGCTTGTGCTTTTTAGCTGTAATCGGTATGATGTAAGTTGAGGTGAACAGAGTGGAACGATTACAAAAAGTGTTGGCTCAAGCAGGCGTTGCATCAAGACGTAAATGTGAAGAGCTTATATTAAGTGGACAAGTAGAAGTTAACGGTGAACAGGTTTTAACATTAGGTGTAAAGGTTGATCCGGCTGTTGATGAAATTAAGGTAAATGGTAGAAAGATTCGCAGTGAATCAAAAGTTTATGTCATGTTAAATAAACCTAAAGGTGTAATTACGAGTGCAAATGATCCACAGGGTAGAAAAGTAGTATCTGACTTCTTACCTGGTATAAAGCAACGCATTTATCCTGTTGGTCGTTTAGATTATGATACAGAAGGTTTACTGTTATTAACGAATGATGGTGAATTTGCCAACTTACTTACACATCCAAAACATCATGTACCAAAAACATATTTGGCAACAGTAAATGGGATTCCTCATGGTGACAATCTTGAAAAGTTACAGCGTGGAATTAATCTAGAAGATGGTATGACAGCTCCTGCAGAGGTTGATTATCATGATGTAGATATGGATAAAAATTCAGCTACAATCAAAATTACAATCCACGAGGGGCGTAATCGACAAGTTCGACGTATGTTTGAAGCAATCGGACATAAAGTTGTCAAACTTAAGCGTGTTCGATTCGGAGAGCTTGCTTTAGAGGGCTTGCCAAGAGGGAAATATCGACATCTTAGCGAAAAAGAAATAAACGAACTTATTTCAATAGCTAGGAAGTCACATAAAGTTCAAAAATAATGGAAGACGACGGCATTTCATGCCGTCGAATTTTCGTTATAATAGTCTTTGTATACATATAACGATATGGTGAGGTACAATCATTGTGAAAGCTTATCGAAAAAAAGTTCAAATATTAGTGCTCGCTATTATTGTTCTTATCGGTGGATTTGTCATTTATGATTCACTAATGCCACAAGGTAAAGGTGTAACGCTAAATGTTGGTGACCAAGTACCCTCTTTTAAGCTAACATCCATACACGATGAGTATATCACCTTAGAAGATTATAATGGAACGCCTTTAGTTTTGAATTTTTGGGGAACATTTTGTGAACCATGCAAACGTGAAATGCCAGCAATAGAAGCACAGCATATTAAATGGAAGGCATATGGCGTACAGTTTTTAGGCATTAATTTGAGTGAAGATAAAATAACAGCTGCAAATTATGCTAAAAATCGAGTGACCTATCCTATTGCACTTGATGTGAATCGAGTCATTGAGAAGCGTTATGGATTAAGATCGTATCCGACAACCTTCTTTATAAATGCTGATGGAAGTTTAAATTCTGTTGTGTCAGGTGAAATGACTGAGCCTATGTTAGAACAGCATATTAGTGAGCTTGTTAACCATTAGGAGGGTAGAGCGTGCTTTTACCAGAAAACACGAAGTGTGAGTGTGGACATCAAAATGGAGTAGGCACAATTCTATGTGAATCATGCGGAAAGCCATTAGATCCAGAGCTTGCTAAATCCAATGAAGTGCTTGAGATGCGCTACGATGGTGTTGCAAGACCCTCACAAAAAGCTAATCCAAATTTTATAGATAAAATATGGAATTTCTTTTCTTCAGTTAAAGTAGCAATATATTTAATTATTATTACATTGGTACTTGTCATACCTGGTGCTATTATTCAACAAGCAAACACATTTTTATCAGTCAACTTTGATCCAAGTACCTACTACAAAGAAACGTATGGCACGTTAGGTCATCTTTTATACTTATTTGGTTTTCATAATACATTTGAGTCATGGTGGTTTAAGACATTACTTGTATTAATTGCTGCATCACTTGTTATATGTAGTATTGATCGTGTGATTCCACTTTATCGTGCATTAAACAAACAACAAATCTCTAAACATTTGTCGTTTCTCAAAAGACAAAAAGTAGTGTATTCAGGTGCACTTCCTGTTTCGCAGGAAGGATTTGTTGAGCAATTTAGACAGGTATTAAGAAAGAAGAAATATCGTGTCCATAGCAATGGACAAGCATTACTTGCTGAAAAGTATCGGTTTAGTCGATGGGGTCCGTATATTAACCATATCGGATTAATAGTAATTCTTCTTACATTAGTATTTCGTAGCTTCCCAAGCTTACATATGGATGATTACGTAAAAATTGTGGATGGAGATACAGTTCCCATTACCAATACTAATTTTTATGTAAAAAGTGAAGGCTTTAATATTGTTTATTATGAAAATGAAGAATTGCCCGAGAATTTACAAGATGAAGTACGTATAAAGGCATTTGAAACAGATGTTGTTTTATACGAATGTATAAGCTACTGTGATGATGTGACACAAAAACCAGAGCTCAAGCCATTAATGGAACATAAAATTCTCGTTAATAGTCCTTTATCCTATAAAGGGTTCCGCTTACATCAATTTGATTATGATTTAACACCTAGACTAAATGCAGTATCTCCTTCTATTGTGGATAAAGTTACTGGCGAAACCTATGGTCCTTTTTATTTGTCCATGTTCGATCCGGAACAATATTATGAGGTTGGTCCGTACAGTCTTACTATTATTGCAAAATATTTAGATTTTACAATTGATAGTTCAGGAGAGCCTACTACATTAAGTAATAATCCAAATGCTCCTGCCTTTATATTTAATATTAAGGGCCCGGGATTTGCTGAGTCGGGTGAAAATTATATTTATTTCCCACTAGAGAAAGATAAAGTTCGCTTCGCCCAAGATAGTATAAATCGAGATTTATCAGATTTGATAGATATTCGAGTACTAGATATGGAAGACGTACAATTTTCTAAAGCTACGACCTACTTAAACGTAAGATATGATCCAGTAGTAAAATATTTATTAATAGGGGCATTTATATGTATGCTCGGCTTAACAATGGGGTCATATTGGAATCATCGTCGAATTTGGTTACGAATAGATGAGCAAACGATAACAATTGCTGCTCACACGAATAAAAACTGGTTTGCGATGAGACAGGAACTAGCAACTTGTTTAAAACAAGTGGACATTGATGTGGATCAAAAGGATCTAGATAACGGAGGAAATAAAACATGAAATTGATGGATGTAAGCACATTTAGCTTTACATTAGCCTTTGTTTTATATTGCAGTTCGTTTGGTTTATATTGTGTTGCGGTCGGAGGAAAGCGTTGGAGTAATCGTGATGCTAAGCTCCATGAAAAGAAATGGACTAAAATTGCTTTTATTGCTGCAGTAATTGGATTAGTCGCCCAGCTTACCTCTTTTGTTACAAGATGGGTTGAAACGGGCCATATCCCAAATAGTAATTTATATGAATACATAACATTATTTGCTTTGTTTACAATGTTGGCCTTTTTTATTATTCATTTTATTTATAAAAAACCATTACTAGGTATGTTTGCTTTACCATTGACAATAATTATGATAGGGTATGCATCAGTATTTGATACAGGTGTACAGCCGTTAATACCACAGTTACAGTCTCATTGGTTAAAGATACATGTATCATTAGCTGCTTTAGGTGAAGCTTTTTTTGCAGTTGGTTTTGCAGCAGGCTTAATGTATTTACTTAGAACAGTTGATTTTACTAGTAAAGAAAAGCATTTAGTTAGACAGCAACGCATTATTGAGTTTGTATTAGTTTCCATTATTATTGTATGTGGCTTTATTATTTCTGCATTTGTGTTTAAAGGTTTAGGTTATTCAGCATCATTTGAGCATGAATCTGCACGAGTAGATTTATCAGGTCAATTGATCTCACAAACAGTCGTTGTTGAGTATACGATGCCACCAATTTTTGAACCATATAATGCTACTCAATTACATATGGATAAATTTATGGGGCTAACAAAAGCACCTTTTGAAACACCTGAGTGGTTCGGTGGAGCAAACGCTGGTCGCAAATTAAACACGGTAATATGGTCCATTATTACTGGATTACTTGTCTATGGTATAATTAGACTTATTATAAGAAAACCGTTAGGAAGATTTATTAATCCGTTTCTTGATGGCATAGATGAGCATGATTTAGATGAAATAAGTTATCGAGCAATTGTGATTGGATTCCCTATTTTTACTTTAGGCGCACTAATTTTCGCAGCTATTTGGGCTGAGAAGGCATGGGGACGCTTCTGGAATTGGGATCCAAAAGAAACATGGGCTCTTATAACCTGGTTATTTTATAGTGCGTACTTACATTTCCGCTTATCAAGGGGCTGGCAAGGTAAACCTTCAGCATGGCTTGCCGTTATTGGTTTTATAATCGTGTTATTTACTTTAGTAGGTGTAAACTTATTAGTAGCAGGAATGCACTCATACGCTGGTGTTCAATAGGAATAATGATTTGAAGGAGGGTGCTCATAGTGGTTGATTTTTTATCAAAAATATTAGTTGTAGATGATGAAGAGCGCATTCGTAGATTATTAAAGATGTATTTAGAAAAAGAAGGCTATGAGGTTGAAGAAGCCGAAGATGGTGAAACTGCTTTAGCACTCGCAATGAATCGTGATTATGCATTAATTTTACTTGATGTTATGCTACCTGGAATTGATGGTATTGAGGTTTGTACCCGTTTACGCCAAGTAAAGGCAACACCAATTGTGATGCTAACAGCAAAAGGTGAAGAAATGAACCGAGTGCAAGGCTTCGAGGTAGGAGCAGACGATTATGTAGTAAAGCCTTTTAGTCCTCGCGAAGTCATTTATCGAGTAAAAGCAATATTACGTCGTTCATCTGCAACAGCATTTTTAACAAAGGAAATGAACACTTCTAATAGCATCGTTTTTCCACATTTAATTATTGAACATGATGCACATCGAGTTACCGCTGGTGGACAAGAAGTGAGCTTAACACCTAAAGAGTATGAATTACTGCACTACTTGGCAGTTTCTCCTGATAAAGTTTTCTCACGTGAGGAATTATTAAAGGATGTATGGAACTATGAATTCTTTGGTGATTTAAGAACTGTAGATACTCATGTTAAGCGTCTACGCGAAAAATTAAATAAGGTATCCTCAGAAGCAGCGAGTATGATCACAACAGTGTGGGGAGTTGGCTATAAGCTAGAGGTGCCTAAATAAATGAAGTGGATATCTAACCCATTCAAGCTACTTAGAGAAAGTGTAGTTGTTAAACTGTGGGGAACGATAATTTTACTTGTTGCATTGGTGCTCCTAATATTAGGAGCATTTTTGCTTCAATATATTGACGTTTCCTTTGAAGAAAACGCTCGTGAAATTAAAGTGCTGTTTATTATTACTGCGGTAATTGGTTTCTTATTGTCGACTATTTTTGCATTTTTCTTATCGAAAAAAATCCAACAGCCTTTATTACAGCTAAAAGACGCGGCTCAATCAGTTGCTAAAGGCGATTATACATTACAGCTTAATATCAATTCAGTAGATGAAATAGGACAGCTTGCCAGCTCGTTCAATGATATGAGTAGTAAATTAGATACGTTAATATCAGACTTAAGCCAGGAAACTAATCATTTAAGCAGTATTATTAAAAGTATAGGCGATGCTGTTATTACCTTTGATACAAAAGGTGAAGTGATGCTGTCAAATCCAAATGGTCACTTACTTCTTCAAAATTGGAACACGATGGCTGAACTTTGGGACACAGATGATGAAGAGCAATACACTCAAATCCCAGCACCACTAAGAGAGCAGTATGGCTCTGTACTACATAGTGGTTTAGAAGTGACAGAAAAAATTCATATTCAAGGTGGAGTATGGTCAGTTGTTTTTACGCCACTAGTTGCTTCTGGGACGATAAGAGGAGTAGTGGCTGTTATTCGTGATGTAACAGAGGAATATAAACTAGATAAAATTAGACGAGATTTCCTAGCTAATATTTCGCATGAAATACGAACACCATTACAGATGATTCAAGGCTATAGTGAAGCTATATTAGATAATATCGTGCAAAATGAAGAAGAAAAGAAAAATTTAGTTCAAGTGATTAATGATGAAGCACTAAGAATGGGAAGATTAGTAAACGATTTTCTAGATGTTGCTCGCATGGAAGCTGGACATATGAATATTTCCCATGGTTTAGTTAATATTAATAAGCTGCTAGAACGTGTTCAACGAAAATTCATGGTGTACAGCAAAGAACAAAACGTTGCTTTATCCGTTAGCTCTGAACATGATTTAACACTACAGCACGCAGATGAAGATCGTCTTGAGCAGGTTTTAACTAATTTAGTGGATAACGCTTTTAGACATACTAGCAGTGGTAAAAATATTTATCTCAGTGCCAATGAAGTTGAAATAAATCATAAGCAATTTATCGAAATAAAAGTCAAGGATGAAGGATCTGGCATACCTGCAGAGGATGTTCCTTACATTTTTGAGCGCTTTTTTAAGGCGGACAAGGCTAGAACGCGTAATGAAGCAAATAAAGGAACAGGCTTAGGCTTAGCAATTGTTAAGCAAATTATTGATCAGCATCAAGGCAACATTGTAGTAGATAGCTATGTTAATATTGGGACGACGTTTACTATATTATTACCTGTAGCAATATTTGAATCGATAAAATAAAAGCGAGTGGATCGTTATGTTTCACGATTAACAAGATTAATCTACGGCTTTCGCAAGTTTAGAGTTTCCTATCATGACGAAAAAAGAACCATTATGTTAATTAATGGTTCTTTTTTGTATAGTCACGACGTAATATGCCGTAAAAGCAAGTATCCATTGCAGTACCATCCTTTACCAAATGCTCACGGAAAGTACCTTCATAGCTCATGCCAATTTTTTTCATGACCTCGCCTGATGCTGGATTATTTGCAAAAAATAATGCATAAACACGATTTAGTCCAACATTATTAAATGCGAAGTTGAGCATAGCCTTAGAAGCTTCAGTAGCATAGCCTTTGTTCCAATAAGGCTCACCGATGTAATAAGCTAGCTCACCACGATTATGTAGCTTGGTATGACCTAATGATATACAGCCTAAAACTAAGCCTGTTTGTTTATCCGTAATAGCGAATGTATATAAGAGCTGTTGCTCAAAATTACGGTCATGCGTGTCTAGCCAGCTATAATAATGCTCATCATAATAGGGAAAAGGGATATTTAGCGTTGATTTATATATATTGTAGTTATGACATAACTTTACAACCTGATTAACATCCTCTTTGGTAAAGGCTCTCAGGATTAAACGTTCGGTTTCAATTTTACGTGGTAGGAAAGACACTGTCATAGAATCACCTTATTTATATAGAATGAATAATTTATCGTACTTATTAACGTGTACAAAAAAGGCTCAATTACATCGTAATTGAGCCTTTTTTAACTGTATTATATAATTATTTCTTTTGCACTATTAAGCTCAGGCATCTCTAGAAGCTGTTTAAGGACTTCTTTTGGAGCTCCTTTATCAACGCGTAATACCATAACAGCAGAACCACCTTGATCTTGACGACCAACCTGCATTGTTGCGATATTAACGTCATTGTTTCCAAGTAATGTACCAACTCGGCCGATAATACCAGGCTTATCGTTGTGTGAAATTAAAATAAAATTACCTTCTGGTGTGACATCCACATTATAATTATCAATTTGAACAATGCGAGCACCATAGCCAGTTAATAATGTACCAGCAGCAGAACGAGTTTCTTGTCTAGTACGTAATGTTACTGAAACTAAGTTAGTGAAGTTTTTCGCAGTACGAGACTTGTTCACTACAATATTTAGATCACGTTGCTTAGCTACATGCATAGAGTTAACAACATTAACTGCGTCTTTTCCTAAATGATGTGCTAATACACCACGAACGATATAACGTGTTAAAGGTTGAGTATCAACGTCTGCAAGCTCACCAACATAATTAACTGTAATTTCTTCAACAGCCCCTTCAGTACCTTGAGCGATAAAACTACCCAGCTTTTCGCCTAGCTCAAAGTATGGCTGTAATATACGACGAACCTCAGCAGGAATTGGAGGCATATTAACAGCGTTCATGAATGGCTCTTCGCGTAAAATATTTAAAACCTGTTCAGAAACATCAATAGCTACATTTTCTTGAGCTTCGATTGTAGATGCTCCTAAATGAGGCGTAACAATAATTTTTGGATGTGTTAAAAACGGATGATCTGGTTGAGGCGGCTCGACTTCAAATACGTCAAAAGCAGCACCAGCAACAATGCCAGCATCAATGGCTTCGATTAATGCAAGCTCATCAATAATACCACCACGTGCACAGTTTACAATGCGCATACCTTTTTTCATCACTTCAAATTGTGGCTTTCCGATTAAATGACGTGTTTCAGGTGTTAATGGTGTATGAACAGTCATAAAATCTGCCTCACGTACAATCTCATCAACGGAAGCTAATTTTATTCCTAATTTTTCTGCACGTTCTTCAGTTAAGAACGGGTCATAGCCTAAAATTGACATTCCGAATGCTTTTGCACGTTTTGCTACTTCACTACCGATACGTCCCATACCAAGAACGCCTAAAGTTTTGTTGCGTAATTCTACACCAACATAGGATTTACGATCCCAAACGCCTTCAGTTGTCTTTTTGTATGCTTGAGGGATGTGGCGAGCAACTGCCATCATCATCGCAAATGTGTGTTCACAAGTTGTAATCGTATTTCCATCAGGTGCATTAATAACAATAACACCAAGCTTAGTAGCGGCTTCTAAATTAATATTATCTACGCCAACACCAGCTCTACCTACAACTTTTAATTTTTTCCCCGCAGTTAAAATTTTTTCAGTTACAGTTGTTTGGCTTCTTACTAGTAAAGCATCATAATCACCAATAATGGCAACTAATTCATCTTCACTAAGACCAGGTTTTTTGTCGATAATTACGTCTTGTGCATCTACGAGCTTTTGAATACCTAAATCACTAATTGGGTCTGATACAAGTACTTTATACATTTCAAATCTCCCTCCAGATGTGCGAATAAATCGCAATGTAAAAGAAACTCTCTTTCCGAACTTGCGGTGAAAGAGAGTTTCTTCATCGAACATAACGGTTATTCTTATTTTATAGCAAACCTAACATGAAAAGCAATGCTATTAGTTTTATCTATTCATAAAAATAAATTGAAAGGTTGATAAGCATTTGTAATGAAAACGCATTAATATGCACTAATATGCATTAAAAAACGGAATATTTGGTAAAAACTCTTCATTATATCTATTGCCTTTATATTGTTGATAGTCACCCTGTCTAATAGCATCTGTTGTTAATAATAACTCTAATATTTCATTTACTTTTGTTAGGCTTAATTGTTGAGCTTGTCCATTTGCAATAAATTCGTCGATACGACTCACAATATCTTGAGGTAGTACATTTTTATATATTTTTTGATCATTTAAATTATTTGCTATGATATTCATCTTAGTAATGAGTGGATAGCTATTCCAATTACTAATTGGCTGTGTGATGTCATTACTATATTCATTTGAAATATTTGGATCTATTGATACTGTCCAAAGGTGCATCGCATTAAAATATGAAGCTTGGGCTTTTAATGCTTGCTCTATTGCAATCTTATAGTTATCATCATTAGTAATAATCGTCATAGCTTCTGCTGCTGTTTTTTTAGCTGTTTTACTTTTTAAGTCCTTAGCTGCGTCTTCAAAATAATTCAAACTACGTATGTAGCTTTTTTGAGCAGTGTCTAATAATCCATAGCCTTCCATGTTAATGCTGCCAGCGTCTACTGCACGTTTTTTAGCAGAGGAGGCTAATTCATCAAATACATTAGCTGGATTTGAAACTCGATTTGTTGAAATAGCAGTAATGCTTTCAAACCAATCTGTTTGGAATTCTTCATATGCAGTATAAGTTGTTAAGTAAAATGTAACTAAATCTTGTTGCTGGTAAGAATAATTTTCAATTTTACTATTATCTACTCGGAGATGTGCATATTTTTGCTCTGTTTTATCGACTCCATAGTTTAAACCAAGAAAAAACGTAATACCTGAAAACATTAGCATAACTAGAAAAAGTATAGAGTATAATGTAATTTGTCTTGTCGCTCTCTTATCCATTGTGTATCTCCTTTTATATGATGTATTATTTAAATGACTAGGTGTGAAACAACATGAAAAAATTTAATTTCAAGCAACTAAAATTTAAAAAGGTTACAGTAGACCAGCTAAATGATAAATTATTACTGCTAAATTTGTATTTCACACAAGCACTTATATTTATTATCGGTTTCGTGTGGCTATTATTTCAGAAGCAAAATGTGATTTCATTATTAACGATTCCTGAACATATTACAACGATTTTTTTGTATGCTATAACATTTACTGGATTAGCAATATTACTAAACGTTATTGCCTCAAAGTTGGCACCAGAGGAAGCAAATGATGATGGTGGTGTAAATGAACGTATATTTAAAAATCGTCCGATTTGGCATCTTATCGTTTTATGTTTCATCATTGCGTTTTGTGAAGAGCTATTGTTTAGAGGAGCTGTTCAATATGCATGTGGTGTATATTGGACAAGTGTAATATTTTCAGCGATACATGTAAGATATTTGAAGCATTGGATACCTACAGGTCTCGTATTTTGTATGAGCTATGGTTTAGGTTGGATTTATATAGAGACAGGTTCAATTTGGACAAGCATCATAGCCCATTTCATTTATGATTTAGCGATGGGGCTATATATACGTTTCAGGAGGGAATCATGAGTAGAGTTGAAAAATACAGTCGACGACATAAAACAAAGCAGCAAGAGACTGACTTACAAGTCAACCATGAGCATATTAATGAGGAGCTGCCACCTCGAATTAAAAAACATATATCATCTAAACAAAAATTACATCGTTTTTTTTATAATCTCATTTTTATTTTTTTTATTATACTTGTCGTAGCACTTTTTATTTATGGTTATAATAATACAAATGCTGGTTAAATTATTAAAAATATCCGACGTATACGTCCTTCCTGCTTTGAACATAATAATGCTTGAAGTCAGAAGGGAGGACCACACATGCGAATGAGTACATTTTTATTAGGTGGCGTTGTTGGAGCTTCAGCTGTTTGGATCTTAAGCAATCGAAATCATCCTATAGTCAATATGATGAAATTAATGAGACAGGATGCAAAGTCTAAAAAAGAGCAACAGTCTAGCACAAATCAGTCTCAGGTTTCTTTTAGTGAACAAAACAGAGCAGAAAATGAAAAATTAATTCGTTCTATTATTGAGCATGATCCAAAGTTAAAACAAGAGTTTAATGCGATATCCAAACAAACGTATACAGCAAAGCCTGATCAAGGTATTACAGCATCTGAACAAGTACAGCATTAATTACCATTATAATTTAGTAAAAAAAGCTGCATTCATTTGTTAGAGACTTTATGCTAACAATGAAGTGCAGCTTTTTTATTCTTTTAAAAACAGAAATATTGTGCAACTTAGTTGATGAAATTGCGTACATAGTATAAGCTTTAAGTTAAGCAAGAAAAGCAATTAATTCAACTCTAGGTGATTTCACTAATCTGATGTATGACTACACATTTTAAATTCAACTTTCATACAATATTAATAAGGATAGATAGTGCAATCATGTAAGAGTCGTGTTAAAGTAAGCATATAGCAGAATAAAAACAAACGATAGGGCTGCTATAGCGAGAAGCTGTAAAGGAGGATCCTGTCATGAAGATCGAAAGACTTGGTCAGGATAAGATAAGGATTTTCCTGACTTACGACGATTTGTTGGAGCGCGGAATACAAAAAGAAGATATGCTCAAAGAGCCTCCAAAGCTACATGATTTATTTATGGACTTAATGGAGCAAGCGTATAATGAACTTGGCTTTGAGGCGAGTGGAAGACCTTTAGCTGTTGAGGTTTATGCAATGCCTGCCCAAGGCATGTTTGTTGTCGTCACTAGAGGAAATCGTGGAAGTGATATGGTGGAAAGTTTCCATGACGATGATGATTTGGATGATGACTTATTTGACTTAGATGTAACGATGGAGCAAAGCGAGATTATTATGTACGCATTTAATGATTTTGAGCATGTCATTTCTGCAGCGAAACAGCTAATGACTGCACAATTAACTGAAAGCGGATGTTTATATTCTTATAATGGTAAATGGATTTTCGCTATTGATCCATCAGAAATAGAATCTTCTGTTGCTAATGCACTCATAGCGGTATTAGCAGAATATGGTGATGCTACTTCAGTAACATTTGCTATGTTAGAAGAGTATGGAAAAGTGATTTTTGATGAGGATGCTGTTTATCAGCTTTGTACCTACTTCCAATAAATATCGTTAATAAAAAGAACATTGTGAAAAGCAATGTTCTTTTTTTGCTTTGCGTAGAATTTGTCGTTAAAACCTATATATTTGTAACTTTAGATGTTATGATATTAAAATAAAATATGCTGTTAACATATAGGAAAGAGTGAGAGCTATGCTAATATTTTCTATTGTTACTGCTGCGATAGCTCCTGGTCTATCTCTACTTACATTTTTGTATCTAAAGGATAAATATGAAGCTGAACCAATCTATATGGTTGCACGCATGTTTATTTTAGGTGCTTTAATCGTAATACCTATCATGGTGCTTCAACGTGGTGTAACGATTTTATTAGGCGATGATATTTATACTACAGCCTTTCTACAGTCAGCTTTAGTAGAAGAGTTGTTTAAATGGTTTGTATTATTTCATGTTATTTATAACCACACAGAATTCGATGAGCCGTATGACGGCATTATATATGCAAGCTCCATCTCCTTAGGCTTTGCAACTGTTGAAAATTTATTATATTCATTTTTTATGCCAACAAATTTCTCAGCTATGCTACTTAGAGCATTATTGCCGGTTTCTGGACATGCCTTATTTGGTGTACTGATGGGTTATTATTTAGGGAGAGCAAAATTTACAAAACAAAACAATAAAAAGCTACTATTAATATTATCTATTTTTGTACCATTTATTTTGCATGGCACTTATGATTGGATTATTTTAATGTTTGAGAACGATTGGCTACTATTAATTATTCCATTTATGCTAGTATTATGGGTATTTAGCTTGACCAAGGTTAAATCAGCTAATTTGAGATCACCTTTTAGATATGTAAGAGGAAGAGATAATCTGAAATTATAAAAATTAACAAATTTGTCCATACTATGCTTACTTAAATCTAATTAAGGTGAGTGAAAAGTATGCGTGTTAAAGTAAGAATTTTATGTAAAGTATGTGGTGAGAAGTTTATTTTACGAGGCATCAAAAAAAGTAATAATGAATATGATACTGGATTTAAAATGTGTATTTGTGATAATACAGATTTATTAGATATCGAGGAATACCCAATTTAATATAAATGTATAAAGCTCTAATTAATAACTCAAACTAACGTTTGTAAAGTTATTGAAAGGAGCTTTTTATGTATAAGAAACTGAGTTCTATTTTATTTCCCATCGTTACGATTATGTTAATTGTAGCAGTTTATTGGGGGTTTCAGCAGCAAAAGTTAAAAAATGATGTAATGGTTAAAGCTGAAAATCAATATCAACGGGCGTATGGAAACTTAACGTATTATTTGGGACAGTTAGATGAGCAAATGGGACAAACCCTAGCGATATCCTCAACTTCAAATCATTACTATCGTAAAGGCTTAATCAACGTTTGGAGACTAACTAGTGAAGCACAGCAACAAATTGGTCAATTACCTACAAATTATATTCCATTTAATGATGCAGAGACGTTTTTGACTAGAGTAGCGAATTTTTCATATAAGGCAGCAGTTAGAGACCTAGAGACTGAGCCGTTAACTGATGGAGAGCTAAGCACACTAAACGAACTCTATAATAATGCTAAAAGTATTAGAACGACATTAGGTGATTTACAAGGTCATATTAGTCGGGCTGGATTACGATGGGTTGATGTTGAACTTGCTTTAGCAGATGACAATGAAGCTATACATAACCCTGTTATTGCAACATTAAAGGATATGAATTCTGAAATTAAAGCTTATCCAGAGATAGATTGGGGTCCAGCTGTAAATAGTATGTACGAGGATGATAATATAAAGCTGCTTTCAGGAGACTTGATAACTGAGGAGGAGGCGATAAAGAAGGCGGGACAATTTCTTAAAAAAGATATGACTAATGCTGAAGTTATTGAAAATGGCTCAGAGAGCTCATTCCCTACCATATCAATTAATATAGATAATTACAATGTCACCTACGCAAAAAAAGGTGGCTTGCTTGTAAGCTATTCATTTAATAAGGAAGTGAGTGGAAAAACTATATCTAAAGAAGAGGCTATTGATAAAGCAGAGGATTTTTTAGAGGAGCATAACTATGAGGAGCTTGAAGCAGTAGCCTATAATGAAAATAATAGCTTTGCAACTATTATTTTTGTTGCTGAGCAAGATGATGTTTTAATATATCCTGATAAAATCAGTGTAAGAATGGCGTTAGATAATGGAGATGTTATAGGCTTACAAGCTAGTGAATTCGCCGCCCATCATCGTAAGCGTGAAATAAAAAAACCTACAATTTCTGAGACTAAAGCAAAGCAAGCATTAAGTAAGCAGTTTATACTTGATGATACTGACTTAGCGATCATTAAGAGCGATTTAGGTGATGAAGTACTTTGTTATCAGTTTGAAGGTGAATTAGATAATAAGAAATTAAGAATTTTTATTAATGCAACTAATGGTCGTGAAGAAAAATTCGAGAGAATAAACTAATTTCTAATAAGACTATAGTCCCTCCTTTATATAAATGGTATAATATCCATGTTAATGAGGGAGGGATATTATGCTGTTACCTAAAGTTGGACAAATTATATATATCTATACTACTAATGCCCAAAATGAGCAAGAAATTGAATATAGAACCCGTTTAGCCGATGAAAATAAAACAGAGTTACTATTAGATATTCCTGTTAGTGTAAAGACGAACAAATTAAGCTATATTCCTGTAGGTAAAAGCATTCGTATTGAATTTACATTAAGCACAGGAGTTAGGTATCAGTATGAAACCACACTACTTAAATATAAAAAATCAGAAATTGATTTAATTGTTGTACCAAAACCTATAGAAGAAAATCAGCTTACTCATGTACAACGTAGAAATTTCTTTCGTGTAGAAACTGATGTTGATATAGCTATATTAAAAACAGATTTAACACGAAAGGTTTACAGAACAGAAGATATTGGCGGTGGCGGAATTTCCTTTATCGCTGGACCAAAGGATGAGTTTAATGTTGGCGAGATTATAGATTGCTGGATATTACTTAACTATAGAAATGGCTCTATTGAGCATGCCAATTTTAAAGCTGAGGTCGTAAGAGTTAAGGAAGAAGAAAGAGGATTCAAGGTTGTAATGCTAAGATATTTTGATATTACAGAAAGTGAGCGTCAGCGTATTATCCGTTTCTCACTTGCTAAGCAAATAGAATTGAAGGAAAAAAGTATAAATAATTAAATTATACAAATGATACAATTAAGAGGTGAAAATATGAAAAATAATATTATCCTAATTGATATCATTTGTAAATGGTTAGCCCTATCCGTTGTGGTTGGTTTACTTCTTATTGTTATTATACAGGGATTATTACAAATTGATTTTATTCGAGATATTTTAGTACCTGTAGAACAATGGGAAGGACATCAGCTACCTTTTGCATGACTTATAAAGCTATGATATAATTTCCATTATTGCAGGCCATGCCTGCTTTTTGTTTGTAAGTCTGAATAAGGAGTGTCTATTATTTGAATCTACATCATACAACTAAAATTAATATTGCAATAGATGGTCCAGCTGGAGCGGGTAAAAGCACTGTCGCTCGTCTAGTAGCAAATCAATTAAACTATGTTTATGTCGATACAGGTGCAATGTATCGTGCAGTGACGTTTTATGCACTAACTAATGCGATTACTCCTGATAATGCTAGAGAGATTGAAGCTGCATTAAAGAACATGAATATTAGTTTTGAACCATCAGAGTACGGTCAGCAGGTATTGCTAAATGGAACTAATATATCAGAGCAAATTCGTTCCCGTGAAGTCACCTCAAATGTTTCAAACTATGCTCAAGTCGCTGCAATTCGTCATTATTTAGGTGAACTGCAAAAACAATTAGCTATACATAAAGGGATTGTTATGGATGGTAGAGATATAGGAACTTATGTCTTGCCAAATGCAGAGCTAAAAATATTTTTAACTGCTTCAGTTAAGGTTAGAGCACAACGACGCTTTAATGAATTAACAGAAAATAACTTTATTCCATTAGATCAGCTAGAGGCAGAAATACAAGCGAGAGATGAACAGGATCAAAATCGTGAAATTTCGCCCTTAGTAAGAGCAGACGATGCTATTTTACTTGATAGCAGTCAGCTTACAATTGATGAAGTCGTAAATGAAATTGTAAGTTTAAGTCGAAAAAAAATGTTGGAGGTCTAAGATGTCTTATACATTTTTTCGTGCACTTTTAAGGTTCTTATATAAGATATTATTTAGAGTAAAAGCAATTGATACTCATCATATTCCAAATGAAGGAGCAGTCATTTTAGCTTCAAATCATATTAGCTTATTAGACCCACCCTTAGTTGGCATATTAATTAAAAGAAAAGTTCACTTCATGGCAAAAGAGGAACTATTTAAGATACCTGTGTTAGGTTGGTTAATACGTTCCTTTGGTGCATACCCAGTTAAACGAGGATCTGGTATTGATGCAGTAAAGGCTTCCATAAAATTACTAAAAGATGAAAAGGTAATGGGAATATTTCCTGAAGGAACACGTAAACAAGCTGATGAAGCTAAAAAGGGGACAGCTATGATTGCTTTACGCAGTAAGGCTAAAGTTATTCCTGTTGCTATCGTTGGTGAATATAAGCTATTTAAAACAACAAAAGTTGTTTACGGAGAGCCTTTAGATGTATTACCAATAGCAGAACAAGCTGAAGGCGATAAATATGATGCAGTAACTGATGCTATTATGGAAAAAATTGAAATTCTTAAAAAGAAAAACAGTGAGTTATAAATCCGTAAGGTTTTATAGATTATAGGTCGTTAATTGAGGAGGAAATAATAATGACAGAACAACAATCACAAGAGCAATTAATGGAAAATCTTTTAACATTAAAGAAAGGTGATTTTGTTAAAGGAACTATCGTAAAAATCGAAGATGATTTAGTATATGTTAGTGTTGGCTATAAATACGACGGTGTAATCCCTATTAGAGAATTATCATCTGTTCATGTAGAGCAAGCATCTGATGTTGTTAAAGTTGGTCAAGAGGTAGAATTAAAGGTATTATCAATAAATGATCAAAAAGAAACAATGACGCTTTCAAAACGTTTAGTAGATAATGAAAAAGGTTGGGAAGATATTGAAAAGCATCTTGCTGATCAAGATGTTTTTGAAGTCGTTGTAGCTGATGTTGTAAAAGGCGGATTAATTGCTGATGTAGGTGTACGTGCATTTATTCCTGCTTCAATGGTTGAACGTCACTTTGTTGATGATTTTTCAGATTATAAAGGGCGCACTTTACGAGTTATCGTAAAAGAAATTGATCGTGAAGCAAACAAAGTTATTTTATCTCAAAAAGATGTATTAGATAAAGAATATGAAGAAAACAAAAAACAAATTCTTTCTTCCCTCAAAGTAGGTTCTGAGGTTACTGGTACGATTTCTCGTATTACTAACTTTGGTGCTTTCGTTGATATTAACGGTATTGATGGACTAATCCATCTATCTGAGCTAGCTTGGAAACATGTTAAGGATGCAAATGAAGTTGTTACAGTAGGACAACAGGTTACAGTTAAAGTATTAAAAGTAGAAGCTGAGCAAGGTAAAGTAAGCCTTAGCTTAAAGGCTACCCAGCCTGGCCCATGGGAAAAGGTAGCAAGTGAAATTGCTGTTGATGACGTTTTAACAGGTAAAGTTAAGCGTATTACAACATTTGGTGCGTTTGTTGAGGTTAAGGAAGGAATTGAAGGGCTTGTTCATATTTCTCAGCTTGCACATAAACGTGTTGCTTCTCCTTATGAAGTAGTTAAGCTAGGACAGGAAGTTACAGTAAAGGTTATTGAGTTTAATCCAGCTGACAAGCGTTTAAGCTTAAGCATTAAAGCTACTCAAGAGGCACCTGCTTCAGAGGTTGTAGAAGAAGAAATTAATCTTGATGAAATAGATAACCCTAATGTTTCATTTAAAAAAGAAGAAATGAATGTTTCCCTTGCTGAATTGTTTGGAGATAAGCTAAGTCAGTTTAAATAATTATTTAAGTCCTTAGTGTAGGTTTATACTAAGGACTTTTTTTGATTCAAAATCAATAAATTGCACATATTAAGTGCAGGTGATTTTGATGGATGGATATTGGTTAATTTGGTGCAGTACAATAATTTTTATACTATATACATGTGGTTTTAAACATACTGTATTAGCCTATACTATAAAACAAGAGCTAATACTGTACATCGTCGTCATATTGCTTTTAATGCTTTACGACAACAATGTGCTCTTTATAATTTTAGAAGGCCATGCCTACATATATAGCTTTACATTAATTGCAGGCCTCACTTTTATCATTGCATTAGGGAGAAATAATATTACACAGTGGGGAATCATAATATTAAGCAGTGGGTTGCTTGGATTATTTTACTGCTTGTATACGACAATCTTTTTAATTTATAGAGGGTATGAGCCTGCTATGCTTGAATGGTTAGTATATGTATGCTTAATCTCGATTATATTAAGGACTGTTTTAAAAAGACATCAGCTACTGATCGTCATTATATTAGCTCAAATTTGTGGAGAGTTTTTAATTTATTGGCATGAAAAAGGTGAGATAACGATAAAAATTGGTACGCTAATGTGGTGGGAATTTATTGCCTTTCTATTTGTAGCCACAATTTGCATTTATGAATCGTTGTATTTTTTAGCTAAACATATAAAATTATTTAGTAATAATAATATGAAAAGTTAGCCAATTAAGAGCTTTTTTGCTATGATGAGTTAGGTAAGTATTGTAGAGGAGTGGAATTGACATTATGGCTAGACCTGTAATTGCAATTGTTGGACGACCTAACGTAGGTAAGTCTACAATTTTCAACAGAATAATCGGTGATCGTCTTGCAATTGTTGAAGATAAACCTGGTGTTACACGTGATAGATTGTACGGAGTAGCTGAGTGGAATGGTATTCAATTTAGTATAATTGATACTGGTGGTATAGAGATTGATGGTGAAGATGAAATTATGAAATCAGTGCGTATGCAAGCTGAATTAGCAATTGCAGAAGCTGATGTTATCATCTTTATGAATGATGCAAAAACTGGATTAACGCATTCAGATGAAGAAGTCGCACAAATGCTTTATCGCTCTAAAAAGCCAGTTGTACTTGCAGTAAATAAAGTTGACAATGACAATCGTAAAGATGATATATACGAGTTCTACGGCTTAGGCTTCGGAGAACCGATTGCTATTTCTGGTTCTCATGGATTAGGTATTGGTGATTTATTAGAAGCGGCTACATCATTATTACCTGAGCCAGAAGATACAGAATATGATGAAGACGTTATTAAGGTTGCTTTGATTGGACGTCCAAATGTGGGTAAATCATCCTTGGTTAATGCCATTTTGGGTGAGGAACGTGTAATTGTAAGTAATATTGCCGGAACTACGCGTGATGCTATCGATACACCTTTTGAAGTCGATGGACAAAAGTATGTACTAATTGATACAGCAGGTATGCGTAAAAGAGGAAAAGTATACGAATCTACTGAGAAATATAGTGTAATGCGTGCTATGAAAGCTATTGAGCGAGCTGATGTTGTTCTTGTTGTTATTAATGGTGAGGAAGGTATTATTGAGCAGGACAAGCATATTGCAGGTTATGCTCATGAAGCAGGTAAAGCTTCAATTTTTGTTGTTAACAAGTGGGATATTGTAGAAAAAGATGATAAAACGATGCAACACTTTACGCAAGCTATTAGAGATCAATTTTTATTTATGACATATGCACCAGTTACGTTTTTATCAGCAAAAACGAAATTAAGACTGCATAAGCTTTTACCAATCATTAATCATGTAGCTGAGCAGCACGCTTTACGTATCGCTACTCATTTATTAAATGATGTCGTAGCTGATGCAGTTGCGATGAATCCTGCACCAGTAGATAAGGGTAAGCGACTAAGAATAAACTATGTCACTCAGGTTGCAACGAAGCCACCTACAATTGTGTGCTTTGTAAATGATCCAGAATTAATGCATTTCTCTTATGAGCGTTATATTGAAAATAAAATTCGTGCAGCATTTGATTTTGAAGGCACCCCAGTCCGCATTTATTCTAGAAAAAAATCTGATCAAGATTAGGGGAGAAAAACGTGGTATCCATATTAGCGATTGTCTTAAGTTATTTTATCGGTTCAATT
>Ga0182742_1001460_pt1 | contig 30229 bp, 29 predicted proteins | sample eDN5th37CBELigMG_FD_128880 | JGI IMG/M metagenome (GOLD analysis project Ga0182742, IMG submission 128880) | Enriched Miracle-Growth compost microbial communities from Emeryville, California, USA - eDNA 5th pass 37_C BE-Lig MG (version 2)... ... | reverse complement strand
CTATAGTAACTATGATTACTATATTTTCTTACTGAATATAGGTAGTAAATAATGATTCAAAAAAGGCGTAGAATTTAACTTTGTTAACGTTAAATACTACGCCTTGATATACTGTATATAAATCCCAAGTTAGTGCCCGAACCAGCTTGAAACTTCTTATTTTGGGCACTAATAAAGACATCATCTCTAAATTAACGCGTTAATCCCCTGGGGGCCTGACCCCCACCATATTAACGCGTTAACCTAACGGGGGCCTGACCCCCATCACTTTAATGTGCTAAAAAACAGGCCCGCATTCGGCTGCCTACCATTCTTGTTCTCCTGCATCCTGGAGGTCCATTTCTGATGTGATTCCGGTTGAGGGTCCGCGGAAGAGTTCTCCGGCTGCGATGATTTTGCCGTCAGGCGGGTCGAAGATTGGAGTTTTCACCTCATTTTTTGAATGTTTTTTGATCAGGTATTCCTCTTCTTTATTGCTCAAAATATTATTCCCTCCTACATATTTCAAAAAGATTATTTTTTTTATTATGTCAAATAAAGCAGCAGATTATGTCGAAATGGACAGAAGCAAGGCGAATGCCTTCGATTTATGCCAGAATGGCATGGTTTGTGTCAAAAAATTTAGATAACATTTACAAGGTTTTTTTTACCCACACTCGAATATAAATTAAAGTGATTGTGCCTATTTTGCATTTTTGCGAAAAGAGGTTTCAAGAAACAGACAGATTTGATTTGTTTAACAGGGAGTAGGTATGGATGAATACTGCATATCCGACTGATTTTCAGCTGCACTTATTTCACGAGGGGACACTCTATGAAAGCTATCGTTTGTTTGGTTCACATGTAATCAAAGAGGATGAGCAAGTGTACACACGATTTTGTGTTTGGGCTCCTCACGCGAAAGCCGTGCGATTGGTTGGAGATTTTAACAACTGGAATGGTAAGAACCATCGATTACATAAGGTCAATGATGGGGGCGTCTGGAATATTCTTATTGAAGGAGATATGGAAGGCGCCCAGTATAAATATGAAATTGAGAGCGAATCGGGACATAAGCAGCTAAAAGCAGATCCGTTTAGTTTCTTTTCTGAAGTAAGGCCTGGGACTGCATCAATTGTCAGCTCGCTGGATGGCTATGAATGGAACGACAGTCAATGGATGAAGAAACGGGAAAGAAACTGTACAAGGAATGAACCAATGGCCATTTATGAAGTGCATTTAGGTTCATGGAAAAGACGGGAGGATGGAAGCTTCCTGACTTATCGGGAATTGGCCGAGGAGTTAATCCCGTATGCGGCTGAGCATGGGTTTACCCATATAGAGCTGCTGCCGCTCATAGAGCATCCTTTAGATGCTTCATGGGGCTATCAGGGGACGGGTTATTATTCGATTACCAGCCGCTATGGAACACCGCATGATTTTATGTATTTTATTGATCAATGTCATATCCACGGTATTGGTGTCATCCTTGACTGGGTGCCTGGCCATTTTTGCAAGGATGCCCATGGTCTCTATCAGTTTGACGGCACCTCTCTTTTTGAATACGAGACTCCTTGGGATCGGGAGAATTATGTATGGGGTACGGCTAATTTTGATCTTGGAAAAAATGAGGTGCAAAGCTTTCTCATATCCAATGCACTGTTTTGGCAGGAGTATTACCATATTGACGGATTTCGGATTGATGCCGTAGCAAACATTATTTATTGGCCAAACGAGCCTTATAAAAAAGAGAATCCTTTTGGCATTCAATTTTTGAAAAAGCTCAATCAAACCCTGGCTGAATATGACCCTTCCTTTTTGATTTTTGCTGAGGATTCTACGGAATGGCCGCAGGTGACATCACCTGTCCAATATGGAGGATTAGGATTCACCTATAAATGGAATATGGGCTGGATGAATGATGTGCTTGCTTACATGGAAGCCTTGCCTGAACACCGCACAGCTTCCCATGGGAAAATGACCTTTTCTCTTTTATATGCCTTTTCAGAATGCTTTGTTCTTCCTTTGTCACATGATGAAGTGGTTCATGGCAAAAAGTCCCTGCTTTCAAAAATGCCGGGAGATTATTCGGAGAAATTTGCCCAGCTCCGCTTGCTTCTTGGCTATATGATTGCCCATCCCGGAAAAAAGCTCCTGTTTATGGGGGCGGAGCTTGGGCAATTTGATGAATGGAAGGATAATGGGGAGCTGGATTGGAATCTGTTAGAGTTTGAAATGCATCAAAAGTTAAATACGTATGTGAAAGAACTATTAAAGATTTATAGGCGTTCAAAACCTCTGTTTGAATTAGATCATCTCCAGGAGGGGTTTGAGTGGATTGATGTGAACAATTCTCACCAGTCCATCTTTTCTTTTATCCGCAATGGTGTAAAAGAGGATGAACATCTAGTGGTTGTTTGTAATTTTACTAACCGCGTCTATCACAATTATCAAATTGGCGTCCCTAAGGAAGGTTCCTACCGGGAGATCTTTAACAGCGACCGGGATCATTTTGGCGGTGCCAATAATGTCAATAAAAGCGTGTTAAAAACAGCACAGGAAGAGTTTCACGGGAAACCTTACTGTATTAGAATGACGATACCGCCGTTTGCGATATCAATTTTGCGGCCAGTAAAGCATAGGAAGGAGAGGAAAGGAAATGGGAAAGAAAAAGTGCGTAGCCATGCTGCTGGCAGGAGGGAAAGGAAGCAGGCTCCATTCATTGACTGAAAACTTAGCAAAGCCTGCCGTACCATTTGGGGGAAAATACAGAATCATCGACTTTACCCTGAGTAATTGTACAAATTCAGGAATTGACACGGTAGGTGTACTTACACAATATCAGCCTCTGATCTTGAATTCCTATATCGGAATTGGAAGCGCATGGGACCTTGATCGAAGAAACGGAGGAGTCACAGTTTTGCCCCCATACAGTGAGTCTTCTGAGGTAAAGTGGTATTCCGGGACCGCGAGTGCCATCTATCAAAATTTAAATTATTTATTGCAGTATCAGCCGCAGTATGTCCTTATCCTCTCCGGTGACCATATTTATAAAATGAATTATGAAAAAATGCTTGAATACCATATTGAAAAAGATGCTGATGTGACGATTTCGGTGATTGAGGTTCCCTGGGAAGAAGCAAGCAGGTTTGGCATCATGAATACGAATGATGAATTGCGTGTTGCTGAATTTGAAGAAAAGCCAGAAGCGCCAAAGAATAATCTCGCATCCATGGGAATATACATTTTCAGCTGGCCGCTTTTAAAAGAGTATTTAGAAAGAGACAGCCGAAATTCAGAATCAAGTCATGATTTTGGCAAGGATATTATTCCGCTTTTATTAAAAGAACAAAGAAAGCTGTACGCCTATCCATTTAAGGGCTATTGGAAGGATGTAGGCACGGTTAGAAGCCTTTGGGAAGCCAATATGGATCTGCTCGATGAAAGCTGTGAGCTGAATTTATTTGATCAGGATTGGCGCATTTATTCTGTTAATCCTAATCACCCGCCTCAATATATATCAACAGAAGCGAAGGTGAATGAATCCCTCATTAATGAAGGGTGCACGATTGAAGGGGATGTCCACCGCTCCGTTCTTTTTCAAGGTGTAACTGTTGGCAGAGGGTCACTGATTTCAGAGACGGTCGTCATGCCCAATGCAGTCATTGGAGAAAATGTGCTCATTGAAAAGGCGATTGTCCCTCCGGATGCCGTGATACCAGATGGAACAGTTATTAGGGCAGCTGAAGGAGACGATGATATTATTCTAGTTTCGGATGATCTGCTGCGCCAATATATCTCTTAATGGGCTTAAATATATAGAAATGTGCTCATTAGTGAACAAATAAGTCCGCTGTATAACACGATACATGACTTGAAAATGATAATTGCTGTCTAGCGGCAGCGCCTGAATGGGCGCTAACGCATCTTTATTGGAGGGGATGAAATGGGAAAGAGAATTCTTGGGGTAATAGATGCAACAACCTATCATGATGGACTGGAAAAGCTGATGGGCCACCGGTCTCTGGCTGCCATTCCATTTGCTGGAAGGTACCGCCTAATTGATTTTGTCCTTTCGAATATGGTCAATTCAGGGATAGAAAGTGTAGCCATTTTTCCAAAATACCAATACCGCTCTTTAATGGATCATTTAGGATCAGGAAAAAACTGGGACTTAGATAGAAAAAGAGATGGGCTTTTCTTTTTTCCGTCTCCTGTGATCGATGCAATCACCAATGGAATTGGTTCATTTAGCCACTTTGCAGCAAATCTGGATTACTTTTATAAAAGTAAACAGGAATATGCCTTAATCACCAATTGTTCAACTGTATTTAATATGGATTTCCGTCCCGTTTTAGAAAAACACATTCAAATGGGCTGTGATATTACTGAGATATATCACCAGGGAAAATCACTGCAAATGTATCTGATTAAAACCTCTTTACTGATTCATTTAATAGAAACGAAAAGAATGACCGGTTATTCCTGTATGAAAGATGTTGTTTCCAGCCGCCATCACTCCTATCAAATTTGTACATATGAATATAACGGGTATGCGGAAATTATCGACTCGATTCAATCATATTTCTCAGCCAATATGGCTTTATTGGACTCACAGGTATGGAAGCATTTATTTCTTAAGCAGCACCCAATTTATACAAAAGTGAAGGATGAACCGCCAACCCGCTATAAAAAAGGAGCTTCTGTTTATCATTCTATGATTGCAAACGGGTGTCAGATTGAGGGAAAAGTTGAGAATAGCATTATTTCGCGCGGGGTAAAGATCGGCAAGGGGGCTGTCGTGAAAAATTGCATTATTATGCAAAAGTGCGTAATTGGAGATCATAGTTTACTAGATTCAGTGATTATTGATAAGGATGTAAAAATAGAACCTGGAGCCAAAATAATAGGCACAGATCAATTGCCAGCTGTCTTAGAAAAAGGTGTACGACAAGGAGCTCTGATGAATTCGTGAAGGTATTATTTGCTGTTTCTGAATGTACCCCGTTTATTAAATCAGGGGGCTTGGCTGATGTTGCAGGGTCATTGCCTAAGGAGCTTTTGAAGCAAGGGACCGATGTCCGTGTGATCCTGCCAAAATATGGGGCAATCCACCAGGAATTTAAGAATCAGATGACAAAAAAGGCGGAGTTTACAGTTAATGTGGGCTGGAGGGTGCAATATTGCGGAATAGATGAACTGAAATATCAGGGGATCACTTATTATTTTATTGATAATGAATACTATTTTAAGCGTGATCGGATGTACGGCTATTTCGATGATGGCGAGCGTTTCGCCTATTTCACCCGGGCGGTTTTAGAGTCAATAGGCACCTTGGACTTTTATCCGGATGTTATACACTGCCATGATTGGCATGCAGGGATGATTCCTTTCCTTTTAAAAGCAGAGTATCGGGCAAGACAGGGCTATGAATATATTAAGAGCGTATTTACTATCCATAATCTCCAATTTCAGGGGATTATGCCAAAGGAAGCTCTCGGTGATTTATTTGGCCTTCCTGACAGGTATTTTCATATAGACCAGCTTGAATTCTACGGCCAGATTAATTTTATGAAGGGTGCCATCGTTGCTGCTGACAAAATTACAACGGTAAGCCCTACATATAAGGATGAAATTCTAACAGAATACTATGGGGAAAAACTGCATGAACTTCTTGAGAGCAGGGTAACTGACCTCGATGGAATCCTAAATGGAATAGATGATGAATTCTATCATCCTGGGAAAGATCCATTTTTATATAAAAACTTTAGTGCCGATGAACTTGAGAAAAAACTAATAAATAAGCTGTATTTGCAGGCAAAGTTTGGCTTGCCGAGCAAAGCGGAAATTCCGCTGATCACCATGGTTACTAGACTGACGAAACAAAAAGGGCTTGAACTGGTCCGCCATGTCTTTTGGGAGCTGATGGCTGAAGATGTTCAGCTTTTGATTCTTGGGACAGGGGACCCCGAGTTTGAGCAATTTTTCCGTGACATGGAAACAGCTTATCCAAGAAAATGCCGGGCCTATATCGGGTTTGATGAAGGCCTTGCCCACCAGATTTATGCGGGCAGCGATTTATTTCTTATGCCTTCTAAATTTGAGCCGTGCGGACTAGGACAGATGATTGCTATGAGGTATGGGGCGATTCCAATTGTAAGAGAGACGGGCGGATTAAATGATACAGTTTCATCATTTAATGAACTGACTGGTGAAGGCAACGGCTTTTCTTTCAAAAACTTTAATGCCCATGACATGCTTTTTACAATCGAACGGGCACTAAGCTTTTATCGTGATGACAAGGCATGGAAAACGATTGTGAAAAATGCCATGAAAATGGATAATAGCTGGGCACAGTCAGCCTTTAAATATAACTGCTTGTATGCTGAGCTCATCTCTAGGAGTGAGAGTCATGTTTTCTGATAAAGAATCATTTAAAGAAGCTTTTTTAAAAAGGCTTGAAATGCTCTGCGGAAAAAGCTTCAAAGAAAGTACAAAGAGAGATCAGTATTTTACTTTAGGAAATATGATTAGAGAGTATGTCAGCACCGCGTGGATTCAAACAAACGAGCGGAACAGGACTGCAAAAGGCAAGCAGGTTTACTACCTTTCGATTGAATTCTTATTAGGGAGACTTTTGCATCATAATCTTCTTAATTTAGGGCTAGAGGATACTGTACGCGAAGGGCTCGCCGATTTGGGCATTGAGCTAAGCGGTCTGGAAGAATCTGAGGCCGACGCTGGGCTAGGAAACGGGGGACTAGGCAGGCTTGCAGCATGCTTTATGGACTCCTTAGCATCACTCAATTTGCCAGGACATGGCTGTGGAATCCGTTATAAGCACGGATTATTTGAACAGAAAATTGTGGATGGCTATCAGGTGGAACTGCCAGAACAATGGCTCCGCCACGGTCATGTCTGGGAGGTAAGAAGAGCTGATTTAGCCGTAGAGATCCCATTCTGGGGGAATGTCGAAAGCAGGGTGGATAACGGCCGTCTTGTCTTTCGCCATGAAAACGCTGAAATGATCACAGCGGTGCCGTATGATATGCCAATTGTCGGCTATAAGACCAATACCGTTAACACATTAAGGCTTTGGAGTGCCGAGCCCTCACCGTACCCTATCCATCGGGATATTTTGAAATATAAGAGGGAAACGGAAGCGGTCTCTGAGTTTTTATATCCCGATGATACACATGATGACGGAAAAATCCTGCGATTAAAACAGCAGTATTTTCTTGTGTCTGCCAGCATACGCTCCATTATCCGCTCCTACCGGAAGCAATTTGACAGCTTGTATGAATTTCATGAGCATGTCAGCATTCATATCAATGACACCCATCCGGTTCTTGCGATTCCAGAATTGATGCGCATCTTTATTGATGAGGAAGGAATGAACTGGGAGGATGCCTGGAATATAACCGTTAACACGGTCTCATATACAAATCATACGACATTATCAGAAGCGCTGGAAAGGTGGCCCGAGCATATTTTTAAACCCTTGCTGCCGCGGATTTTTATGATTGTTCATGAGATTAACGAGCGTTTTTGCCGCATGCTCTGGGAAAAATATCCCGGAGATTGGAAACGCATTGAAAACATGGCCATCATTGCCCATGAGCAAATTAAGATGGCTCATTTGGCCTTGGCAGGAAGCCATAGTGTTAATGGAGTAGCTGCCCTTCATACGGAAATATTAAAAAATCGTGAAATGAAATCCTTCTATGACATTTATCCGGAGAAGTTTAATAATAAAACAAATGGCATTACGCACAGAAGATGGCTGCTAAAAGCAAATCCTCTGCTTTCTAAGCTTATTTCAGATGGAATCGGGAGCGGGTGGGTACAGAATCCTGAGAAGCTTTCTGAACTGATTCACTTTCAAGAAGACCGTGTTTTTCTGGAACAGCTTGGCCGCATCAAACAGCAAAACAAAATAAGGCTGGCTAAGCGAATCAGAGAAAAGACGGGGCTTAACATTGATACAAACTCTATTTATGATATCCAGGTGAAGCGGCTTCATGCCTATAAACGCCAGCTCCTGAACATTTTGCATGTCATGTATCTATATAACCAGCTGAAAGAAGATCCAGGGTACCATATGCATCCAAGAACCTTTATTTTCGGGGCGAAAGCTTCACCTGGCTACTATTATGCAAAAAAGATTATCAAACTGATCAACACAGTTGCCGATAAGGTTAATCATGATCCGCTGGTAAACGAAAAACTAAAGGTTGTTTTCCTGGAAAATTACCGTGTTTCCTTGGCGGAGGAGATTTTTCCTGCAGCAGACATAAGCGAACAAATTTCTACGGCAAGCAAGGAAGCATCCGGTACGGGGAATATGAAATTTATGATGAATGGGGCATTAACGGTCGGCACGCTAGATGGCGCCAATGTTGAAATTATGGAAAGATGCGGCCGAGAAAATATTTTTATCTTTGGCCTGACCGCCCAGCAGGTAATGACCTATTATGAGCAAGGCGGGTACAACTCCATGGATTATTACCACCATGATAAAAGAATCCGCAAGGCTGTTGACCAGCTGACAAACGGATTCTTCCCGGATATTGAGGATGAATTCGAGCCTATTTTCGATTCACTGCTGATCGAAAATGATCAATATTTTGTGCTTCGAGATTTTGACTCTTATGTCAATATTCAGCAAAAAGCTGGAAAAGCATACGAAAATCAGGAGGCATGGCAGCAAATGAGCTTAGCCAATATAGCTGCATCAGGCTATTTCTCCAGTGACAGGACAATAAAAGAATATGCAGAAGATATCTGGCACATAAAATAAGGAAGCAGAAAGCTGCTTCCTTCTTCTTAATGTTTATCTTCTTCGACATATCCGTCTGTCTGATCAAAGGGAAGATCAAAAAACGGTGTATCGGTGCCCGCTTCATCCAGCATGGCTTCATATTCCTCGTGTTTTTTCGACGGGTAGACGATTCTTTGTGTGCCTTCGAGATTATTGCCGATAAACGTTTCATAATCCTCAGTAAAGCCTTCATCATCATGGCCTTCATTATAAAGTGAATTATAATCCTCATAATCCCCCCTCAGATCAGAAGGTGTTTCAGATGTTCCCCAGCGGGCAACCTCTTGGAAGCTATCCTCATCATCAACCACTTCGCGAAACTGATGGTGCTGGAATGTATTTCCGTGTGCCGGCTCTAAAACATCTTCCTCAACCGGACGGTCACCTGGAATATGCTGTTCGGGACTATGTTCTTTACAATATAAGGTATATGGGAGAACCTCCAGGCGTTCAAAGGGAATATCCCCTCCGCATACCTTGCATTTGCCATACGAACCTTCTTCAACAGCTTGTAAAGCGGCGTTAACCTTGTCCATTTGAGAATCATGATGTTCTTCAAGAGCAAAATCCTTTGTCCGTTCGTATAAGTCTGTTCCTGTGTCTGCGGGGTGATTATCATACATTGAAAGTTCACCTGTAGTATGTCTCATCGCCACATTCTCAAGGCTGCCTTCCTTTTCCCCTTGCAAGTATGTTTCTAAAGCATTCTTTTCTTCTATAAGCTGTTCTTTAAGTTGGTTAAGCTGCTGCGCTGATAGCAAAACATATCACATCCTCGTAAGTTCATTACTGCAAAAAAAACAGATACCATGGGTTTAGTATGAACTTTATTAGCGAAAACATGAGAAATGATTTCTGCTCCAATCATCTCGGTATTGAAAATAGTACGTCATAAAAAAATCCCTGCAAAAATGCAGGGATTATTTCTATAAAAGATAGCCTAAGAATAGGCCAATGGATAGCAAAAATCCAAAGAATGTATTGGTTTGAGCGGTTGCTTTCATGGCAGGCATCATTTGCATAGGAATGGTTTTTCCGATAAATCCTTTTGTTGCCTTAATAGCCTTTGGAGCACTTAAGATGACGATAGCCAGCCATGGTGAAATAATATTCATGATAATTAGGACAAAAACCCACACATAGGAAACGATAAACATACCAGCTAAAAATCTTATCGCACCATTTCTGCCAAGCAGGATAGCCAGCGTCTTTCTTCCAAATTCTTTATCCCCGTCCAAATCACGGATATTATTTGACATCAAAATCGCGCCAACAAGAATTAATATAGGAATAGAAACAAGGACGCTAGTTGCAGAGACAGTTCCTGTTTGAATAAAATAGGAAATTAAAATAATCATCATGCCCATAAAGAAACCGGCAAATAGCTCGCCAAAAGGTGTATAGGCGATAGGAAGCGGACCCCCAGTATACAGGTAGCCGACAATCATACAGACGATACCGACAAGTGCGAGCCACCAGCTGCTGTTCATGCAAATATAAACGCCGATTAATATAGAAATGGCGTATAAGCCGAGAGCTGCCTTCATGACCGTGGCAGGCTGGATGCCGTCTCGGACAATGGCACCGCCAATGCCGACAGATTCTTCCGTATCTAATCCCCGTTTAAAATCATAGTACTCATTAAACATATTTGTTGCTGCCTGGATCAACATGCTTGCGATAAGCATAGCCAGAAATAATCCGAAATGAATGTTTGTATCTTGAATGGCTAAGGCTGTTCCGAGAAGGACAGGCACAAATGAAGCCGTAAGCGTGTGCGGCCTCGTTAGTTGATACCATGTCTTCCATCCTTTTGAGGCAGGCGGAACATTTGTATGCATTTGAGTTTGCACATATCTCTCCCCTTGTCATTTTTTACTTTGAGAATTGTCTAGCTCCAGCGCCTAGCCCCTCGAGTCATAAGCCAAGCCGTCAAGAAGGTTAAAGAACAACCTTCCTGCCGTCTTGTCTTATGATGTTCGGGGCTGATCAAGGCGCTTCCGCTTTTCTTAATTCAAACCTATTAATTTTAACCGAAAAGAATATACTTGTCAAAAAAGAGTAAAACTACTTTCAATGTATAGTCTAAGAGGAATAGACAATAGTGTCAATGGTATAGACTGTGCACTATTGGTGTTTATTAACAGGAAAGTCATGGTCTTTAGTGGCTTAAGATGACTTTAATTGACATAGGAATGATGTGAGGTGTATGTTAAAATAAGCTAAGAATGAAGAAGATAACAGCCTTTCGCTGTTGGTGGAGGGATTTTTTTGGTTACCATACAAGAAACGGAACTAAAAGAAGGGATCCTTGAAGCGATTGAAAGAGCGAAGTCTTTATCAAAGCCAATTTTAGTCAGCGAAGTTCAGCCAATCACTCCCATTGATCCGCTTGCGTTTTTTGCTTCCGGCAGGGAGGAATTTTTGGGTGAACGATTTTTTTGGAAGGACCCAAAAGACGAGAATTTTCTTATTGGACTAGGAATATGTAATCAGATTGAAACGGATCAGGCGGCTGGCCGCTTTTTTCATGCAGAAAAAGAATGGCAGCGCTTCATGGAAGATTCAATTATAGATAATCCTTACCAGAAGAATGGAGTAGGTCCCGTCATGTTTGGCGGTTTTTCATTTGACCCGCTGAAGGAAAAAACAAAGCTTTGGTCAAAGTTTTCAGATACATTATTTCATATACCTTCTTTTATGTATAGCTATATTAATGGTGAAGCCTTTTTAACTACAAATGTTTGCTGCACCAAGCATGATCAGCCTTCCTTAGCAGAGAAAATAACTGCAGACCGAAAGGCTTTAATAGATTCGTTATCAGACATTCTTCAGACAGAAGAGAGCAAGCTCGTTAAGGAATTGGAGATAAAGCCTGATGAATGGAAAGACACAGTTTCTGCTATTGTAAAGGAATTAAAGGAAGAAGGGCCGTTAGAAAAGGTTGTACTGGCCAGAGAAGAAAGACTGCATTTCGAAAAGGATGTTCAAGCAGAACAGGTCCTTTTGCAGCTTTTGAAGCAGCAGCCTGAGAGCTTTATATTTGCTCTTGAATCAAACGGAGACTGCTTTATTGGCGCGTCACCTGAACGACTTGTTAAGAAGGATAAAGATAGACTCTTTACAACATGTCTTGCTGGTTCGATTGCCAGAGGCAAGACAGAGCAGGAAGATGAGAAGCTTGGCAAAGAATTGCTGTCAGATCCGAAAAATGTCATGGAACATCAATATGTTGTTCGTATGATTAAAGAAGCAATGGAAGAAATATGCGAAGATGTCTCTCTGCCAAAGAGAACGCAATTATTAAAGATGAGAGATATTCAGCACCTATATACTCCGATCACCGGAAAGGCCAATGAAAGCACATCCCTGCTTTCATTAGTGGAACGTTTGCATCCTACTCCAGCACTTGGCGGACTTCCAAAACAGCAAGCTGTAGAGAAAATCCGTGAGGTGGAATTACTGGATCGCGGACTATATGGAGCGCCATTAGGATGGATGGATTATCGCGGAAATGGTGAATTTGCCGTATCAATCCGCTCAGGCCTCATCCAGGGGAAAGAGGCTTCTATTTTTGCAGGCTGCGGAGTTGTTCAGGATTCTAATGCAGAAAGTGAATATATAGAAACTAAAATTAAATTTCGGCCAATGCTGACAGCACTTGGAGGTAATAAAAAATGAATCATCAAGATGCTTTAACCTCTTACATCGCTGCATTTATATCTGAATTGAAAAATAGCGGGGTAGTGGACGTCGTCGTCAGTCCTGGATCCAGGTCTACCCCAATGGCCATGATTATCCTTGAGCATCCTGAGCTTCGTGCACATATTCATGTAGACGAACGCTCAGCTGCTTTTTTTGCGTTAGGAATGGCAAAAGCCAAGAAACGCCCTGTAGCCATTCTATGTACATCAGGCACAGCAGCGGCCAACTATTTGCCAGCGATTGTGGAGGCCAAACACTCAAGAGTTCCGCTTATTGTTTTAACTGCTGACAGACCTCATGAATTAAGAGATGTGGGTGCTCCTCAGGCAATTGAACAAATCAATCTATATGGAAAAAATGTAAAATGGTTTGTTGAAATGGCGCCGCCTGAAAATTCAAAGGAAATGCTTCGTTATGCAAGAACTGTGTGTGCAAGAGCCGCAGCTATTGCCAAGCGTTCTCCTGCCGGGCCCGTTCATCTCAATTTTCCATTTAGAGAGCCCCTCATTCCTAAACTCGACGAGGAAGGGCTTTTTGAACAAAGTGAACGCTCAGGCGGGTATGTATCCGTAGAGTCAGGAGAATTGAGACTTAATGAAGAGCAATATAAAGAGATGGGCCAATGTATAGCCTCATATAAAAAAGGAATAATCGTATGCGGTCCAATCGAAGAGGAAGGATTTAAAGAAGCTGTCATTAATCTTGGCAGAAAACTTCAATTTCCTATCTTGGCAGACCCGCTTTCCCAATTAAGGAGCGGCACACATGACAGCAGCCACATCATTGATACATATGATACATTCTTAAAAAATAATGGTGATGCCAAGCGATTTTTAAAGCCGGAAGTCATCCTCCGATTTGGTGCCATGCCGGTCTCCAAGCCATTAACGATATTTATGAAGGAAAATGACGATGTCCGCCAGCTTGTTATTGACGGCGGTGCAGGCTGGAGAGATCCTGGTATTGTCTCATCAGAAATGATTTATTGCCATGAAACCGATTTTTGTGAATCTGTTCTTCCGTTTGTTCAGCAAGCCGAAGAGGATGATTATCTTGCTAGGTGGAGTAAAATTAATCAGCTGACAAGAGAATATCTAGGGAAAATCAATGATGTCGAAAGCTTGAGCGAAGGAAAATTATTTTATAACCTTCCTGAATGGCTTCCAGATGGTTCCGCGTTATTTGTAGGAAACAGTATGCCAATAAGAGATTTAGATACGTTTTTTCATAATAACAAAAAGAACATTCGTATTATGGGCAATCGCGGGGCAAACGGAATCGACGGTATTGTTTCAACAGCCTTGGGTGCTGCCGTTTATGAACAGCCGCTTTATTTAGCTCTTGGGGATTTGACCTTTTTTCATGACATGAATGGATTAATCGCTTCAAAGCAATTTCAAATTGATATCACTGTATTATTAATCAATAATAATGGAGGCGGCATTTTCTCATTTTTGCCTCAGGCGAATCACCCGAAAAATTTTGAAAAGCTGTTTGGCACGCCGCTTGACTTGAAATTTCAGCATGCTGTTGAAATGTATGGCGGCCATTACGAATTGGCTGAAAACTGGGAGCAGCTGTCAAATTATCTCCAAAACAATGCAGGCAAGAAAGGCTTGAAGGTTGTGGAGATTACAACCAATCGGGATACGAATACTCTTGAGCACCGTGAGCTTTGGGAGTCGGTTTCCCGGGAAATTAGTCGATATATAGAAGGCGAATGCTGATGTATTTTGACATAAGAGGATTGAACTATCATGCAGAGCTGTGGGAGCCTCTTCATGCATCTTTGGATGAAAAACATGAATCCGAGAGGCACCCTCTTATTATGCTTCATGGGTTTACTGGAAGCAGCTCCTCCTGGAAAGGCTTTGAAGAAAATTGGAAGGCACATTCCGTGGGAGTAGCAATTGATATTGTTGGCCATGGCAGGACAGATTCTCCTGATGATCTTATGCGATATGACATTGAATCGGCTGCAGAAGACTTAAATCTTCTATTAGACCAAGCAGGTATTGAAAAAACGGATCTTCTCGGCTATTCCATGGGGGGAAGATTGGCAATCACTTTTGCTGTAAAGTATCCAAAAAAAGTACGGAAATTGATTCTTGAGAGCACTTCTCCTGGTCTTGAAACTGAAAAGGAACGAAAGGCTAGGAGAATCAGTGATGAAAATCTGGCACAGCAAATTCTGTTGAATGGAGTAGAGGAATTTGTTGAGTACTGGGAGAATATTCCCCTTTTTGAAAGCCAAAAAGGCCTTCCGAAGAATGTTCGCATGCAGATCCGAGCGGAAAGACTGGCTCATTCGGCAAAAGGGCTGGCCAATAGCTTGAAAGGAATGGGAACCGGTGCACAGGCCTCGTGGTGGGATGAGCTTTCTGGCTTAGACATGCCGGTCTTATTGATTACTGGAAGCCTTGATGAAAAGTTTTGCCGTATAGGAAAAAAGATGCTGGATAAATTAAAAGATGGCTATCATATTATTGTTGATCATGCCGGACATGCAATTCATGTGGAGAAACCTGAAAAATTTGGTACAATAGTAAGTGGGTTTTTAACCAGCAAATAGTGCAAACACATTTCCTTCCCAAATGGAAGCGGATACTGTATAACTTTTACATAATTTTTAAGCTGGTCAACTCTCTATTTTAATATAAGGAGGAATTTTGTATGGCAGCAGTTGAATGGGTTGCTGGGAAGAAGTATGAAGAAATCATTTATGAAACATACAATGGGATTGCAAAAATCACCATGAACCGCCCAGAAAAACATAATGCATTTACACCAAGAACCGTTGCGGAAATGATTGATGCTTTTGCAATGGCACGTGATGATTCCAATGTCGGTGTAATTATTCTAACAGGTGCCGGAGACAAGGCGTTTTGTTCCGGAGGAGACCAAACTGTACGCGGACATGGAGGATATGTGGGTGATGACCAAATTCCTCGTTTAAATGTTCTTGATTTACAGCGTTTAATTCGTGTCATTCCAAAACCAGTTGTGGCTATGGTTAAAGGCTATGCCATCGGCGGAGGCCATGTGCTTCATATTGTATGTGATTTAACCATTGCGGCTGACAATGCAGTATTTGGCCAAACAGGACCTAAAGTTGGAAGCTTTGATGCAGGTTATGGTTCAGGCTATTTAGCCCGCATCGTCGGCCATAAAAAAGCCCGTGAAATTTGGTATCTTTGCCGCCAGTATAATGCGCAGGAAGCATTGGATATGGGCTTAGTCAATACCGTTGTGCCTCTTGAACAAGTGGAAGAGGAAACAATTAAATGGTGTGAAGAAATGCTTGAAAAGAGCCCAACTGCTTTGCGCTTCTTAAAGGCTGCCTTTAATGCCGATACTGATGGTCTTGCGGGTATTCAGCAATTCGCTGGAGATGCGACACTATTGTATTACACAACAGATGAAGCTAAAGAAGGCCGTGACTCATTCAAGGAAAAGCGCAAGCCAGACTTTGGACAATTCCCGCGTTTCCCTTAATAAAATAGCAGTAAGGAGCAGCTTGGTTTAATACCAAGCTGTTTTTATATAAACATTGTTTTAGTTTGCTTTTAGGAGTGTAAAAATGAGTGATCAAATGATGGAGAATTTTATCATCAAAAGAGCGTTTTTAACACCAGAACGGCCTGCCTTATATTTTGATGGAGAAACTTATACCTTTTTAGATGTTTATGAAAAAGCTTTACGGATTGCTGGACAATTAACAGGTTTTGGATTGGAGAAGGGCCAATACGCTGGCGCTCTTTTATCCAGCGATAAAGATACTATATTTATTTACTTAGCTTTTCATTTGCTTGGAGTTAAGGCTGTCATCTTAAATAACCGTCTAACACCAGCTGAATTAGCCTGGCAATTGAAGGACTCGGGGTCTGATTTTCTGATTACTGAAGAGAAATTTGCAGAAAAGACTAGAGAGATCAACCTTTCAAATATTGCCGCTATATTCAAGGAAGATTTATTTGACTCCAAGTATTTTGAACCAGCTATAGCAAGAGAAGTCAGCCTGGATGATGTTTGTACCATTATGTATACATCGGGGACAACAGGCCATCCTAAAGGGGTTTTGCAAACGTACGGAAATCATTGGTGGAGTGCGGTTGGATCAGCGCTGAATTTGGGATTATCCGAAAAGGATTGCTGGCTTTGTGCTGTTCCGCTTTTTCATATAAGCGGATATTCAATCTTTATGCGCAGTATTATATACGGTATGAAAATGGCACTTATGGCGTCCTTTCATGAAGAGAAGGCCATTGACATGATTCATCAGGAAAACGTGACCATTATGTCGGTCGTCAGTACAATGCTGACGCGGATGGAAGCGGTTCTAGGAGAAGAAAAAAAGCTGCCGGTGAATTTTCGCTGTATGCTTTTAGGCGGGGGACCTGCATCCAGGCCGATGCTTGAAAAGTGCAAAGAAAAAACTATACCCGTATACCAAAGCTATGGCATGACGGAAACCTCTTCACAAATTGTTACCCTCTCTCCTGAATACAGCTTTAGTAAATTAGGTTCCGCCGGCAAACCGCTATTTCCCTCTCAATTAAAAATACTGCGCACTGACGGAGGGCAAGCCGAACCAAATGAGGCGGGTGAAATTGCTGTTAAGGGTCCAAATGTAACGAACGGCTATTTGAATCGTGAAGAAGAAACCGCTAAAAAAATGAAGGATGGCTGGCTAATGACAGGCGATATCGGCTACTTGGATAAGGAAGGGTTTTTATATGTGCTCGATCGCCGGTCTGATCTCATCATCTCAGGCGGGGAAAATATTTATCCAGCCGAGATTGAAGGGGTTCTTGCTTCACACCCAGCCATTTTGGATGCAGGTGTGATCGGCATGAAGGATGAGGTGTGGGGTGAAGTCCCAGCTGCTTTTGTTGTTTCTGGATCAGATGAACTAACGGACCACGACATAATTGAATTTTGCGCAGAGAAGCTTGCAAAGTATAAAATTCCAAAGAAAATATTCAGGATAAGGGAAATTCCAAGAAATGCATCAAAAAAGATTTTGCGAAAGAACCTGCGTGAATATTTGAAGGAAATAGCTGAGTAGTTGGAATCCCTTCATTTGGAACGGATGAACATTTAACCCTTTCCATAACCTAAGATAGGGCAAAAAAGCCCGCACTTGTTGAACTTTAAAGGAGCGATAAAAATGGCTAAAGACGTTTTATGTGAAGTCAACAACTGTTCATTTTGGGAAAAGGGAAATAAATGTGCGGCTGAGCAAATCTATGTAGTCAGTCATACAGGCAAAAAGGCAGATACAAGCAAAGAAACAGACTGTCAAACATTTGACCCTGTTTAAAAGATAGTCACTTAACAAGTTGGTCTGCCAGCTTGTTGATGGACGGAAGAATCAACGGCAACGTTGTTTAACAAAAAAGTGAGCCTCATGCAGGCTCACTTTTCCTATTGATTTAACGCTTTTTTGAGATGATCGATATTTCTTTCCATCAATGTAAAATATGTTTCATTATTTTTAATATCTTCATCAGTTAAAACGGAAAGATTATGCAGAACTAAAGCCTCTGCTCCAAGTTCATTAATAATAACCTCTGTCGGTTTAGAAGTAACGTTTTGTTCGATAAAAATGTATTGCAAATGATACTTTTGGGCTTCACTTATAATGTTTTGAAGCTCCTTTTGTGTTGGCTCATCAGAAGAATTTAAGCCAGAGATACTTACTTGCTTAATATTATAGCGTTTCTCCCAATAGCCAAAAGCAGCGTGCGAAACAAAAAATTCTTTTATTGCTGCTTGATTTACCATATCTGTAAAATCAGCATTTAATTGGTCAAGCTCTTTGGCCAGTACGTCAAAATTGGCATTAAATTCTTCTTCATGATTAGGCATTTCGGCAATGAAAGCTTCCTTGACTGAGTTTGCTAAATCCTTTGCATAGACAGGATCAATCCATACATGAGGGTCAATATCCCCATGGTGATGACCGTCATCCTCATGGTGTTCCTCACCTTCTGTATGAGGTTCAAAGGTAATCCTATCTCCTGCAGAGATCATTTTAACATCTTCATTTTTTAATGTGGTTTTAGCTTTCTCAACGAAACCTTCAAGTCCTAAACCAATATAAATAAACAGGTCTGCGTCTGCCAGTTTAATCATATCCTTTTGGGTAGGCTCAAAGGAATGTTCATCTGCTCCCGGCGGATAAATAGTATGGGTTTCTGCATATTGGCCGCCGATTCTTTCGGAGAAATACTGCAAGGGATAAACAGTGGTATAGACTGTCAGTTTATCACTGCTTTTCTTCTCATTCGTATTGTTTTTCCCAGCACAGCCTGATAGCAAAAGGCTGATAGACAGGAAAAATAAAAAAAGCTTTTTCATTCGTTCTCCTCTCTCTCAATAAAATAAACCGTATTCATTTCGATTTATATTAGACTAAATACTTATTAATCGTAATCATTCCGATTCCAAATTGATTTTAACAAAGAAACAATGCTGAAATCAAGGGAAAAGTGTGTTTGATTTTGAGTTCTTTTGGTATTCTTATATTAGTTGAAAACTTTCAGTTAATTTAGAGGAGATGAATTCAATGAAATTTCTGGATGAAATCTTAGAATTTAATCACGAATTTGTTGAGGAAAAAAAATATGAGGAATTTGCTACCACTAAATTTCCAAATAAAAAAATGGTCTTGCTGACTTGCATGGATACACGCCTTACTGAATTGCTGCCCAAAGCCCTAAACCTCAAAAACGGCGATGTGAAGATTGTTAAAAATGCAGGGGCGCTTGTAACCCATCCATTTGGAAGTATTATGAGAAGCTTGCTTGTGGCTGTCTATGAACTGAAGGCAGAGGAAGTAGCCATTATTGGACATCATGATTGCGGTATGAGCGGCATGAAGCCCGATAATATTATGGCGAGCATGAGGAAACGCGGAAAATCTGAGGCAGCCCTTGATACAATTACCTATTCGGGTGTCGATGTCAGAGAGTGGCTTAAAGGGTTTGAAAAAGTTGAAGAAAGCGTTGCCCATAGTGTAAAGATGGTAAAAAAACACCCATTAATGCCGGATGATGTCCCTGTACACGGCTTAGTCATCGATCCTAGCACAGGAAAACTGGATGTTGTTGTAAACGGATATGACGAGGTTTAAGTTTTCTTTTTTATAAAACCTTGCCATTCTTCCGGAACAGGGTCAATGCCTCCGGGATGCAGTGGATGGCATTTAACAATTCGTTTAACAGCCAGCCAGCCTCCCTTTAAAGCGCCAAACCTCTTAACAGACTCAAGGCCGTAATGAGAACAGGTCGGATAGAAACGGCAGCTTGGCGGTTTAAGAGGGGAAATCACTATTTGATAAAAACGGATTATGGCTATAAAAAATTGTTTCATTTTTTTCATCCCATTTCTTGTATCAATATCATTAAGATACCATATTGCCTTTGCACAAAAAAGAATGAAGCATAAAAAGAATTGCGTTACAATAGAGGAAGAGTTTAAAAAGGAGTGGGGAAAATATGCCTTCAGTAGAAAGCTTTGAATTAGACCATAATGCCGTTAAGGCTCCATATGTAAGACATTGCGGTGTTCATAAGGTTGGATCTGACGGGGTGGTAAATAAGTATGATATCCGCTTTTGCCAGCCGAATAAACAGGCGATGAAGCCTGATACCATTCATACTTTAGAGCATTTGCTTGCCTTTAATATTCGCACCTATTCTGAGAAATATGATCATTTTGATATCATTGATATTTCTCCAATGGGCTGTCAGACAGGATATTATTTAGTTGTGAGCGGTGAGCCGACTGTAGAGGAAATCATTGATCTGCTAGAAGATACAATGAAAGCCGCTGTTGAAGTGACTGAGATTCCGGCTGCCAATGAGAAGCAATGCGGCCAGGCTAAGCTTCATGATTTGGAAGGTGCCAAGCGTCTTATGCGTTTTTGGCTAAGCCAGTCAAAAGAAGAATTATTGCAGGTTTTTGCATAAAAAAATAAGGGGCTAGCTCCAGAGCAATTTCGATTGCTGCTGGGCTGGCCCCTTTTACATTAAGATGTCTTTTTTTCGTTCTGAGGATTATGTGCATGATTTTCGTTATCTATAGAATCAATTGTATGTTTAACCCCGTAGGCCTTAGAAGTTGTAACAACGGCTAAAATCAGGACAACAGCAACAATAAGAACTGAAACAATAATTAAACCGGTTAACATCCCTCATCCCCCTTTTTCCTTCATTTTATCATGAAATTTGTGAAATGGGTCACGATTTTTACAGGTGACAAAATGTTTAGTCCAACTTCCAATGGGTAGAATATTATTGGGAGGCTGATTATATGAGTGGAAATTTAATTAATGCAGTCAACAAACAAGTAGCCAATTGGACCGTTTTATATGTAAAGCTTCACAACTATCATTGGTATGTAAAGGGACATCATTTTTTTACCCTGCATGAAAAATTTGAAGAGCTATATGATGAAGCAAACGGTTATATTGATGAATTGGCTGAAAGGATCCTGGCGCTTGATGGCAATCCTGTGGCAACAATGAAAGAATGCATGGAATTAGCGACGATCCAAGAAGCTGCAGGGACCGAAAAAGAAGAGGAAATGGTTAAAACGATCTGTGAAGATTTTGAGAAATTAACTGCAGAACTTCAAGAAGGCATTACTCTTGCCGAGGAAGCCAAAGACGAGGGAACAGCTGATTTATTGATTGGCATTAAAAAGAGTCTGAAAAAGCATATTTGGATGCTTAAAGCCTATTTAGGATAATCGAAAAGAGCCAGTTCTTCGAAGGGACAAGCGTTCCCTTAGAGGAGCTGGCTTTTTTAAATTAGGGCATGCTAGCAAACTTAGCCGTTGATTTCCGCTCCAGGCGCTACGCTTTCCGTGGGCGGTTCGGGAAGCCTCCTCGCAGCTTACGCTCCTGCGGGGTCTCCCCTGTCCCGCACTCCCACAGGAGTCTCCGCGCCTTCCGCTCCAATCAGCTAAATGTGCAAATATAATACCTCTTTAACACTTCCTAAATATAAAAAGCGGGAATGGTATGATAATAAGTACTGAAAAATATATGTACAATGCTAATTTTAGTGAATATTGCGCTCCTGCATGTTGGATTTTCTTGTTCTTGTGAAATTTTCACTTGCAAACTTTCCCTTTAAACTTTCAATTAAGTAAAGACCCATTAGATCATAAAGCTCCTGATTATCTAACTCCTGGATGATGCTCAGCAGGTCGTCACGGCTCATCTCTTCTAAAAAGGCAAATGCAAGCATATCGATATCTTCTTCGTCTCCGGTTAGTTTATGGCGGTATAGTTCGTAAAGCTCGTCAATAATTTTCATCACTTCACCTCCGAATATTATGTTCTCTTATTTTATACAATAACATAATTAATGATGATAAAATATTCTAAATTTTCTAAAACTGTTTATTTTTTTGTTTAGGTTTAGTATATGTAATTATCTCATAATGATTGCAATTTCAGTAACATTTTAAGCAGTATTTTTGGAAATGATAAAAATAATTATAGAAGCATACATTTGGCACAGAATAAAAAAGGGGGCGAAGGCAATGAATGAAAATAAAAAAACTTACTATGTAGGAATGGCTTCGGGAGAAATCACTCAAAGTGACACTGGATCTCCATGGGACTTTAAAATTGAGGCCACTGATCAAGAGATTTTTGCTTTACGTGAAATATTTAATCAAAATTACTCTGCAGAATGGCAAAGTTTCTTTAGAGCACATCTCCCATTTCTGGAATACCACTATGATCAAGCCAATGATAAGTATGATGATGGAATGATGAGAGCTTATCAAATGATTTATCAGTTAGGGGATGCAGAGGCAAAAAAACATATTGAAAGCTTGGGAATCCTCCAATAAAGGAAGAGAAAAAATAAACTGCGGAATAGCTCCGCAGTTTATTTATATTTTTACATCTGCATTTCAACTGCAGAATCTAGAACCTCTTGCGGTACGGTAATCGCATCAATTTCATTATAGCCTTTGTACTCGCCTTTCATTTGTTGCTTCATATTAATTGTTTGTTCTTCAATAGTCATTGCCATTTCCATATTCATGTTTAATGCTGATGGGTAGAAAGTCTTTTTATCAATGTAAATTTCATAGTCAATGCTGGTAATATTCATGTTATTAAGCACTTCGTCCTGAGCAAGCTCTGGAGGCAGGCTTTGGACAGCCGTTTCTTTTAAGAAGTCGCTAAATTTATCCCCAGATGCCTTTAACTTAAGTATAAATTGATTGTCATCCTGTTCAAATGTAAAGTCATCAACGAATTTTTCCAGCTGTTTTAGCTGGTCTGCAGGATTTGATTGCTGCTGATCGGCCATTTGCAGGAATACATCTGTCATATCCTGCGGAAACTTCATCCATTGACCTGATGATGGGTCATGCATGAACATCCCATCCTGGGAGAAATAGCTTTCAGTTTCAAATTCTTCGCCTTCAGCCATAGCCATTTTCATCTTTTGGTGGAAAGCCATTGGATCTGTTACGGCATCCATTTCAATATTTGACTGAATCGTCATATTGAGTGCTTCTTCCTGATCGGAACTCATTTCCTGTGTCATATCCATTACAACTGAAAAACTTTTTAATTCTTCAGAAGCAGCTGTTGTTTTTTCAAAAACTTCCTCAAGAGTCAGCTCAGACTTTTCTTCTTTTACTTCTTCTGTTTCTTTGTCTTCTTCTTGAGAATTGTTGACAGGTTCCGCTGTCTGATTGCAGGCAGCCAGCATGAAAATGAGGAGAAAGCCTGCCAAAATTGATAGTGGTTTTTTCAAATCCTACACTCCCTTTTGTATAATCATCTAATTTTACGACAAAAGGACGGAAAAGGTTTCAAATATTTGTAATTTCATACTTATTTCACATATTTGTCACTGATGGACATGTCATTAGTAATGATTTCTTATTAATAGTTATAATAGGAGTATACATATGCGGGAGGAAAAATCTTATGGAAGTTTTTAATGATGCTAATGGCGCAACTGTAAGGCTGTCCTTTTCTCGCCATTCCTTTAATAAGGAGCCCAAACATGTTCTAGTGATTTGCAAAAAGGGAAGCGGCTGGCTTTTGACCAAACATAAAAAAAGGGGGCTTGAATTCCCCGGGGGCAAAGCAGAATATGGCGAAACCATTGAGATGGCTGCAATAAGAGAGGTATGGGAAGAGACTGGCGGTCATCTTGCTAAGCTGGATTTTATTGGAGAATATGAAGTATCCGAGAAAGATGCATGTTTTGTAAAAGCCATTTTTTATGGAGAAATTAAGGAAATGGAGGAAAAGGGTGATTATCTTGAGACCGCAGGACCTGTGCTGATTGACGGTGACATATTAGCCTTAAGACGGGGCCAGGAATACAGTTTTATCATGAAGGATCAGGTAGTGGAAAAAGCTCTTCTTGAAATAGAAAAACGGCATGGAGAATGCCGTTTTTAAGACCCATTTTTGATTAGTTTTTTCTCTAACAGCTCTACAAGCTGATACATGATTGTCGCAAATACGGCAATGACGAGCAGCGAGAGCATTACGAGTGTAAAGTTAAATACTTGGAAGCCATAGATAATCATGTAGCCAAGCCCTTTTGAAGCGACAAGGAATTCTCCAACAATGACGCCGACCCATGAAAGTCCCACATTTACTTTTAGTGTTGAAATGATTACCGGAAAGGAAGAGGGAAGAATCGCTTCCTTAAAAATCTGGATCCTTGTAGCACCAAATGTCTGCAGCACTTTGACGTAATTGGGGTCAACCTCTCTAAACGAGGTATAAACCACGATGGTCGTGATGATGATGGAAATGATTGCTCCCATGGCAACGATGGATGTAAAACTCGGTCCCATGGCAACAATTAGGATTGGACCAAGAGCCACCTTAGGCATAGAATTCAGGACTACCAAATAGGGATCAAACACTTTTGAAAGAAATGGCGACCACCAAAGAATGGCTGCTAAAAGTGTCCCTAATACGGTTCCAAGAATAAATCCAAAAACGGTTTCTGACAATGTGTAGCCTAAATCTATAAATAAGGTTCCATCCTGGATTTTGATTAAAAACAGATTCCATACTTTAGAAGGAGAGCTGAAAATTAATGGGTCAACCCATTGAAGCCGGCTGCATATTTCCCAGCCGATGAAAAAGACAAGAAAAATGATGAGCTGGTAAAAACGCACCCATTTTTTTTCACGTTTTAATGACGATAGGTATCTCTGATGCAGTTCTTCAATGTTTGTTGGCTTCAAGGGACTCCAGCTCCTTCCATACAGTTTGAAATATCTCAGGATAGAACTCGTGATTTCTTGCATTAAATGGTGTTTGTTCTCTGATTTCCTTTGGAATATCAAAGGTTTTATGGAGCTTTCCCGGACTAGGTGAGAAAAGATATACCCGGTCGCTCATGGCAATTGCCTCGCCGATATCATGTGTGACAAGAATGGCTGTTTTTCCAAAGGATTTTAAGGTTTCTGAAACAAGATCCTCGAGCTTTAGCTTGGTTTGGTAATCCAATGCAGAAAATGGTTCATCAAGCAGCAGCAGCTTCGGTTCAGTAGCCAATGTTCTAACAAGGGCTACACGCTGCCTCATGCCGCCTGAAAGCTGTTTTGGATATTGGGATTCGACTCCCTGAAGTCCCATTTCTTTTAATAGATTAAGAGCATAGGATTTCTTTTGTGTATCAAGCTTATCGCCAATTTTTAACCCTAATAGAATGTTCTCTTCAATCGTTTTCCATGGAAATAGATAATCCTGCTGAAGCATATAGCCAATGTTTTCTCCAGCTGCCTCAATTTTATTTCCCTCTAAGGTGACTTCTCCGGCTGTTGGTGTTAATAAACCGGCGATAATGGAAAGCAAAGTGGTTTTTCCGCATCCGCTTGGGCCGAGGAAGGAAATAAACTCTCCTTCCTTAATCTCAAGCGAAACATCGGAGAGGGCTGTCGTGCTTGAGGTCTTTGTGAAATAAGTGTGATGAATTCCATGAATATTTAAAAAATCCATAGGAGCCCTCCTCAATTATTTTTTGAATCATGAGATTGTTATTTCATAACACTCTCAGCAATTTCAGTGTTAACGAGTGTCTTGTAGTCGACTCTTTCTGGAAGTTCGCCTGCTTCATCCATGATGTCAAGCAAGTTGTTCCAGCCGTCTTCTTTCAGCACAGGATTTGTTGCGTAGGACCCTTGGCTCTTATAGCGGTCAACAACCATTTCAATCGTTTCTAGGTCTGTATTGTCAAAATATCCTTGAATGGCTTCGGCAATTTCCTTTGCACTGTGGGTCTCAACCCATTGCTGTGCCTTATAGATTGCTCTAGTGAATTTTTCGACCGTTTCTTTATTTTCATCAATGTAGCTTTGCTTGGTCATAAATGAAGTGTATGGCAGATTGCCAGACTCCTCCCCGAAGGAGGCAACAATATAGCCTTTTCCTTCTTGCTCAAATACACTGGCTGTAGGTTCAAACAGCTGCACAAATTCTCCCGTGCCTGAGGCAAAAGCAGGAGCAATGTTTGCAAAATCAATGTTTTGGATTAAATTTGTATCCTGGTGCGGGTCAATGCCATGCTTTTTCAGCACATATTCACCGACCATCTGCGGCATGCCGCCTTTGCGCTGGCCAAGGAATGTGACGCCTTTGAGCTGATCCCAGGAGAAGCTGTCAATTTTCTCGCGGGATACAAGAAACGTTCCATCTGTTTGTGTGAGAGCGGAAAAATTAATGACAGGGTCATTGGAACCTTGGGCATAGACATAAATAGAAGTTTCCGAGCCGACAAGAGCAACATCGATGCTGTCAGACAGCAGCGCAGTCATCGTCTTATCTCCGCCGGCAGTCGTTGTCAGCTCTACCTTAAGGCCTTCTTCTTCAAAAAAGCCTTTGGAAAGTGCAACATATTGCGGGGCATAGAAAATAGAGCGAGTTACTTCGCCAATTTTGACTGTTTTCATTTCACTCTTACTACAGGCTGCCATGGATATAATAAGAATGGACGCTAGCAATAAGGAAATACTAAATTTCAGCCATTTTTTCACAGAATGACCTCCCTAATAAAAACATGTTAAGCTTTAAAGCCTACATTATCGTATGAATGGGCTAAAAATGTGTGAATGCCCAGATGATAAATATTTTTTACAGAAGAAATTCTGATCATTTTGTCCCAATAAGGAGGTGTATAAGGTGGGCTTAATCATTAAAAAGAGACGTTTCCCTTCGCCGAATCCACATATTAAGCTGTCAATTGTGACTTATCAATCGGGTGATTTGAAAGTATTAGGGCTGCTGGCTGAACCAATCGATGAGGGACTTTATGATGGACTGCTTTATTTGCGGGGCGGAATTAAAAGTGTTGGACAGGTAAGGCCCGGACGTGTTGTGCAGTTTGCTTCTGAAGGGTTTATTGTTTTTGCTCCTTTTTACAGAGGAAATCAGGGCGGAGAAGGGAATGAGGATTTTGCAGGTGACGACAGGGAAGATGCATTTGCAGGATATAACCTCTTACAATCACACCCGAATGTGAAGGGTGTTCACCTATTCGGATTTTCAAGGGGCGGTGTGATGGCACTGCTGACAGCCATACAATTTCCTGAAGCTAAATCCATTGTTACATGGGGCGGGGTTACCGATATGTTTCTTACATATGTGGAACGAAAAGACTTAAGAAGAATGATGAAAAGGGTTATTGGAGGAACACCAACAAAGTATCCAGAACGCTATGAATTCAGAACTCCGCTGTATCAGTTGGAAAACCTGGAGGTTCCCGTCTTAATCATACATGGAAAGAAGGATCAAAACGTGTCTGTAGAGCATGCCTATCGGCTGGAAAAACGATTAAAGATGCTTGATAAGAAGGTAGAAGCTTGGTATTTCAAGGATTTCACCCATTACTTTCCGCCTGCAATTAACCGAAAGGTCGTCAAAGACTTATCGGCATGGATGAAAAGCCATATATAAAAAAAGGAATTGCCGCAGATCGGCAATTCCTTTTTTACAATGGGATTAAGCGGATGGTCCGCCTTTTTCAATAATCTCTTTAGAAACATTAGTAAACTTTTTGAAATTCTCGCGGAACTTCCCTGCTAATTCTTGTGCTTTTGATACATAAGCATCCTGGTCTGCCCAAGTTTTGTTTGGCTGAAGCACTTCATCAGGAACACCTGGAACATGCAATGGAATATCGAGGCCGAAAATTTCATCTTTTATTGTCTCAACATTGTTTAATTCGCCTTCTAATGCAGACTGAATCATTGCGCGAGTATATGGAAGCTTCATGCGGTTTCCAACACCGTATTCTCCTCCGGTCCATCCTGTATTAACAAGGAACACCTTCGCATTATGCTCATCAATTTTCTTGCCGAGCATTTCCGCATACTCTGTTGCAGGAAGCGGCAAGAATGGAGAACCAAAGCATGTAGAGAATGTTGCTTCAGGTGAAGTAATACCACGCTCTGTGCCTGCCAGCTTTGATGTATAGCCGCTTAAGAAATGATACATAGCCTGCTCTTTAGATAATTTTGCAATTGGAGGCAGTACGCCAAAAGCATCTGCAGTCAGGAATACAATAGTATTCGGCTGTCCGGCGACACTAGGATCTACGATATTATCAATAGCTTGAATCGGATATGCCGCACGCGTATTTTCTGTCAGTGTGCTGTCATCATAATCAGCCAGACGTGATTCAGTGTTTATTACTACATTTTCTAAAACAGCGCCAAAGCGGATAGCATCGAAAATTTGCGGCTCTTTTTCACGTGAAAGATTGATGCATTTTGCATAGCAGCCGCCTTCAATATTGAAAACACCGTTCGGAGACCAGCCGTGTTCGTCATCTCCGATTAAACGGCGGTTTGGATCTGCTGATAATGTTGTCTTACCTGTTCCGGATAGACCGAAGAATAAAGCTACATCCCCTTCAAGTCCTACGTTTGCTGAACAGTGCATTGGCAGAATGCCATTCTCAGGAAGAAGATAGTTCATGACAGAGAAAATAGATTTCTTAATTTCTCCGGCGTATTCAGTACCGCCAATAAGTACCGTACGGCGTTCAAAGGAAATGATGATAAATGTTTCAGAAGCAGTTCCATCCACTTTTGGATCTGCTTTAAAGTTAGGTGCTGAAATCACAGTGAATTCTGGTGTGTGCTCTAATAATTCTTCATCAGTTGGACGAATGAAAAGCTGATGGGAAAATAGATTATGCCATGCATACTCGTTAATAACCTGAATAGCGAGGCGATGTTTTTTGTCTGCGCCTGCAAATCCCTTGAAAACGAATACCTCTTCCTGTTCTTTTAAGTAGTCGACCACTTTATCATAAAGCTTGGAAAAGGTGTCTTCAGATATTGGCCGATTCACGCTTCCCCAATCAATTTTATCCTTAGAAGCTGCTTCTTCCACAATATATTTATCTTTAGGTGAACGTCCTGTATATTTACCGGTTGTTGCACAAACAGCGCCGGTTGAAGTCAATGATCCCTCTTTACGATTTAATACCTTTTCCACAAGCTGAGGAACAGATAGTTGAATTTGAATATTATTCCCTTTTAATAATTCAGTTAATTTATTTGGGATGCTAACAGAATTCATGGAATAAATACCTTCCTTTTTCCAAAATTATTTTTTGATACCGTTTTCGTATAAATAGTATAACACATTGGGATAATTAATCTATACTAATAATTGAATTTTTCTTGAAAAAATTTCATTAGCCTTATAAGGCTAATATAAGACATGAATCAGCTCAATTACGTTAATTAATGTACCATAATAATTAGCACGATACTAGGAAACAACTGGGAGTAACTTATTTATATAAAAGAAAAAACTAAAATTTCATAAAGATTTTATTGACATCTTTTTAGGCGATACGTTATGATTTTACCTTGAACGGATACTCTCTTATCCCGAGCTGGCGGAGGGACAGGCCCAATGAAGCCCAGCAACCTGCTTAGGTTTTTTTAAGCAAAGGTGCTAACCTGCTGCAAGGACAGGATTCCTTGAACGATAAGAGTGAAAGGCGCGAATCGTTTTGACTTCAACCTTTTCACAATGAAAAGGTTTTTTTGATGCAAAGAGGGGAATATTTTTTCTACTTTTAAAATTGTCCAGCTTCAGCGCCTAGCCCCTCGAGTCATAAGCCAAGCCGTCATGAAGGTTAAAGAGCAACCTTCCTGTCGTCTTGTCTTAGGGCCCGCAGGATGCGGGTCATGCAGGCGTTGCCACAGGACGTGGCGTTCATAGCCTGCGAACATTAATCGGGGCTGACCAAGGCGCTTTCTGCTTTTCTAGTAATAAAAACCCTTCGTTAATTTCATACTAATTAGGGAATGAGTTCCGTATCAAATTGATATTTATATATATTAAGGAGGAAATCAGGTGTCAACAAAACGTCGTTTGTTTACTTCTGAATCAGTTACTGAAGGTCATCCCGATAAAATTTGTGACCAAATCTCTGATGCCATTTTAGATGCAATACTAGCTAAGGATGCAAATGCCCGTGTTGCTGCGGAAACTTCAGTCACTACGGGATTGGTGCTGGTTTCGGGCGAAATCACTACTTCTACATATGTAGATATTCCAAAAATTGTTCGTGAAACGGTAAAAGAAATCGGCTATACTCGTGCGAAATATGGATTTGATTCTGAAACATGTGCGGTATTAACTTCTATTGACGAACAGTCACCAGACATTGCTATGGGTGTTGATAAGGCTTT
>Ga0182742_1001459_pt1 | contig 30234 bp, 25 predicted proteins | sample eDN5th37CBELigMG_FD_128880 | JGI IMG/M metagenome (GOLD analysis project Ga0182742, IMG submission 128880) | Enriched Miracle-Growth compost microbial communities from Emeryville, California, USA - eDNA 5th pass 37_C BE-Lig MG (version 2)... ... | reverse complement strand
TCGGTAAGCAAGTTTTGGATCGACAGTTTCTCAGCGGGGACCAGCGCGGTGGGGTACTGAAGACCGTCGTCGGTTCTCGTTGTAGTAGTAGGGTTGTAGATAGGGTTAGTGTTAGTAGTAGTGTTACCCGGCCCCCTGCCCATACCCTCCAGATAGGCTGTCGCTGGGGTATGCTCGTTGCTAATTGATTGATTTCTATGGATGTCTTTTGGTTCGGCCGGAATGGACGTCCGGCCGTCGTCGGGGCTCGCATAGGGTGTCGATAGCCTATACGGACCGTATCCGAGGGCTTTGGCTACCGTATTGCGCAGCGGATCCTCGGTAGGTAGTCGATCGATAAAGTCATTCACATAAGCGTCGCGCCAGCCTCGGGGCAGTGCCGCTATTTGCTCGAGTGTCTTTTTTCTAAGGGTCGTTGCCACTGCCATCTTGGCGGAGTTGTGGTCCCACCAATCTTTGATCCAGATGTAATTCGCCTGCGGGTCAAAATCCAAGATGCCTGCATCGATGAGACGACGCATCACTGGCATCAGTTGTGAATCGGGGTCCCAGCCCATTTCAGAGGCCGCAACGCGAATGACGATTTCATAGGCGCCGATGACATTGCTGAATGGCGAGGTCAGGAAATAGAACAGCGCATAGCGGTCTTCGACCGTGCAGCCTGACAGGCGATTTGAGCGCCATATCTGGTCGTTGATGGTTCTTTGCCGACTCATGCGCGCGGCCCTCGCGTAGCGACCTCTGCGGGCGTGATTTCATCGTCTGCCGGCTGTTCCAGACTCAGGGCTTCCGTGACCTGCAACGTCCGAAAATAAACGCGGCGGCCGACTCGCAGCATGGCTGGTTTCAGCTTGCGCGAAAAGTCGGTATCGGTATAAAGCGCAACGCGGACACCATCGGGAGATCGGCCTAGCAAGGTGGCGACGTCAACGATGCTCATCAACGGTCCAAACCGTCCCAACAAATATTCTCCAGTAGTCATTCATATGCCTCACAAGTTCACCGTAGGTAATGCCAGTCTTTACCGTGAAGGCATGGAAGTCAAACTTAAGTAATTGATTTTAAAGACCAAAATAGGGTGTCCATGAAAACCAATATTAGGCATCGCCAAATGCCAAGATATGGCACATTGGTTTTCTTGCGATGAAGCGATCAAGCAAAATGAATCTCGAAATCAAGGGCTTAGGCGCGGTCAGAGAGGCTCCCTGATTTCGGCGTCTGAAACGTCGGTGGACAAGGAAAAATTTTGTGGAAAATTACCAACGATGTGAGCTTGCTCACGTTGTTGGCTCGCATTCGAAGTGATGACACTAGGATCAGCGGAGTGCGTGTCACGCTACAGTGGAGAGCCAAGTATCATGACGGGTATGCAGGACAAGTCGTTTGGGAGCTTTATGGAATTTTGGAATGACGCCCGGTAATGTCCGAGTCCGGCGCTTTCAATTAAATGCCAATGGCCGTGATTTTGCGGTGGGTGACATCCATGGTCATTTTGGTCGGCTTGAAGTCGCGCTGGCTGCCGTAAAGTTTTCGCCAGAAAAGGACCGATTGTTTTCCGTAGGAGACCTTGTAGACCGAGGCCCTGAATCGGTCGATGTGCTGAAATGGCTGAAGCGGCCGTGGTTCCATGCGATCTGTGGGAATCACGACCTGATGACGTGGCGACGGGCGATGGGCAATCCGATTCCGGACGTCGATCATCGTGTCCACGGCGGTGGATGGTTGGATGCTTGCGTTACTGGTGTTCGTGAACGCATTGCGGCCTGCTTGAGCGCCTTGCCGCTGGCTATCGAGGTGGAAACGCCGAGTGGCGTGGTCGGTATGGTTCACGCCGACTTCCCCTATGACGATTGGCAGGCTATTCACGGCGCTACCTTCAGTCCAGAGGACGAAGATGCCTGCCTATGGTCCATAGATCGTTATCGAATGCAGTATTCCCAGCCTGTCCGCAATGTACGCGCGGTGGTCCATGGACATATGACGTTACGCAAGCCTGCGCAGCTTGGCAACGTTTACTATATCGATACAGGTGGATGGCAGGACGCAGGGAGGTTTACGTTGCTGGACTTGCATACGCTTAAGTCGTGGCCACGCTAATTTCCTTCTGCCACCTCTGAAGTACATGGCGCAGCCTTTAAAGGCCCGACATACGGGCAGATCAGAGAAGTAATCTGATAGGGCAAAAAAAATTCCCGCCGATTTCCGAGTAGGGCTTCTCGCCTGACGTTTTTGAGATTGCGCAGTAGCAGCCAGCGCGAGGACCTGATGACTTTGCGCGCCACTCGGTCGCCGCGTAGGCAGGGATGATTTGCTCGGGAAGACATACGGCCGAGTTTGGCCAGGAGGCGCCTTTCACGAACAGCGGCACTGAGGTAGCCTTGCATGCCCAGTGCGCCGCGTCAAGACGCGGCCTGCCTACAACAATAGAGAGAGTATGACGCACAGATCCAATTACGCCACGTTTGTCGATGCGATTTTCGGACCGGGATCCGCGACGTTCGATGTCACGAAGACCGTATCAAACCACGTGATCGGCGCGCTTGCACATCCGAATCAGTTTGCCGATTTCAAAGCCAACTACGAAGCCCGGCTGCGACGTATCGAAGCGGCCATTCAAACCGATCCAACCCTTCGCGAAGATGTGCTCGGCGCGGTGAATCGAGTCGCCGAGGATGAGTGGGACGGCGCGTATGCAGAGCTGTGCGCCCTAGACTACTTTCTAGCGGCCCCACAAACGGGGCCCGGCAACATTGAGCTGGATCTAACATTGCCGGCCTCGGACACGCTCGCCTCGGAAATGGGCATGCAGAACGCGAACCACGACATGCGTTTGAAGGCTCTGGGTGTGTCGATGGATACGAAGAATCTATCGGATAAGACCGGCCAAATTCTCGAAGGCATCTTTAGCGAGTTCCGGAAAGCCAAAGGCATCGTGCATATGCCGATCCTGCCGACTTACGATCACGACGACGATTTCACGCCGTATGTCGTGAATCGGCCCAAGCTTTTGGCAGAGCTCGTGAACGGTGTAGACGTGCGGGCGAGGACGCCGCGGCTGGAGAGCACAGTTATCCCGGGGCTGTCCTACCAGTTCGCTTGGGATCCAGGGGCCTACACCAGCGAGAGCACATATTCGGCCGAGGAACATGCGACAAAGCACCACACACTCCTTTTCGGCCACATCAAGAAATTCTCGCGCGTCGAGCCGACGGTGATCACCTATGTGATCTTTCCTTGGTCGGGAGAGAGAGCCTTCCTTGGGTCTAACCCGGGGAAGTTCCAGACTGAATTCGGAAGGCAGTTCTTCAACAACTACATCGGCTCCGTCAATCTCGCACGCGAGTTCAATCGGAAGGTCAAATCGGACATCACCGCGGGAGACGTTACGAAGTATCTCTCCGGCGTGATCTTCTTATATGACAAGTCCACAACCGCCAAGGATCCGGCGCAGATCAGCGTGGATGCGAGTTTTGTGTGGAACAAGAACGCGGTTCACTCGTTGATCGACCATCCGCTCGACGTCGAACTCCGAAGTCGGGGAGCTGTTGACCGGTCATAGGCTGTCGATTCGACCCAAAGGGGCGGTTGGAGTTCGCTCCCGGAGGGGATGCTGCACGATTCGTCTTCAAGCTACCTGTTGCCTTTCGCGAGGCAATTATTCGTCAGTATTTTGAATGGGTAGCTTCTGTGACGCCGCGTTGCGCACCTCTGACGTCGGCAACGGGCCGTTCTGCGACCCTCAATCACCCGCAGATAAGCGTAGAACCAAAGAGAAGGCCCTTCACTCATAGGTGAAAGGCCCTTCGTTCTAGAACTGACTCAGGGTGGTTTATCCGCGCTTGAACAGGCGCTCGTGCATCCATCCATCGTTGGTCAGGATGACAGCCGCCTTACCCTGGATATCTCCCTGCGTCTGTTCCGCGAAGTTCTTGTAATTGGCACGCATGCCTTCCGATTTGGCCCAGTCATCTGCACCTTCTACCTTGTAGCGGTAGTTCACTTGCGACAGCTTTACGCCCATCATGTCGCTGGGTTCAGTGAAGTTGCTCACTTCCACAACGGTGTACTTGCCGGAGCAGAAGGCATCTTGTCCAGCCATCGTATTGGCACCATTGGCGACGAGGAATTTCTTGCCGGTGTCAGTGATTTGGTACTCGGTGGCCGGCTCCATCTTGTTGCCAAACATGGCTTTGACTTCGGTGTCTCGCTTCGTCAGCAGCCCGGCATCGACCAGCGCGTCGGCGCGCTTCTTGCTCTGGCCGCCCAGCATGTCTTGATTCGCCAGGGTGAACGGCAAGCCCTTTGCAGGAATCGCAGCGCACAGGCCCTTCTGAGTATCTAGGTATGCCTGTATGGCCTTGCTGAAGTTGCTCTTGTTGGCGTCCTTGGCGCTGCCGCACGCGGCAAGGGTAAAAGCAAGGCTGCTGATGGCGACGATCTTGATAGCGGTATGCAAAACTAGCTTCCTCCGTAGGTTAAGACAATCGGTTATTCATTATGGCAACGCGATGGATCGATTATGCGGTGTTCTCTGTTTGGGAGTCGGTCTCACTCCGTTGTTTAGAAGTGGACGGCGCGCGACGCGCGAGGCGGTCCAGCTTCTGCACCAGGTCTTCGGCCCGCAGGTGCGTATAGCGCTTGAGCATCTGCATCGACTTGTGGCCGCTGATGGCCGACACCTCTTGATCGCTCAAGCCGGCTTCCACGAACCGGCTGACAGCCTCGTGTCGCAGGTCGTGAAAGCGGAAGTCTTCAAGGCCCGCTGCTCGCTTGGCATCGGTCCACGCTTTGTCGAACAGGTAGGGGCGTCGTATGCCATCCCGGCCGGGTTCGCCGAAGAACACCAGTTCGGTTTCGGCTGGGCGCAAGGGGTTGGCCAGTGCTTCGGTGAACACGCGCGTTGCCTCGGCAGTCAGTGGGACGGTGCGAGGCGAAGAGTTCTTGGTATGTTCCAGCCGGACGACGCGCCGCTCGATGTCCACCTGCCGAATGCATAGCGTCGCAATCTCGGACAGCCGCATGCCGGTCTGGACGGCAATGCGGACGATCCATCCGAACATCGGGTTTGAGTGCTTATCGACGGCTTGTAGCAGGCGGGTCTGTTCTGCGGGAGTCAATCGCCGGTTGCGGCCCGAGCCTGGGGCCGGGCGGCGAATGTTGGACACGGGATTGAAGGGCAGGCCGATGCCCCATTCCTTGATCGCGACGGTGAACAGGTGGCCTAGCAGGGCCAGTTCCAAGCGTACCGTGTTGTTACTGCGAGGCCGTAGCTTGCCATGCTTGTCCGGGTCGCCGGCCAGTCGCATGTCACGGAACTGCGCCACGATCTCGGCGTTCAGAGCGGCCAGCGAGTACTTGCCAAGATGCCGGATGATGACCTGCGCCTTCTTGTGCTCGCCGGCTTGGGTCGAGGCCCGCTTGGTGGGTGTGACTTCCTTGAGGTAGCGGGTCAGTGCCGCTTCGACGGTCATGCGCTCGGCGGGTGCGCGCTGGATGTATACGCCGCGCACCATTTCGTCTTCGGTACGGCGCGCCCAGTCTTCGGCGTCCCGCTTGGTGCGGAACGTCTTGGCCGTGGCCGGCCAGCCTGTCTTGCGAATGAGGGCTTTCCAAGTGCCCGATGAAGTCTTAACAATCGTAGCCATGAGTACTCCGCATGGGGCTAGCGCCGCATCACTGTACCGAAACTGTACCTGACCACAATTTTAGGAAAATCCCCCGGTGCGGGGCTTGTACTGCGAAATCTTCTAATGGCTTGAATTAGCAGAAGATTTGGAGATGGTGCCCGGGGCCGGAATCGAACCGGCACGCCTTGCGGCGGGGGATTTTGAGTCCCCTGCGTCTACCAATTTCACCACCCGGGCTAGGAGGTCGCGCACGCGTACTGATGACGGTCGCGGGAGATGCGAAGACGGCGATTATATGCGGTCTGGGGGAAATTGTCAGGCAAGGGGCCGCGCCCCTTGCCTGGCGGGGCGCTTACGCCGGCTTCTTTTCGGGCAGGAACCAGTTCATCACCAGGGCGCAGATGCCGCCGGTGGCGACGCCGGATTCGAGGATGTTTTTCACGGCGTGGGGCAGGTGCGAGAGGATCTCGGGCACTTGCGAGACGCCCAGGCCCAGCGCCAGGGAGACGGCGATGATGAGCAGGGCGCGGCGGTCGAGCTGGATGCCGGCCAGGATGTTGATGCCGGAGGCCGCGACCGCGCCGAACATGACCATGGCGGCGCCGCCCAGCACCGGTTCGGGCACGGCTTGCAGGATGCCGGCGACGGCGGGGAAGAGGCCCAGCAGGATCAGCATGCCGGCGATCCAGACGCCGACGTGGCGGCTGGCGATGCCGGTGAGCTGGATGACGCCGTTGTTCTGCGCGAAGACGGAGCTGGGGAAGGTGTTGAATATGCCGGCCAGCAGGGAGTTGGCGCCGTTGACCAGCACGCCGCCCTTGATGCGCTGCATCCACAGCGGGCCTTCGACGGGCTGCTTGGAGACCTTGCTGGTGGCGGTGACGTCGCCGATGGCTTCCAGCGAGGTGACCAGGTAGATGATGAGCATGGGCACGAACAGCGGCCACGAGAAGCCCAGGCCGAAGTGCAGCGGGGTGGGGATCTGGAACAGGGCGGCTTCGCGCGCGCCGGTGAAGTCCAGGCGGCCCATGTAGGCGGCGGCGAGGTAGCCGACGGCCAGGGCCAGCACCAGGGCGGTGCTGCGGACCCAGACGACGGGCACGCGGTTGAGCAGGACGATGGTGCCCAGGACCAGGCCGGACAGGGTGAGGTTTTCGGCGCTGGCGAAGGTGCCGTTGGACATGGCGCTGTAGCCGCCGCCCATGCTGATGAGGCCGACCTTGATGAGGGTCAGGCCGATGAGCAGCACGACGATGCCGGTGACCAGCGGGGTGATGAGGCGCTTGACGAAGGGCAGGATGCGGCTGATGCCCATTTCGACGAAGGAGCCGGCGATGACGACGCCGAAGATGGCGGCCATGACGGCTTCGACCGGGGTGCCTTGCTTGACCATGACCGAGCCGCCGGCGATCAGCGGGCCGACGAAGTTGAAGCTGGTGCCCTGCACGATGAGCAGGCCGGCGCCCAGCGGGCCGAACCGGCGGCACTGGACGTAGGTGGCGATGCCGGAGATCACCAGCGACATGGACACGATCAGGGTGGTGTCGCGGCTGGGGACGTCCAGGGCCTGGCAGATCAGCAGGCCGGGGGTGACGATGGGGACCAGGATGGCGAGCAGGTGCTGCAGGGCCGCGAGAAAGGCGATGGGCGGCGCGGGGCGGTCGTCGGGGCCGTAGACCAGGTCGTGGCTGGGTTCGTCGGCGTCGGAGGCGCCGTGGGATACGGGCTGGGCAAGGGAGGCGGATTGCATGGTGGAGGGCCGGCCGGGGCGGGATGCGGGAAGAAAGTGCGGGATTTTAGCGGGTAAGGACCCGCGGCGCCCCTGGGGCGGGGGGGCCGGGTCTTGAAAAAGCGACATAGACCTTCATATAGGCAGGGTTTCCCGGCGACCGCGCGGGCGCGAGCCCCGGTGACGGGATTATTTGTCCCTAATATTTTTGACCTTTACGTAAAACCATGAGCCAAACCGCCACGTCTTCCGCGTCCGAAACCCTGGGGTTCCAGGCCGAGGTGAAGCAGCTGCTGCACCTGATGATTCATTCGCTGTACAGCAACAAGGAAATTTTCCTGCGCGAGCTGGTGTCGAACGCATCGGACGCCTGCGACAAGCTGCGCTTCGAGGCCATCGACCGTCCCGAGCTGCTCGAAGGAGACGGCGAGCTGGCGATCACGGTGGCCTACGATAAGGCGGCCCGCACGATCACGATTTCGGACAACGGCATCGGCCTGTCGCGTGAAGAGGCGGTGGCCAATCTGGGCACGATCGCGCGCTCGGGCACGCGCGAGTTCTTCTCGCAGCTGACGGGCGACAAGCAGAAGGATGCGCAGCTGATCGGCCAGTTCGGCGTGGGCTTTTATTCTTCGTTCATCGTGGCCGACAAGGTGACGGTGCTGAGCCGCCGCGCCGGCGGCACGGAAGCGATCCAGTGGGAATCGGACGGCCAGGGCGAGTTCACGATCGCCGCGGCCGAGAAGGCCACGCGCGGCACCGACGTGACGCTGCACCTGCGCGCCGACGAGGACGAGCTGCTCAACGGCTGGAAGCTGCGCGAGATCCTGCGCCGCTATTCCGATCACATCTCGCTGCCCATCCGCATGGCCAAGGAAGAGTGGGACCAGGAGAAGGGCGAGCAGGTCAAGACGGAAGCGCTGGAGACGGTGAACCAGGCCAATGCGCTGTGGGCCCGCAGCAAGTCCGAGGTGACGGACGAGCAGTACCGCGAGTTCTACAAGACGGTGTCGCACGACTACGACGATCCGCTGGCCTGGACGCACAACCGCGTGGAAGGCCGCAGCGAATACACGCAGCTGCTGTACGTGCCCAAGCACGCGCCGATGGACCTGTGGGACCGCGACGGCCGCCGCGGCGTGAAGCTGTACGTCAAGCGCGTGTTCATCATGGACGACGCCGACCAGCTGCTGCCGTCCTATCTGCGCTTCGTGCGCGGGGTGATCGATTCGGCGGACCTGCCGCTGAACGTGTCGCGCGAGATTCTGCAGGAAAGCCGCGACGTGCGCGCGATCCGCGAGGGCTCGGCCAAGCGCGTGCTGTCTCTGCTGGAGGATATGGCCGAGAACAAGAAGGAAGACTACGCGACGTTCTGGTCTGAGTTCGGCCAAGTGCTGAAGGAAGGCGCGGGCGAGGACCACGCCAACCTGGAGCGCATCGCCAAGCTGATGCGCTTCGCGTCCACGCATACCGGCGACCAGGCGCAGACCGTGTCCTTCGCCGACTACGTGTCGCGCATGAAGGAAGGCCAGGACAAGATCTATTACGTGACGGCCGATACGTTCGCCGCCGCCAGCAACAGCCCGCACCTGGAGATCTTCCGCAAGAAGGGCATCGAGGTGCTGCTGCTGTCCGACCGCGTGGACGAGTGGATGCTGTCCTACCTGCGCGAGTTCGACGGCAAGTCGCTGGTGTCGGTGGCCAAGGGCGGCCTGGACCTGGCCGAGCTGGCCGACGAGGAAGAAAAGAAGCACCAGGCCGAAGTGGCCGAGGACTTCAAGCCGCTGGTCGAACGCCTGCAGAAGACGCTGGAAGACCAGGTCAAGGAAGTGCGCGTGACGCTGCGCCTGGTGGATTCGCCGGCTTGCGTGGTGGTGGGCCAGAACGAACTGAGCCCGCACCTGCTGCGCATGCTGAAGGCGGCCGGCCAGGAAGCGCCCAACGTCAAGCCGGTGCTGGAGATCAACCCCGAGCATCCGCTGCTGGCGCGCATCCGCGCGGCCGACGATGGCGAGTTCGACCAGTGGGCCCGGCTGCTGCTGGACCAGGCCCTGCTGGCCGAAGGCGCGCAGATCGCCGACCCGGCGGCTTTCGTGAAGCGTTTGAACGCGCTGCTGCTGAAGTAAGCGGCTGGCGGGTTTGATGGAAGAGGGCGTCCTTGGGGCGCCCTTTTTTCATATGCCTTTCCTATGAAAGCGAATTACCGCTCGGTAATTTTGCCGATCCAATAGGCAATAGTCCTGGATTTATGCCCGATCGGTAATTTCGTAGCCCTGGTTGCGCCGTTTTCCTTAGAATTACCGTACGGTAATTCGGAGGCGTCCATGAATACAGAGACTATTCCCGTGCCGCTGGCCGGCGAGGCCGGGGTGCCGATACGCACGTCGGCCGAACTGGGCGAACTGGTCAAGGCCGTCAGGCGTTCGCAGGGTTTGCTGCAGGCGGACCTGGCGGGCTTGTCCGGCACAGGCAACCGCTATGTCGTGGACCTGGAACGCGGCAAGCCGACGCTGCAATTGCAGAAGGTGCTGGACGTGTTGGATCTGCTGGGCCTGGAGGTCCGGCTGGCGGCCAAGCGCCCGAACGTGCCATGAACGTCGCCGACGCCTTGGATGTCTACCGGGCCGATCAATTGGTTGGCCGGTTGTTCGATGAGCGGCCGTTGCGCTTCGTCTATGACCAGGCCTGGCTGGGCCGGCCGGACGCGTGCGCGATTTCTCCGACGTTGCCGTTGACCGCGCAAGGGCAGACAGGCGAGGCCGTGCATGCCTTTTTCGAGAACCTGTTGCCCGAGGGGCAGGTGCGTGAGTTTCTGCAAGTCAGCCGTCATTCCACAACGGTGTTCGGTCTGCTGCGCAGTGTCGGCGGCGATACCGCTAGCGGTTTGACCTTGCTGCCGCGCGGCGAGCGGCCGGCGCCGGCGCGATACCGCAGCGTCACGTGGCGGGAGCTCGGCGCCCGTTTGCAGGACATGGCGCTGCCCGCGCTGATTGCCGAGAACGAAGGCGGTGCGCGGATTTCGCTCGCCGGTGCGCAGGACAAGCTGCTGGTGCACATCCAGCCGGACGGCTCGCTCGGAATTCCCGAGGGCGCGGCGCCGTCTTCGCACATTCTCAAGCCGGATATCCGCGGCTTTGGCAAGGTATGGGGATCGGCGTTGAATGAAACCCTGGTGATGCAATTGGCTCATCGGTTGGGCCTGGGCGCAGCGCCGGCCACCTATCAACCCGACACGCGCGCTTGCCTGGTCGCCCGCTATGACCGCGAGCCGGATGGCAAGGGCGGCCTGCGCCGTCTGCATCAATTGGATCTTTGCCAGCTTGCCGGCACGCCGTCGGATGTGAAGTACGAGTCCGACGGCGGACCCACGCTGGCGCAGTGCCGGGCGCTGCTCGGGGCGATGGGGGTGGGCGCGGCAGACCTGAAGCGCTTGCTGCAATGGGTGTTCTTCAACCTGTACGTCGGCAACAACGATAGCCACGCCAAGAACCTGTCGGTGCTGCAGACGCCCATGGGCGGCTACCGGCTGGCGCCATTCTACGACCTGATGTGCACCGCCATCTATCCCGGGTTGTCGCGTCGTTTCGCGTTTGCGATCGGCGGCGAGAGAAGGCCGGGCGCTATTGCCGCCGGCCATTTGCAGGGCATGGCGCGAGAGCTGGGCTTCGCGCCGCGCTATGTCATGGCGGTCGGGCAGGCGCTGGTCGGCGAACTGCCCGGCGCGCTGCAACAGGTGCAGGCCGGGTTGCTTGCGCAGACCACGGCCGCCGCGGAGCGCACGCTGCTCGAGCGTCTTGGGCGCTGGATCAGGTCCAACGCTCGCCGGCACGCGCATCGCTGGGGCATGGCCATGCAGGGCTGAGCGGTTTCAGCGGTTCAATTCCCCCCGCATCACCACCGCATCCAGCGCCAGCGCGCCCTGGCCCGCCGGCAGCGCAAGCAGCGGATTGATCTCCACCGAACTGAAGTCGTCCCGCCGCGCGTGGGCGAAGCGCGACAGGGCAGCCAGTGCGTCGGCCAGCGCGTCGACGTCGCAGGGCGGGGTGCCGCGCGCCCCTTGCAGCAGGGCGTAGCCCTTGATTTCGCGGATCATGGCCAGGGCTTCGTCGCGGCCGAAGGGGGCCAGGCGGAAGCTGACGTCCTTGAGGACTTCGACGAAGACGCCGCCCAGGCCGAACATGACCACCGGGCCGAACACCGGATCGCAGTGCACGCCGGCGATGCATTCCACGCCCTTGGGCGCCATGGGCGCGACCAGCACGCCGTCGATGCGCGCCTCGGGCGCGTGGCGGCGCACCGCGTCCAGGATGTCGGCGTGGGCGCGGCGCAGGGCGTCTTCGCCGGCGACGTTGAGCTTTACGCCGCCCACGTCGCTTTTGTGCACGATGTCGGGCGATACGATTTTCAGGGCCACGGGGCCGTCCAGTTCGGCCGCGGCGCGCACGGCCGCGTCGGCGTCGGCGGCCAGCATGCAGGGCGTGGCGGGCAGGCCGGCCTGGCGCAGCAGGTCCATGGCCTGGACTTCGTTGTAGGCGTCGAGCAGCGGGGGCGGGTCGTCCGAGGATGCGGCGGGTTCGGCGGCCGCGTCGGCGTGATCGGCCAGTTGGGCCACCGTGCCCAGGGTGCGGATGGCGGCGCTGGGGTCGGGGAACACCAGGCAGCCCAGGCGTTCGAGCTGGCGGCGGCGCTCGGGCGTGAAGAGCGCGCTGATGGCCAGCGGCACGCCGGGATGGCGGGCCTGCATTTCGCGGGCGAAATTTTCGAAAGTGGGCCAGAGGGCTTCGGAGGAGCCGGCGGCGGCCAGGAATACGGCCAGCGCGTCGTAGCGGCCGTCGGCCAGGATGTCGTCGGCGGTGGCCAGCAGCAGGCCCGGTTCGGAGATCGCCTGGCCGGTGACGTCGACGGGGTTGCGGGCGCTGGCGAAGGGCACTTGCGCGAGCAGCCGGGCCTGGGCCGCGGCGGCGGGCTCGGGCAGCGCGAGGCCGGCGTCCTGGGCTTCGTCGGCCATCAGCGCGCCCACGCCGCCGGAGATGGTGAAGATGCCCAGGCGCCTGCCGGCGGGCGGACGCGGCCAGGTGTCGAGGGCGTAACCCAGGTTGAAGAATTCTTCGATGGTGCGCGCGCGCAGGGCGCCGTATTGGCGGAACAGCGCGTCGTAGACGGCGTCGTCGCCGGCCAGCGCGGCGGTGTGCGAGGCGGCGGCCTGCGCGCCGGCCTGGGTGCGGCCGATCTTGGTGACCACCACGGGCTTGCCGGCCGCGCGCGCCGCGGCCAGGGCGCGGCGCAGCTTGGCGCCGTCGCGGCAGCCTTCCATGTAGGCCATGATGACGCGGGTGTCGGCGTCGTGGGCCAGCCATTCGATGCAGTCGGCGACGTCGATGTCGGCTTCGTTGCCGGTGCTGATCCAGTGCGACAGGCCCAGGCCGCGTTCGCGCGCCATGCTGTAGGCATAGGCGCCGAAGGCGCCGCTCTGCGACACCATGGCGATGCCGCCGGCGGGCACCGCGCCGTTGGCCGGCGCGGGCGAGAAGGTGGCGTAGACCTTGCGCCGCACGTTCATGAAGCCCAGGCAGTTGGGGCCCAGCAGCCGGATGCCGCGTTCGCGCGCGATGCGGCAAAGGCGTTGCTGCTGTTCGGCGCCGGCCGCGCCGGTTTCGGAGTAGCCGGAGGTAAAGATCACGGCGGCGCCGAGCTGGCCGGGGCGGGCGCTTTGCAGCGCCTGCGCCGCGTGGGCCGCGGGCACGGCCAGGATGGCCAGGTCGACGTCCTGGTCCAGCGCGTCCAGCGAGGGCGCCGCGGCCAGGCCCTGGATGGTGTCGGCGCGCGGGTTGACGGGGATGATGCGGCCTTCGTAGCCGTGCTGGCGCAGCAGCGTGACCGGCATGGCGCCGATCTTGCCCGGCGTGGCCGAGGCGCCCACGATGGCGATGCTGCGCGGGTCGAAGAGGCGGGACAGGGTGGGGTCGGGAAGCTGGATCATGATGCGGGCAGTGGGTTCAGGAAAAGCGCGCCACGCTGCGGCCGATGCTGCCGCGTTCGAGCATGGCGGCTAGCGCCTGCGGCAGTTCGCGCGGTTCGATGACGCGGGCGATCAGGTCCAGGCGCGCCGGGCGGTACTCGGCGGCGAGCTTGTTCCAGACCTGGCTGCGCAGCGGCATGGGGCTGTTGGCGTTGATGCCCAGCAGCTTGACGCCGCGCAGGATGAAGGGGATGACGGAGGTCGGCAGCTCCGCGCCGCCGGCGTTGCCGAAGGCGGCGGCCACGCCGTCCGGCCGGGTGCTGGCCAGCGCGTGGGCCAGCACGCTGCCGCCGACGGAATCGACGACGCCGGCCCAGCGCGCGCTCATCAGGGGCTTGATGGCGGCCGCCGGGTCGGGCGGCGCGATCACTTCCTGCGCGCCGAGCGAGCGCAGGTAGGCGGTGGCGTCGGGCTTGCCGGACATGGCGCACACGCGGTAGCCGCGCTGGCTGAGGATGTCGATGGCCACGCCGGCGACGCCGCCGGTGGCGCCGGTCACCAGCACTTCGCCCTGGTCGGGCGCTAGTCCGCAATGTTCCATCCAGTGCAGCGAGAGCGCGGCGGTATAGCCGGCCGCGCCCAGCACCGCCGCGTCGCGCAGGCTGATGCCGGCGGGCAGGGGCAGCACCCACTCGTGGGGCACGCGCGCGTATTCGGCGTAGCCGCCGTCGCAGTCCACGCCGATGCCGAAGCCGTGCACCACGACTTCCTGGCCGGGCGCCAGCGCCGGGTCGGCCGAATGCACCACGGTGCCCGAGAGGTCGATGCCGCCGATGCGCGGATACTGGCGAATGATGTTGCCGCGCCCGGCCTGGGCCAGCGCGTCCTTGTAGTTCAGGCCCGCGTAGGCCACTTTGATGAGCGTGTCGCCGGCGGAAAGTGCGTCCGCCGACAGCGTCTCGAAGCGGCCCTCGGGCGGCGCGCCGTCCGTGCCGGCATGCAGTCGGTAGGCCTGGAAACTCGGGTTATCCATCGTGCTCTCCTTGGTTCGGGTTCAGGCGCGCGCCAGCAGCCGGCGCGCCAGGGTGGCGCGGTGCAGCTCGTTGGCGCCGTCGTAGATGCGGAAAGGGCGCATTTCCTGCCAGACCATGGCCACCGGCGTGTCCTCGGACAGCCCCGAGGCCCCCATCATCTGCACAGCGCGGTCGGCCACGCGGTTGACGGCCTCGGACACGAAGACCTTGGTCATGGCGCTATGCTGCTTGACCGACAGGCCGGCGTCCATGCGGGCGGCGCAATCCCCGGTCATGAGGCGGCTGGCGTGCAGGTCGATGTGCGAATCGGCGACCATGGCCTGGATCTGCTGCAGGTCGGCCAGGCGCGAGCCGAAGGAGTCGCGCCGCGCCACGTACGCCTGCGCGGTTTCCAGCGCGCGCCGGGCGCGGCCGATGTAGCGCATGCAGTGCGACAGCCGGGCGGGTTCGAGGCGCAGCTGCGCGTATTCCAGGCCGCGGCCGGGCTCGCCCAGCACCGCGTCGTCGCCGACTTCGCAGCCGGTCAGCGCGATCTCGGCGTGGCCGCCGATCTGGTAGCCGGTGACCATGCCGATGTCGCGCACAACGCGGTAGCCCGGCGTGTCCGCCGGCACCAGGAACAGGGTCGCGCCTTCTTCGGCGCGCGCCAGCACCAGCGCGAAGTCCGCGCCCACGCCGCCGCTGATGAATTGCTTGTGGCCGTTCAGTACCCAGCGGCCGGCGCGCCGCTCGGCGCGCGTCTGCAGCATGGAAGGGTCGGAGCCGGCGCCGGGCGCGGGCTCGGTCATGGCGAAGCAGGCGCGCTGTTCGCCGCGCACCAGCGGCGCCAGGAAGCGTTCCTGCTGGGTCGGGTCGCCCAGGCGCAGCAGCGTCAGCATGTTGGGCTGGTCGGGCGCGGCGCAGTTCAGCGCGGCCGGTCCCAGGAAGCTGCGTCCGGCTTCTTCCAGCAGGCGGGCCAGGGCGCGCCAGCCCAGGCCCAGCCCGCCCCATTCGGCGGGCAGCTGCGGCGCATAGAGGCCGGCCTCGCGGGCGCGGACGCGCAGCTCGGCGACGCGGCGGTCCAGCGCCGTCACGTCGCGCGCGATGGCGGGCGATTCCGCGGGTATGGCGATGTCGTCCACGAAGCGGCGCATGCGGTCGCAGAGGTCCTGCACGGCCTGTTCGTCATGGGAATGCATGGTTCAGTCCTCGATCTTGATGCCGGCCTGGCGCACCACGGCGCGCCAGCGTTCGGTCTCCGCGGCGATGTGGCGTCCGAAGTCCTCGGGCGTGCCGCCCTTGGACTGCATGCCCAGGCCGGCGAAGTAGCTGCGCACTTCGGGATCGGCCAGCACGGCGCCGATCTGGCGGTTCAGTTGCGCGATCACGTCGGGCGGCGTGCCGGCCGGCGCCATCACGCCCCACCAGGACGAGGCCGCCAGCGGCACGCCCAGTTCGGCCAGCGTGGGCACGTCGGGCAGGCCGGGGTTGCGCGCCTGCGCCGCGATGGCGATGGGCCGCAGGCGGCCGGCCTGGATCTGCGCGTACACCGGCGCCAGGTTGTCGAAGCTGAGCTGTACCTGGCCGCCCACCAGCGCGGTGGCGGCTTCGCTGCTGCCCTTGTAGGGGATGTGGCGCAGCGCGATGCCGGTCTGGTGCGCGAACTGTTCGCCGGCCAGGTGCGGAATGCTGCCGGTGCCGGCGGTGGCGAACGTCAGGCCCTGCTGCGCCGCGGCGGCGCGCTTGAGGTCGTCCAGGCTGCGCCACGGGCTGGCGGCGGGCACCATCAGGTAGACCGGCACGTCGGTGGCCCATGCCACCGGCGTCAGGTCGCGCCCGACGTCGTAGGGCAGCTTGGCGTAGAGCACGCTGTTGGTGGCCAGGTTGGCGGTCCCCATCAGCAAGGTGTAGCCATCGGGGGCGGCGGCCGCGACGTAGGCGGTGCCGATCTGGGTGGCGCCGCCGGGCTTGTTCTCGACCACGACAGGCTGGCCCAGCAGCGGCGCCAGTTTGCGCGCGATCATGCGGGCCGCGGTGTCGGTGCCGCCGCCGGCGGCGTAGGGCACGATGAGGCGGACGGGCTTGTCCGGGTAGGCGGCCGCGGCCGCGCCGGCCGCGCCCAGCAGGATGGCCGCGCACAGGGCGCCGCGCAGCGTTCGGATGAGGGCATGCATGGCGGTCTTCCTTGCGGCTTACTGGATGCGGGTGCCGGTGGACTGCACCAGCTTGCCCCACCAGGCGGTTTCATCGGCGATCTGCTTGGCGAACTCGGCGGGGGTGCTGCCCAGCGGTTCGGCGCCCAGTTCCTGGAAGCGCGCGCGCAGCGTGGGGTCCTGCAGCGCCTTGACGACGGCGGCGTGCAGGCGTTCGATCACGGCCGGATCGGTGCCGGCCGGCGCCATCAGGCCCTTCCAGGCCATCACCACGAAACCCTTCTGGCCGGCTTCGTCGAAGGTGGGGATGTCGGGCGCGGCGGTGGCGCGCCGGTCGCTGGGCACGGCCAGCGCGCGCAGGCTGCCGGCCTTGACCTGCGGCAGCAGCGCCGGCATGTTGTCGATCATGAAGTCGATGTGTCCGGCCACCAGGTCGGTGATGGCGGGGCCGGTGCCCTTGTAGGGCACGTGCACCGCCTGCAGGCCGGCCTGCTGCTTGAGCAGTTCGCCGGCAAGCTGCGCCGGCGAGCCGTTGCCGGGCGAGCCGAAGGACAGCTTGCCGGGGTTGCTGCGCGCGTACTGCAGGAACTCCTGCAGGTTCTTGGCCGGCAGCGATTTGTTCACCACCATCAGGTTGTGTTCGCGCTCCAGGCAGCTGATGGGCGCCAGGTCCTTGGCCGGGTTGAACGGCATGTTGGCGTACAGGCTGGGGTTGATGACGGTGGGGCCGGCGGCGGCCAGCAGCAGCGTGTAGCCGTCGGGGGCGGCCCGGGCGACGTAGTCGCCGCCGATGTTGCCGCCGGCGCCCGGCTTGTTCTCGACGATGACGGGCTGGCCCAGGATGGGGTGCAGCGTCTCGGCCAGCAGGCGGCCGAGGATGTCGGTCGAGCCGCCGGGGGCGAACGGGACGATCAGCCTGACGGGCTTGTCGGGATAGGCGGCGGCCGCCTGGGGCGGCAGCGCCGCGCAGGCGAACGTGGCGGCCGCGGCCGCGATCCACTTGGGCAGGTGCTTGTGCAGCATGGAAGTCTCCTTCGGTTGGGGCGGGCCGGCGGCTTCTTGCGGCCGCGGTCCCTTGGGGGCTGCGTTAGCGGCCCGGCGTGTAACCCGCCTGGGTCAGGGTGTGGCGGGCGATGGTCAACTGGTGGATCTGGCTGGTGCCTTCGTACAGGCGGAACAGGCGCACGTCGCGGTAGAAGCGTTCGATGCCGTGGTCGGCGATATAGCCGTAGCCGCCGTGCATCTGCACGCAGCGGTCGGCCACGCGGCCGCACATTTCCGATGAGAAGTATTTGCAGATCGAGGCGTTCAGCGTGACGTCGCGGCCTTCGTCGCGTTCGCGCGCGGTCTGCAGCACCAGCGCGCGGGCCGCCTGGATCTCGGTCTGGCAGTCGGCGATCATGGCCTGGATCAGCTGGAAGTCCATCAGCGGCTTGCCGAACTGCTGGCGCTCGGCCACGAAGCGCAGCGTGTCGTCCAGCATGCGGATGGCCGGGCCGATGCACAGCGCGGCCAGGTGGATGCGCTGCTTGTTCAGCACCTTCATGGCGGTCTTGAAGCCCATGCCGAGCTGGCCGCCGATGAGGTTGACGGCCGGCACGCGGCAATCCTGGAAGTGCACGCCGGAGACGGGCGAACCGGCCTGGCCCATCTTGTCGTAGGGCTGCCCGGTGGACAGGCCCGGCGCGCCGCGCTCGACGATGAAGGCGCTGATTCCCCTGGCGCCCGGTTCGTCGGGGTCGGTGCGCGCCATGACGGTGAACAGGCCCGCCAGCGGCGCGTTGGTGATGAAGCACTTTTCGCCGTTGAGCACGTAGTGGTCGCCGTCGCGCACGGCGGTGGTGGTCAGCGCGGTGGCGTCGGAGCCGGCCTGCGGCTCGGTCAGCGCAAAGCAGCCGGTCAGTTCGCCCGAGGCCAGGCGCGGCAGGTAGCGGGCCTTCTGTTCATCGGTGCCGTCGGCCACCAGCGCCTCGGAGCCGATGCCGGTATTGGTGCCCACCCGGGCGCGGAACGCCACCGAGCACTGCGACAGTTCCATGGCGGCCAGGACCAGTTCTTCGGTGGTCATGCCCGCGCCGCCGTACTGCGTGGGAATCGAGTAGCCGAACAGGCCCTGGGCGGCCATGTCGGCGACCAGGTCGGGCGGGACTTCGTCCAGGCGGGCGACTTCGGCCTCGCGCGGCGCCAGCCGTTCGCGCACGTAGCGGCGTAGCGATTCGAGGAACTGGGGGAAGCCGTCGCGGTCCCGGATCATGGTGAGTCTCCGTCTGGTCTGGTGGTTCGATTCAGGCTAGCAAAAGGCCGCTGGATTTGAGACAAGTGTTTCGATATCTTGAACGCGATTTGCGTGGGCGCCGGCCCGCCTGCTCTATCATCGGCGGGACGGGCCGCGCCTGCCGCCCGCGTTTTCAGGAACCTCGACCATGCCCAGCAGCCCCGGCCAGCGCCACGCCGATCCGGCCTTCGCCACTACGCTGGCGCACGGGCTGTCGGTGCTGCAGGCCTTCCGCCACGGGGAGCCGGCGCTGAGCAACCGGGAGCTGGCCGACCGCACCGGCCTGTCCAAGGCCACTATTTCGCGGCTGACCACCACGCTGATGCAGCGCGGCCTGCTGCGCTACGACGGCGGCCTGCGGCGCTACCGGCTGGGGCCGGCGGTGCTGTCGCTGAGCTATCCGCTGCTGGCCAGCATCAAGGTCCGCCAGCTGGCGCGGCCGCTGATGAAGCGCCTGGCCGACACGGCCGGCGGCTCGGCTTCGCTGGGCATGCACCACGGCCTGAACATGGTGTATCTGGAGACCTGCCGCGGCCACGACGCGGTGTCGTTCAGGCCCGATATCGGCGCCTTGCTGCCGCTGTTGCCGTCGGCCATGGGCCGCGCCTGGCTGGCCCAGGGCGCCGGCGGCGAGGCCCAGGCCGTGCTGGAGACGCTGCGGCGCCAGGACCCGGCGGCCTGGCGCCGCTACGCGCTGGACTGGGAGCAGGCGCAGCGCGATTACGCCGAGCATGGATTCTGCGTGGGGCAGGGCGACTGGCATTCGGACGTGCATGCCGTGGCGGTGCCGATGCGCACGCGGGTCGACGGCCAGGCGCTGGTGTTCAACTGCGGCGTGCCGGTGGCGCGGCTGCGTCCCGGCGACCTGCGCGCACGCATCGCGCCGCGCCTGCTGGCGCTGGCCGAACGCGTGGAGAAAATGCTGGAGCGTGAACATGGCGCATGAGCCGGACCGCGAATTCACCACCACGCTGGCGCGCGGCATCGACATCCTGGCGTGTTTCCGCGCTGACCGCCCGGTGCTGGCCAACAAGGATTTCGCGGCGCAGACGGGCCTGTCGCGCAGCGCCGTCGCGCGCCTGACGCATACGCTGGTCGAACTGGGCTTTCTGCAGCGCGAGGGCGAGCCGCCGCGCTATCGCCTGGGCGCGTCGGTGCTGGCGCTGAGTTATCCGCTGCTGGCCAGCATGCAGATCCGCCAGCTGGCGCGCCCGCTCATGAAGCAGCTCGCCGACCATGCGCGCGGGGCGGTGTCGCTGGTGGTGCGCGACCGCCTGCAGATGGTGTATGTGGAAACGGCCCGCTCCAACGAAGCGCTGCAAACCCGCCCCGACATCGGCGCATCGCTGCCGCTGCTGTCCAGCGCCGCCGGCCGCGCCTGGCTGGCGCGCGTGTCCGACGAGGAGCGCGCGGCGGTGCTGAACCAGCTGCGCGTGGCCGACCCGGCGCACTACGAGGCGCATTTCCCCACGCTGGCCGCGGCCCGCCGCGACCTGGAGCGCAAGGGCTATTGCGGCAACAACCTGCAGTGGCGTCCCGACGCCTATGGTTTCGCCGCGCCGCTGAGCCGGCCGCACCAGTCGCTGCTGTACGTGTTCAATTGCGGCGTGCCGGCGGGCGACGGTCCTTACCGCGAACGCGCGGCCGACATCGGCCCGCGCCTGGTCGCGCTGGCGCGCGAGACGGAGCGTCTGCTCGGCTATTCGTGACTTCCAGTCAAAAGTGTTTCGCCTGTCCCCCACTGTTTCCGCAAGGATGCAGCCGGCATACTGGGCGCCTGTCTTTCGACCGGGCCCAGGCGACGCGCCAGCCGGCCTGTCCGCCAGGCGGCTCCCAGCCCCGGTCGACGCTATCGAACCGAGGAACTCCGCATGAACTCAACAGACACCCGGCCGGTCAAGCCCGGCCTGCCGCTGCTCGCGCTTGCCGTGGGCGCTTTCGGGATCGGCGTGACCGAGTTTTCGCCCATGGGCCTGCTGCCCGTCATCGCCGAAGGCGTGGACGTATCCATCCCCAGCGCGGGGATGCTGATCAGCGCCTACGCCATCGGCGTGATGGTCGGCGCGCCCCTGATGACCCTGGCTTTTTCGCGCTGGTCCCGGCGCCGCGCGCTGATCCTGCTGATGGCGATCTTCACCATCGGCAATCTGTTGTCGGCGCTGTCGCCCAATTACACGACGCTGCTGCTGGCACGCCTGGTCACCAGCCTGAACCACGGCGCCTTCTTCGGGCTGGGATCGCTGGTGGCGGCCAGCGTGGTGCCGCGCCACAGGCAGGCCAGCGCCGTGGCCACCATGTTCATGGGCCTGACCATCGCCAACGTGGGCGGGGTGCCGGCGGCCACCTGGCTGGGCCAGGCCATCGGCTGGCGCATGTCGTTCGCGGCCACCGCCGTGCTGGGCCTGCTCGCCATGCTGGCGCTGTGGCGCGCGCTGCCGGCGGGCGCGTCCGGCAGCCGCCCCGACGTGCGGCATGAACTGTCGGTGCTCAAGCGCCCGGTGGTGCTGATGGCCCTGCTGACCACGGTGCTGGGCGCGGGCGCGATGTTCACGCTGTACACCTACATCGCGCCGACCCTGGCCGAGATCACGGGCGCGTCGCCCACCTTCATCACCGGCATGCTGGTGCTGGTGGGCCTGGGCTTCACGCTGGGCAACGGCCTGGGCGGGCGCATGGCCGACCGTTCGCTGGACGGCACGCTGATCACTTTCCTGGTGCTGGTCATCGTGGACCTGCTGACCTTTCCGTGGGTCGCGTCCACGCCGGTGGGCGCGGCGGTGTCGCTGCTGATCTTCGGCGTGGCGACGTTCGCGGTGGTGCCGCCTTTGCAGATGGGCGTGATGCGCGCCGCCACCGAAGCGCCGGGGCTGGCCTCGTCGGTGAACGTGGGGGCTTTCAACCTGGGCAACGCGGTGGGCGCGGCCGCGGGCGGCGCGGTGATTTCGGCCGGCCTGGGCTATGCCGCCGTGCCGGTGGCCGGCGCCGTCATCGCGGCGGCCGGCCTGGCCCTGGTGCTGCTGCAGCGCGCCGGCAATGCGCGCCGCAGGCTGGCGATGCAGGGCTGCTGAAGGTTCAGGCCTCGATCCGCTCGACCTTGCCCACCAGCAGGATGTAGGACAGCGCGCCCAGCAGCGCCAGCGACGACACGTAGACGATGGCGGGCGCGAAGCTGTCCTTGGACACCAGCAGGCCGATCACGATGGGCGTGCAGATGGACGACAGGTTGCCGACGAAGTTGAACACGCCGCTGGTCAGGCCCAGCAGCCGCACCGGCGCCAGGGTCGAGACCAGCGACCAGGTGATCGAGGCCAGCCCGTTGCCGAAGAAGGCCACGGCCAGGAAGAAGATCACCCAGGGCGTGGAGTCGGTGAAGTTGGCGCCGATCATGGCGGTGGAGATCAGCAGGCCCAGGATGATGGGCAGCTTGCGCGCCAGTCCCACGCTGGCGCCGCGGCGCACCAGGAAATCGGACAGCACGCCCGAACACAGGACGCCGACGAAGGCCGCCAGAAACGGCACCGAGGCCAGAAAGCCCGACTTGATGAAGTCCATGCCGCGGTACTTCACCAGATAGGTGGGGAACCAGGTCAGGAAGAACCACAGCGTGGAGGTCAGGCAGAACTGGCCCAGGTAGACGCCCCACAGCTTGCGCTTGCTCATCACCAGGCCCAGGTCGTTCCAGCGGAACGGGGCCTTTTTTTCCGTGACGCGCTTTTCCAGGTCGACCACGCCGCCGCCTTGCTGGATGAGTTCGATCTCGGCCGCGTTGGCGCCCTTGAACTGGCGCGGTTCGCGGTAGACCAGGAACCACAGTACGCCCCAGACGATGCCCACCAGGCCGGTGCTGACGAACACCATGTGCCAGCCGAAGTGATGCTGCAGCCAGGCCAGCACCGGCGTCAGGAACGCCAGGCCGACGAACTGGCCGGAGGTGTAGAAGGCGATGGCGGTGGCGCGTTCCTTTTCCGGGAACCAGGTGGTGACGACGCGGTTGTTGATGGGATAGGCGGGCGCTTCCAGCGCGCCCACGGCCAGGCGCAGCACGAACAGGATCACGAAGCTGCCGGCGAAGCCCATGAAGAAGGTGGCGGCCGACCACAGGATCAGCGCGGCCGCGTACAGCACCCGCGGCGACACGCGGTCGACCAGCCAGCCGCCGGGGATCTGCATGGCGGCGTAGGTCCAGCCGAAGGCCGACAGGATCAGGCCTTCGTGCACGGTGTCCAGGCCGAACTCGTCCTTGAGGGCGGGCGCGGCGATGGACAGGTTGCTGCGGTCCAGGTAGTTGATGACGACGGTGATGAACAGCATCACCATGATGAGGTAGCGGCTGCGCGTGGGGCGCAGGCCCGCTTGGATGGCGGCGGCGGACAAGGGCGTCTCCTCGTTTTCGTTATCGGCTTACCATTCGGCGAAGCTGCCGTCGGCGTGGCGCCAGATGGGGTTGCGCCAGCGGTGGCCGACGGCGGCGCGTTCTTTGACGTATTCCTCGTTGACCTCGATGCCCAGGCCCGGACCCTGCGGAATCGAGACCATGCCGTCCTGGTAGGCGAACGCTTCGCGGTTGCTGACGTAGTCCAGCAGGTCGTTGGCGGCGTTGTAGTGGATGCCCAGGCTTTGTTCCTGGATGAAGGCGTTGTAGCAGCCGGCGTCGATCTGCAGGCAGGTCGCCAGCGCGATGGGCCCGAGCGGGCAGTGCAGCGCCAGCGCCACGTCGTAGGCCTCGGCCATGGCGGCGATCTTGCGCGTTTCGGTGATGCCGCCGGCATGGGAGGGATCGGGCTGGATGATGTCCACGTAGCCCTCGGCCAGAATCCGCTTGAAGTCCCAGCGCGAGAACAGCCGCTCGCCCAGCGCGATCGGGGTGGAGCTGAGCGGAGCCAGTTCCTTGAGCGCTTCGTAGTGTTCGCTCAGCACCGGCTCTTCGATGAACATGAGCTTGAACGGTTCGAGTTCCTTCATCAGCACCTTGGCCATGGGCTTGTGCACGCGGCCGTGGAAGTCCACGCCGATGCCGACGTTGGGGCCGACCGCGTCGCGCACGGCGGCCACGTTCTCCAGGCACTTCTCGACCTTGTCGAAGGAATCGATGTACTGCAGTTCTTCGGTGCCGTTCATCTTGACGGCGGTGAAGCCGCGCTCGACCGCGCCCTTGGCGGCGGCCGCGGTGTCGGCCGGGCGGTCGCCGCCGATCCACGAATACACGCGGATGCGGTCGCGCACGTTGCCGCCCAGCAGCTGCGACACCGACACGCCCAGATGCTTGCCCTTGATGTCCCACAGCGCCTGGTCGATGCCGGCCAGCGCGCTCATGTGGATGGCGCCGCCGCGATAGAAGCCGCCGCGGTACAGCACGGTCCAGTGGTCTTCGATGTTGCAGGGATCCTTGCCGATCAGGTAGTCGGACAGTTCCTCGACGGCCGCGGCCACCGACTGCGCGCGGCCCTCGACCACGGGTTCGCCCCAGCCGACGATGCCGGCGTCGGTTTCGATTTTCAGGAAGCACCACCGCGGCGGCACGATGTAGGTGGTGAGCTTGGTGATCTTCATGCTTGAGTCTCCTTGGCGGATTGGGCGCGCTGCCAGGCGGCGATGAAAGCGCGCGCGTTGTGTTCGACTGCGGCGGCCGACAGGCCGGGTTTGTACAGGGCCGAGCCCAGTCCGAAACCGCTGGCGCCGGCCTGGACGTAGGGGTCGAGGTTGTCCGGCGTGATGCCGCCCACCGGCAACAGGGCCAGAGGCTGGCGCAGCACGGCGCGCCAGGCCTTGAGCACGGCCGGGCCGAGCTGTTCGGCGGGGAACAGTTTCAGCACGTCGGCGCCGGCGGCCAGCGCGGCGTAGGCCTCGGTGGGCGTGGCCACGCCGGGGCAGGCCGCCATGCCCAGTTGTCTGGCGGCGCGGATCACGGCGCCGTCGCTGTGCGGCATGACGATGAGTTCGCCGCCGGCCTGCTGCACGCGGGCGCAGTCCTCGGGAGCGATCACCGTGCCGGCGCCGATCAGGCAGTCGGTGGGCAGCGCCGCGCGCATGGCGCGGATGCTGTCCAGCGGGTCGGGGGAGTTCAGCGGCACTTCGATCAGGCGAAAGCCGGCGGCGTAGAGCCCCTGTCCGACGGGTTCGGCCTCGGCGGGCGTGATGCCGCGCAGGATGGCGATCAGGCCGCATTCGGCCATGGCGGTTTGCAGTCCGGGATGGTGCATGTTCGTTTCCTAGGAATGGGCCGTTGCACAGGAGTCGATCAGGCCGGCGCTGACGGCCAGGTGCCACAGGCCGCGTTCGGTGGCGTCCTGCGCCACCTCGGGCGTGCCCAGGCCGTAGTGCTGCAGGGCCTGTATGTAGCGGCCGCAAAGCGCCGGCTCGCCGCAAAGCACGATGCGGGGCAGTTCGCCCTGCTGGCGCAGCAGCTGCGCCAGCGCGGCGACTTCGTGGCCGATGAGCAGGCCCGACAGGTAATCGGCCTGCGAGGTCGGCGCCAGCTGGCCGGTCAGGCCGAGCGCGCGGGTGCTGAACACGGTGGACAGCACGCCGGCGCGGCCGGCGGGCGAGCCGGCGACCTGCAGGCCGCGTCCGAACGCGGCCATGTCGGCGCCGGCGGAGTCGGCCATGGTGCGGCCCAGGATGGTGTGGCCGCGCAGCGCGGCGTAGATCTCGCCGGTCATGAAGGTGTGAAAGTGCGTGACGCGGCCGCGCTGCGCGCCGACCCACTTGGAATGGGTGCCGGGCAGGCCGATCAGCATGTTGTCGTGGGCGCGCGCCGGGTCGAACAGCACGCCGAACACCTGGGTCTCTTCGCCGCGCATCACGTTGGGCAGGCCCTGGCGCTGGATCAGGCCCGGCACGATGTGCACGGGCGTGGCGCCGCCGCGTTCGACCACGGTGAGCTGTGTGCCGATGCGCGCGAGGTCGAGCGGCACGTCCAGGTAGGCGGCTTCGCGCCAGCCCTGGGCGCTGCCGACCATGCCGCAGGCGATCACCGGCAGCGCGGGCTCGGCCCGCAGCCAGTCGCCGCAGGCCTGTTCGAAGGCCAGCTCGAAACCGGAAAGCGTGGCGGTGGCCGCGCCGTCCTGCAGCGGCTGCGGCAGGCGCATGATGCCCCAGGGCAGGTGGCGGGTATCGAGCGTGCGGCCGGCGGCGTCCAGCCGGTAGGCGCGCAGCGAGGAGGTGCCCCAGTCCAGCGCGATGAGCGCCGCGCGGGCGGGCAATCCGGTAGTCATCAGAAATCGGTCTCGGCTCTGGCCGCGGCCCTGGCCGTCGTGGCGGCAAGCGTGCGCGGACCTGGTTGTGCGGGCCCGCCGCAGGCGCGCGGGCGATGGGAAAAATTCTAGATCAGTGCTTGAAAAATCTCAAAATATAGAATGAAATCCCACATATAGGGAATTGGAGACTATTCCCCGCTTCCCGGCATGGATGCGCCGGGTATGCTTGTCACCGTGTTTTCCGGCTGTTTCCGGCCGCCCTGTTCCGAGTTGTCATGACCGCCACGTTCTCGCCCGACCCCGCTCCCGCCCTGGACCCCGACGCCGTCGCGCCCGCCGGCACGCAGACACTGATGCGCGGCCTGGCCGTGGTGCAGGCGGTGGCGGCCGGCGCGCGCGATCTGAAAGACATCTGCGCCCGCATCGGGGTGGCGCGCAGCACCACGCACCGGCTGGCCAGCTGCCTGGTGCAGGAACGCTATCTGCGGTCCCTGCCCGGCGTGGGCTACGTGCTGGGCCCCAAGCTGATCGAGCTGGGCTTTCAGGCGCGCGAGGCCTTTCCGATGGCGACGCTGGCGCGGCCCTACCTGGACGAGTTGGCGGCCCTGACGGGCGACACCATCCACCTGGCCGTGCGCGACAACGACGAGGTGCTGTACCTGGAGAAGATCCCCGGCAAGAAGGGGCTGGAAATGCGTTCGCGCGTGGGGCATCGCATGCCGCTGGCGGCCACCGGCGTGGGCAAGGCGCTGCTGCTGGACGCGGAGGAGCCGCAATGGAAGGCGCTGTACCGGGTGGGCGCGCCGGTGTCCTCGCGCGCGCCCGGCGGGCGCCAGACCTGGGAGGCTTTCCGCGACCGCATGCGCGAGTACGCGGCCCACGGCTACGCGTTCGACCTCGAGGACAACGAGCCGTCGATCCGCTGCGTGGCCGCGCCGGTGCGCGACGCGTCCAGCGGCATCGTGGCCGCCATCAGCGTGTCCAGCACGGTGCCGTACATGTCGCTGGAACGCATGCGGGAAATGGTCGCCGTGGTGCAGGGCGCGGCGGCGGAGATTTCCGCCGAACTGGGGTGGAAGGTAGAGCGCGCCTGATCCCCGGCGGCTTCAGGCGGCGGGCACGGAAAGCAGCCGCGGCTGGATCTCGGCCATGGCTTTCTTCAGCTGGGCGGCCAGGGCCTGCGCGGCCGGCGACAGCGTGCGGTCGCGCCGGTGCAGCAGTCCGATGTCGCGCCGCGCCGACGCGTCGCCCAGCGGCGTGCAGCCCAGGCCGGCCAGGTTCAGTTCCGGCAGCGCCAGGCGCGGCAGCACGCTCACGCCCAGGCCCTGGCGCACCATGCCGGCGGCGGTGCCCATATGGGTGACGTCGTAGCGCAGCGCGGTGGCGGGCGCGCCGGTTTCGTCGCGCACCGCGCGGTCGAACTGCTGGCGCGCATGCGAACCCTGCGACAGCAGGATCAGGTCATAGCGCAGCACGTCGCGCCAGTGCAGCACTTTCCTGTCCGCGCCCAGCGGATGCCCGGCGGGATAGACCGCGCAGAAGCAATCCTGCCCCAGCGGCGTGAAGGCCAGGTCCGGCGCCGATTCGGTCTGCGCGGCCACCGCGAATTCGATCTGGTTGGTGCGCAGCATGGCGAGCAGCTCGTCGTTGTGCGCCTCCACCACCCGCACCTTCAGCGCGGGATGCGCGCGCCGCAGCTCGCCCACGGCCGCCGGCAGCAGGCTCAGCGCCGCCGACGGCAGGGCGCCCAGGGCCACGTTGCCGCGGCGCACCGCGGCCAGGTCGGCAAGACTGCGGTAGGCCTCTTCCAGGTCGGCGATGGGACGCTGCACCCGCGAATGGAAATCCCGCCCGGCCGAGGTCAGGCTGATGGCGCGCGTGGTGCGCTCGAACAGCCGCAGCCCCAGCACGTCTTCCAGGTCCTGGATCAGGGCCGTGAACGACGGCTGGGTGACGCCCAGCTGGTTGGCCGCATGGGTGAACGAACCGCTGTCGACGGCCAGCAGAAAGGCCTTTAGCGGCCGGTACTTGATATTGATAGCCATGGACTAAGAATATTAGATAAATATCTATTTGTGTCTAATAATCTTGCGGCCGATCATGACGTCTACCGCAGTCATCCCGACCCAGAGACGTTATGGACGCATCGAGCCACAAGCCATTCCGGCTGGGCGCCAACTGGCGCCACAGCCAAGACGGCGACGCCGTCATCACCTCCATCAACCCGGCCGACGGCAGCATCGCCGGCACGGTCGCCCGCGCCTTGCCGCAGGACGTGGACGTCGCCGTGGCGATCGCGTGGGAGGCCTTTCACCGCCAGCCGTGGCGCAAGCTGCGCCCGGACCAGCGCGCCGCCACGCTGTACGAGATCGGACGCCGTCTCGCGGCCGAGCGCGAGCCGCTGGCGCGGCTGCAGATGCAGGACAGCGGCAAGCCGTGGAAGGAATGCCTGAACATGGTCGACAGCGCGGCCGGGCATTTCCGCTATTACGCGGCAGTGTGCGAGACCTGGCAGAACGAAATGACCTCGCCGCGCGGCGAATACTTTTCGATGGCGCTGGCCGAGCCGTTCGGCGTGATCGCGGCCATCACGCCGTGGAACTCGCCCATCATGAACGAGGCCCAGAAAGCCGCGCCGGCGCTGGCGGCCGGCAACGCCGTCTTGCTCAAGCCCTCCGAGGAAACGCCGCAGCTGGCGCTGGAACTGGCCCGGATCTGCGGCGAGGCCGGCCTGCCCGAAGGCCTGCTGACGGTGCTGCCCGGCCATGGCGAGGACGTGGGCGCGGCGCTGGTCAGGCACCCGGGCGTGCGCATGGTGTCCTTCACCGGCGGCACCGAGACCGGACGCGCCATCGGCGGCATCGCCGGGCAGCGCCTGATTCCGGTGGGGCTGGAGCTGGGCGGCAAGTCCCCGCATATCGTGTTCGAGGATGCCGACCTGGACCGCGCCGTGGCCGGCGTGATCTCCGGCATCTTCGGCTCGGCCGGCCAGAGCTGCGTGGCGGGTTCGCGCCTGTTCGTGCAGAAGTCCATCTACAAGCGCTTCATGGACGCGCTGGTGGAGCGCGCCGCGCAGGTGCGCGTGGGCCTGCCCGACGATCCCGCCACGCAGATGGGACCGCTGGTGTCGCGCGCCCATCGCGACAAGGTCGCCTCGTATGTGGACATCGGCCGCGCCGAGGGCGGCCGCGTGCTGGTCGGCGGCGCCGCGCCCACGCAGCCCGAGCTGGCCAAGGGCTGGTTCTACCTGCCCACCGTGATCGACGGCCTGGGCAACCAGGCCCGCGTGTGCCAGGAAGAGATCTTCGGCCCGGTGCTGGTGGCGCTTGCCTTCGACGACGAGGAAGACGTGATCCGCCAGGCCAACGACACCGCCTTCGGCCTGGCCGCCGGCATGTGGACCGGCGACTACGCCCGCGCATGGCGCGTGGCGCGCGAGATCGAGGCCGGCTCCATCTGGATCAACACCTACAAGCAATCGCATATCGCCACGCCGTTCGGCGGCTTCAAGGCCAGCGGCATCGGACGCGAGAAAGGCCTGCACGGCCTGCGGCTCTACAGCCAGGTCAAGAGCCTGTATTGGGGCATGCACGAAAAACCCTTGGGACTGTGAACAATATGACGACTGAAAAGAAAAGCGCGGCGCTGTCGCTGGCCGACTCCCGCATCCTGATCGCCGGCGCCGCCAGCCTGGTGGGCTCGCACACCGCCGATGCGCTGCTGGCCGCCGGCGTGCGCGAAGTGATCCTGCTGGACAACTTCGCCTTCGGCACGCCCGAGGCCATCGCCCATCTGCAGGACGACCCGCGCGTGAAAGTGGTGCGCGGCGACCTGATGCGCCTGCCCGACCTGCTGGCGGCGACCGAGGGCGTGGACGGCGTGCTGCACCTGGCGGCCTACATGACGCTGGGCTTCGCGCAGACGCCGTGGCAGGCGGTGGACGTGAACGTGCGAGGCGCGCAGAACATGCTGGAAGCCTGCCGGGTCAACAAGGTGAAGAAGATCGTGTTCGCCTCGTCCAACGCCGTCTACGGCTACGGCAGCGGCATCGCCGGCGCGCTGGCGGAGAACGGGCCGTTCCATTCGGTGGGCGCGCCGCCGGCGGCGATCCTGTACGGCGCCTCCAAGATCATGGGCGAGCAGCTGTGCCGCCAGTACTACCAGAAGTCCGGCCTGGACTATGTGGTGCTGCGCTACTCCACCGTGTACGGCGAGCGCCAGCACTACCGCGCGGCCAATTCGCTGTACATCATGGAAACCTATGACCGGGTGCGCAAGGGCG
>Ga0182742_1001458_pt1 | contig 30234 bp, 29 predicted proteins | sample eDN5th37CBELigMG_FD_128880 | JGI IMG/M metagenome (GOLD analysis project Ga0182742, IMG submission 128880) | Enriched Miracle-Growth compost microbial communities from Emeryville, California, USA - eDNA 5th pass 37_C BE-Lig MG (version 2)... ... | reverse complement strand
TTGATCTGGGACTTTTTCTACTAGTAGACTAATTCTAGCCACTTCCGATTCCAACAACTTCAGATTAACGTGGTCTTCCGGCATACATTCACGGCCTACTCTTTCATCTAATACAAACATCATAATTCCCGTATTATTCGGCAAATTCCAATCATGGTAATGGTCAACAACATCTTGATTCAATGAAATCTCTACTACTCCTTTTAATTCCTCAATGGCATAATTAATAATAACGGTTCTAGCTTTTTCTACCTGATTCCTATAACCTTGTTGAATAAGAACTTCCTCCATAGGTGATATGAACCCTCTGATGTAAACAACCAAGTATCGGTCAGATAAAGTCGATTGACATAATTGAGGACCTCTTCCAAAATTCTTTCTAAGGATTTTACTTGTAAAGCTACTAATTGAATTTAATATTTCTTGATTCATTCACTTCACTCATTTCCTTATTTTATTATTTCTTTTATGATCGTATGTAAATAAGCTATTTGATACTTCAATGTTAGTTGATGAGATGTTGGTATGACATCGAGCTTGCTTTGTAACGAATCTAACTCTTCGATAATATTACAAAGGAACTCAACAATAGAAACAACCATATTAATTAATAGCTGCTTTTCTATTCTGACATCCTTTAATAATATCATGCTCTGTTCCATTAAATTACGTAGATCAGATAGATTATTTTTTATTTCAATGATATGTTTGTTTTCCACCTTACTATTATAATGGTGAAAGGTTTCAGCTATTTCTTTTAGCAGACTACAAATTTCACTCAACTTTACAGGTGTCATTTTGGTCATTACCTTTAATGATTGTGAATACTCATAACAATTTTCCATTTACTTCACCATCCTACTACCCAATCATTAATATCCCCAAAAAATAAAAAGCCAAAATAGCAAAAAGTTTTATGTCTTTTTGCTATTTTGGCTTTTGTTTAGCTAACTATTCTAATATCTACCAAGATTATTTAAATGACTTCAAGTATGATCATTATTTTTTATAAATAATTCGTTTAATATATCATATTAAAAATTGAAATTATTGTATATAGATGTTTTAAAGTAAATAGAAAAACATATAACTTCTATCATTTTTATAGTCCCAAAATAAAAATATATCCTCTACCCTTGTCTCAAAGATAGAATCAAATTTCCCCTTATGAAAAAAATAGGAATTTTTAATATCGTTTGAACGTTCTTGTAATAGCCCGAAATATCCCTTATTATATAAAATTTTCTCCATTTGTATTAATGTATCACGGCATTCTACAGCATACATGTTTTGATTGATCTTAATAATTTCCATACTTGTTGGTGCTTTATAAATTTCATTCTTTACCACACTTATACCTTCAAATAGCTTTTCTTTTAAAGCGGGGTGAATATCCGTATTCATCCAATTCCTGGAATGACTATTTTCTACTATCAGCATCCCAGTATTTCTGTTAAAGTTCCAATCCTCAAAATAAGAATCGAAACTCATTCCAAGAGAATCTTTCACTTCCCTAATGAATTCATCAACAACATCCTCCATTACTGCCGATCGGAACTTATAGACCAAATTTACGTTATCATTTTTTAGTAATACTTCCTCAGCCGGAGTGATATATTTACGTACAAAAGCGATGATTCTATTTGAATGTAACGTGACAGAACACATTTCAGGCCCTTTTCCAAACCTTCGTTTTAAAATCTTACTTAAAGTACTACTTAGCAGAAGAAGATCTTCCTGGTAGTAACTATTTGTATTTTTCATTCATATGTTCCCCCTAGGTCTAAGTCAATAAAAAACAAAAAGGCCTAACTCCATATAGAAGTTAGGCCATGGAAAGACGGGCTATTATCAGAATAGTTTCTTCCATTTACCATTTAAGGTTTATTTATATTTATGTATCATTTGAAATTGGATTGTATTTAAGAAATTAACTAATAACAGCAAGAAATTAGTCTTATAAATAGTAACATTATTCTAACGACTCCGCAACAGATTTAACCCAGCTATCTGTTAGTATAGTTCCTGACATTAGAGAAATCATAAGATTGTACTTATTAACATACCCGAGGTGATAATATGGATCGAAGAAACCAACATTCGGAAGTAACTCCTCATCAAGATGGGAAACAAGAATCCATTATTAATGATTCCTTATCAACAGCTGGTTCACAAATAGGAATTCGCCTGGAAGCCGACCCTGAGTTCACTCAAGAAAAAAACCCTTTTGATCACGAAATCAAACAGGATCCATCAATGGCTGCATTTGAAAACATCATGAGAGGCAAGAAAATTGAAGAGTAAAGGATGATTCTATATGGGTGATTGGAACGAACAAGCGGCCCCAAATAATAATATTCCGGCAAACCGGTTACGATCTCAAAATTTAAAATTAAGTAAACAAAGCAAATTCAAAGGGAGATCAAGTAAAAATACAGCTATTACTAGTGAATAATGTATGTAAGGACAGCCCTATTCTCTTGGACTGTCCGATATGTCATTACTTTTGTTTCTCAATGAAATCATAAATTTCCTGTTTTGAAGGTAAAGCTGAAATTGCTCCTTTACCAGTAGTAGTAAGGGCTCCACTTGCATTGGCATAAGATAAAATATCTACATGCTCTTGTTTTAATAGTGATTCAAGATTAAAAGTCGTGGCATTTTTTTCTATTAATTTATATAAAAAACCGCCTATAAAAGCATCACCTGCACCTGTTGTATCCTGAACAGTAACCTTATAACCCGCTGATGAGAAGCTTTCTTCATTCACAAAAAGAATAGCCCCTTCTGCACCCTTTGTATAAATTACCGCTTTCACTTCACCTGTAAATAGAGAGTGTATTGCTTCTTTTTCATCTTTGATTCCTGTAATAAATTCCAGCTCTTCATCTGATATTTTTACTAAATGCGCTTGTGGGAGAAATTCTCTTATCGTTGCTTGACATTCTTCAGCACTTTCCCATAATGGCAATCGCACATTAGGGTCAAAGCTTATCAAAGCTCCCTTTTCTTTCGCCACTTTTATTGCCTTTACATGAGCCTGTTTCATCGGGCTTTCGACTAAGTCAACAGAACAAAAATGAAGAATATCTCCTTCATTAAACCAGTTATCGCTTATCTCATCCTCTGATAGCAAAAGATCTGCTGATGGATTACGATAAAATGAAAAATCCCTCTCTCCATCTTCTTTTAGAGAGACAAACGCAAGTGCTGTGTTTGCTTTTTTGGTTCTCAAAATATACTCTGTATTGACACCAACATTGTTCAACGTATCTATTAAGAAATCACCGAACGCATCCTCACCCAGCTTTGTAATCATTGATGCTTGTCCTCCAGCTTTTGCAACGGCTGCTGCAACATTTGCCGGGGCACCACCTGGAGCCCTCTCAAACGAAACTACCTCTTTTAGAGCAACTCCCTTTTGAGCTGGAATGAAATCAATTAAAACCTCTCCAATCGAAAATAACCTGGCCATCCTCTTCACCTCATATTTATGTAAACTACTTATAAGTATACACAATCTACCTTTATAAATAATAGATTTTTTATTGTAAGCAAGAACAAAGGGACAGTCCTGCAACCACATTTTTATGTGCGGGCAGACTATCCCCTTATGAATATTCTTTAGACTGGTACTGCAACAAAAAATTCATTATATAACGCTTGAACAGCACTCTTCTCCTGAGGCTCTTTTACCCCAAACATCATGCTAACCTCTGAAGAACCTTGATTGATCATTTCAATGTTGACATCAGCGTTCGCGAGAGCCTTTGCTGCACGAGCTGTTGTTCCAACATTATGGCGCATTCCTTCACCAACAACCATAATTAAAACAAGATCGTGTTCAATGATGACTTCATCAGCATGCAGCTCTGTCATAATGCGGTCTTTTATTTGTGCTTCAAGTACTTCATCCATCTGATCTTGTCGCAAAATTACTGTTACATCATCAATACCTGATGGTACATGCTCATATGTTAAACCATAGTCCTCTAAAATTTGTAATAGTTTACGCCCAAAGCCAATTTCACGGTTCATTAAGTATTTACTTACATATATACTACAAAAACCTTTATCACTTGCGATACCAATAACAGGCCCGTTAGAATTTGATCTCTCATTTACAATTCTTGTTCCAGGTGCTGAAGGATTATTTGTGTTTTTCACATTTACAGGAATGCCTGCTCTAAATGCAGGAATTAATGCTTCATCATGGAATACAGAAAAGCCTGCATAAGAAAGCTCACGCATTTCACGATATGTCAGCTCACTAATCTCCTTAGGATTTTGAACAAACGTTGGATTAACTGAATACACCGCATCAACATCTGTGAAATTTTCATACAGATCGGCTTTAATACCATTTGCTAAAATTGACCCTGTAATGTCTGATCCGCTTCTTGAAAATGTTATAACCTCACCTTTTTTGTTATAACCGAAAAACCCCGGGAATACAACGATCCCTTCTTTTTCGCGAAGTTTATATAAGTTCTCATACGATTCAGGTAATACTTGAGCGTTACCAGGCTCATCTGAAACAAGTAAACCGGCATCTTTTGGATTAACATACTCGGCATTAAGTCCGCAATGTTGGAAGAATGCCGCAATCAACTTTGCATTATTATCCTCTCCACTTGCCTTTACTGCATCAAGGTAGCTTTCAGGCTTACTTTTGTCTCCTGATAATAATGCCTTTAAGTCAGTTGAGATGGTTTCTAAAATATCCAGAGGGATCGATAATTCTTTTACAATACTTGCATACCTTTCAATGATTGTTTGAAAGACACTATCAGCATTTTCATTTGCTAAATGTTTCTCCGCACATTCGATCAATAAATCAGTTACCTTTATATCATCTGAATATCGTTTTCCCGGTGCAGAAACAACAACAACCTTTCGAGTTGGATCTGACTCAACAATATTCAAAACTTTTTTTAATTGTTCACCTGAAGCTAAAGAGGAACCACCGAACTTTACAACTTTCATTTCTACATCTCCTACTATTTAAAATTTTCAGTCAAATTTTAATCACTATTATCCTCTGTTTTCTTCAATTAATCAAGGGTTTTCTTTATATGATGTACAATTGTCCTTTTAAAGGAGACAGTTGTGTTGGTTTCCAGAAAAAAAGCCGGCAGAAACGATTCGCCGGCTTTAATTATTAAACATTTAATTTTTCTATAATGCTTTCCGCCACCACATCCCAATAACCAGGTGTTTCCTGATAAGCGGACGTTATGTTTTTGTACATTGCCGATTGCTTTTCAGAGAACGCAAGATCTTCCTTAGATGGTAATTTGCTTCGTTCCTCCATTACAAACTCCTGCATTTTTGCTGCGCGGGGACCCCATACTGCTACTTCCTCCCCTTCACTATTTAGAAAAATAAAAATTGGAATCGCACGAGATGTACCATTTGTTAAATATTGATCCATGAGCTCTAAATTTGAATCACGAAGTACAAAGCGAACTTCGATACCGATTTCTTCAGCAATTTTCAGGAGGATAGGATTGTTCAGCATTGCATCGCCACACCAGTCTTCCGTCAGTACGATCGCTTTTAAACTCTTATCGTTTAATGAAGCTAAGCGGCTTTTATGTGTTTCATTTAATGAAAACTTATCATAAATCCCCATCATTTCTGATTTGTTCACGTTCATTCCATTTATATACTCTTCTTTTGTTAAACCATTATTGTACCAATCAAGTAAATTCATTATAACGATCCCTCCTTATCATTAGTTTCATTTTAGAGGGTTGTCATGTTTTTTTCAATTAAAGTGAGACTTCCATCAATGGGGGTTTTCTTCATCCCCCAATGATGGTTAGCGAAACTTATCCGATCTTTACGGCCAGTTATCTACCACTCATCATCTTTATTTCTCTCTAATATTGAAGTCGGAGTCTTACTGGCCGTTAAGAATGGGTTAAATTAGTCCATCATACGTTTTTTAAATATCCGGTATGCCAGAGCAAAAATTACGATGATCCAAATAATTATGAAAACAAGGTTACTCCATACATCTACAATGCCTGCACCTGATTGTACCTCTCGAGCCAGTTCGACAAGCTGAGTATTTGGCATATATTCCACAGCCTTTAAGAAAGGGAATTTTTCAGCAAGCAGTAAGGCATATGAACTAAAAGTAAATAGAAAGAAAAAAGGCATAATCACAACTGAGGCTTCCATGACTGATTTTGTCATCAAGCCGAGAAAGGTTCCTAAACCAATGTAGAATAATGTAGACAACGCAATTGCAACAGCGATGACCATGACATTTTCCGGCTTATACTCAATTAAAAAACAAGAAACAGTAATAATAAAAATAGTGGTGATAAATGTCAGCATCCCTTTACCAGCCAAGATTTCCACCGAACTGGCAGGTGACAGCATTAATCCGCGCAATGTATTCTTTTCCTTTTCCTCAGCAATAAGCGAGCATTGAATAAACGCAGCAACAAGAGACAATGTCATGTTAATAACAATATATTGCATATCAATCGTCAATTCTCCCTGTGAACCGTAAAGCAGTGCCATAAATAACGGGATAATAGCCGTAAAGGATACATACATATTTTTTGAAATATCTTTATAATCTTTCTGAAAAATGGCTAAGGTCCTTTTTAATGAAAATGTCATGATAATTTCCTCCCTGTTATCTCAACAAATATATCACCTAAAGTTGGTTCGTTTGTATGAACTGACATTACTTTATTTTCTGACATAAAGCGATACAGCTTTTCCGCACCATCTTCCCCTTTTGAAATGACTTCTGTTGTGCCGTCCGTTAATTCGACCGTCAGTGTATTATCTGCATAGCTCTTGCGCAATTCCTTCGGTGGTCCGATCAGCTGTATGGAGCCGTTATGAAGAAATGCAACACGATCGCACAATAATTCTGCTTCATTCATATCATGAGTTGTTAGAAAAATTGTAGTACCATTCTCCTTTAGTTCCTGTAAACCGCGATAAATATCGCGGGAATTAACAGGATCGAGAGCTGATGTAGGCTCATCTAAAAACAGCAGCTCCGGTTTATGAAGAAATGCCCGCGCAAGCGTCACTCTTTGCAGCATCCCCTTTGAAAGCTTTGAAACAATCTTTTTACTTTCTTCCTTTAAATTAACCATATCCAGTACTTCATCTATTCGTGAAATACTCACATCATAAAGCCCGCAATATAATTTTAAATTGTCATAGATTGATAAGCGTTCATACAAGCCGCTATTGTCAGTAATAATCCCGATTTTTTTTCTGTTAATCGGATTTTTTAATTGGAAAGCAGGTTCCCCAAATACTAGTGCAGCTCCATCTGTTTGTGACAGTTGGGCTGTTAAAATTTTTATAGTCGTTGTCTTCCCTGAACCACTCGGCCCAAGAAAACCAAATACTTCTCCTTTATTTACTTCAAATGAAACATCCTCAAGTGCACGCTGATTACCGAACAGTTTTGCCAATGACTTTACTTCTATTATCTTTTCCATTGTCATCCTCCTGTATTGCTTTGTGATATGACTTCATCATATAGGAGGAGTCACAATGGTGCAGTAAATAGCCCGCAAAAGGAGCAAAATGCTATGTAGGTGGCGCATATTCCCCGTGAATGGAACACTATTTTAAGCCAAGCATCCCTTTTAATTCCGCCATTTTTGCCTTCGAGAGCGGAACAGAGGATTTGCTAGCGTCATTTAGAATAAGTGTAAAGCTGTTTCTCGTCCATGTTACAACTTCCCTCACCTTTTGCAAATTAACGATATACGAACGATGACAGCGGAAAAAACCAAATGGTTGCAGTCGCTCCTCCAACTCATTCAGAGTGAACATACTGTGATAAATTTCCCCTTTAATATAAAGCAATGACTGACCTTCACTGCTTTCAATATAATCTATTTCGGGGGGATCAAATAAAACGATTTTCTCATTCACCTTTGTTGGAATTTTTTCAAATCTGACAGGCTGAATAACGGGTTCCATATCGGTCTCCTGTTCAGATTCTTCCGCGGTTACATCAAGCTTAAAAAGACCAGAACTATCCAAACGATATACATTGTCGGTTAGGGTCAATGCGCTTTCCATATTGCCGGTTAGAATGACGACTGCTTTATCTTTGCTAATTAACTCCTGTACGACCATATTAAGAACTCTTTTCGTTTCCAGATCCGTGTTTTGGTCCGGTTCCTCTAATACATAAAGAGATACTGGTTTGAGCAGCAAATTTCCCAGATGTACTCTTTTTTTCTCCGAAAAACTTAACTTTCCAATTCTTGTATTCTTCTGTTCTTCCAGTTGAACAGTTAGCAGAATTTGTTCTAGTGCTGATTTAGAATCATACAGTTTTTGATAAAATGATAGATACTCCTTTACAGTCAGCCTCTCATATAGGCCGTCATTTAAGGATAAAACTCCGATATGCTGTAAATATTTTTTCTTTGAAGCAGCAATGCTTATATCATTCACCTTTATTGTTCCTGCCAAGATCGGAAGCTCTCCTAACAGCATACTCATTACTATTTTCTGCACATCCATATTCGTATGAATGGCAACAACAATTCCCGCATCGACTGTCAAACTGAAAGACGGAAAGATAACTGCATTGCCTTCATGCTTTTCTAAATCGCTAATTGATAATATATTCATAGCCTCCACCCTAACTATTTCAATTATTTCCAATTATAACGCAAGGCTTGTCTAAAATTCAGAGAAAAGTTCCTTTCCTGGGAAATATATGAATAATTTGTCTGAGAAATTCGACATTTTTCAGAACAAAAGCGCAAGCGCCTTGATCAGCCCTCGGGCAAATAAGACGCAAATCAATAGAAGACGTCCTTTGTCTTCAATTCATTTGTGGCTAGACCCTTGAGGCAGTCAATAACGCGACGTCAATCTCCACGACTGCACTTGCACGTCCTGTGCGATCTAAGGCTGGGCGCTGGAGCTGGATGTCGCACACTTATCCACAGTTAGAAGAATTTTATAGTTTCCTAAGCAACAAAAAAACTGCTGATTCAATCAGCAGCTAGTTTGTAGACAAAGTAAAACTCGCTAGCCTTTCAGACTGATTGCTAACGCTTGCGTATCAAAGCACGAAGCCTTGTGAGGAGCGGAGTTACCGGTGTTGGTAATGAGCACCGCAGCAAGGTGAGTAACGAAGAAAGCGAGCGTTTGTCAACAGTCTGACTGCTGATTCAATCAGCAGCTATTTTTGCTTGTAGTAAGTAAGGGCAAGGGCAAACGCCAGAACCGTTCCTTTCACAATATCCATTGCAAAATAAGGTACGGACATCATAACAAGTCCATTCTGTAATATACCAATTAAGACGGCACCGACAAATGTTCCAAAAGCATTTGGCTTACCTGCACCCAGCACAGAGAATCCAATAAATGCAGCGGCAACTGAATCCATTAAATAAGGTGCTCCAGCATTGATCTCTGCTGTCATCACTCTTGAAGCTAATACAATTCCTCCGATTGATGCAAAAAGAGCAGATAAAAGATATGCGGCTACTTTATATTTATTAACAGGAATTCCAGATAATCTTGCCGCTTCAATATTCCCTCCGATTACATACATATATCGCCCATGCTTTGTGTACGTTAAAAAGATATGAACAGCAATTACAACCATTACCATAATGATAATAATCCAAGGTACTTGTCCAATTTTCTCAAAAACTGGACTAATAAGACCTGTTGCAAATGTTCCGTCAGGCATGACCATATTTTGTGATACAGTTGCACCTTTCGTATATGTTAAAGCAATTCCCTGCACAATAAACATCGTTGCAAGAGTTATTAACATATCGGGAACTTTTAATTTTACTATGAAAAATGAATTTAGAACTCCAACTAATAATGAAGCTATTATAGCTGAGAATATGGCAATGAGTGTGTTCTGTGAGAACCAGACAAACATTGAAATAACAATCGCGTTTGATAATGAAGCAACAGACCCTACAGATAAGTCGAACCCATTCACAGAAAGTGAAATGGTAATACCGATTGCGATTATCGTTACTATAGATATTGATCGTAAAATATTAATAATATTATTCCCTTGAATAAAGGTTGGATTAGAAACTGCAAACACGATGATAAGAATAAAGATCGTTAATATTGTTCCATATTTATACAAAAATTGAAACAAATCAAATGATCTTTTCCCTTTATTGGTTTGCACAGGATTTAATTCAGTCATCTTAGTTGCCTCCTGTTGAATAAAATAATAGGTCTTCTTCGTTTGTTATATCTGTATTTACTTCTTTAACAACCTTACCGTCATACAAAACATATAAGCGATTTGTAATCCCGATGATTTCGGCTAATTCTGAAGAGGCATAAAGAATAGCCTTTCCTCTTTTCGCCAACTCACATATGAGTTCAAAAATATCCTTTTTCGCTCCCACATCTACTCCCTTTGTAGGTTCGTCAAAAATATAAACATCAGCATCTGTAATAAGCCATTTTCCTATTGCAATTTTCTGTTGATTTCCACCAGATAAATTTTTCACTTTCGTTTCATCTGATGGTGTTTTTATTCCAAGACTTTTAATGAGCTCAACAGCTTGTTGCTTTTCAGCTTTGCGTTTAACAAAGCTAAGTGCACTTGTGAAAGCTCCCAGGTTTGCAGCGGTTAAATTTGTTACAACCGACTCTTCTACCAAGATCCCTTCTTTTCGTCTTTCTTCAGGAACCAAGGCAATCCCCTGTTTAACTGCTTGATAAGGGCTGGTCATTTTTAGTTTTTTACCATGCAGCTTTATTTCTCCTGATGTAAGTTTCTTTTCACCAAACAAGGTTTTACATAGCTCTGTTTTACCTGCTCCTACTAAGCCTGCGATTCCGATAATTTCACCTTTTCTTACATGCAGGGAAACATCTGATAGTTTTTCATGATCATAAAGATGGTTGACCTCCAGGATCGTTTCACCAATTTTAAATATTCTCTCCGGAAACTGCTCTTCTAGCTCTCTGCCAAGCATGTTTTCTATTACTTTATTAGGAGTTGTCTCACGAATAAGTTCATGTGTGACAAGCATTCCGTTTCTCATGATTGTAATCTCATCACAAATCTCAAATATTTCAGGAAGACGGTGTGAAATAAAAATAATCCCGACATCTTTCTCTTTTAGATCACGAATAACCCTGAATAATTCCTTTGTCTCAGCATGACTTAATGGTGCAGTCGGCTCATCGAGGATAAGGAATTTACATTTTGACGAGACAGTTCTTGCAATCAGCACCATCTGTTTTTCTGCAAGAGTCAGTTCACTTACCAGCTTTTTAGATGACACCTTTATATTTAAGCTATTTAAAATTTCAGTTGCTTGTTGATGGATTTGCTTCCAGCGAATGAATTGCCTCTTTCCCATCTCACTCACTGTTTTGGTGAGCATAATGTTCTCTCCTACTGTTAAATATGGGATAAGGGCTGTATCCACTTCCTGATGAACAATTTGAATACCTTGTACTTGTGCATCCCTAGGGTCTTTAATTAACACTTCTTTGCCGTCTATTTGAATTTGTCCTTTGTAATGATTGTAAGCACCTGATAAAACTTTCATTAGAGTCGATTTTCCGGCACCATTTGCTCCAATTAGTGCATGAGTCGTACCGCTTTTCATCGTAAAATCAACAGAGTCAAGTGCTTTTACTCCAGGAAACTCAATTGTAATTCCTCTCATATTTAATACTGATGTATTCATTTTCCTTCCTCCTTCCTTATTGATCTTTTCTTGGTTTTATTGGAATTCTTAATTGGAGGTTTATATAGAGGAAAAAAGGGAGAGAGACGGGTGTTTCGAGAGTAAGAACTAAGACTTCCACCCGTTCTCTGCTAGAGATATTATTTCTTATAATATTCTTTTAATGTTTTCATCCATTCTTCTTCAAATGCATCTGACTGACCCCAACCTTCCACAGTGTCAGCTAAATTCACCATATTAATAGGCTCATTCGATTGAAGTAATGCGTCTTGTGAAATAAGTGATGCTTCAAGATTATATGTTTCAGGTGTTTCTTCATCAGCAAGTTTTTTTGCCAAAATTCTCATGTCCACTGCACCGATAAGCTTTGGATCAACAGCTGCCGTGTATTTCCATGAGCTTGCTTCATTTTGCATTTCTTGTAGATCCGCATTCGAAACATCAATACCATAAATCTTAATTTCATCTCTTCCCGCTTCTTTAATGGCACGTGCTGCACCGATTGCAAATGCATCCCATGTTGCGAAAATTGCATCAATTTCACCTTTCGGGTGCTTATTAAGCATAGAAGCAACAGCATTTTGCGTTTGAACAGATGTATCTGCAGATGCAATACCAAAGCGCTCTACTTCTTTAATCCCCGGATTATTCTTTAAAACATCTTGGTAAACAGCGTTTCTTCTAACCATTGGAGGGAATCCGTCAACCCAAAGGTATACGATATTCGCTTCACCTTTTGTCTCTTTCACTAATTGATCTAAAGCTAATTTAGCCAGCGCTTCATCATCCTGTGAAGTTAATGTCACTCCATTAATTTTTGATAATCCATCAATCGAGTCAAATGTAACAACACTTTTACCTGCATCAACCAACTTTTGCACAGCATTAATTGTTGCTTCATCATCACCATGAGAAATGATAAATCCATCATAATCTTCTTCAAGTCCTTGTGCGATGGCATCATGGAATTTAGCTATGTCACCATTTGCGGTGAACACATCAACTTGGAAGCCTAATGCTTCCCCTTCTTCTTTAGCTCCTGCTAGAAATTGAGCTGTATGATCATCCCCGCCAATTTTGCGGATTACTTTAATTTTTACTTCTTCACCATCTTTAAATCTTTCAGGCACATTATCGAGTGACACGTCAGGATTCCCTTTTGATTTTGTCGACTCATTCGTTCCACCATTACTGGATGAACACCCTGAAACAAATATGGATAATACCAATGTTAAAATAAATAATGTGTTAAATAGTTTGTTCTTCATAGCTGCATTGCTCCCCTCAATTAATAGAATATGATTTACTCATGCCTTGAACTTGTTCTCTCTAATAATTTCACAAGTCCGGGCAACACAAAAAACCTCTCTAAGACAGAGAGGTTTCACCACAATAATAGGAGTCTCCTCTCTTATCTTTCAAAGCCATACAGCTTTGCAGGATTTAGCACCAATTCTATTCGGAAATAGAACGGTTGCCGGGCATCATCGGGCCAGTCCCTCTGCCACTCTTGATAAGAGATGTTTTTATGCGATTAAGTAAAATAACAATACATATACTTTAATCCGGTATAGAATGAATGTCAACCATTATTTGAATATTTATAATATCAGAATTTATTATATCTTTATAATAAAAGGCTTACATTTTTTCAATATAAAAGACAAGCATCCATGCTTGCCCATGTGAATTATTATTTTCTTTTCTGTGCTTTCATTTTGTTGTTAGCTAACTCTGCAGCATATTCTTCTTGAGATTTACCTTGTTTTTGACTTTCAGATTCAATCTTTCTGAACTTATTATCGTTTCTATTTGGCATACTCTCACCTCCTACCAGACTTTTATTTTGTACAAATGGTCAAGATACATACACCTAACTTTCCTTTAGTTTTTTTGCGTACTATGTTTTTTAATAAAGTTACATGCAATATTTAGTCCGTTTCCAAACTAGGATCTAAATGAAATTCTTTCAGAAAACAGCTGATCTTTTCTTCAATTCTTGTATACACATTGATTCATGTAGCAATTATATATACTATTACAAATAAATACCGCAAGTAAATTAACCTTTTTATTATCTATTGGTATAATGGAGGATAGAATTTATTCTTACATATAAAAGAAAGGTTTGATCTGATTTGGAACACAATTCCTCAAACTTTATTAAAACAATTATTAAAGAGGACCTTGAGACAGGAAAACGGGATTATGTGTACACTCGCTTCCCGCCGGAACCAAATGGCTATCTTCATATTGGTCATGCAAAATCGATTGTTATTAACTTTGGATTAGCAGATGAATTTAATGGAAAAACAAATTTACGATTTGATGATACAAATCCATTAAAAGAGGATACAGAGTATGTAGAATCCATTAAAGAAGATGTAGCCTGGTTAGGCTACGACTGGGACGGTTTATTCTTTGCATCCGATTATTTTGAAGAAATGTACAATCGTGCCGTTCTCCTTATCAAAAAAGGAAAAGCCTATGTAGATGATTTAACAGCTGATGAAATTAGGGAATATCGTGGTACATTGACTGAGCCTGGTAAAGAAAGTCCATACCGAACTCGCTCTATTGAGGAAAACCTTGATTTATTTGAGCGTATGCGTAATGGAGAATTTGGCAATGGAGAAAAGGTTCTCCGCGCAAAAATTGATATGTCATCACCAAATATAAATTTACGTGATCCTGTTATCTACCGTGTTTCACATGCTGCTCATCATAATACTGGCGATACATGGTGTATCTATCCAATGTATGCTTTTGCTCATCCACTCGAAGATGCAATCGAAGGCATTACACATTCCTTATGTACAACAGAGTTTGAGGACCAACGCCCTCTTTATAACTGGGTCATTGAAGAATGTGAAATGGAGCATAAACCACAACAAATAGAATTTGGTCGTTTAGGTATCACCAATACAGTAATGAGTAAGCGAAAATTAAAACAACTGGTTGATGAAAAGGTTGTTGATGGATGGGATGATCCACGTATGCCAACAATCTCCGGGCTACGTAGAAAAGGATATACGCCAAAAGCTATTCGTGAGTTTGTAAAAGAAACAGGTGTTTCTAAAGGATTTGCTACTGCAGACGAAGCAATGCTTGAGCATTTTGTCCGCGAAGACTTAAAACTTCAAGCTCCTCGAACAATGGGAATCTTGAAGCCTTTGAAAGTTGTCATTACAAATTATCCGGAAGATCAAGTTGAAATGCTTGATGCAGAGATTAACCCTGAAGTGCCTGAGATGGGAACAAGACAAATTCCATTTTCCCGTGAAATTTATATCGAGCAAGAGGACTTTATGGAAAACCCTCCAAAAAAATATTTCCGCCTGTTCCCTGGAAATGAAGTAAGATTAAAACATGCTTATTTCATTAAATGTGAAGAGGTTATTAAAGATGAAAATGGAAATGTGATGGAGATTCATTGTACCTACGATCCGGAAACAAAGAGTGGTACCGGCTTTACTGGTCGTAAAGTAAAAGGGACATTACACTGGGTTGATGCAAAACATGCATTGCCTGCGGAATTTCGTTTATATGAGCCACTTATCCTTGATAAGCAAAAAGACGAAGAAGTTGAAGATGAGGTTGAGTCTTCAGAAGAAAAAACGTTCCTTGATTATATAAATGAAAACTCTCTTGAAGTTTTACAAGGATTTATTGAACCGAATATGAAGGATATTCAACCACAAGACAAATTTCAATTTTTCCGCCATGGATACTTTAATGTGGATCCTAAGCACACAACAGCAGAAAAAACGGTATTCAATCGGATCGTGTCTCTGAAAAGTTCTTTTAAATTAAAATAATGACTTTATTAGAAAGACTTGGCTTGTCGCCAAGTCCTAATGGCGAAAGCCTTAGTTTTTCTTATACTTTCATCCTTAAAATTTAAATACTTTCTGATAGTATAAAAAGAAGATGGCAATCGTAAGCCATCTTCTTTTATAATGGAAGCTCTATTAAGAAAATTGTACCGTATGAAGAGGTCTCGTGGACGGAAATATATCCATCATGGTTTTCAATAATTCTTTTTACAATCATTAACCCTAAGCCTGTTCCATCTTCTTTTGAGCTTGTGAACGGGTCAAAAACCTTTTCCTTTAGATCAGACGGTATTCCCGGACCATTATCCTTAACATAAATTTGAAAGTAATGATCGGACACTTGAGAATATATACGTATTTCTCCCTGGCCATCCATTGCTTCGATACTGTTGCGAACAAGATTATGAAAAACCTGCTTTATTTGCTTTGAATCAATTGGTACGGTTCTATGAATCAGGTTGATATGAATGGTAATATCTTCAGAAGAGTCAATAATTAACGGTAAAAACTCCTCCAATACACTTTGAAGACATACCTCTTTTTTAATTGGTGCTCCAGGCTTTGATAAAAGCAGCATTTCCTCAATGATACTGTTAATCCGTTCAAGTTCCTTCATCAGTAGAGACATATGATATTGGTTTTTCTCTTTATCCCCCAGTGATTGATTCATCAACGATAAGAAGCCTTGGACAACAGCCAAAGGATTCCGGATTTCATGTGCAGCACCTGCAGCTATTTCTCCAACTATGGCTAACTTCTCAGATTGGTACATTCTTTTCTCTAGTTCTTCGGTTTCTGTCATATCAACAAAGTTAATCATTCTTCCAATAATTTGACACTGATGATCGTGCATACCTGTTTGAGATACGAGCAAGACTTTGTTTTCTTTTGCCGTTTTATATGTAATTTTTCTATGATGAAAGTTTGAATCAAGAGTTATGATATTCCAAAACTGTTCGTTTTCATCATAAATCTGTTCATTCATAAACTTACTTATTCTGTCTTCGTTATATTGTAAAATATCCGCAGCTGCTCTATTAATTTTGAGCTCTGACAACTCATCATTTATTGTTATAATACCAATTGGCAAAGAATTCACGATTTGCTCACGATACATTTTATCATTCAAAATAGTTGTAAATGAATCTTTCAGACTCTTGGACATTTGATTTATGGAATTCGCCAATTCTTCAAATTCAACCTGTTTCAGGGGTGGCAGAGTAAGCCCGTACTGGCCTCTGGCAATTAGGTCAACTTTATCAACCATTGTTTCAATTGGCTTCGTCAAATTAGCACTTATCCGATACGCTGCTATAATAGACAAACAAATAGCCACTATTGTGATACTAATGAGCAGCCAAAGTGCATTTGAGATAATACTCGAAAACTCGTTCGAATGTGCAGTGAACTTTGTAAAAACCAGTTCCTTCGCTTCATTTATTTCTTTCCGTAATTCTTCAAGTTGTGGCAGGTACACTGAATGTATATATGTACGGGCATCATCATACTCTTCATAGGCTATTAATCCTTGAATATTATTTAAGACCATAAAGTCTAGCAATTCTATATCTTTTTTTATACTAATTAAGGAAGAAGGAACAGCAGGAGGTTGATCAGACGTCTCATTTTCTTCTTCATCTTGATAAGACTGATAGACCTCAACGAAATCACAGCATAAATTTTCTCCTAAATACTCTTTTACAACCAGTTCTCTAACGGCAAGATCTTTATCCCATTGTGTAAGCCAATAGACCTCAGGTACGTTCTTCTCCTCTATTTTGTTACTCACTTCTTTAACAGCTTCAATTGATTGTACCAAAATGTAGGAAAAACCACTTAACAGAAAAGTCAAAATGAGGAGGATTGAGAGAATTTTTGCTCGAAATGACATATGTTTCAATAATTTTCTCAACGTAATCCTCCTTACTTTAATGAAGGAAAGCTAATCTCTCCTTTATGGAATTTATTCATTTCATTTTCTATAAACTGTTTATCTTTATCAGACAACATCGGTCCAAACGGAGCTAGACTATACACACCATGCTCAGCGCTTAACATCACTTGTCCATGTGGAATTCCATCCTTACTAAAGTAATCTTCCATCATGACAACATATGCTTGTGATACATCATTTTTCACGCTTGTGATGACATGATCCTTCCCCATATACGATTGATCATCAAGATAGCCAATGACATATATTCCTGACTTTTTCGCCAAATCTATGACATCTCTATTGAAGGAGTTTCCTTTACTATAAACAACATCTACTCCCTCATCTATTAACTGTTGAAGTATTTTGGAAGCTTTTTTACCATCGTCTCTGCTATTAACATAACGATAATAAAACTTTATCTCCGGTTTATAGTAGGCTAATCCTGATTCAAACTCCGGATTTTTGTTTCTTGCTTCATAAGAATCAATTACGCCAACTTTATTTGTTTCAGTCAATTTCGCTGCAGCAAGTGCAGCAAAGTATTCGACTTCCCCTTGATCAAATGTGTAAACAGATTGATTCGGATACTTTGAAGTACCATGCAGAGTGATAAAGTGAATATCTGAGTACTTTTTTGCTGATTCTGTAAATACGTCCGAAAACTCTCGACCATGACCGATAATCACTTGTGATTGGTTTTGAACTGCTTCATCAATTGTATCCTTTATTAGTTTGTTTGTATTAATTTCACTATATAGAGTTACGTCAACTGGAAAAAGCTCTTCCATTTTCAGTTTTCCTTTATATGCTAAGCTCCCCCAACTTTGATCTACAATAACATCTGATGTTATGATTGTCACCTTTGTATTCCCGTTGGTTCCAGTTGAAACAGCTTCTGAGATGATATCTTTCATCTTAAATCCAATTATACTAATAAAGATAATTCCAACAATCACTGCTATTATCCCAATAAATCTAAGTTGTGTCGATTGTTGCATCATTCTTTTCTCTCCCTAAAGATTGTACAGTATCTGACATCATTATAGCGAACAATCCAACCACATGCTATATATTTATAAGAAATATCTACATTATTCGACAATCATACAAATCGTCCATCTTTCTAAAATTTCCATTATAAAATTACATTTGCATCAGGAAGTCTAAATACGGAAAAACGTTCCCTACAAAGAACAAACTCAGTGCATAATCCACACTGAGTTCCCTACACATTAAAGATAATTTACGATCAGCCAATCCTTCAATTCTTCTTTAAGCTTATGATGAATCGGATCTTTCGCTTCCCTTTTGTATTGTTTTAAAAGGTTTAAGATTGTTCTTTCTCCATGAAATTCCTTTAGCATATGATCCATGTTTTCAACAACAATTGCAGTTGCGTTCGGTTTCTCCAGTTGCTCAATTTTTTTTACATTTTCCGGATTAGCCTGTACATCCTTATCACCTGTAATAGCCAATATCGGACATTGGGCATCTTTAAGGATATTAATAATCATTTCTGTTGAAAAAGAATAATGTTCTCTAAACCATCTTACCGACATCTTTTTCAATTGATACCACATCGTATCACCTTGTGATTGCACGATTCTTCTTTTTAAATTAGCAGCTTGTTTTTCCACCTTCGATTCTGTAACAAGTTTTCTCAAGATCATACCTTTAATACCTTTTAACTGCTTTATTTCCTCTATAGCTTGTTGACTTTGATAGGCCATTGGCTCTTCAATATTACTTGCTGCCCCTGCAAGCAATATTAAACCGGCAACCGGTATTTGTTGATGTGCGACTGTTCCGATAATACATCCTTCACTATGACCTAATAGCAAAATCCTATCTTGATCTACTTTTGGATGATTCTTTAAATATTGAATGGTTTCTTGCACATCACGGACCAAATCCAGCATGCCGGATTTGATCGGATCGCCTTCACTTTCCCCTACAGATCTTTTATCATATCTTAGCGTGATAAAACCTAATTCTGTTAAAAAATGAGCTAATTCTTTATATAAATCTGATTGAATAGCAGGTTTCTTCATATTTCCATCCCGATCTGAACTACCTGAGCCATTAATTAAGATTATAGCAGGGTGTTTTTCCGATTCTAAAGATGGAAAGGCCATTGTCCCCTTCAATGTTATATCATGCATGATTGAGACCTCTTCTTCACGAATTGTGCTCATAGACTGATCCCCTTTTTATTGTTATCATTATTGATAATGATAACATCTTTCCAGAGAATTGTCATTATCTTTTAAGTGAGAAAAATTAGTCTTCGTCTTTTACGTCTATATCCTCAGGAATTGGTTCTTTCATATATTCTTCCACTACCTTTTTATATTTTTCCATTTGTTCGAGGTGGGTATTAAATTGTTCCTTATTAATTAAATATTGATTTCCATCAAAGAGTGCTCTGATCTTTTTTTCAAGGACTAGTTTTTTAATTTGCTCTTCTGATAAAGACAGGTATTCTGCTGTTTCTTGAACTGTTAAATACATGATATTCTCCTTCTCTTCCTTCATTCGTTACCATCATAGTAGATTATACTCGTTTGTTACAAGTATAAACGCCAATTCACAACTGTGAATTGGCGGTGTGATTACTATTACTACTGATTTAATTCCTCTATATCTGCATTAAAGCTTTTATTTTTTATTCCTGCTCTTAATAGCTGAATATCAACCTCAACGTCCAGTTCAGCTTTTGCGAATTCTTTATCCCATCTGTTCTCCACTTCTTTGTACTTATTATGATCCTGTCTATTAAGAGCATCCCCAAATCCGAAGATGTCTACTTCGTATTCTTTCTGGACCTTTTTAATTAGCTGGGATATTTCTGCTTTTACGAATTTTTCAACTAGTTTTTCCTGGTCTGAATAAACATTAATTTTTGTCAAATCTTTAGGACATTGTGTTCCTTGTATCTTAGCTTCCGCATTAATCTTCACTTTAATCTTCGGTCGATCATTTTCATATTTGGATTCTAAGTTCACCTTTGATCTTATGACTCGAACATCTAAATAAAACTCATCTTTATTTGTCGTATTAGCATCTTCTGAATCACATGCAATACTCAAACTCGTACTTCTTAACTCTTTCGTCCAAAGGTATCCCCTAGTTTCATTTAATGAAAGTTTTCCCACCATTTTATCACCTTTAAAAACAGCCATCCCATCAGCAAGAACCAATGCACCAGGATCAATTTCTTTATTATTATCTACAGATTGCCCTTTTTCAGGATCTCCTCGAATGGATATTATTCCGGCAACAGGATTAATTCCCTTTGAAATAAGGGATGTAATGAAATCATATAACTGAACATCAGGGTTTCCACCCCACTCGTCCGTTAGCGTCGCAATTTGAGTACTAAGCTTCAATGAAGGACTTTTTTGCACAGGATACGTGATCTTTGTGAAAGTTGAAGCAGGATAACCACTTGTGATAACAATACTAAAGTCATTTCGGAACTGTCCACTTCGATCAAGAAAATCTAAAAACCCAAATATTCCCTCTCTTGCCACTTCTTCACTAATATAAAGAACCCTTGTATGTGAAAATACGAGCTTACGGGTTAGCCCCACATTCATTTTATTTGATAATTCCGAGAGAGAATTTCCTTCTAATGTGTAGATGTTTACAGGAGCATTTCCTTGTGCACTTTGTTTTCCAAATTCTGCAGAGTTAATAACCTCTACTGTCATTCGATACTTTTTTTCTTCTCCTTTGTCCACTGCAATACCCGTGACAATCGCTATCTCATCAAGCTCTTCCCGGTCCCAACACCCTGTTAGAAATAATAGTAGTGCAAAAAAAGGCAATAGGATTTTTTTAGTCATTTCCCTTCTTACCCCCAGTGTTTTGATCTGGAGAAGATGGCCTAGAAATATCTTTATTTTTCACCGGTGCTTTAGTCATCAAATATGAAGGGCGATACCGGTCTCCCCAAATTGGAACACGGACAAACACATCTGTTTGATCTTTTAGTTTGAACGGAGCAACAGGAGTTAAATACGGGATTCCAAATGTTCTCAAACTTACTAAGTGAATAACCATAACAATAAGTGATAGAAGAATTCCATATAAACCTAATGATGCAGCCATAATAATCAGAATAAATCGAATCAACCTTGCTGCAATGGAAAAATTATAAATAGGCGACACAAAGCTTGCAATGGCAGAGAATGCAACAACGACAACTAAAACATTCGAAACCAAACCGGCTTCGACAGCAGCTTGTCCGATAACTAGCGCACCTACAATAGATAATGTTTGGCCAACAGCCCGCGGCATTCTAACTCCCGCTTCCCTTAATACTTCAAAGGTAAGCTCCATCATTAATATTTCAATAACTGCAGGAAATGGTACCCCTTCCCTCTGACTTTGTATATTTATTAAAAGCGGCGTAGGCATTAACTCATGATGATAAGTCGTAATCGCCACATATAGAGAGGGAAATGTTAGAGTAATCATAAAGGACACATATCGGATAATTCTTATAAAGCTTGTCATAAAAAATGGTTGATAATAGTCCTCTGTAGACTGAAAGAAATCTGTAAAAACAGAGGGAACAATCAACACAAATGGTGAACCGTCAAGGAGAATGGCGATTTTCCCCTCCAAAATATTACCGCTAATGCTATCAGGTCGTTCACTGTTATAAACAAGAGGGAAAAAGGTTAAGGTTTCATCTGTAATAAACTCCTCGACATTCCCAGTATCAAGGATACCTGAAGCATTTATCTTATTTATCCTTAGCTTTACCTCACTTAGAATATCTTCATTTACAATTCCCTTCATATATCCAATCGATAGTTTTGTATTTGAGTCACTTCCAACTCTAAAATCTTCAAAAATCAATCGGGGACTTTTTATTTTTTTTCTAATTAGACCTATATTCGTGTTAATATCTTCTATAAACCCTTCCTTTGGACCACGAATAATCGTCTGAGTACTCGGCTCTGAAATGGAACGTTTATCTGTTCCGCCTATGTTTAACGCCAAGGCCTTACTATGCTCATCAATCATGACAACAGCATAACCGTTTAACATTTGCCAAACAAGCTGATGAAGTGTTTCGGAATATTCATAAGAAACCGCCGGGAAAAAGGCTTCTCTTAAAGAGTCTAAATCTCTGTGTGCATCTGTTTTCGGCTGCTTAAATGCGTCTCTCAGCGGTTCTAAAACCTGCATATTCAGCTCGCTTTTATTTAACATTGTACCTAAGTAACAAACACATCCCCTTAGATCTCCAACTTTAATATGGATTTCTTCATAATCAGTCGTTTGTTTAAATAACTCTTGAATACTATATAAATTTCGATCCAGCTTACTGTCATAATGCTTTGGTATCCCCTCTTGATCATATATCTCTTTTTCAGAGGTTCTTCCCCTATTTTTGTTTTTTCTTCTTGTAAACAAAGATGAAAAACTACTCATGAGCTAGACTCCTTTTTTCTTTTCCTTGTTTTCCATAAAATAAAGGGCAGTAGAAGCAGAGGAATACCGAATTGAAAAGGGATATGCATAAAGAATGGCACAAACACTAACCCTTCCTTAAGATGTTCGACAAAGTTATGACTAATACCAGCTGAGAAAAAGGCAATGAGGGATCCCATTGGAAGTGTCATACTTCGATATGGTTTATTCGTAATTAGTTCTAGACCCTTTAAACCTCCGTAAAAAAAGATCCCCACCTTTACGATGATTCCGAACATAACGAAAAACACAATAATTAAATCTACTCGTTCAATAAAATTCAATAGGGATATTTCACGTGAAGCACTCAATAAAGGGAAGTTTGCACGTTCCTTTAAATCAACTCCTAAAGTTGATATTTGGATGATAGCTCCATATGCAAGTAATACACCACTGGTAAAAACACCCGCTGCACTCACCTTTTTTATATGTTTCTTTGTGCCAATATAGGCGCTTATGACCATAAAGGTTACCGCTTCTCCAAAAGGAAAAGTAATTAACTGCGGAAAAAGCGCGTTAACAATAGGTTTAAATCCATCAGCTAAGATTGGCTGGATATTGCTCATTTCAAACTCACCCGAGAACCATATACCTAAACCTGTCATAACAATAAATGCTACAACATATGGAAAGAATACTTCACTTGTTCTCCCCAGTACCTCTAAGCCGTGCTGAAAGATATAAACGATGACAAGCATCATCGTGATAGAGATAACTTCTAATGGTGTTACCTCAAAAATTGTAGAAACTAAGAGTTCACAAAAATCCCGTAACACCCTGGCAGATACATAAAAGAAATAGATAACATATATTAATGTGAAAAATTTACCGATGTATTTTCCAAAACAAAAGACAAATAGCTCAAATAAGTTCTTACCAGGTACTTTTGAAAGGAGAAACAAATAATAAAGCATAATAGCCATCCCAAAAAAAGTTCCAATGATCACAGCAATCCAAGCATCCTGCTTTGCTTCATTTCCTATTCCTACTAAAGCAGCACTACCAATTTGAAAACAAACAATTAGGATATAAAGCTGCCAGAGTGAAATTTTCTCTATCAGTTGCTTCATTACTCTACTTACTTCCTATGTTTTTTAGCTTTTGCAATTTTTCTTTCACACTTTTCCCTACCGAATAAAGAAACCCAACTAGTAGAAAAACATAGATCATCCATTTATTAGATCCCGGATCCATCGCTAAAAGTGTTTTATATTGGTTAATTAAATTACTGCTATAGAGATACGCATCAATCTGAGCAATCAATAAGCTAAGCAGGATAAAAATTGTAAGAAACATAACAGCTCTCATTGGCTACACACCTTAACCATATTTGAAATGATAAAACGAACTACTAATTAACCACCAAACTTACTCCTTCTAATATATGGTTTATTATGGACAAATGTGTTTTTTTTAGTATGAAAGAACCAAAATCTTTCTGTGTTTATTTTTGAACACTCAAACGATCAGTGCATATATAGATAAATTATGTCTAAACAATAAAAATTTTGTCTATTTGATAGAAGGATTGTCGAAGCCATTCCAAAATGGGAAAAAATCAATAATAATAGGTATATACGATCTGTTAAGTATAGGGAGAAATGAAAAATGATGAATAATGTGAACCAAGATCTGGGTCATAAAATAGATTTAGTGAGAAGATTAATGATCGCTACTGCCCAGGCAAAAGGAATGAACAATCCTGAAACAATAAAGTACAGCGAGGAATTAGACAGACTTATACTAGAAACACAGTTACTTTTAAAGTCATGTAGTTAATTTATAGGACAGATCCTCTATGAGCAAGCGTCAATCAAGAACACCCTGTCCTTCTATTTACTTATGGATGCATAAGTATGTGCCTATAAGTCCTAAAATCTTTCCTATTCTATCTTGTTGTTTTTTCTAATAAACGAGAAAAACTAGTAGCATGATGCCACTAGCTATATATGATTTAATGCTGATTGTATGTCTTCCCAAATATCCTCCCAGGCTTCAAGACCTACAGAGAGTCGCAGCAACATATCTGATATCCCCATTTCCTTCCTTATTTGTGCAGGGACAACAGCATGGGTCATTGAAGCAGGATGTTGAATTAATGTTTCTGCATCACCTAGGCTTACAGCAATGGGTATTAACTTTAAGTGATTCACAAATTTTACAGCATCCTCAAATGTGCCTTTTACTTCGAATGATAGTAAGCCTCCGCCATTTTTCATTTGTCTTTTCATGATTTGATATTGATAATGATCAGGATCCTTTGGATAATAAATAGCTTTAACCTTTGGATGCTCTTTTAGTTTTATCGCAATTTTTTCTGCATTCTCACAATGACGATCCATTCTAACAGCCAATGTTTTCAAACCTCTAAGTAGTAACCAGGCATCAAATGGAGAGATAACTCCACCTATATCCTTTTGTGTAGTCTTTTTTAAGGAATCAATCGTAATTTTGTCCCCTACTACCAGGCCCGCAATAACATCTCCGTGACCACCGATATATTTTGTTCCACTATGGATAACCAGATCACATCCAAGCGTAATAGGTGTTTGTAGATATGGAGAACAAAACGTATTATCTACAAACACCTTGATGTTTCGTTCCTTGGCAACCGAGACAACCTTTTCTAAATCAATTAAGTTCATTGTAGGGTTCATAGGAGTTTCAATAAATATGCAGCTTGTCGTTTCTTTTATTTGTGAAAGAATATCTTCCTCTGAAGTTAGCTCAGAAAATGTATGGTCAATTTTGTACTTTTCCTTTAAGAGCTGTAATAAACCGAACGTACATCCATAAATCCCTTTTGAACAAATGATGTGATCATTTGCTTTTGTTATGCCGATAAGAACAGCTGAAATAGCAGCCATTCCTGATGAAAACGCCAGGGCAGCTTCTCCACCTTCCAATTGTGCGATTCGCTCTTCTAATACTGTCACCGTTGGATTACCTAATCTGGAGTAAATATACCCCTCTTCCATGCCTGCAAATCTGTTTGCCCCATGCTCCACTGTGGGAAAGGTAAATGTTGATGTTTGGTAGATTGGCGGGGTTAAGCTATTTTGATGCTCATTTGGATCATAGCCTGCATGAATTGCCTTAGTGGCAAATCGGTATTCCTTTTCTTTCATAGGATTTCCCCCCTCTATATAGGATATTGGGAAATGTCCGTATTGGTTCCTATGGTTTATCCCTTAAGGGGTGACGATTTGTTTTCGATCATTTTTGACAATGAGGACAGTAAAATGATTTTTTCGAGGAAATCTCTTCTCTAACAATAGTAGAGCTACAGCGAGGACACCGCTCACCTTCCCGATCATAAACATAACAATGCTCATTATACTTCCCTGTTAACTCGTCTCCATTAAACACAGGCATTTCGATATATCCGCCATATGTCAAACCTCTATTTAATATCGTTTGGATCGCATGGAATAGTGAAGCTCTTTCCCTCGATGAAAGTTCATCTCCTGTTCTCATAGGTAACAATTTTGCTTCAAAACAGATTTCATCAGAGTAATGATTACCAATACCAGCAATAAACTTTTGATTAACAAGTGTCGACTTTAATGTCCCGCGTTTCTTCTTAAGCTGTTCATCAAATTCTGATAATTGAAAACCCGGATCAAGGGGTTCAGGACCTAAATCAAGAAATTCCTGTTCAACCTCTTGAGCAGTAAGAAGATGAAGGTACCCTAATCTTAGCCCAATAAAAAACAATTGGCAGTCGTCAAAGGTGAGGGTGACCTGTTTTGTTCTATCAGGACTGTCATGCTCATTTCCGATATACATGAGCCCTCCCAGCATAAGATGCAGCAATAAATGACCACCCGAGTCCAATTTAAAAACCAAATGTTTTGCCCGTCGCTCAACTGCAACTAGCTTTCTCCCTTTTACTTCATCTATAAAAGCAGGAACCGCTTTATTGATCGACTTCTCTCTCGTCACTTCTACTGACTGAATGGTTTTTCCGACAAGCTTTTTTTCAAAAATCCGTTTATAATTTTCCATCTCAGGTAATTCAGGCACAAAAACACATCCCTAATACAAAATTTTTTGTTAGTATTTCATATTAAAGATGTAAACATGTACCAAGACTTCTTATACTTCATACCTTTCTAATTGATAAATTAAAAACCTCTCATTGGCGTTATGCTCATATAGTCCATTTATTTTCACTTCTTCTTTTAATACGAAAGAAGTTTGGTTGTCCAAATAATAAAGATAGTCTTCTGCTGCATAATATAAAATCAATTCGACTTTACGGTTTCTCTTTTCAACCGATTTTAGAATGTTACGGACTACTTTCATAAAGATTTGAACGGAAAAAGGATTAAAAAAATAAAAACGATTGTCTGCTTGGTTTATTGGATATTCCTCTGCTAAACAATGATGAAAAATGATCTGATTGCCATTCCGCTTTGTTTTCGTGATATAACGGGTACGGTTCTTTACAGCATTTTCATAAAAAAGATGATCCATTTCAACTCCTACAACAGGTGTGTGAAATAAGTAATGGGCAAATATCGGTAACCTCCCTTTACCACAACCAAAATCAACTAGGCGATCGCTTTCTGTCAGCTTATAGTGCTGAAATAATTGTTCCAGTCCTTGATATGGAGTAGGTTCATACCGGTGATAATGAAAGGATTTATGAAATCCTTTTTGTTCATCATCTGTATCAATGTTAAGTAACCTGTCATATGTCCTTTCTGACATTCGTTTTCTCCTTTCCAACAGTATGTTATGATTAGAAAAACAAGACTTTCCGCCAAGAATGGCAGATGTCGACGTCTTTTCTTAAACTTTCATCCTTTAAACTTAGTTAATGTATAAAAAAAAGATTGATAGTTAGGTGGGCTATAATGAATTGGATATCAACCACTAAAAAAGGTGAATTTCTAAAATGGTTTTTAGACCATCATCAATTAAAAAACAAGGAAGCGCGGAGACTCATTGAATATATTCAAAAGAATCATCATCTCCTCAAGAATCTATCTTTTACCGAAACAGTACACCCTAAAGAACGCACTATCATGATCTCCAGTATTAGTTCTGATGAACCCGGCTTCCACTACTATTCCAATGGCTTCAAAACCGATGATGTTTCAAGAGCTTTTGGTTCGTTAATGAATAACCCGGCAGATAAGATATATTTCATTCTTCACTATTTTGGGAAACATACTGACCATCGTTATACACAACTTGTTGAAACACATCGCATTCATTCTATCAAACAATTTGAGCAATCTGAAAAAGACGCAAAAGCTACCGATCTGGTTGTTGAAATTGCTTTACTAAAAAGTCAAATTAATAAGGCACTTGATGATCGGAACGAAGAGCTTTTCCATGAGTTAGTAAAAAAACTGAAGGAGATACAAAAATAACCGCATAGATTCTTATCTATGCGGTTATTTTATACAAATTCCCTTTTTAATAACGGTTGTGTCATTGTAGGGATCACGATTTCTATTGTTGTGCCTTTGTTTACTTCACTATGTATCGATAACTGTCCCTTATGTGATTCAATGATCTTATAACAGGTCATGAGTCCTAAACCGGTTCCTTTTTCTTTCGTGGTATAAAATGGTTCACCTAGTGTAGGAATTCGCTCAGGAGAAATACCTACTCCCTCATCAATTACCTGAATAACAATGGTACCTTTTTCATTTCCCTTCATCTTCAGATAGATATTTCCTCCATCAGGCATCGCTTCAATTGCATTTTTAAACAGATTTAAAAATACCTGCTTTAATTGTGCTTCTTCACAACAAATCATAGGTAAATCCGAGTCAGCCTCTGAAAAGATTTGCACATTATTTAATATGGATTGTGTACTCATTAATGTAATCACATCTTTAATTAACTCATTAAGATCCTTTTCAACGAAAATGGAGGCACTTGGTTTGGAAAGGACAAGGAATTCGCCGACTATTGCATTAATACGATCAAGCTCTGACAACACAATATTATAATATTCTTCTTGTAGATGGTTTGATTTAAACAATTGAATAAATCCCTTTATGGATGTAAGCGGATTTCGTATTTCATGAGCAATTCCAGCTGCCATTTGACCTAACAACGCCAGTTTTTCAGACTTTAGCAACAGCTTTTCTGTTTGTTCCTTCTTTTCTGTAATATCCTTACCAATTGTTAAGATTGCTTCACTTTTTCCATACGAGATGTTCATCGATGAACCTACAAAGAAAAATGTTGTTCCATCCCCTCGCATTAATTCATATTCAATGCAACTCAATGGAGAATTTTTCTTTTTAATCATTTTGATTCTTTCTTCAGCACGTCCTGTGTACTTTGGAACTATGAAATCCAGGATTGAACGATAAATCAAATCTTCTCTACTTCCAGCCCCTATCATCTTCACAGCTGCATAGTTCACATAACAAATTTTAAAATTGTCATGAATAATAATCGATTCTGGAAATGAATCGATCAGCTTTTTATAACTTTCATCCTTTAGCTTTGCTTTTTTTGCATAAAATCTCGCTAAGTCATACTGTCTTCCTACGAAAAATGCAATAATTGTAAACATAAAAAAATCCACTGTAAAAAATGGTTCCTGTTCCATAACTGTTTGATAGGCTGTAAACAATATCGATATTAACACCAGAATTATTTGTCCTGATCGATTCATCCCGTTATCCTCTTCACCTAGATTTTTCTTTCATCATAGCATATTTGAACTAGAATTTTATCCCAAATGGAAAAATTTAATAAACTCTATGTGAGAGTATCTACCTATCTATTAATTGACAGGATTAAGGGTATTAGCTGCCGGTGGATTCTTCTTTATTAAAGTCAAATAATTGCTAAAAGGGCTGTCACACATGTGTGACAGCCTTTTAAGTACCTACTCTTTATTTAACTATACTTTTTCTTCTTATCCATATCATCGTGACAAAGCCAATACCAATTAATAGACCACCTAATAATAGACTGTTATATAAAGTTGTTGCAGTTTCCGGCAGCTGTTTTCCCTCATTTAGTTGTTTATTAGTAGGCTCAGCATCATCATCCGGAGTGACGGGAACATTATTTTCTTTCTGATTATTACTGTCTTTATCCGTTTCTTTCTCTATCGGTTGGTCGTTGTCATGATCGTTTGGATCTGAAACTGTTGGGTCTTCTTCTGGAAGAGGATCTTCTTCTTTATCTTCTTCATAATCTTTTACTTTAGTTAAGGAGAAATCATCCACTGTTCCCCATGCCCCTGGATCTGCTTCAATATTTGCTCCGATTGTTAGTGTTCCATCAATAA
>Ga0182742_1001457_pt1 | contig 30244 bp, 16 predicted proteins | sample eDN5th37CBELigMG_FD_128880 | JGI IMG/M metagenome (GOLD analysis project Ga0182742, IMG submission 128880) | Enriched Miracle-Growth compost microbial communities from Emeryville, California, USA - eDNA 5th pass 37_C BE-Lig MG (version 2)... ... | reverse complement strand
GGGGATCGGGCCTTGTCCCGACCCCGCGTCCCGGTGCAGAAGAGGGGCCTCATCCATAGAGGTACCCATCCGATGTCCCCCTGGATCGTCCTGAAGTTCGGCGGCACGAGCGTCTCGACCCGTGCGCGCTGGGAAACCATTGCCAGCGTCACCCGCGCCCGGATCGAGGAGGGCTTCCGCCCCCTGCTGGTCTGCTCGGCGCTCAGCAACGTGAGCAACCAGCTCGAAGCGCTCGCTGCCGCGGCGGTGGCCGGAGCCTGGGAGCCCGTCCTCGCCGAGATCGAGGAGAAGCACCGGCGCCTCGCCGCGGAGATGGGGCTCGATGCGGACCCGCTCCTCGCCGGCCCGCTCGACGAGCTGCGCCGCCTTGCCCTCGGCGTCTCGCTGATCGGCGACGCCAGCCCGAAAATCCGCGCGCGGATGATGTCCGCGGGCGAGCTCCTCTCCACCACCCTGGGCGCCGCCTTCCTCCGCTCCGTCGGCCTCGACGCCGCCTGGTGCGACGCGCGCGAGCTCCTCACCGCGGTCCGCGCCCCCAACGTCAACGAGGGCCGGCGCTACCTCAACGCGAGCTGCGACACCCACGCGGACGAGGCGCTGCAGCGCCGGCTCGCGGCGACCCCCGGCGCGGCGCTGATCACCCAGGGCTTCATCGCCCGCGACGACGCAGGAGACACCGTCCTGCTCGGACGCGGTGGCTCGGACACCTCCGCCGCCTACTTCGCCGCGCGGCTGCAGGCGGCCCGCCTGGAGATCTGGACCGACGTGCCGGGCATGTTCACCGCCAACCCGCGGCAGGTGGGCTCGGCGCGGCTCCTCCGCCACCTGGGCTACGAGGAGGCGCAGGAGATCGCCACCACCGGCGCGCGCGTCCTCCACCCGCGCTGCATCGAGCCGGTGCGCCGCCACGGTATCCCGCTCCACATCCGCTGCACCACCGCGCCCGAGCTGGAGGGGACGGTCGTCTCCGCCGAGCTCCCCGACGGCGGCGGCCAGGTGAAGGCGATCTCCAGCCGCGCCGGCCTCACCCTGGTATCGATGGAGAGCCTGGGGATGTGGCAGCAGGTCGGCTTCCTCGCCGACCTCTTCGCCACCTTCGCGCGCCACGGCCTCTCCATCGACTCGGTGGCCACCTCCGACTCCAACGTCACCGTCTCCCTCGATCCCGGCGCCAACGCCCTGGACAAGAAGGCGCTGCAGGGGCTCACCGACGATCTCGCCCGCCTCTGCACCGCCAGGGTGATCGGCCCCTGCGCCGCGATCAGCCTGGTGGGCCACAACATCCGCTCGATCCTCCCCCGCCTCGCCCCGGTGCTGGAGGTCTTCGAGGAGCAGCGCGTCTACCTGCTCACCCAGGCGGCGAGCGACCTCAACCTCACCTTCGTCATGGACGAGGAGCAGGCCGAGGGCCTGGTGCAGAAGCTCCACGCGCTCCTCTTCGGCGACACCCAGCCCGACGCGGTCTTCGGCCCGAGCTGGAACGAGATCCAGCAGCCGGAGGGCGAGCGCGCCACCCGCGAGCAGGCCTGGTGGAGGCGCAAGGCGGAGGGGCTCGTGTCGCTGGCGAAGGAGGCGGGGACGCCGCTCTACGTCTACGACGAGGAGACCCTCCTCGAAGCGGTGGAGCAGGTGCGCTCCCTGCCGGTCGACCGCGTCTTCTACGCGGTCAAGGCCAACTGGCACCCGGAGATCCTCCGCCGGTTCGAGGCGGCGGGGCTCGGCTTCGAGTGCGTCTCCCCCGGCGAGATCGCCCACCTGCGGCAGCTCTTCCCCGACCTCCCCGGCGAGCGGATCCTCTTCACCCCCAACTTCGCGCCGGCGGTGGAGTACCAGCGCGGCTTCGAGGCGGGGGCGCACGTCACCCTCGACAACCTCTACCCGCTGCGCGCCTGGCCGGAGATCTTCCGGGGCCGCTCCATCTTCGTCCGGATCGATCCGGGCCAGGGAGACGGCCACCACAAGCACGTCAAGACCGCGGGCGCCTACTCGAAGTTCGGCGTGCCGGTGGAGGAGCTGCCCGAGCTGGCGCGCCTCGCCGCCGCCAACGACACCCGGGTCGTCGGCCTCCACGCCCACGTGGGCAGCGGCATCCGCACGCCCGACCGGTGGATGCGGACCGCGACCTTCCTCGTCGCCCAGGCGGAGGCGCTCTTCCCCGACGTGCGGGTCCTCGACCTGGGCGGCGGCCTCGGCATCGTGGAGAAGCCGGGGCAGGAGCCCCTCGACATGGCGGCGGTGGCCAGGCTCCTCGGCGAGGTGAAGGAGGCGCACCCCGGCTTCCAGCTCTGGCTCGAGCCCGGCCGCTACCTGGTCGCCCGCGCGGGCGTCCTCCTCGCCCGGGTCACCCAGCTCAAGCAGAAGGAGGACCAGGCCTACGTCGGCATCGACGCGGGAATGAACTCCCTCATCCGCCCCGCCCTCTACGGGGCGTTCCACGAGATTGCCAACCTCTCCCGCCTGGGGGAGCCGGCGACCCTCCGCGCCGACGTGGTCGGCCCCATCTGCGAGACGGGCGACGTCCTCGGTCACGGGCGGATGCTGCCCCCCACCCGCGAGGGCGACATCCTCCTCGTGGCCACCGCCGGCGCCTACGGCAGGGCGATGAGCTCCTCGTACAACCTCCGGCCCCCCGCCGCGGAGCACCTCCTCGAGCGCGGCCAGGCCCCGTCCCGGCGGGCGGGCTAGACCCCTGCCGCCTGCCCGGGAGGCGGGGGCGCTCCTGCCCGGCGGGAGCGCCCCCAGCCTTGTCGCGTTCTTGACGGAAATCCCGGATGGGCCGACCATGTAGAGGCAGGCGCTTTCACGTTCCGTGAAAATCTACGCCCGGCCCTTCCCCCCCCCGAGGTCACAGCCATGAGTCGCCCCCTTCCTGCCGCCCCGGAAGCAGTCGCTGCGCCGGAGGCTGCACGGCGGACGCCCAGGTTCCGCGCCCGCCGCATCCCTGTCGACGTCTCCAAGCTCGGTTCGGTCATTGCCTCGATGCACCACGCGGGGCTGGGACGGATATCCGGCGACGTGCAGGACCTCTCCGCCCTCGGCGTGGCGGTGGTCCTCCCGGTCCGCAACGGCCTCGACGGCCTCCTCCTCACCGGCGATCGCCTCGAGTCCCTCGAGATCCAGGTGGCGGGCAGGACGATCTTCCGCGGCGCGGGGACGATCCGCCGCATCGCCGAGGAGGCGGAGCGCCACGTCCTCGGCATCGAGTTCGAGGGCGCCGGCCTCGACCTGGGCGAGCTCCACCGCGTGGAGGCGCGCCAGACCTTCGCGCAGCGCTTCCAGCAGCTCGAGGCGAGCCTGCGCCTCGACGAGGTATCGCCCGCCTTCAAGGCCTGGGTCGCCGACGTGCGCTGGCAGCTCGAGTCCCTCAAGGAGTTCCTCGCCCAGGAGGAGAAGGCCCTCGCCTCCGAGGATCAGCTCACCCGCGAGGAGACCTTCGCCCAGTACATCCAGGAGATCGCCCCCCACCTCTGCCAGGCGATGGCGGAGTCGCGGGCGCGGCTCCACGAGCTGGTGGGCCACTTCACCGACGAGGAGCACGCGGTCCACCGCGCCTACACGCGCCGGCAGCTCGTGCCCCTCTTCGCGGAGGCGCCCTTCGCCCGCCGCTGCTACGAGAAGCCGCTGGGCTATGCCGGCGACTACGAGATGATGAACATGCTCTACCGCGACCACGCGGAGGGCGACACGCTGTTCGCGCGGGTCCTCAACGTCTACGCCACCTGGGAGGACGCGGCGCGGGCCAACATCAACCGCATCGAGTTCCTCGGCGACAAGATCCGCAAGACGGTGGCTGCCAGCTCGCGGGAGCGGGTGCGCATCGCCAGCGTGGGCTGCGGGCCGGCGCGGGAGATCGCCGCCCTCCTCACCGCCAACCCGGAGCTGGGCAGGCGGCTCGACGTGGCTCTGATCGATCAGGAGGAGCGCTCGATCACCTACTGCGAGCGGACCCTCGCGCCGTTCCTCCAGACCACCGGCGTGCGCATCGAGTTCATCCGCGAGTCGGTGCGCAAGCTCCTCACCACCCGCCAGCTCGAGCAGGCGCTCGGCGCCCGCGAGCTGATCTACTCCGCGGGCCTCTTCGACTACCTGAGCGACCGCACCTTCTCCGCGCTCCTCTCCGCCCTCTGGGGCGCGATCGCCGAGGGCGGCACCCTCGCGGTGGGCAACGTGGCGGCGGACAATCCGTCCCGCTGGGTGATGGAGTACATCCTCGACTGGTTCCTCATCCACCGCTCCCCCGACGATCTGCGGGCGATGGGCGCGCAACTCTCCCCGGCGCCGCGCGATCTCCGCATCGAGTCGGAGCCACTGGGCGTGAACCTGTTCCTGGTCGTCGAACGATGAGCACGAGCGGCGAGCAGCCGGGCTTCCGCGAATTCGTCGCCGAGCACAACCTCGCGGTGATGCGGGTGGGCACGGTGCTCATCGCGCTCCTGATGCCCTTCGGCTCGCTGCTCGACTGGCTCACCAACCCCGGCCACCTGGCGGAGTTCTTCTACCTGCGGATCGGCTCCTCGGTCGTCTCGTTCGGGCTCCTCGCCCTGAGCTACGCACCGTGGGCCATCCGCTACACCCAGGCGCTCACCCTGGCGACGCCGCTGCCCGCCGCGGCGGCGATCGCCGTGATGATCCTCGAGCTCGGGGGCTACGCCTCGCCCTACTACGCCGGCCTCAACCTCCTCATCCTCGGCATCGGCGTGGGCTACACCTGGCGGGTGCGGGAGACGGTCACCGCCGCGGTGCTGATCGTGGCGATGTGGCTGGTGCCGGCCCTCTTCCAGCTTCCCAACCTCGAGATCGGCCCCTTCTCCAACAACCTCTACTTCCTCTTCCTCACCTCGGTGATCGCCGTCTTCTGCACCGAGACGCGCTACCGGCAGGCGCGCCGGGAGTTCGAGGCCAAGTCGGCGCTGGCCCGGACCTCGGAGCAGCTCGCCAGCACGCTGGAGCGGCTCCGCGAGCTGGACAAGGCGAAGAACGAGTTCTTCGCCAACATCTCCCACGAGCTGCGCACGCCGCTCACCCTCATCCTCTCGCCGGTGGAGGATCGCCTCGAGCGCGGGGGCACCGAGGCCGATCCCGCGCTCCTCGAGGTGGTCCGCCGCAACGCGGTGCGCCTGCTCCGCCTCATCGACGACCTCCTCGACCTGGCGCGGATCGACGCGGGCCGGCTGCGCCTGCGCATCGGCGCGGTGGACCTGCGGCTGCTGGTGGAGCAGGCGGTGGAGTCCTTCCTGCCCGCCGCCACCGCCAAGCAGATCGCCCTCTCCTGGAGCGCGCCGCCCTCCACGCCCAACCTCTACGGCGATCCCCACCGCCTCGAGATCATCATCACCAACCTCCTCGGGAACGCGCTCAAGTTCACCGGCAACCACGGGAGCATCTCGATCACCGTGGAGCAGAGCGACACCCACGCGGAGATCGCGGTCACCGACACCGGCGACGGGATCGCCCCGGAGGATCTCGAGAAGATCTTTGCCCGCTTCCACCAGGTGGAGAGCTCCGCGCGCAGGCGGCGCGAAGGGGCGGGAATCGGGCTCGCCCTGGCGCGGGAGCTGGCGGAGCTCCACGGCGGCACCATCGAGGTGACCAGCGAGCTGGGCCGGGGCTCCACCTTCCGGGTGCGCCTCCCGCTCGGGAAGGATCACTTCCATCCCGACGTCATCGACCGGCGCAAGGTCAACGTGGAGGTGCCGGTCGGCAGGCGCGCCACCGACTACCACCAGGAGCGCGAGGAAGCGGCGCCGGTGCCGGTGGCGCCCCTCCCCGAGCGCACGCCCGGCGACGAGGTCCTCCTCGAGGGCGGCCGCCGGCCGCGGATCCTCGTGGCCGAGGACAACGCCGACCTCCGCGAGTTCCTCCGCACCCTCCTCGCCCCGAGCTACGAGGTGATCGTCGCCGTCGACGGCAGGGAGGCGCTGGAGCGGGTCCGCTCCGAGCGCCCCGACCTCGTCCTCTCCGACGTGATGATGCCCCACCTGACCGGCACCGACCTGTGCACGGCGATCAAGGGGGACGACGCGCTGCAGAACACGCCGGTCATCCTCCTCACCGCCCGCACCGGCTCGGAGGCGGTTCTCGAGGGCTACACCTCCGGCGCGGACGACTTCGTCAACAAGCCGATCCACCCGCGGATCCTCCTCGCCCGGATCCGCGCCCAGCTCCGCCTCCGCGCCCTGAGCCTCCAGCTCGCCCACCAGGAACGGCTCGCCGCGGTGGGCACCCTCGCTGCGGGTGTGGGACACGAGGTCCGCAACCCGATCAACGCCGTCCTGAACGGCGCCCGCGCCCTCCTCGATCGGCAGGGGCTCGAACCCTCCATGCGCCGCGTGCTGGAGGTGATCGAGGAGGCGGGGCGGCGCATCGACGGCATCAGCGCCGCGCTCCTTGACCATGCCCACCCTGCCGAGCAAGATCGGCCACGTCCCTGTGACGTGAAGGCCGGCATCGAAGCGACCCTTCGCCTGCTCGAACACCGGACGAAGCACATCCAGGTCCACCGGGCCTATGCCACGGACTCCCCCGTGCTGGCGTCCGCAGCGGAGCTCAACCAGGTGTTCCTCAATCTCCTCGACAACGCGCTGCGCTCCTCCGCGAAGAACGTCTGGGTTCGTGTCGAAGAGAAGGACGGCAAGGTGTGCGTAGGCATCGACGACGACGGCCCAGGCGTCCCGCGGGAGATCGCCAGCCGGATCTTCGATCCCTTCTTCACCACGCGCGGCCCCGGCGAGGGCACCGGCCTCGGCCTCTACCTCTCCCGCAAGATCGTCAACCGCTATGGCGGTGAGCTCCACGTCGGAGATCGGCCGGGAGGCGGCGCCGCCTTCTCGGTGGAGCTGCCGCGCGAGGGCTGCGCATGAGCAACGCCCCCGTCCTCTACGTCGACGACGACCGCGCCAACCTGGTGGTCTTCGAGGCGACCCTCGAAGGGGCGCTGCCCATCCGCACCGCCGCGAGCGGCGAGGAGGCGCTGGCGATCCTCCGCAGCGAGGAGGTGGCGGTCCTCCTCACCGATCAGCGCATGCCGGGCATGACCGGCGTGGAGCTGGCGGAGCAGGCCAAGGTCGAGTTTCCCGACACGGTGCGGGTGCTGATCACCGCCTACTCGGACCTGAGCGCGGCGGTGGACGCGATCAACCGCGGCCAGATCCACCTCTACCTGCGCAAGCCCTGGGAGCCCCGGGAGCTGCGCCTCGCCCTCGAATCCGCGCGGGAGCGCTACCTCACCACGCGGCGGATGCGCGAGCTGGAGAAACGCCTCCTCGCCACCGAGCGCGTCTACGCGCTGGGCGTGGTGGCGGCGGGGATCGCCCACGAGATCCGCGGGCCGATCGGCGTCCTCCAGACCAACGTCCAGGTGCTCCGCGACGCGCTCACCGAGCTGCGCGCCTCCCTCACCAGCGGGCGGCAGCTCGATCAGCGCTCGCTGGAGGCCCACTTCCGCGAGATGGAGTCGGTCCTCGCCGACTGCGCCGAGGCGAGCAACAGCGTCCTCGAGATCACCCGCTCCATCGAGGTCTCCACCCGCTCCTCGCCGCCCACCGACGTCGATCTGCGCGAGGTGATCCGCCTCGTCGCCCGGTCGATCCGCATCGAGCTCTACCAGCGCGGCAGGCTCGATCTGGAGCTGGGCGAGGTGCCCGCGGTGCGCGGCTCCCGCACCAAGCTGGGCCAGGTGGTCCTCAACCTGGTGGTCAACGCCCTCGAAGCGATGGCGCCGGAGCGGCGCAACGAGAACCTGCTCAAGGTGAAGCTCTGGGCGGAGGAGGGCCGGGTGAAGCTTCTCGTCGAGGACAACGGCGCGGGGATTCCGCCCGAGACCCTCGACCGGATCTTCGACCCCTTCTTCACCACCAAGATCGACGGCGGCACCGGGCTCGGCCTCGCCATCTCCCGCAGGATCATCGAGGAATCCGACGGCTCCCTCGAGGTGACCAGCGTGGTGGGCGTGGGGACCCGCTTCCTCGTCGACCTCCCCGCAGCGGGGAAGTAGGCGCCGCTCGATCCGCCCGTTGGGTGCCGGACCCTCCGCGCCCGTGGCGCGCTGGATCCGGCGGACACATCTTGTAGGGGTGTGTCCGATGGCTCCGCGCACCCCCGGCCTCCACGAACGCTCGAGCGGCATCCTCCTCCATCCCACCTCGCTCCCCGGTCCCTTCGGCTGCGGCGACCTGGGCGGGGAGGCGCACCGCTTCGTCGAATTCCTGGCGGCGGCGCGGCAGCGCTGGTGGCAGATGCTCCCCGTCGCGCCGGTGGGCTACGGCAACTCGCCCTACCAGGCGCTCTCCGCCTTCGCCGGCAATCCGCTCCTGATCGGACTCGACAAGCTGGTGGAGCGCGGCCTCCTCGACCGCGTGCCCGCCACGCGCCTCCCCGTGGGCAGGGTCGACTACGGGCGGACCACCGCCTTCCGCGAGGGGCAGCTCCGCGCCGCCTTCGCCCGCTTCGGCAGGGCGGGCCGCTCCCGCTTCCGCCGCTTCTGCGAGGAGCAGGCGGGGTGGCTGGAGGACTGGGTGCTCTACCGCACGATCAAGGCGCGCCACGGCGAGCGCCCCTGGATCGAGTGGGAGCCGGAATTGCGCGACAGGAAGCCCGCGGCGCTCGGCCGCATCGCCCGCGCGGAGGGCGAGGAGCTCCAGTTCCGCCGCTTCGAGCAGTGGCTCTTCGACGAGCAGTGGGCGGAGCTGCGCGCCGCCGCCAACGAGCGCGGGATCGGCCTCATCGGCGACCTGCCCATCTTCGTGGCCCACGACAGCGCCGACGTGTGGGCCAACCGGGAGCTCTTCTTCCTCGACGACACCGGCAACCCGACGGTGATCGCCGGCGTCCCGCCGGACTACTTCAGCGCCACCGGGCAGCGCTGGGGCAACCCGCTCTACCGCTGGCAGGTGCTGCGCCGCGACGGCTACCGGTGGTGGGTGGAGCGCTTCCGCCGCAGCCTCCGCCTCTTCGACGCGATCCGCCTCGACCACTTCATCGGCTTCACCCGCTACTGGGAGATCCCGGCGAGCGAGCCCACTGCGATCAACGGCACCTGGCAGCCCGGTCCCGGCGAGCATTTCTTCCGCACGGTGCAGGAGGCGCTGGGGACCGCGGAGCTCGCGCTCATCGCCGAGGATCTCGGCGCGGTGACCGCGGAGGTGACCGCCCTGCGCGATCGCTTCGGGATGCCCGGGATCCGCATCCTCCAGTTCGCCTTCGGCGACGATCCCCAGGCGCCCACCTTCAAGCCCCACAACTACGTGCGCAACGCCGCCGCCTATACCGGCACCCACGACAACGACACGGTGGTGGGCTGGTTCCACGATCCGGGCGGCGGGGCGAGCGCGCGCACGCCGGCGCAGGCGGAGGCGGAGCGGAGCTACGCCGCCCGCTACGTCGGCTACGAAGGGAAGGAGATCCACTGGGCGATGATCCGCACCCTCTACGTCTCGGTGGCCAACCTGGCGATCGTGCCGCTCCAGGACGTGCTCGGCCTCGGGTCGGAGGCGCGGATGAACATCCCCGGCACCTCGCAGGGCAACTGGGAGTGGCGCTTCACCCGGCGCGACCTGGGCCGCGGGCCCGCCGCCCGGCTGGCGCAGCTGGTCGTCGACACCGACCGCGCGGGAGAGAACCGGCGATGATCCGCAACCGCAGAGCCGTGCCGCTGAGCGACGATCCGCAGTGGTACAAGGACGCGATCATCTACGAGCTCCGCGTCCGCTCCTTCATGGACTCGAACGACGACGGCATCGGGGACTTTCCCGGCCTCACCGAGAAGCTCGACTACCTGCAGGATCTCGGCGTCACCGCCCTCTGGCTCCTCCCCTTCTACCCGTCGCCGGGGAAGGACGACGGCTACGACATCGCCGACTACTTCGACGTCCACCCGGAGGTGGGGACGCTCGACGACTTCCGGCACTTCCTCGACGAGGCGCACCGCCGCGGCCTGCGGGTGATCACCGAGCTGGTGATCAACCACACCTCCGATCAGCACCCGTGGTTCCAGCGCGCCAGGCGCGCGCCGAAGGGATCGCCCTGGCGGGACTTCTACGTGTGGAGCGACACCCCCGACCGCTACCGGGAGGCGCGGATCATCTTCAAGGACTTCGAGCACTCCAACTGGGCATGGGATCCCGTCGCCCACCAGTACTACTGGCACCGCTTCTACTCCCACCAGCCGGACCTCAACTTCGACAACCCCGAGGTCCACGCGGCGGTGGAGCAGGTGGTCGACTTCTGGCTGGGGATGGGCGTGGACGGCCTGCGCCTCGACGCGGTGCCGTACCTCTACGAGCGGGAGGGGACCAACTGCGAGAACCTCCCCGAGACCCACGCCTTCCTCAAGAAGCTGCGCAGGCACGTGGACGAGAAGTTCGCCAACCGGATGCTGCTCGCGGAAGCGAACCAGTGGCCCGAGGACGCCGCCGCCTACTTCGGCGACGGCGACGAGTGCCACATGAACTTCCACTTCCCGATCATGCCCCGGATCTTCATGTCGATTCACCAGGAGGACCGCTTTCCGCTCATCGACATCCTCGAGCAGACGCCGATGCTCCACGAGAAGGCGCAGTGGGCGCTCTTTCTGCGCAACCACGACGAGCTCACCCTGGAGATGGTGACCGACGAGGAGCGCGACTACATGTACGGCGCCTATGCCAGCGATCCCACGATGCGGATCAACCTGGGCATCCGGCGCCGCCTCGCGCCGCTGGTCGGCAACAGCCGCAGGCGGATCGAGCTGATGAACGCGCTGCTCCTCTCCCTGCCCGGCACGCCGGTGCTCTACTACGGCGACGAGATCGGCATGGGCGACAACGTCTACCTCGGCGACCGCAACGGCGTGCGCACGCCGATGCAGTGGAGCCCCGACCGCAACGCCGGCTTCTCGCGCGCCAACCCGCAGCGGCTGATCCTCCCGGTGATCATCGATCCCGAGTACCACTACGAGTCGGTCAACGTGGAGGCGCAGCAGAACAACCCCAACTCGCTCCTCTGGTGGACCAAGCGGATCGTCGCGCTGCGCAAGCGCTTCCAGGCCTTCGGCCGCGGCACCATCGAGTTCCTCCACCCGGACAACCCGCGGGTGCTCGCCTTCGTCCGCAAGTACCGGGACGAGACGATCCTCGTGGTGGCCAACCTCTCCCGCTTCGTGCAGTACGTCGAGCTGGACATGCACGACTACGCCGGGATGGTGCCGGTGGAGCTCTTCGGCAGGAACGAGTTCCCGGCGATCGGCGAGCTGCCCTACCTGCTCACCCTGGGCAGCCACGGCTTCTACTGGTTCCAGCTCAAGCGGCCGCGCGGAGCGGAGCGGGAGGCGTGGGCGGCGGCGTACAACGCGCCCACCATCGAGCTGGACGGCGGCTGGGCGCGCCTCTTCGCCGGCGACGCGAGGGCGGAGCTGGAGGCCACGCTGCCGCTCTGGCTGGTGGGGCGGCCGTGGTTCTTCGGCGCGCGGCGCCCCATCCGCAAGGTGGAGATCGAGGAGGCGCTCGAGCTGGGCACCCGCACGGTGATCGCGCTGGCGCGGGTCGACTTCTCCGACGGGCCGCCGGAGACCTACGTCGTCCCCTTCGGCTGGGCGGTGGAGGCGGAGGCGGCGGAGATCCGCGGGCGCGCGCCGCAGGCGGTGGTCTGCCACCTCCACCTGCCCGAGGGCGAGGGCAACGGCGTGGTCTTCGACGCCCTCGCCGACGCGGAGGCGTGCAGGCCGCTGCTCCGCGCGATCCTCGAGCGGGCGCAGGTGCAGGGGGCGCACGGAACGCTCTTCGGCTCCACCGAGGAGGTTCTCGAGGAGACGGACGCGGAAGCGCTCGAGCCGCGGGTGGTCAAGTCCGAGCACGGCAACGGCGCCATCGTCTTCGGCGACAGGCTCTTCCTCACCCTCTTCCGCCGGCTCGGCGAGGGGATGAACCCCGCGCTTGAGGTGGGGCGGGCGCTGGTGCGCCACGGCAACCCGCCGTGCACGCCGCCGCTCCTCGGCGCCCTGGAGTACGGCAGGCGGCGCAAGGAGCCGTGGACCCTGGCGGTGCTCCACCGCCTGGTGATCACGGAAAACGACGGGCGGAGCTATACCCGCGAGGCGGTGGGCCGCTACCTCGACAGGATCGTCACCGAGGAGCGGGAGGTGGTGCCGCCGCCGATCCCCGAGCGATCGCTGGTCCGGCTGGCGATGCTCGATCCGCCTGCGGCGATCGCCGAACGGATGGGCACCTACCTGGACACCGCGCGGCAGGTGGGGCGGCGCCTCGGAGAGCTGCACGTGGCGCTGGCGCAGATCACCGGCGATCCCGCCTTCGCGCCGGAGCCGTACTCGGCGATGGATCAGCGCTCCACCTACCAGACCATGCGCAACGTGGCGGGCCGGGTGCTGCGCTCGCTGCGCATGTCGCTGCCGAGGCTCTCCCCCGACTCCGCGGCGATGGCGCGGGAGCTGCTCGCGCGCCACGACCAGCTCTACGAGCGCTTCGCCCCGCTGCTGGAGCGCAAGCTCACCGCGCTGCGCGGACGCGTCCACGGCGACCTCAACCTGGCGCGCTTCCTCTTCACCGGGCGGGATCTGCAGCTCGTCGACTTCGAGGGCGACAGGAGCAAGGGGCAGATCGAGCGGCGGCGGAAGCGATCGCCGCTGCGCGACGTGGCGATGATGGTGCGCTCGTTCCACCGGGTGGCGATCACCGCGATGCTCGATCCCGCGCTGGTGCGCGAGGGGGATCGGGAGCTGGCCACGCCGTGGATCGACGCGTGGGGCGCCTGGAGCTCCGCGGCGTTCCTGCGCGGCTACCTCGAGCTGGCGCAGAGCACGCCCTTCGTCCCCGAGGATCGGAGCGAGACGGCGCTGCTCCTCGACACCTTCTCCCTCGAGCACCTGCTCCAGGAGCTGGGGGGGACGCTGGACGAGAACCCGCGGCGGGCGGACGTGCCGATGCACGCGCTCCTCACCATGCTCGACGCGGGGCCGGAGGCGGGGCGGGCGTAGCGCCCGGTCAGTGGGGCGCGGCGGGTGGCTCGCGGTCCTCGCCGTCCTCCTCCCTGCCCTCGAGCGCTTCCGCGACGGTGACGTCCTGCGGGACCTCGAGGCGCTCGCGGCGGAAGCGGATCAGCTCCTTGAGCAGGATCTGGCCCACCGCCGCCAGCGGCACCGCGATGATCGCGCCGACGAGGCCGGTGAGCTCCGCGAGGAAGACCACCGCCAGCAACGCCACCAACGGGTTGAGATCCACCGTGCGCCTGTAGATCAACGGCGCGAGGAGGTGGTTCTCCACCTGCTGGTAGACCACGTACCAGGCGACCACGCCGAGGCCGAGCCAGAGCCCGCCGGAGGCGAGGCCGATCACGCCCATCAGCGCCCCCACCAGCCCCGCGCCCACGTAGGGGACGAAGCTGCCCAGCCCGCTGAGGAGGCCCAGGGGAAGGAAGAAGGGCAGGCCCGCCACGGCGAGGGCGACGGTGTTCACCGTGGCGTTGACCACCGAGAGGATGGCCAGCCCGCCGATGTAGCCGCCCACCGCGCCGTAGACGTTGCGGAGAAAGCGCTCGTAGCGGACGCGGTGGCTGGGCACTGCTTCCGCCAGGAGCGCCTCGACCAGCGGGCCGCCGAAGGCGAGCATGAAGACGACGAGGAAGAGGCCGGTGAAGAGCAGCACGCCCATTACCGCCACGCGGCGCAGCGCCTCGATCGATGTCTCCACAGCCCCGGCGGAGAGGGCGAACTCCCCCTGCAGGTAGCGCTCGAGATCGAAGCGGGCATCGAGCGATCGGTAGAAGGAGTTGGCCTTCAGTTCCTCGAGCAGCTCCGGCGCGCGCTCGATGAGCTGCTCCACCTGGCGCACCGCCTCCGGCACGATCAGCCAGCCGATCCCGGCGAGCAGCGCGACCAGCACCACGAGCACGACGCCGATGGCGAGGCCCCTGCTCCGCAGGCCGTGGAGCTGCAGCCTGCGCACCACGTGATCCAGCGCCACCGCCACCAGGGCACAGGCCGCGACCAGCCCGATCACCACCAGCGTGCGGGCGAGCAGGTAGGCGGTGAGCGCCACGCCGAGCACGGTGCAGGCGATCACCAGGACCGTCTTGACCGTGACCTGGGAGCGGGGAAGCGCCCTTGGCGTGCGGCCGTGCCCATCCGGGTTCATGCGGAGGCAAGGTGGCCACCCGCCCCCCGGAGAACAAGCGGCGCGGGGTGGCGTTTCAGGGCGCGTCGAAGCGGCGCCAGGCACCGTCGATGCAGCGCTCGTGGGGGAAGTAGCCCGCCTTGTAGCGGAGGCTGCGGCAGCCGGCCACGTAGAGGCCGAGGTAGTACCAGTCGAGCCCCCAGGCGGCGCAGAGGTCGATCTCCGCCAGCACCGAGTAGACGCCGAGGGAGCGGCGGGCCTCGTCCGGGTCGAAGTAGTGGTAGACGCTCGAAGCGGCGCGGGCGCCGATGTCGAGGAGGCTCACCGCCACGAGGCGATCGCCCACCAGGTAGCAGACCTCGCGCGTCTCCGTGCAGCTGTCGAGGAACTGGAGCCGGTAGTCGGCGGCGCTGCTCGCGGTGGTACCGAGGCCGCGCTCGAGCTTGTGCCGGTTGAAGAGCTCGAGGTGGCGGTCGGTGAGCTGCGGCAGCCCCACCTCGAGGCGCACGTCGGCCGCATTCCGCCTGCGCACCTTCCGCTGCGATCGCGTGGGACGGAACGCGCGCACCGGGATCCGCAGCGGCTCGCACGCGGTGCAGGAGGGGCACGCCGTCCGGTAGAGGAAGGGGCCGGCGCGGCGGTCGCCCTGTTCGAGGCGCAGGTCGAAGAGCTCGCCCGTGAGCTGCCGCAGCGGCAGGCGCAGGGGGAGGCGCGCGATCCGATCGGGCAGGTAGGGGCAGCGCTCGTCTTCGCTGGCGACGACGTATTCCACGGATGGGGCCTCTCGGTGCCAAGGGAGCATAGCGCACGGGGCGGTGGCGCCGCCGCCCGGTTGCACGTGTCATCCGCGGGAGCCGGAGCGTCCACGGCCGGCGAGGGCGGCGCGCGCCTCGGCGAGGGAGGCGAGCGCGAAGCGGACGGTGGCGCCGGGGCGGCGGGCGGCGAGCGTGCCCCGGTCCGCCGAGATGACCGTGGCGATCACCGGGTAGCCGCCGGTGGTGGGGTGGTCGGGTCCGAGGACGATCGGGGCGCCGCCCGCCGGCACCTGGATCGCGCCTGCGACCATCGGCATCGAGAGGCCGCGGTCGCCGCTCGCGCGGGGGAGCGCGGGGCCTTCGAGGCGGATGCCGGTGCGATCGCTCGCAGCGGAGATGCGCCACGCCGTTCCCAGCAGCAGCGCGAGCGCCTCCGGCGCGAAGGCGTCGTGGTCCGGCCCGGGGAGGAGCCGCACCGGCCGGTCGAGATCGAGGGGCGCCGGGGCGTGGGCGATGCACTGCTCCGCTGGGGCGGCGGCTCCGAGCGGCAACCGATCGCCGCGGTGAAGCGGCCTGCCGAAGTGGCCGCCCACGCTGGCGACGAGGAGGAGGCCGCAGCCCCCGAGCACCGATGGCGCGGCAAGTCCACCCGCCGCCGCCACGTACCCCACCCGCGCCGGCTGGGGCGGCGGCAATGCGAGGCTCTGCCCTTCGCGCAGCTCGACCCTGCCGCCGTCCACGCCCAGGACCGCCGGCCCGCCGCGGGCGACGAGGGTGAGCGGGCCGAAGCGCTCGATCGCCGGCGCCTCCGCCGCGTTGCCACATGCGGCGTTCGCCGCCGCCAGCAGCTCGGGCACCAGCGCCCCGCCCGGCGGAATGCCCTGGTGCCGGCGGCCGCGCCGGCCGCCGTCCTGGATCCACGCCGGCCCTGCGAGCGCGGCGATCTCGAGAGCCACCTCAGCCACGGACGAAGCGCACCCGATCCCCGAGGCGCAGGCGCGCCCCCGAGGCGGAATCGAAGAGGGTCTCCCCGATCGCGGTGCCGATCAGGTTCCAGCCGCCCGGCGAGGCGAGGGGATAGATCCCCGTCCGCGCGCCGGCGATCCCCACGCTCCCCGGCGGCACCCGCACCCGCGGCGCCGGCAGGCGGGGCGCCGCGATCGCCGGATCCACCTCGCCCAGGTAGGCGAAGCCGGGGAGGAACCCGACCACCTCCACCGTGTAGCTCCGCGCGAGGTGGCGCTCGATCACCTCCTTCACCTGCAGCCCCGCCCACGCGGCCACGCGCTCCAGATCCGGCCCGTCGTAGCGGACCGCGATCACGTGTTCCACGGTCGCCGCCGCCGTTTCCGCCTGCCGCGCCGCAGCGATCGCCTCCGCCAGCACCGGCACCTCGCCGCGCGGGTCGAAGAAGACGCAGGCGTGCCGTTCCGTCACCACCGCATCTTCCACCCCCGGCAGCGCCAGCAGCGCATCCAGCAGCGCACGCCGGGCGATCCCGGGCGGCAGCTCGAAGCGCACCGCCCCATCGCCGAACGGAACCACCCCGCGCAGCCCCTGCTCACCCATCGCCCCACCTTCCTCCCGCTGCCGCAACCGCTGTGCTGCGGCCCCTGCGTGGCCACACCGGCGTTCCCGCGGCAACGTGCCGGCGAGGGGTGGTGGTGACCCGGTGCGAATCTGCGGAAACGCGCCGACCGCCGCAGGTGCCCGGGGACGCTTCCGCGGGAAGGCACCGATCGCCGCAGCGGCCCGGGGACGTTTCCGCGGGAACGCACCGATCGCCGCAGCGGCCCGGGAACGTTTCCGCGGGAACGCACCGATCGCCGCGGGTGCCCGGGGACGTTTCCGCGGGAACGCACCGATCGCCGCGGGTGCCCGGGGACGTTGCCGCGGAAAGGCGACCGACGCCGCGGTGGAGCGGAGGCGTTGCCGCGAGAGCGCGGGGGCGGGCGCGGGTGGGAGGAATCGAGGTCACGGTAGCGCGTCGAGGCCGGCGCGGACGGCGCGGGCGATGGAGAGGGCGGCGGGGCCGTCGCCGTGGACGCAGAGGACATCGACGGAGCCGGAGGTGGCGAGGCGCACGGCCTGGGTGCGGGCCAACGTGGCATCGACGAGGAGGGCGCCGGGGTGGCCGCGCGGCACGAGCGTGCCGTCGGGCAGGAGGCCGCGGTCGGCGAAGCCCTCGCGGAGGAAGGGAAGGCCGAGCACCGCTGCTGCCCGGGAGAGGGCACCGCCGGGCGGTCCGATCACCCGCACACCCTGGCCGAGGCTGGTGGCCGCACCCTCGAGGAGCGCGACGGCCAGGGCGAGGTCGCGATCGGCGGCGTGATAGAGGGCGCCGTGGGCTTTCACGTGGCCGATGCTGGTGCCCACGTGGGCAGCGGCAGCGGCGAGCACGGCGCACTGCCGTTCCACCTCGCGGCGCAGGGCCGCTGGGTCCATCGCGAGCACCCGCCTGCCGAAGCCCTCCCTGTCGGGAAAGGACGGGTGCGCCCCCGCGGCGGCGCCGTGGCGGACGCAGCGCTCCAGCGCGGCGCGCATGCTCGCCTCGTCGCCGGCATGCCCGCCGCAGGCCACGTTGGCGAGGTGGGCCAGCGCGTAGAGCTCCTCCGGCTCGTCCGGGAGCTCGCCGAGATCGATGTCGATGAGGCAGGCGGCCATCGCAGGCGCACACAATAGCGAGCACCTGCCCTCGCGGGCCAGAGGCGCGGGCCCGAACGTGCAACCGCGCCGGCTACGCCGCCAGCACCTCCACGCGGCTGCTGCCGTTGCCCAGCGGCGCGACGCGGACCTGCACGCCGATCCGCTCTGCCATGCCCTGCACGTGGGAGATGAGGCCCACCTTCCGGCCCGCCGCCTGGAGCGCATCGAGGGTGGCGAGGGCCGTGTCGAGCGTCTGCGGATCGAGGGTTCCGAAGCCCTCGTCGATGAAGAGCGACTCGACCCGCGTGTTGCGGGAGGAGAGCGCGGAGAGGCCCAGCGCGAGCGCCAACGAGACGAGGAAGGTCTCGCCGCCGGAGAGGCTGTTGACGCTGCGCACCTCGTCGGCGAGGTCGCGATCGATCACCTGCAGCTCGAGGTTGGCGCCCGGCGCGCGCTCGAGCCGGTAGCGCGGGGCGAGATCGGCCAGATGCCGGTTGGCGTTGGCGAGGAGCGCGTCGAGGGTCAGGCTCTGGGCGAAGAGCTGGAACTTGTCGCCGCCGACGGAGCCGATCAGCTCGTGCATCGTCTTCCAGCGCTCGTACGCGCGCGTCGCCGCCTCGATGCGCGGCAGGAAGGCGGCGCTCCGCTCCCGCGCCTGCTCGTCCGCCGCGAGCTTCGCGCGGGTGTCGTGGTAGGCCCGCTCCGCCACTTCGCGCCTCGCCACCGCCGCTGCGCAGGCGACCTCCGCCTCTTCCCGCGACAGCGCGGGCCGCTCCCCGCCCTCCATCGCCTCCACCAGGCGGCGCCGCTCCTCGAGGCGGATCCGCGCCTGGTCCTGCGCCTGGCGCAGCCGCTCCGCCTCCGCGGTCCAGCGCTCGATCTCCGCGGGCGGAACCGCGAGCCGCCTGCGCACCTCCGCCTCGTCGAGCCCCCGCTGCGCCGCGGCTGCAGCCACCGCGGCGGCGCGCTCCGCCGCGGCTTCGGCCTCGCGGGCGAGGCGTCCGGCCTCCGCTTCCACCAGCGCAGCCGCGGCGCTCGCCCTGCCGGCCGCTTCGCTCTCGCGGCTCCTCGCGGCGGCGAGCGCGGCGGACGCCTCCTCCACCGCACGGCGCAGGCGCGCCTCCACCACCGCGACCTCCTCGCCGCCGAGGAGCTGCGCGCGGCGCTCCCGCAGCGCCGCCACCTCCGCGCGCCGCTCGTCCCGTGCGGCCACTGCCGCCGCTGCCTCCGCATGCGCCCGCGCAGCCGCCTCCTCCGCCGGCGGGGTCGCCGCGGCGATCTCCTCGCGCCGCTGCGCGACCCGCTGCCGCTCCCCCTCCCGGCCACGCAGCTCCGCCACCGTCCGCGCCGCCCGAGCCACGACCGATCCGGGGTCGGCCGCGAGCGCCTCGCGGAATCCGTGCAGCGCGGCGAACGCCGGCGCGACCTCCGCGACCACGCGCTGCAGCTCACCTGCGATCCGCTCCAGCAGTTCGCGCCCGTCGCGCACCGCGCGCTTCGCCTCTTCGAGCTGCGTCTCGGCAAGGCGGGACGCTTCCACCGCCGCCTCGCGCTCGTCCTTCGCCTCGTCCAGCGCCCGCCGCGCGCGGACCACCGCCGCCTCCGCCTCCTCGGCGGCCGACTCGAGCGCGCGCAGCTCCTCGCGCCGCGCGGCGAGCGCCTGGAGCCACGCGCCCACCGCCGGCGCGCCCGCCGTCACCTCGCCCGGGAGGGCGACACCGAGCGCCTCCGCCCGGCTCGCCCCTGCGGACCACGCCGCCTGCAGCTCCTGCAGCGCAGCCGCGTGCGCCGCGCACTCGTCGCGCAGCAGCGCCTCCTGGGCAGCGCCGTCCGCGCGCTTGCCCTCGATTGCGCCGAGCCGCTGGACGCATGCGTCCAGATCCGCCCGCAGCGCACCGAGCCGCCGCTCGTACTTGGCCACCATTCCCGCCGCAGGCGCCGCCTCCCCCGCCCACGGATGTTCCGCCGATCCACAGAGGGGACAGGGCTTTCCCGGCACCAGCTCCGCCCGGCGATCCTCCAGCGCGAGCACCGCCCGCGCGTCCCGCACCATCTCCTCTGCGGCGGCGACCTCCCGCGCCAGCCGTTCGCGCTGCTCCGCCGCCTCGGCGCGCGCCTGCTCCAGCGCCGCCGCGTCCCGCGCCAGCGCGTCCAGGCGCGCCACCCCCCGCGCCCGCGCGCTCTCCGCGGCGAACGCATCCCGCGCCACCGCCTCGAGCTGCCGCGCCAGCGCCTCCTCCCGCTCCAGCGCGGCGCGGCGGGAACGCAGCTCCGCTCCCGCCTCGGCAGGGCGCGCCGTCTCCGCCGCCCGCAGCGCCTCCTCCGCCGTGGCGACCGCCGCTCCCGCGGCAGCGGCCCGCGCCCGGACCGCGTCGAGGGACGAGGAGGCGCGCACCAGCGCCTCCTCCCGCGCAGGAAGAAGCGCCTCCGCCCGCCGCCGCTCCGCTTGCAGCGCCGCCGCGCGCTCCAGCCCCGCCTGCCAGCGCTCCCACTGCGCCGCCACCGGCGCCCACCCCGCATGCGCTTCGAGCCACCCGTCGATCGCCCGGAGCTCCCGCGCCACCGCTTCGGCCTCCGCGCGCAGCCGTCCCACGGTCTCCGCCGCCTGCCGCGCCACCTGGGCGCGGCGCGCCGCCTCCGCTTCCGCCTGCTCCTGCCCGCGCATCGCGGCGGCGATCGAGGCGTCGAGCTGCACCGCCTCCTTGATCGCCGCCGCCGCACCGTCCCGCGCCGCGACCGCCGCCCGCTCCCGCTCCGCGAGCCGCTCCACCGCCTCGCTCGCCTCCCGCGACGCTGCAGCGGCCGCGGTTGCAGCCCTCTCCGCGTCCTCGCGGGCCCGCGCCGCTGCGTCCCTGCGCGACGCGGCCTCGTCCGCCGCTGCCACCAGCGGACGTAGCGGCGCCACCTCCGCCACCGCCGCCAACCGCTCCCGGATCGGCGCCGCCGCCTCCCACGCCGCCTCCGCCCCCGCCAGCTCCCGCGCCGCCGCCTCCGCCGCAGCGGCGCGCTCCGCCAGCTCGCGGTACCAGCGCACCGCCCCTTCCGCTGCAGCCACCGCCTCCTTCGCGGCGGCGAGCGCCTGCTCCCGCTCCGCCAGCTCGCCGCGCAGCGCCTCCAGCGCCTCCTGCGAGAGGACCGGCTGGGCGTCGTGCTCCCGCTGCAGATCCGCCAGCGCCTGCTTCGCCGCGCCGAAGCGCTCGTGGGCCTTGATCGAGATCTCCCGGTAGATCCCCGTCCCCGTCACCGCCTCCAGCAGCTCCGCCCGCTTCTTCTCGTCCGCCCGCAGGAAGGCGGCGAACTCGCCCTGGGCCAGCAGCACCGAGCGGCAGAACTGCTCGTAGTCGAGCCCCACCCGCGCGCGGATCGCCTCCTGCACCTCGGTCAGGGTCCGGCCGATGGCGTTCCCCTCCTCGTCGCGCAGCATGTGCTCCGGCGGCTGGAACCTGCCGTCCGGCCTGTTGCGCGCCCGGCGCACCGTCCAGCGCGCGGTGTAGCGCCTGCCGTCGCCGCCGACGAAGTCGACCTCGGCGAAGCCGCTCCCCGTGCCGCGCCGGAGGATCGCCCGGGGGTCCTTGTTGGTGATCCGCTGCGCCTCGTCGCTGCGCCCCACCTCGTGGCCACGGCCCGCCACCGCATGGACCCGCGGCGTGGTGCCGAAGAGCGCGAGGCAGAGGGCGTCGAGCAGCGTCGTCTTCCCCGCGCCCGTGGGGCCGGTGATGGCGAAGAGCCCCGCCCGCTCCAGCGGCCCGGCGGCGAAGTCCACCTCGAACCCGCCCTCGAGGCTCGCCAGGTTCTCTCCCCGGATGGCAAGGATTCTCATCGGCTCTTCTCCTGGTGGACCGCGTCGAGCAGCTCGTGGAAGGCGGCGGCAAGATCGTCCGGCGGTGGCGCGCCGTACGCCTGCTCGTAGCAGCGCGCGAAGACCTCCTCGGGAAGGAGCTCGTCGAGGGTCCGCTCCGGCTCCACCTCCGCCAGGCTCGCCCCGTCGCCGGTGCGCGTGCGCCCCAGCCGCACCAGCCGCGCCGCCTTCCCCTCCAGCGCCTCCTCCACCTTGGTGGGCAGGCCGGGATCCGGTTCGGCGAGCAGCGCCTCCACCTCGAGGAAGGGCAGCTCCCACGGCTCCTCGCCCGCGCGGTCCGGAAGCTTGCGCAGCTCCTTCACCAGCTCCTCCGGCGGCAGCGCCCCCTTCGCCGGTACGCGCAGCAGCTCCACCGCCCGCGGCACCGGGATCGACTCGATCGATCCGACCGCCTCGCCATCGAGCTCCACCAGACAGACCTGGTGCCGGTAGGTCCGCTCGCCCATGGAGAGCGGGATCGGCGAGCCGCTGTAGCGCACGTTGTCGCGCCCCACCCGCTGCGGCTTGTGGAGGTGCCCGAGCGCCGCGTACGCCACGTCGTCCGGGAAGATGTCCACCGGCAGGGCGTGCTGGTTGCCGAGGAGGATCTTCCGCTCGCTCATCTCCGAGAGCTCGGTCCCCGCCATGTAGAGGTGGCCCATCGCCACCAGCACCTGCCCCGGCTCCCGCCTGGCGCGGATCGCCTCGATCACCTCGGCATAGACCGCGCGCACGCCCTCGATCGGCCCCTGGTCCTGGACGAGATCCGCGGGACGGAGGAAGGGCACCGCCGCCACCCACGCAGCCACCCGCCCCGCCCGATCGCGGAGCGGCACGATCAGCCGCTCGAGATCGATCCGCCGCTCCGCCCCGCGCGCCAGCCCGCCGACCACCCGCACGTCGAAGCCGACGTAGAGGGGATCCGGCGCGTCGAGCCTGTCGGCGGAGTCGTGGTTGCCGCCGATCACCACGATGTCGAGGGAGGGAAAGCGCCCGCGCGCCTCGCCGACGAAGCGGTACCAGAGCTTCTGCGCCGCAGCGGAGGGGTTGGCGTTGTCGAAGACGTCGCCCGCCACCAGCAGCGCGTCCACCTCGCGCGCCTCGATCGTGTCGAGGAGCCACGAGAGAAAGCGTCGGTGCTCGTGCTCGCGCGGCAGGTCGTGGAGCGTGTGCCCCAGGTGCCAGTCGGAGGTATGGAGGATGCGCATGTGGGTCCCTCGCCGTTGCGACGGGGACGGACATAGCAGACAGGTCCGACATTGCGTCCAGCGCGCGGAAAAACCCTTCTGAATTCCACACCTTCAGCGGAGACACACCCCGACCGGCTCGCGCCCTCCCCCATGAGGGCTGCGCAGCTCCCTCGGTCGAGCGGGCTCACGTGCACCGGGCCGGCGTAGCAGGGACCAGGGATACCCGCCGCCCTGCCGCTGCGGTACTTCGCTCCGCTCACCAATCACCCAGCAGGGAAGGCGAGCGACGCGGCCAACACGGCGTGCGCCGAGCGACCATTGCCGTGGGGGGAAAATGCAGATCCTTTCGATGCGACGCAGCAACTGGGCCCGGGCCGTTGCCCTCGTGCCGGCCCTCTTCGGCCTCGCCTGCGACGGCGCGGCCGATCACGCAGCACCGGTCCACGTGCAGACGGGCGCCACGGCCCTGCTCCACGACGGCAGGGCGGAAGGGGGCACCAGCGGCTTCTTCTTCCTGCCGCCGCTCCTCCCCGCGCCGAGCGGGACCGGCGCCTTCGAAGCGCGCGCCCGCACGTCGGTCGAGATCGTGGAACTCGACGGCGCCGGTACGCCGGCTTCCGTGGTCCGCACCTTCGAGGGAGCGGCGATCCGGGTCGATCACACCTCGGGCACCTACCAGGTGAACTGGCACACCGGCGCCGACGCGCTCCGCACCGACCGCATCTACCGCATCCGGGTCCTCGTCCCCGGACGCGAGCTCGGCTTCGTCGACGTGCAGGTGGCTTCGACCGGCAAGGGCCTGCGGAACCTCGACACCTCCAGCTACGTCGGCCTGGTCGACGGACGGACGCTGCCGATCAAGTTCCGGATCGACGCGGGCGTCCTCGACGCGGATGGCGACGACCTCCTCGACTACGAGGACAACTGCCCGGCGGTGGCGAATGCCGGCCAGGAGGACGGCGACGCGGACGGGACGGGCGACGCGTGCCAGACCAACCAGCAGCTGCTCGATCCGCCGTCGCCGAGCTGGGAAGCTTTTCCCGCCAACTGGGTCTCGCCGGACGGCAGCCTGGAGCTCCTCGACCCCAGCGGCGCGCTTGCCGGGCTCCCGCTCGCCGCAGGCCCCGTGCCCCTCGGCACCTTCGCCACGGTGCCGGAAGGCGCCCTGCAGGTGTGGGAGACCCAGCCCTCCGGCTGGCTCGCCGCACCGGTCGTGCTGCGCGTGCGCCTCGACGCGCCGCAGGTCCCCGGGAGCCTCCTCCTGCTCTGGTCGAAGGAGGAGGGCGACGACCCGTGGGCGCTCCACTCGATCGGCCGCGTCTCCGCCGACGGCAACCACGCCCTCGCCTGGATCGAGCACTTCTCCTACAAGCTCTTCAGCAGGCCGATCAGCACCTGCCCGAGCGCCGTGGACGCCTGCCTCACCGACGCGCACGCCGCGTATGCGGCCGCCTATGCAGCCTGCGACGCCCGCAACACCCCGAACGCCGTTCTCGCCTGCAGGGACGCGGAGCGCAGGAGCTACCAGGCAGCACAGGACGCCTGCATCACCAGCGCCGGGTGCACGGATGGCTCCATCTGCCGTGCGGGCAGCTGCGCCGCGCCTTTCTGTGGCGACGGGTTCGTCGATGTCGGTGAGGCGTGCGACGCGGGTGACGCCAACAGCAACGTGGTGCCGGATACCTGCAGGGTCGACTGCACCCTGCCCCGCTGCGGCGACGCGGTGGTCGATACCGGCGAGAATTGCGACGAAGGCCCATTCAATGGCACGGGCATCTGCCGGTTCGATTGCACGCTCCCCATCTGCGGCGATGGCATCATCGAGGGGGGCGAGGCCTGCGACGACGGGAACTCCATCGACGGTGACGGCTGCGACGCGGCCTGCCGGATCGAGTTCACGGAGCCCGGGACCGACTGCTCGGCCCCCTTCGTCCTGCCGGCGCACCACCGGCACGGCAGCTCGTGGGGCCTGGGCGCCAGCATCACCGAGATGGGCGCGGACTACGTGGGCTCCTGCGGCGGCTCCCCCGCGGATCGGGAGATGGTGATCGAGTTCACCGCGGCCTACACGGGCACGCACGTGCTCTACTACAACCTCCTCGACTTCCCCGGCGGTGGCATCCTCTACGTGTGGGACGGGACGTGCGGCGCGAACGAGATCGTCTGCACCGACGCCGGCATGGCGACCCTGCACCTCACCGCAGGACAGACCATCTACATCGTCGTCGACGGGCCCGTGACCCGCGACGATCAGAACGGTTCGTTCGGTCTCACGATCGAGGAGCAGATCTGCGGCAACGGTTTCCGGGGCACGGGCGAGACCTGCGACGACGGCAACGCTGCAGGCGGCGACGGCTGCAGCGCGACCTGCCAGGTGGAGAGAGGCTACACCTGCACCTCGAGCGGCTGCTTCGCCAACGTCTGCGGCGACGGCCTCGTGGGAGCGGGGGAGGCCTGTGACGACGGCAACTTCGATGCGGGCGATGGCTGCTCGCCCGCGTGCACGATCGAAGGAGATACGTGCGCGGACCCGCAGATCCTGACCGCGGATCCGAATGGCAACGTCCACACCACCGGCGACACCCGCGGACTCGGCGCGGACTACGGTGCGGGCTGCGCGCAGAGCAACTTCAACGGCGACCTCTTCTACTCCTTCACCGCCCCCTTCAGCGGCAGGTGGCACTTCACGATGCAGGGCGACGCGCTCCTCGACGGTGTATTCGCGGCCATGACCACCTGCGGCGTCGCCTCGAGCGAGATCGCCTGCACCGATTCGGGAGGCAGGGGCCGGCCGGAGCAGATCAGCGTCGAGGTCCTCGAGGGTGAAACCATCTTTTTCGTGGTCGACGGTTACGGGAATTTCACCTCGAACGAAGGGGCGTTCACGCTCTCCGGGTGGGCGACGCGTTACGTGTCGGTGGGTGAGGCGTGCGATCCGGCAGGCACCACCGCCGTCTGCAACGCCGGCCTCCGCTGCGACGTCGCCTCCTCCACCTGCGTCGCGCCTGTCTGCGGCGATGGCATCGTCGAGGGGGACGAGCCGTGTGACGACGGGAACAACCTGGACGGCGACGGCTGCAGCGCGAGCTGCACCCTCGAGCCGATCGCAATCGCAGCGCCCGGCAACGAGGTGCTCGTGACCGGGTCGATCACGCTTGCCGACGGTACGTGGGTGCCGCCTCTCACTTCGTGCACGCCGACCAACCGCACGGGGAGCTACTTCTTCGACGCGTACCTGCTGGCGAACGACACCCAGCGCGACCAGGTCGTCGACCTGTCGATGGCAGCCGGCGCCATCCTCTACCTCCACGTCTATGAGGGCCCCTGGCAGCCCGATGCCCCGGTCGGCTGCCTCGGTGGCACGCTCGGTTCGTCCACCATCCGCCGCAACGTCGCCATCCCTGCAGGCGAGACACGGGTGGTGGTCGTCTCCTCGGGATCCGCAGGACGGACGGGCGGCTACACACTCACCGTTCGCACGGGCGACGACTGCGGCGACGGTGTCGTGGGCACTTCGGAGCAGTGTGACGACGGTGGCAGGAGCGACGGAGACGGCTGCAGCGCCAGCTGCACCACCGAGCCCGGCTACACCTGTACCCTCGCGGACGGCTGCTACCGCAACATCTGTGGCGACGGCATCGTCGGCAACGGCGAAATCTGCGACGACGGCGACCTGGACGATTGGAATGCGTGCAGCAACGCCTGCCAGGTCCGGGGCGACACTTGCGCGGCGCCCTTCGACCTCCGCCTGCAGGACGAGGATCCCGCCCCCGACCGGGTCCTCGCCTCTGGCGACCTCTCCTCGTTCGCGAACGACCACGTCCCCGCGTGCGCCTGGTCGAGCCTGAACCTTCCGGACGTGGTCTACGACCTCCGTGGCAATGGCACCACGACGGAGCGCTGGGAGTTCACCCTCGTCGCCGGCGGAACGGGAGGCCTGGTGCTCGACATCGCCAGCGCTTGCGTCCCCCGCAACGCCCAGCTCGATTGCGTCGCAGGCGCAAAGACCGACGCGCCGAAATCGCTCTCCTTCGTTCTCGGTCCCCACGAGACCGTCTACCTTTGGGTCGACGCGCAATCGACCGGTGGCAACCGGGGCTACGAGCTCCGTGGCGTGGCCACGCCCATCGTCCCGGTTGGCGGCGCCTGCGACCCGTCGGCGGCGCCCGATCCGTGCGGCGACCAGGCCTTCTGCTCGGCGGGCGGCGTCTGCGAGCCGATCGTCTGCGGCGACGGCGTCGTGCAGGGCTGGGAGGAGTGCGACGACGGCAACTCGATTGACGACGACGCCTGCACCAACCACTGCTACCGCGCCGGCGACACCTGCAACGCGCCCTTCGACCTCAACGCGCGCAACACCTCGACCACCAGCGGCGTCTGGCGTCACACGGGCGACTGGACCGGTATGAAGCCCGACTACGTCGCACTCTGTTCGATCACATCTGGACGGCCCGACGTCGTCTACGCCTTCACGGCGCCGCAGGCAGGTACCTACACCTTCCGGGAAACGGGCCCGGCGGACGTCGTCCTCTACGCTGCGGCGACCTGCCCTGAAACCGGCGACCAGGAACTGACCTGCGCCGATGCCTGGGACGAGATCACGCTCCCGATGACCGCAGGCCAGACGGTCTTCGTCCACGTCGATCCCTGGGGCTCGGGCTCCGGCGTCCCCACCAACAACACCTACACCCTCGAAGCGATCCAGGCCCCCTGACGCCTTACACGAGCGGCCGGCCCCCTGCCCCACGCAGGCGGTCCGGCCGCTCCATTCGAGGCATCGATCCCGCCCCCCGCACGACGCACCCTGCCCCCATGTTCGTCTTCTTCTCGAACCGGCTGGGCTGCCTGGGGAGCATCGTCGTCTCCCTGATCGGCACCGCGCTCGTCTTCCTGCTGCTGCGGAGCTGCAACGCCGCGCAGGTGGGCCCCCGCGAGCCGGCACCACCCGCCGACGGCGGATCCCCCGCGCCGCAGTGGTAGGGCGTTACACCTTGCTCTCCTCGCGCCGCACCAGCCGGCGGATGTTCCCGCCGTGGCGCGCGAAGATCACCGCCACCATAGCCGGCCGCAGCGAAGGCGCTGGCTTGTCGAAAACGTCGCCCTGCCGCCAGGAGCGCGGTCATGGCCTCGAACGTGTCGAAGGCACTTTTGTTGGGGCTCAAACATTTGATATGATCCCACGATTGCTCAGGGTGTCTGGGGCAACGATGCTGCCGTTACTGTTGGCACAAAGAGTTGTGCCTCACAGTGGTAACCTCAAACGGCAACATCGGAGGCTTGAGATGCAGAAAGCTGTGGACCACGCGCTTCCTCTAGCGTGCGCCCTCCTGTGTGTGTGTGTAGGAGACAGCGCCGGCGCCCAGACGCTACCGGGGCCCGTGCCAACGGACGGAACTCCCGTCTTCCTCGATCAGGCTGAAGGGTATTACGGACTCGCGTCGATGAAGGATGGATCCGACATCGCGGCGCTTTACTACCAGCCTTGGGACGGGACCAACGCCGGACTCAAGGCCTGGGAGTACCCGAGCGGATCGTCGGCGCTGATTCGGCCGGGCTTCATGGAGACCGTCTCGTACGATGGGGCCAACGGTGTCGTTGTCTGGGAGGACGGCCAGACCCAGGTAGGTGGCACCGCAATCATGATGGCTGGGTATCCCGCGGGGACCCCCACAATCATCAGTACCGGCCCGTCCAACCACTCCCCGTCGACCGATGGCACCTGGGTCGTCTGGCGTACAGAGACTGCCACCGATCCCGGCGACATCGCCTGGTACAACGTCGTGACTGCCGCGAGCGGCACGATTTCGCTCCCCGGCGCCCAGGGGCGCCCGGACGTCGACAGTGGCCTCGTCGTCTTTGAAGACGAGTCGACGAATGGGCTGCGGATCTGGTCCCTCGACCCCTTGGTCGAATACGCCGAGGTACTGCCGCCGCCTCCAAGTGTACCGGGAACGGCTACGCGACTCCTCCGTCCGAACACGCTGCTCGCGATGGTCGTCTGGGAAGAGAACACCTACGATCCCGTCTTCCCGAATTCGCGCGGTACCAGTGCAGTAAAGTTCGCCGAAATCGTGGACATGACCGCCGTCGGGCAGCTTCCTTCCCCGTGTGCGGGGGGCATCTTTCAGCCCCGGCTCGCCATGAGCAACGCACTCCTCGTGGCATATTGGGGTGAGGACTGCGACGGGTCCGGTGGAGACTACAGCCTTATCAGCAGGCAGACGCCTATCGGCACGTGGAGGGCCCGCACGCTGGCGCGGCTCGCCTACGAGCCGGAGGTCGCCAACAACCCGCCCTTCGCGATCGTCGAGGACAAAGTCAACTACATCGAGTCTGGCGGAGAGCTCTGGTATCTCGACATCAACATGATCCTGATGTAGCGGCGGCGAGGCGTTGGCCTGGCCTTTTCAGTAGTTTATCGGGCCTGTGATGCCTGCCCCACGGGTCCGCACACGAAGGTCGGCCGGGGCCATGCTCCGGCCGGCCACACTCGAGGTGCCGATGTTCCGGACTTCGGTCGCTCTGGCGGCGCTTCTCTCCATCCTGACTGCATGCGGACAGGAGATGCCCGACCCGCCGCCTGCCGGGGCTGGCGGCACGGACGGCGCCATCGAGGACGATTGCGATCGCGACGGCGACGGCGCGCTCTCGCTTGCCTGCGGTGGCGACGATTGCGATGACGACGATCCGGAGCGCCACCCCGGAGCAGTGGACCGATGCGGCAACGCCATCGACGAGAATTGCTCCGGCGAAGCCGACGAAGGGTGCGAGTGCCTCCCCGGCGAGTGGCGCGGTTGCTGGCCTGACGACGCCGATCCGCACGCGAGAAACGTCGGCACCTGCGTGGACGGTGTCCAGCGCTGCAACGAGGAGGGCCGCTGGTCAGCCTGCGAAGAGGCAGTGCTGCCAACCGAAGAAGGCGCCACCTGTGACGGGCTCGATCAGGACTGCGACGGCACGCCGGACGGCGCGCAGCTCGACGCCTGCGGTGGATGTGGCTGGGCCCGTCGCGAGATCTGCGGCAACGGTTTGGACGATGACTGCAATGGCGTCGTCGACGATCCCGGGATCTGCCGCTTCACCTGCGGAGGGGTAGCGAGTACGAATCCCTCGCCCGACTGGCTCGCGTGCTGCGTAACGGATCCGGACGACGGGAACCCCGCCCCCCTGCCCGTCACGCGCTCCTACCGATGCGTGGAGGCGCCGAGCCTCCCCGGCTGCGACGACGCGGGACGCGCCTGCCTCTCGTTCGAGGAGGGCACCAACTGCGTCAAGCGCTGCGACGAATCGGGGAGCTGCGTGTGCGGCGTGGATGGCGCGGGTGGTGTCGTCCGCGACGATCGCTGCGGCTTCGAGACGCCTTGCGCCTTTCTCGGCTGCGAGGAGAAGCTGGAGCAGCCCTGCTACAGCGGGCCACCGCAGACGCTCGGCGTGGGGATCTGCCGGGCGGGCCGCACCGACTGTACCGACGGTGCATGGGGCACGTGCCTCGGCGAGGTGACGCCCGTTCCGGAAATCTGCGGCAACGGCTTCGACGACGACTGCGACGGCCTCATCGACGAAGCGGACGGCGTGTCGGGTGCGCGCTGTGTGACCGGGGCGATCTGTGCCGCGGGCGCCGAGGAGATATGCGGCAATGGCCTCGACGACGACTGTGACGGGGCGGTGGACGAAGGATGCGAAGCTGCCCTCGGTGCCACTCAGGCCTGTTACCGG
>Ga0182742_1001455_pt1 | contig 30287 bp, 30 predicted proteins | sample eDN5th37CBELigMG_FD_128880 | JGI IMG/M metagenome (GOLD analysis project Ga0182742, IMG submission 128880) | Enriched Miracle-Growth compost microbial communities from Emeryville, California, USA - eDNA 5th pass 37_C BE-Lig MG (version 2)... ... | reverse complement strand
TGATCCTCTCGGTGGTCATGTATTGCCAGACGCTGGTGCATATACCGGAGGTCATCACCGGCCTTGGCGGCGCGACGCTGATCGGCATCTCGCTGTGGTCATCGATCCGCCACAACAGACGCGAGCAGCGCATGGAGCACCGGGCGAGCCCGCGTCAGCCCGACCGCATGGCCGAACCCTACGGCAAGAAGACCTGACGATCCGGACCGGCCGCTCCGGCGGCCGGCCTGGACCTGCCGTCGATGCTAGGACGGGCAGGAAGCAAAAAAGCAACCAATCCGAAGACAGAAGGCCCGCCGGTCGTTGGACCAGCGGGCCTTTTCACTCGGGAAAATGTCTCTTCCGCGTCAGAAGCGCGGGAAGTCGGCGGGGTTGATGCCGAGCGTCTTGAGATCGCGATCCTTCGGGCGGCGGTGCCCGTCGACGGCCGCGGCGGCTGCATGGGCAGCGCTCAGTACGGCGAAGGCCCGGCCGAAGAAGCCCTGGGCGAAGGAGTTGCGGAGGGAGGTCATTGGATTGCTCGCTTTCTGTTTTAGCTTACGGGTGGAAGATGAGGCTTCCGTCCCGGAAGTACAACAGGCGGAATATCAGGTCAGCCATGCAACGGATGCAGGCCGGAAACGCGGTTTCCGGCCTGCATTGTTTTTGCCCCAGGAAGAAGGGTCAGTCTTCGTTTGCGGCGAACTGCGAGAGAACTTCGCCTCGGCCGCGGGCACGCAGGATGAGCGGCACGATGATCGCGATCGCCGCAAGGCCGAAAAGCACGGCCGCGATCGGCGACATGAAGAGTGCCGACACATCCCCCTGGCTGATCGCCAGCGCGCGGCGAAGCTGCTGCTCGGCCATCGGCCCGAGGATGAGGCCGACGACCACCGGCGCGATCGGATAGCCGAAGAGACGCATCGCAAAGCCCAGCAGGCCGAAGACGAGCAGCATGCCGAGCTCGAAGACCGAGGGATTGGCACCGATCGTGCCGAGCGTCGCAAAGAGCAGGATGCCGGCATAGAGCCAGGGCTTGGGCACCGTCAGCAGCTTCACCCAGAGGCCGATCAGCGGCAGGTTCAGCACCAGCAGCATGAAATTGGCGATGAGGAGGCTGGCGATGAGGCCCCAGACGAGCTGCGGATTGGTCGCAAAAAGCAGCGGACCGGGTTGAAGGCCATATTGCTGGAAGCCGGCCAGCATGATGGCCGCCGTCGCCGTCGTCGGCAGGCCGAGCGATAGCAGCGGCACCAGCGTGCCGGCGGCCGAGGCATTGTTGGCGGCTTCCGGGCCGGCGACACCCTCGATGGCGCCCTGGCCGAACTCGTCCTTGTGGGCCGAGAACTGCTTTTCCGCCGAATAGGAAAGGAAGCTGGCAATATCCGCCCCGCCGGCCGGCATGGCGCCGATCGGAAAGCCGATGAAGGTGCCGCGAAGCCACGGCTTCCAGGAGCGAGCCCAGTCCTCGGCATTCATCCAGACCGAGCCCTTCACCGCCTCCACCTTCTCGGGGATGCGGTCGCCCTGACAGGCGACATAGAGTGTCTCGCCGATGGCGAACAGCGCGACCGCCAGTGTCGTCACCTCGATGCCGTCCAGCAGGTCCGGAATGCCGAAGGAAAGACGTGCCTGGCCGGTCTGCTGGTCGATCCCGATGATCGCAAGCGCAAGACCGATGAAAAGCGCGGTGAGGCCGCGTAGCGTCGAATCGCCGAAGGCCGCCGAAACGGTGACGAAGGCGAGCACCATCAGCGCGAAATATTCGCGCGGGCCGAAGGAAAGCGCGAATTTCACCACGAAGGGCGCGATGAAGGCAAGACCGAGCGTGGCGATGAGGCCGGCGACGAAGGAGCCGATCGCCGCCGTCGCCAGCGCCGGCCCGCCGCGCCCCGCCCGCGCCATCTTGTTGCCCTCCAGCGCGGTGACGACGGAGGCGCTCTCGCCCGGCGTATTGAGCAGGATCGAGGTCGTCGATCCGCCATACATGCCGCCATAATAGATGCCGGCGAACATGATGAGCGAGCCGGCCGGGTCGAGCTTGTAGGTGACGGGAAGCAGGAGCGCCACGGTGAGCGCCGGGCCGATGCCGGGCAGGACGCCGACCGCCGTGCCGAGCGTCACGCCGATCAGCGCATAGAGCAGGTTCATCGGCTGGGCGGCGACGACGACGCCCTGCAGCAGGAATTCGAAAGTACCCATCGTCGGTCCTCAGAAGAACAGGTGTTCGAACGGCCCGGCAGGCAGCGAGAGCTGCAGGAAACGGCCGAAGATGATATAGACGACGAAGCTCATCGCAATGCCGATCGGCAGCGAGATCCAGAGCTTGCGCCGGCCGAATCCGAAGGCGGTGAGTGCGAAGAGCACGCCCGTGGCGATGGAAAAGCCGGCGGTCTTGAGCAGCAGCATCTGCCCGGCAAGCCCGGCTACGATCATGACGACCGGATGCATCTCGACGGTCTCGCGCTCGGGAAAGTCTCCGCGCCAGGCTTCGAAAGCGGTCCAGACGGCAAGCAGCGCCAGGCCGATCGCGACGACATGCGGCACGGTGGCCGGCCCGATGCGCGAATAGTTGCTCATTTCCGCAAGACGGCCGGCATCCCACCAGATCAGCACGGCGATGGCGAAGAGCGCAGGGGCGATGATGAGCGCCGCCCTGTCGGGGCGGCGCGTTTGCTTGGCGGAGGGGACCTCGCTCATTTGACGAGCCCGATGTCCTTGAGGATGCTTTCCGTCGCGGCGACATCCTTGTCGAGCTGTTCCTTGAAGGCGTCACCGGAAAGATAGGTGTCCTGCCAGCCCTTGGTCTTGAGGACCTCCTTCCAGGCGTCGGATTTCACGGTCTTTTCGATATCCGCATTGATCGCGGCCACCTGCTCGTCCGAAAGGCCGGGCGCGGCCGCCACCATGCGCCAGTTCTCGACGACCACGTCGAGGCCGCCTTCCTTGATGGTCGGGGCATCGATACCGTCGATGCGCTCGGCGCTGGAAATGGCGATCAGGCGCAGCGTGCCGGCCTTCACCTGGGCTTCGAACTCGCCATAGCCGGAAATGCCGGCGGTCACCTGGTTGCCGAGGATGGCGGCAAGCGCCTCGCCGCCGCCGGCATAGGCGACATAGTTGATCTTGGTCGGATCGACGCCGGCCGCCTTGGCGATCAGGCCCGCGGTGATGTGGTCCGTGCCGCCGGCCGAGCCACCGGCCCAGGAAACGGCGCCCGGATCGGCCTTCAGGGCCTTGACGAGATCTTCCATGTTCTGGATCGGCGATGCCGCCGGAACGACGATCGCCTCATATTCGCCGGTGAGGCGGGCGATCGGCGTGACGTCCTTGAGCGTCACCGGCGACTGGTTGGTGAGGATCGCGCCGACCATGACGTAGCCGCCGACGATGAGCGCATTCGGGTTGCCGCTGTTCTGGCTGGCGAACTGGGCAAGGCCGATCGTGCCGCCGGCGCCCGGAACGTTCACCACCTGCACGCTGCCGGCGATCTTCTCGTCCTGCATGACCGCCTGCAGCGAACGGGCCGTCTGGTCCCAGCCGCCGCCGGGACCGGCCGGCGCCATCAGCGAATAGTCCGCGGCAAAGGCCGGGAGCGCGAGCGCGCCGGTGATGATGGATGCGAGGAAGAAATGTTTCAAAAGGGTGTCCTCCGTCAGGCGCGTTCGCGCGCATGGTTGCCATGACGGGAAAATAGCGGCCGACGCCGGCACGAACGGTCGTTCGCGGGCGCATTGCGGCTGGTTCTCCTCCCGGTCTTCCGTCCGCCTCCACGGACGATGAAGGCCTTCAGACGATCACAGGAAGCTGACATCTACCTGACATGGCCCGCGCCGCGCATTACTGCATGCGCAGGACCTCGTTCCAGCGGGCGATCAGCCGCGCCCGCTTCACCTGGTCGAGATAGACCATCAGGCCGGGGCTCACCGGCACCGGCTTCAATTGCGCGCCGAGCAGCGCGTTCATCGTGCGCGCGGTGTTGGAGCCGGAAACCTCCGGGCTGACGGCGGCGATCTGCAATTCGCGCGACATGATCTCCTGCCCCTCCTTCGACATGAAGAAGGCGAGATAGCGCCGGCCGAGTTCGGGCGAGGCCGCCGCCGCCGGCACGAGTCCGATGCGCGACATGACGACCGTATAGTCCTTCGGCAGCACGATGCCGACATCGGGATGGCGCGAGGCCCAGTCCGCGGCATAGGAGCCGAGAATATTGTAGCCGAGCACGAAACGCCCGTCGGCGATGCGCTCGAGGATCGCCGAGCTCGTCGAATAGAGCTTCACGCCCGCCGCGCCCATCGCCTGGATGACCGTCCAGATATCGCCGAACTGTTCCTGGTCGCGCGACATGAAGAGGAAGCCGACGCCGGAGCGCTCGATATCGTAGGTGCCGATGCGGCCGTAGACCTTCTCGCCCTGCCGTTTCAGGTAGTCGACGAATTCGGCGCGCGAGGCCGGCGGCTTCTCATCCTTGAAGCTCGGTTTGTGATAAACGAAGACCGCCGGCTCGAAGGTCAGCGCATAGGCGGTGTTGCGCCAGTTCGCCCAGGCCGGCCAGCGCTCGCTCATCGGCAGGTCGCTGCGCTGGGCATAGCCGTCGTTGCTGAGCTTGACCTGCAGGTCCATCGCCGAGGAAAAGGCGAAATCGGCCGTCTTCTGCCCGGCATCGGTCTCGCGCACGATGCGGTCGTGCATCTCGCCGGTCAGCATTTCCTCATAGCGCACCGCAACGTCCGGATTGGCCGCCTGGAAGCCTCTGATCATCGGCCGGGCCAGCGGCTCGTCGAGCGAGGAATAGACGACGAGGAGCGCGGCATCGGCATTTCCGTCCCGCGCCGGAAAGAAGGTCGGCTCGGCCGATGCGGAAAGAGGCGCGGCAAGCAGCGCGAAAAGCAGAAGGAGAGAACGCATGGCGCGACCTTGCCAAAGCGTGCGGTCCTTCACAAGGGCGCCGCTCCATCCTTTTGTTTTCACGCGGCAGCGCCCGCAAAACCGCTTCGCACTTTCCTTCCGACTGCATTAAGGTCGCAGAAGGAGGAGACGAGCGTGCGCATTCTACTGGTCGAGGACAACGATGCCCTTTCGGACGGCCTCTCGGCCATCCTCAGGGGCACCGGCCATGCCGTGGACGTGGTGCGCGACGGCGCCTCGGCGGACGCGGCCGCCGCATCGGAGAATTTCGACCTCGTCATCCTCGACCTGACGCTGCCCGAAATGGACGGGCTCGACGTGCTGCGCGCCATGCGGGCCCGCAAGAGCAAAGCCGCCGTGCTGATCCTGACGGCCCGCGGCACGCCGGAGGAGCGGGTGCGCGGCCTCGATCTCGGTGCCGACGACTATATGATAAAGCCCTTCGACATTTCCGAATTCGAGGCGCGCGTGCGCATGCTGCTGCGCCGGCAGGCGGGGCTGCGCTCCTCGGCCATCGCCTTCGGCAAGGTCGTGCTCGATCTCAATTCACGCACCTTTTCGGCAGACGGCATGACGCTCGACATTCCGGCACGCGAACTCGGCCTGCTCGAAATCCTCTTCATGCGCGCCGGCAAGGTTGTGGCCAAGGAGGCGATCATGCAATCGCTCGCCGCCTTCGACGACGATCTCTCCGCCAATGCCATCGAGCAATATGTGAGCCGGCTTCGCAAACGGCTGGCGCCGCACGGCCTGACCGTGCGCACGGCCCGCGGCATCGGCTATTATCTCGACAAGGCGCCGGCCGCTTGACGCTCCTGCCCGCCTCCTCGCTCCGTCGGCGGCTTTTGCTCTGGCTGCTCGTCTCCACTGCGGTGATCGGCATCGTCGCCCTGGTCGACACCTATAACGAGGCCGTCAAGACGGCGAACACCGTCTCCGACCGCGTGCTCGCCGGTTCGGCGCTGGCGATCGCCGAACGTGTCGTGGTGACGGAAAACGGCATCCTGGAAGTGGACATCCCCTATGTCGCGCTGGAAATGCTGACATCCGCCGCCCAGGACCGCGTCTTCTACCGGGTCGACGGGCCGCCCGGCCGCTTCATCACCGGCTACCAGACGCTGCCGACCATTCTTGACATGGGCAGCCGGTCGATCGGCTTCGAGGATGCCGTCTTCCGCGGCGAGCGCATCCGCATCGCCGTGCTTCAGCGCTCGGCTTCCACGGGCATCAATTCCGTGCCCTTCAGCGTGACCGTCGCGGAAACCACCATCGCCCGCCGGCAGCTCGCCCAGACCATCCTGCTGCGCTCCGCCCTGCGCCTTGCCATGATGATCGCCGGCGCCGCCACCATCGTGTGGATCGCCGTCACCGTCTCGCTCCGCCCGCTCTATCGCCTCAGCGACGCGATCGCCGAGCGCAACCCGAGCGACCTGCATCCGATCGAGCAACACGTGCCGAGCGAGGTGCAGGGCCTCGTCGACACGGTCAATTCCTTCATGGTGCGCCTGCAATCGGCACTCGACGCGCTGCGCCATTTTTCCGGCAATGCCAGCCACCAGTTGCGCACGCCGCTCGCCATCATCCGCACCCAGCTTGCACTGGCAAGCCGCGCCGGTTCCCTGGAGGAGGCGCAGGAGGCGGCTCGCAAGGGCGATGCCGCCGTCGCCCATGCCGAACGCATCCTCGCCCAGCTTCTTCTCCTGGCGAAGGTCGATGCCGCCGGCTCAAGCGAACCGGGCAGGCCCGCGCCCATCGACATTGCCGCGCTCGCCCAGAAGCTCACCGCCGACCGCGTGCCGGCCGCCGCCGAAGCCGGCATCGACCTCGGCTACGAAGGTGATGGCCCGGCCCCGGCACGGGCCGAGCCCCTGCTCTTCGGCGAACTGCTGCGCAACCTCGTGGAGAACGCCATCGCCTATGCCGGTCCCGGCGCGGAGGTGACGGTCAGCGTGCGCCAGGCCGGGAACAGCGTGCTGCTGACGGTGGAGGACAACGGCCCCGGCATTCCGCACGCACGCCGCGCGCTGGTGCGCCAGCGCTTTTCGCGCGGCGACCACCGCGATGCGCCCGGCATGGGCCTCGGCCTGCCGATCGTCGAGGAGATCGCCGCCCTCTTCGAGGCAGAGATGGCGCTTGAAAGCGGCGCGGGCGGCAGGGGCCTGCGCGTGGCGATCCGCTTTCCGGCGGCGGAAGACTGAGGCGCGCGCCTGCCGATCCTACGGCCTGCGCCAGCCGAGAAGGCCGGGCGCCGCATGCCAGACGGCCTGGACGGCAAAGCCGAGGAAGAGCACGCCGGACATGCGCACGATCGCCAGCTCATGGCGGCGATAGAAACGACGCACCATGCTGGCGCCGATAATGGCGATGAGAATGACATCCGCCAGGAGAAAGCCGAAGAAGGACACGCCCAGAAGGGCCGGCAGCGCCTCGAAATCCAGGGCATTGGCCGAGCTGGCGAGGAGCGCGGTGAAGGTGGCGAGCGCCACCGGATAGCCCTTCGGATTGGTAAGGCCGAAGATCAGCCCGCGCCGCAGCGGCCGCTCCACGGTCATCACCGCCGCGCCGTCCGCCTGTCGTTTCGCCCTGAGCGCGGACCAGCCGATCCAGGCAAGATAGAAGCCGCAGAACAGGCCCAGCACGTCGAAGACCGTGGTGCCGATGGTCTTGGCGCCGACGATGGCGACGAGCGCCAGCGTCGACCACAGGAGATCGCCGGCAAGATGCCCTCCCAGAAAAAGCGCGCCCGCCCTGCGCCCCTGCCCGGCGCCGATGCCGAGAAGGGCGAGAAAGGCCGGGCCGGGGACAAGCACGTAAAGCAATGCCGCCAGGAAAGCGCCGAAGAGCATGGAACCGGTCATGAAGAATCCCCTTGAAACCAGGCGCATCTCAGTCCGGGCCGCGGCTTTCGTCAAGATGACGCCGATGGGCTTTTGTCTTTTCGCAAGGCAGCCATGCGTTGTGGACCGGTCCCCATCGGTTGTTCCGACCGGCAAGGTATAGTAAGTTCTGCTTACAATAGCCAGAAAGCGATCATGCCCACTCGACCCGATTCCGATTCCCTCGGCTTCGTCATCCTCGACGTTGCCCGCATGTTGCGCAGCGCCTTCGAGCGCCGCATCGCCACGGCCGGTCTCGGCCTCACCCCCGGCGAGGCGCGCGCCCTCGTGCGCATATCCGCGATGGAAGGCAGCCGCCAGCACGACATCGCGCAGCGCATGAGCATAGAGCCGATGACGCTGTCGACCTATCTCGACCGGCTGCAAAGCCTCGGCTTCGTCGAGCGCCGCCCGGATCCGAGCGACCGCCGCGCCAAGCTGATCTATACCACACCGGCCGCCGACGACCTCTTGTCCGGCATCCGCTTCGAGCAGATCGAGCTGATGCAGCACGTCACCGGGGGCTTTTGCGAGGAGGAACTGGAGCAGATGCGCGAGCGCATGGCGCGGCTGCGCGCCAATCTGGTCGCCATCGAGGAGGACCATGGGTCGCTGGCAATGGTGAAGGACGGCGGCCGATGACGGCGCCGCGCATGAGCGAGCGCCGCACGAGCATGATCAGCGCCTTTCTCGTGGCGCTCGGTCCTGTCTCGATGGCGCTCTACACCCCCGCCATGCCGCAGCTCGTGCATGCCTTTTCCTCGACGGAATCGGCGATCAAGCTGACCCTGTCGCTCTATTTCGCCGGTTTCGCGCTGTCGCAGCTCGTCTCCGGCACGATGTCCGACGTGCTCGGCCGGCGCAGGACGACGCTGATCTTCATCACCGTCTATCTCGCCGGCAGCCTGATGGCCGCCTTCGCGCCCAATGTCGGCGTGCTTCTGGCCGGCCGCCTTGTACAGGGCATCGGCGCCTCCGTCGGCATGACGGTCTCGCGCGCCATCGTGCGCGACCAGTTCACCGGAACCCAGTCCGCCCGCATCATGAACATGGTGGGCATGATGCTCGCCCTCGGCCCGGCCGTCTCGCCGACGCTCGGCGGTTTCGCCCTCGGCCTGTTCGGCTGGCAGTCGATCTTCTTCCTGATGGTCGGCTTTGCGCTTGCTGCCTGCGGCATGGTCTATTTCTGCATGGCCGAGACGACGGTCCCCGATCCTGCCAAGGGTCGCATCGGCCCCATCCTCAGCGGCTACCGCGCCCTTGCCACGAGCGGCCGCTTCGTTTCGGCCACGCTCGTCATGGCCGGCGCGGTGGGCGCGCTCTACGGGCAGGCGACCATGCTGCCCTTCGTGCTGATCGATACGGTCGGCCTGACGCCCACCCAGTTCGGCGTCGGCATGCTGATGCAGTCGGGCTTCTTCTTCATGGGCACCATCGCGGTACGCCTGCTGATGCGCACCGTCACACCGGCGCGGCTGGTGTTTCCCGGTCTCGTCTTCATCGGCATCGGCAGCATTCTCATCGCGCTCGCCTCGCATCTGATGACGCCGGGCTTCCTCAGCGTCATGGGCCCTGTCGGCATCTATGCCTTCGGCATCGCCTTCGTCATGCCCTATATGATGACGGCCGCCATGGAACCCTTCCCGCAGATTGCCGGCTCGGCGTCCGCGGCGATGGGCTTCGTCCAGATGAGCGCCGGTTTCCTCGCCGGTCTCGTGGCGGCCGCCATCGGTTTTCCCCTCTTTGCCTTCGGCACCGTCATTCCGGTGATGGGCCTGATGGCGATTGTTTCTTATGCCTGGTATCGCACCCTTTGCACGCGCGACGCCCGGCTTGCCTGCGAACCCGCGGAATGATCCGGAGGCCCGGGCCCATGGGGTCCGGGCCCGACGGCCTTACGCGTGATAGGCCGCTTCGCCGTGGGAGGATAGATCGAGCCCTTCGCGCTCGGCCTCGACCGGGACCCGCAGGCCGATGGCCATGTCGACGATCTTGTAGAGGATCACCGAGACGACGCCGCACCAGACGATGGTGATCGCGACGGCGGCGAACTGCGTCGTCACCTGCGCGGCGATCGAGAAGTCCGCATCGCCCGTGCCGCCGAGCGCCGGGGCGGTGAAGATGCCGGTGCCGATGGCGCCGATGAAGCCTCCGACGCCGTGCACGCCGAAGACATCGGCCGTATCGTCATAGCCGAAGCGGTTCTTCACCACCGCGACGAAGAAATAGCAGACGGGCGAGACGATGAGGCCGAGCACGATGGCGCCGAACGGTCCCACGGAGCCTGCCGCCGGCGTGACGGCGACGAGGCCGGCGATCATGCCGGAGGCGGCGCCGAGCAGCGAGGCCTTGCCCCGAGTGAAGGCCTCGACGGCGGACCACGCAAGGATCGCCGCCGCCGTCGCGACGAAGGTGTTGACGGTGGCAAGGACCGCACCACCGGAAGCTTCGAGATTGGAACCGGCATTGAAGCCGAACCAGCCGAACCACAGCATGGCGGCGCCGACGAGGGTGAGCGTCATGGAGTGCGGCGCCATCATGTCCTTGCCATAGCCGGTGCGCTTGCCGACCATGATCGCGCCGATGAGACCGGCAAGGCCCGCATTGATGTGCACGACCGTGCCGCCGGCGAAATCAAGCGCGCCCATGTTGAAGATCAACCCATTGCCGTCCCAGACCATATGGGCGATGGGGAAATAGACGAAGGTGGCCCAAAGGACGGTGAAGACAAGGACGGCGGAGAACTTGATGCGCTCGGCAAAGGCGCCGACGATCAGCGCCGGCGTCAGGGCGGCGAAGGTCATCTGGAACAGCATGAAGGCATATTCCGGGATGACGACGCCATCGCTGAAGGTGGCGGCGGTGGTGTCGAGGGTCACGCCCGAGAGGAAGACCTTCGCAAAGCCGCCGAAATAGGGGCTCTCGGAGCCACCGAAGGCAAAGGAATAGCCGTAGACGACCCAGACGATCATCATCGTGGCGCCGATGACGGTGCACTGCATCAGCACCGAGAGCATGTTCTTGGCGCGCACGAGCCCGCCATAGAACAACGCAAGCCCCGGAATGAGCATGAAGAACACGAGAAGCGTCGCGAGGAACATGAAGACGGTGTCCGCCTTTTCCGGCAGCGGCGCCGCGGCCGCGGCAGGGGCGGCTTCCTGCGCAAAGGCGATGGCGGGCGCGAGGATGGCGGCGGTGCCGGCGGCCACGCGGGAGAAGGCATTGAAGAATTTGGAAGACGACATGTTGGAAATGCTCCCTGAAAGGCCGTTTGCTTAGAGCGCTTCGGAATCGGTCTCGCCGGTGCGGATGCGCACGGCGTGATCGATGGCGTAGGAGAAGATCTTGCCGTCGCCGATCTGTCCGGTTCTGGCGGCAAGGGCGATCGCCTCGACGGCCTTGTCGACAAGGTCGGCAGGCACGGCGATCTCGATCTTCAGTTTCGGCAGGAAGCTGACGGCATATTCGGCGCCGCGATAGATTTCCGTATGCCCCTTCTGGCGGCCGTAACCCTTGACCTCCGTCACGGTCAGGCCCTGGATGCCGACGGCGGTAAGCGCCTCGCGCACCTCGTCGAGCTTGAACGGCTTGATAATGGCCATCACAATTTTCATCTGGTTTCCCATCTTTCGTGCTCGCCCCGACCGGGGCCTGTCCCCATGCCGCGGGAGACGATTGTCTCCACCACGGCTAGGACAACACATTCAAGGGGCGTGCCAGATTCGAAAATCAGGCTACTTGATTGTTATCATTCGGAAAAAATTGAGGTCTGTGTTTCGGCGCGAGAAAGCCGTGGACAAGAATGAACAAAATATAATCACAACCAGATATATGCCTATAACTTAATCAATAGCCCTTTTCCGAATCAGCCCCTCCTGGGCGACGGAGGCGATGAGCGTGCCGCTGCGGGTATAAAGCGCGCCGCGCGTCATGCCGCGCCCGCCGAAGGCCGACGGGCTGTCCTGGCTGTAGAGCAGCCAGTCGTCGAGAACGGGCGGGCGATGGAACCACATGGCGTGGTCGAGGCTGGCGACCTGCAGCGAACGGTCGAGCACCGAGGTGCCATGGGCAAAGAGCGAGGTGTCGACCAGCGTCATATCGGAGAGATAGGCGAGAACGGCGGCCTGGAGATGCCGCTCCGGCGGAACCGGCCCGGTCGTGCGCACCCAGATGTTCTGGCGCGGCTCCAGCTTCTCCCTTGAAAAGTAATGGGAGAGCGATACGGGCCGCAGTTCGATCGGCCGCGGGCGCTGCCAGTAGGCGCGGATATGTTCCGGCGCCCCGCTCATCATCCGCTCCTTCAGCTCCGCCTCGCCCAGCAGCGTTTCCGGCATCGGCACCTCCGGCATCGGCACCTGGTGTTCGAGACCGTCCTCATCATGCTGGAAGGACGCCGTCATGAAGTAGATCGGCTCGCCATGCTGGATGGCGACGACCCGGCGCGTGGAGAAGGAACCGCCGTCCCGCACGTTCTCCACGTCGTAGATGATCGGTACGGACGGGTCGCCCGGCCGCACGAAATAGGCATGCAGCGAATGGACGAAGCGCCGCTCCTCCACCGTGCGTGTCGCTGCGACGAGCGCCTGGCCGATCACCTGCCCGCCGAACACCCGCTGCCAGCCGACTTGCGGGCTCTCGCCGCGAAACAGGCGGTTTTCCAGCCGTTCGAGATCGAGAAGATCGAGAAGGGCCTGCATGGCGGGATTTGCTGCATTCCGGCGCGACATTTGGACGTGGCTCCCAGGCTGGCCCGAGGTAGGAAAGCGGTTCCTCCTCCTCTATATAGGAGAAAAGCAGACCTCAAGCGCCGAGGAGAGCGCCATGTCCGAAGCCCAGATTCTCGACGTCCTTGTTGCCGGCGGCGGCTATGTCGGCCTGTCGCTGGCGGTTGCCGTCAAGAAGGCCGCGCCGCACCTGGCCGTCGAGGTGGTGGATGGCGCGCCGGACCACACCTGGCAGCGGGACGGGCGCGCCTTCGCCCTCGTCGCAGCGGCGCGCAACCTGCTCGACGTGCTCGGCATCTGGAGCGAGATCGAGCCGGAGGCAGAGCCGATCCGCCGCATGGTCATCACCGATTCGCGTACGGCCGATCCCGTTCGTCCCGTCTTCCTGACATTCGAGGGCGCCGGTTCCGGCGATGACGGCCAGCCCTTCGCCCATATGGTGCCGAACCGCGCGATCACGGGCAGCCTCGTGCGGCTGGCGGAGGTCCTCGGCGTTGCGATCCGCTGGTCGACGTCGGTCGAAGGGTTCTCGACCGGCCAGCACTCGACCGCCGTCCAGCTTTCCGACGGCACGGAACGCCAGACGCGCCTGCTCGTCGCCTGCGACGGCGTGCGCTCGAGGCTGCGCGACATGGCGGGCATCAAGACGGTGCGCTTCGATTACGGCCAGTCCGGCATCGTCACCACGGTCGAGCACGAGCGGCCGCATGAGGGCACCGCGGAAGAGCACTTCCTGCCGGCCGGCCCCTTCGCCACCCTGCCGCTGACCGGCAATCGTTCCTCCCTCGTCTGGACCGAGCGCACCGAAGACGCCCAGCGCCTTGTCGAGAGTGACGATCTCGTCTTCGAGGAAGAACTGGAGCGCCGCTTCGGCCACAAGCTCGGTGCCCTGAAGGCCGTCGAAGGCCGCCGCGCCTTCCCGCTGGGCCTCACGCTCGCGCGCGCCTTCGTCGCCCCGCGCTTCGCGCTGGCGGGCGACGCCGCGCACGGCATCCATCCGATTTCCGGCCAGGGACTCAATCTCGGCTTCAAGGATGTGGCCGCCCTTGCCGAAACCATCGTCGAGGCCGATCGCCTCGGCCTCGATATCGGCGCGATGTCGGTGCTGGAGCGATACCAGATCTGGCGCCGCTTCGACACCGTGCGGATGGGCATGACGACGGATGTGCTGAACCGGCTCTTCTCCAACGACGTGACGCCGCTGCGCGTGCTGCGCGATGTCGGCCTCGGCGTCGTCGATCGCCTGCCGGGCCTCAAATCCTTCTTCATCCGCCAGGCCGAAGGCACGTCGGGCGGCGGCCATCCGCGCATGCTGGTCGGCCAGAGGATCTGATCAGTCCTTGATCTCCCGCGCTTCCGACACGAGCATGATCGGAATGCCGTCGCGGATCGGATAGGCGAGCTTCGCCCGCTCCGAAACGAGTTCGTTCGCCGCGGCATCATAGGTCAGCCGGCCTTTGGTCAGCGGGCAGACGAGAAGTTCGAGCAGTTTGGGATCGACCCGGCTGGCGCTGGCACCCATGGCGTATCCTATTGCAGGCGGGTGTCGACATCGCCGTAGCCGCGCGCCAGCACGATCTCGGTGATGGCGATCAGCGTTTCCGCGCGGGTCTTGAGGTCCGGCGCCTCCAGCAGCGCCTGCTTTTCCGCCGGGCCGTAGGGCGACATCATCGCCATGGAATTGACCAGCGTCACATTGCTGGCGCGCTCCACGCTCTCCCAGTCCGCCTCAAGCTTGTTCGCCTCCAGATACGCCCTGAAGGCAGCGAGCAGCGCTTCGCGGTCGACGCTCTGCTCCTCGTCGCTCGCCGAAAGATCGGTGATGAAGGGGGCGATGCGGAAACTGCGGTAGGACTTGCTGCCGCGCACCTCCTCGATGAGGCGGTAACGGCAGACGCCGGTGAGCGAGACGATATAGCGCCCATCGCCGGTCTCGGCGAAGGAGGTGATGCGGCCGATACAGCCGACCTGGCACAGCGCCGGCGTTTCAGCGGCCGGGTCTTCCGTACGCTCGCTGCCGAAGACGGGCTGCACCATGCCGATCAGCCGGTGCGAGGCAAGCGCGTCGTCGAACATGGAAAGATAGCGCGGCTCGAAAATGTTGAGCGGCAATTGGCCGCCGGGCAAAAGCAGTGCGCCCGTCAACGGAAAGACGGGGATCGCCTCGGGCAAGTCTTCCCGCTTCAGATAACGCGCATTTCCCACATGCATGGCAGTGCCTTCCATTCCGCGGCGCGGCGAATCGTCTCCCGCCTCTCGTCCTCGCGCCTCTTCCGAATGTGGGGTAGGCGCGGCATTTCTCAAGGGATGCCGCGCCCTTCTCCCGAAAAAGCTCAGGAGAACAGAATGGACGACAGCTTGCGCCGGGCGGCGATCGTCGCCGGGTCCTTCGGACCCCATACTTCGAAGAACTGCAGGAGTTCGCGGCGTGCGCCGTCGTCCTCGAAGGCCCGGTCGTGCTTCATGATGTGGAGGAGGTGGTCGGCAGCCGCCGTGCGGTCGCCTTCCACATTGCGGATCTTGGCAAGCTTCAGCCGCGCGGCGTGGTCGTCCGGGTTCTGCGCCAGCGCCTGCTCCAGCGCCGCCGGATCGCCCAGCTTGCGCGCCTCGTCGATCTGGTCGAGCTTCTTAAGAACGGCCGCGACGGCCGGATCGGCGCGCACCGCCTCCGGCAGGTCGGCGAGGATCTGGCGGGCATTCTGCGCCTGGTCGGCGGCGATCATGCATTCGGCGATGCCGGCAAGGGCGGCCGGATTTTCCGGATCGCCCTGCAAGAGGGCGCCGTAAAGGTCTGCCGCGCCGGCAAGGTCGCCCGCCTCGAAGAGGCCCCGGGCCTCCGTCAGAAGCGCCTCGATCTGCGCCTTCTCGTCCGCGCCTGCCGGTCCCGCGATCTTGTCGATGAACTGCTGGATCTGGCTTTCCGGCACCGCGCCCATGAAACCGTCGACCGGCCGGCCGCCGACAAAGGCGACGACGGCGGGGATCGACTGGATGCCGAGCTGGCCGGGAATGGAGGGATGGTCGTCGATGTTCAGCTTGACGAGTTTCACCCGTCCCGCGGCCGCCCGCACGACCTTTTCGATGATCGGCTGGAGCTGCTTGCAGGGGCCGCACCAGGGCGCCCAGAAATCGACGAGAACGGGCTGCTGGCGCGAAGCCTCCAGCACGTCGCGCGAGAAGTTCGCCGTCGTCGTATCGCGGATCAGGTCTTCTGCCGGTGCCGCGTCGCCGAAGCTCGCCGAAACGTTCATCTGGCCGCCATAGGACGATGCATAGGGGTTGTCGCCTGCACTCATGGTCTCTCCTGTGGCGCACAGCGCCTTCAATCTCGCGTCTGGGTCAGAAATCGTATGTCAGGCCGTGACTTTCAAGACAAGCGGTTCATGTCCCGTCGCCTCGATGAAGCGCAGCAGATCCTTCGAGCCGATCGAGGTCGTCGCATCGTTGCGCAGCGGATGGCAATTGATCGTATCGAAGGCCATCAGATCCGCATCGACGATCATCTTCACCTTGCCCTGCGTGTCGTTGAGAACGCCGAAGGCCGTGACGGCTCCGGGAATGACGCCGAGATATTCCATAAGCTTCTCCGGCTTGCCGAAGGACACGCGGCTGGCGGCGCCGATGATCGTGTGCACGGTCTTCAGGTCCACCGTCGCATGCTCCTCGACGGTCATGAGGAAATAGTTGTCCTTCTTGTCCTTCACGAAGAGGTTTTTCGTATGACCGCCGGGAATCTCGTCGCGCAGCGACACCGATTCGGCGACGGTGAAGACCGGCGCGTGTTCCTTGGTTGTGTGAGCAATGCCCAGTTCGTCGAGGAACTGGAAGAGGTCCCTGTCGGTCTTCGGCGGCGTATCGGTCATGGGTGTTTTCCTGGCGTGATTTTCTCCTGCCCGCTGATAGGACGTCGCTCGCCGCAGCGCAACCGCCTGGAAAACCGGCGCTTTGGAAGATGCCGCAATTTTTTCTTCGAAATCCGGAAATTCCCTGTTGCATTTGAAAACGCCTTAGGCCATATACCGCCCGTCGCCGCAACGCAGCGACCTTCGGCCAAGCGAACTACCCCAGGCCGTCGACGTTGAGCGGGTGTAGCTCAGGGGTAGAGCACAACCTTGCCAAGGTTGGGGTCGAGCGTTCGAATCGCTTCACCCGCTCCATTCTCTCCAAAATTTTGAAGTCTCGGTTCGCCGGGGGCTTTTGTCTTTCTGAACCCGCCTCAAGGGCGGTCAGTCGGTCGGCTATATCGAGCGGTTCTCCGCGCGCCAGGTGGCTGGGCTCTGCGCGATGACCCGGCGGAATTCGCGGTTGAAGTTGGATTTGGTCTGGAAACCGGATTCGAGCATGGCAGCGGTCAAGGGCATGTCGGTCTCGCGCAGCAGCCGGCAGGCCTCGGCAATGCGGAAATCATTGATGTATTGCGAGACGTTCTTACCGGCGAGGCGGTTGATCGCGCCGGAAATCTGACGGGCCGGAACGCCTGCCCGGCGGGCGAGACGCCCGAGCGTCAGGTTGTCGTCACGAAACAGTTTCTGCTCTTTCAGCAGCCGGTCGACGCGTTCGAGCACGTCGCGATCGCGCTCGGCCGCGGCGACGTCCCCTTCCGTTTCCTCCGAAGGCGCCAATGGGACATGGGCGCGCGCGGCCACCGTCGCGGTTAGGCCGACGAGGAGGGGGCCGAGCAGGTTGGCGTTGCTGACGATCATCGGCACGTCTTCCGCATAGCCCCATTCGATTGCGAGAAGCACGGCGATATCGAAGGAGGCGGAAAGGCAGAGCGCGAAAGCCGCGATGAGAAGGGCCTTGTGGGCCCCGGCGGCGCCATCGAGCCGGGCAGCATCCAGCCCGTCGGGGCCGGCATGGGCCAGCCGCAGGAGGATAACGGCATAACCGACGAAGATGACAACCAGTGCGCTGTCGATGAACGAAGGCGCCAGGACCAGGAGGGCGACGATGACCAGCGGCGGGGCGATGTTCAACCAGCGGATATCCGCCCGGTCGCGATGGATGAGGCTCTGGAAGCTCGCCAGGGCCAGCGGCGGCAGGCCGCCCGCAAGGACGGGCAGGACGAAACGAATGGCCGTCACGTCATAGCCCCAGCGCAGGCCGACGGCGATCGACTGCAGGACGCAAAGCCCGATCAGCGCGAGAAACGGCCGGTTGCCAACCTCCTGCCGACGCAGCAGCGCGACGAAGCGCAGGAAAAGCAGAAGCGCGATGACGAAGGGCAGGGGAACGAAAAGCACGGAGGGACACGGGGGGAACGGTTGGCGTTGGCAGCATCATGATCCGGATCGCGATCCAGGGCGACCTCAAACACGATCGAGGACGCGGCGGCGGACGATCGGGGCGAGGATTTCCCGGTCAAATGCAACCGAACGAGGTTTTCATGTTCGTCCGTTCCCTGTTTTCCTCCCTTCTGCTTGCCGGCGTGGCGGCGGCATCTGCTCATGCCGCCGAGGTCGGCGTCCGCACTCTCGATATGCCCGCTCCCGAACGGAACCGGGATATCCGCGTCACAGTCTGGTATCCCGCCGGCGCTGGCGGCGCGCCGACCCTGATCGGCGACAACCAATTGTTCAAGGGCGCACCGGCGCACGAAAACGCACCCGTCGCGAACGGCCGCTTTCCCCTCGTGCTGCTCTCCCACGGTTCGGGCGCGCGCGTCGAGGCCATGAGCTGGCTCGCGGCGGCGCTTGCCGAAGCCGGCTTCATCGTCGCCGGGCCGAACCATCCTGGCACGACGAGCGGCGATTCGACTCCGGCGGCGACGCCGAGGATCTGGGAACGCACCGCCGACCTCTCTGCCCTGATCGACGGGTTTTCGGCCGATGCCGGTTGGCGCGCGGCGATCGATACGGCGCGGATCGGCGTCGTCGGCTTCTCGCTGGGCGGGGCGGCAGCCATGGAAATCGCCGGCGCGCGTGCCGATCTCGAAGCCTATGCCCGTTATTGCGACGGCTACGGGAAATGGGATTGCGCATGGTTCGCCGGCGGCCGGGGTTATGTCGACGACGCGCCGGTGACGGTGGAGAAGGTCGATCTGCGCAAGCTCGACAGGGTGCGCTTCGAGCAGTCCAACCTCGATCCGCGCGTGCGCTCGGTGGTGGCCGTCGATCCCGGGCTGGCGCAGGCCTATATCGCCGACAGCCTGAAGGCGGTCGCCATTCCGATCGCATTCATCAATCTCGGCAGCGCCGGCACGATTCCCGAGGGGTGATTTCCAACAGCCTTGCGGCGCTGGTTCCCCGTTCTACCTATGCGGCGGTGACGGAGGCCGGCCATTTCAGCTTCCTGCCGGAATGCAAAGACGGCAGCGACGCGCTGCTGAAATCGCTCGGTGAGGTCGATCCGATCTGCGAAGACCCCGGTAAACGCCCCCGTGGCGACATCCATGCCGAGCTGAAGCGGCTGATCGTCGAGGCGCTCCAGCGCAGCCTCAAGGTATCGTTCTGATCGTGAAACAGGAACGGGCCGGCAACCGTTTTCGGTTGCCGGCCCTTCAGATGCCATGCGGTGTTGCCTCAGGCAGCCCGATGCTGCGGCGTGCCGTAGCTCCGCTCCTCACCGATATGGAACTGCGAAAGCGCGGCCTGGAGCTGGGCGGCCTCGCTGGCGAGGACCTGGCTTGCGGCGGTGGTTTCCTCCACCATGGCGGCGTTCTGCTGGGTCATCTGGTCCATCTGGTTGACCGCCGTGTTGATCTCGCCGAGCGCGGCCGACTGTTCCTGCGCGGCGCGGGTGATCGAGACGACGTGGTCGTTGACCCGGTTGACGAGATCCTTGATCTCGGAAAGGACGTCGCCGGTCGAAAGCACCAGCGAGACGCCGCCCTTTACCTCGCCCGCCGACGCGTTGATCAGCGTCTTGATCTCCTTGGCCGCATTGGCGGACCGCTGGGCAAGCTCGCGCACTTCCTGCGCGACGACGGCAAAGCCGCGGCCGGCCTCGCCCGCGCGGGCGGCCTCGACACCGGCATTCAGCGCCAGAAGATTCGTCTGGAAGGCGATCTCGTCGATCACCGAGATGATCTGGCTGATCTTCTGCGAGGATTGCTCGATGCGGCCCATGGCGTCGATGGCGTTCTGGACGATGTCGCCCGATTTTTCCGCACTGTCCTTCGCCTCGCGGACGATCTCCGAGGCTTCGATGGCGCGGGCGGTCGAAGTCCGGACGGTCGTCGTGATCTCCTCGAGCGCCGCCGCCGTCTCCTCAAGCGAGGCCGCCTGCTGCTCCGTGCGATGGGCGAGCTGGTCGGCGGCCGCCGAAAGCTCGCGGGAATTGCCGGTGATCGTGCCGGCCGTCGAAAGGATACCGCCCATCGTGCTGCGCAGGGTCAGCATGGCGCCATTGACATTGGCCTGAAGCTCGGCGAAGTCGCCCTGGAAATAGCCCGCCATTTCCTGCGTCAGGTCCGCATGGGAGAGCGAGGCGATCACCCGGCGCACCTCGCTGACGCCCCGATCGACATTCTCCACCAGCGCGTTGACGCCGGCCGCGAAACGGCAAAGGTCCTCGTCCTCGTAGGACTTGCTGATGCGGCGGGAGAAATCGCCTGCGGCAGCGGCGGCGACGATGGTGCCGATATTGGATTGCAGGTCCTTGCTCTGGGCCTGGAGGGCAGCCTCCTGCGCCTCCATTTCGCGCATCTGCATCTCGTTGGCACGGAACACGTCGAGCGTGCGCGCCATGGCGCCGATCTCGTCCTTGCGCTCGGTGCAGGGGATCGCATCGTCCAGCTTGCCGGCGGCAAGGTTCGACATGACGCCGGTGAGCAGCCGGATCGGCCGCACGATGCCTTTGCGGGCCAGCAGCATGCTGAGCAGCACGCCCGCGACGATGCAGACGAAGGCGGTGGAAAGCAGCAGGAGCTGGGTCGTCGTCGAGCGCGAAAGCGCGACGGCACGCGACTGCGACAGCGTCTCGGCGGAATGGGTCGTATAGTCCTTGAGGGCGGCGGTCACGGCCTTCTGGCCGTCGAGCGCCCGGTCGAGCGCGGCGATGATGGCAGCGCGATCGCCGCCTTTTTCCGCGGCAACCGCCACCATGGCGCGGATATGCTCGAAATAGGAGGTCAGCGCGGTGCGGACGCCTTCCAGCAGCCTCTGCTCATCGGCATCGGCGTTCGCGGCGATTTTCGGCAGACGGTCCAGCATTTCGGCGGCGCGCTTGTCCGTCTCGGCGGCAAAGTCGGCCGCCCTTTCCGGCGCCAGCGCAAGTTGGTAGGTCATGCGGCTGATGGCGATGACGTCGATGCGAAGGTCCATGGCCTCACGGGCCACTTCCTCGCGCGCGCCGGTGTCGGAGAGAGCCGCGCCGAGCGAGCTGAGGCCGCGGCTGCCCACGGCGGCGATGGTGCCTGCGGCAATCCCCATAAGCAGCACCAGAAGGCCGATCTTGCGGGAAATGGACAGATCCGAGATTTTCATGGACAGGGTCCCCAAAGGGCGGCCGACGCTATCCTGGCGTGTCCCGATCCCACGCGACCCGGCTTCATCGCGGGTCCTTGAGAATTCGTTTCTCCGCTACAAAAGTTTCGAATTTCTTGCGTTATGCCAACTACATCGGGGGTGGCGGGATATCACGCCCTGCCGAACACGTAGTCGGTTTCCTGCCGCAAGGTCTCGCCGGGCCGCAGGATCGCATCGGGAAAATGCGCATGGTTGACGGCATCCGGCCAGATCTGCGTCTCCAGGCAGAAGCCGGCAAAGGCGCCGTAGCGGCGCCCCTCAAGGCCGGGAACCGGCGGATTGACCTTCGAACCGGTATAAAGCTGTACGCCTGGCTCGGTGGTCCGCACCCCAAGCACGATGCCCGACCGGGTGCTGCGGACCTCGGCCACCGGGCGCTTTGCAGCACGCGCCGGAGAAAGGCAGAAATTGTGATCGAAGGCGATCCCCCCCGCCTCTACCTGCCGGCGAAGCGGCGTCCAATGCGTGAGATCGAAGGGCGTGCCGGCAACCGGGCGGACCTCGCCGGTCGGGATCAGGTCGGCATCCACCGGCAGGTAATATTCGGCTGCAAGACGGATCTCGTGGCCGAGGGCATCCGCCTCGTCGTCCAGGATGAAATAGCTGTGCTGGCAAAGATTGACAGGCGTCGGCGCATCCGTGGTGGCCTCGTAGACGGCGGAGAGCACGCCCTCGCCGGAAAGCCGGTAGGTGCAGGTGATCGTGCAATTGCCGGGATAGCCGGCGCGTCCGGCCGGATCAACGATCGTCAGGGTCACGAAATCGGTGCCCCGGTCCGCGATGCGCCAGTTCCGCCCGCCGATACCGTCGCTGCCGCCGTGCAGATGCGTGACGCCGCGCTCGTTGCATTCGAGCTGATATTCGGTGCCGTCGAGCACGAAGCGGCCGGCATCGATGCGATTGGCGCAGCGGCCTGGCGTGGCCCCGAAATAGGGAGAATGGGCAAGATAGGCGGAAAGCGTTTCGAAGCCGAGCACCAGCGGCGCGCCATGGCCGTCGAGCCGGAGATCCTGAATGACGGCGCCCCAGGTGAGAACCCGGGCGGTCAGCCCGCCGCCGGCGATCGTGATGCGCTCGACCGCCTCGCCATCATCCAGATGGCCGAAAATCTCATGCCCTTGCGCCACGTCTTTTCTCCCCGCTCTTGTCGCCGGCAAACTGCGGCAATTCCCTTTGGCCCGCAAGCCAATCATCATACTTTTCAGATGGATTTCTGATAGACGATGAAGGGTGTCTTGTCGGCGATGCGGTCGTAGAGCCGGCGGGCGGTGGCGTTGAACTCCTGCGTCATCCAGTAGACTTCCGCAGCGCCTGCCTCCCGCGCCTTGGCATGGACCCCCTCGATCAGCGCCCGACCGATGCCGGAGCCGCGCACGTCGGGATCCGCGAAGAGATCCTGCAGATAGCAGACATTGCCGATCGTCCAGCACGAGCGGTGGAAGAGGTAATGCGCAAGACCCACCGGCTTGCCGTCGAGAGCGGCGATGAGGCCGCGATATTCGCCCTCCGCCGCCTCGCCCGTCAGCCGGGCGAAGGTGGTGGCGAAGACCTCCTCCGGCAGCACGGTTTCGTAAAAGGCGAGATAGGCGGTCCACAGCCGCCGCCACTCGCCTTCGTCATCCTTGTGCAGCGGTCGAATGACGAGACGGCTCATGGTCAGGCTCCGGTTCCGATCTTTTCCAGATCATAGGGCGTGGTCTGGTAGATTTCATTGATCCAGTTGCCGAAAAGCAGATGGGCATGGCCGCGCCAGCGGTTCTGCGGCGGCAGCGAAGGATCGTTATGCGGGAAATAGTTCTTCGGCAGCTTGATCGGCGCGCCGGCCGCGACATCGCGGAAATACTCCTCTGCAAGCGACGTTGAGTCATATTCCACATGGTTGAAGATGTAGAGCCGGTTGCCGGCCTTTTCCTGCACCAGGCAAACGCCCGTCTCGTCGGAATCGAGCAGGATGTCGAGGTCTTCGACCTTGCGGATATCTTCCATGCGGATTTCCGTCCAGCGCGAGACGGGAACCTCGAAATTGTCGGAGAAGCCGTTGAGATAGACGGAGGACGGCTTGCGATTGTGGTGACGGTAGACGCCGAAGGCCTTTTCCTCCAGCGTATGCTTCTGCACGCCGTGGAAGTGATAGATCGCCGCCATCGCCCCCCAGCAGACATTCAGCGTCGAATGGACGTTGGTGGCCGTCCAGTCGAGGATCTGCTTCATCTCGTCCCAATAGGTGACCTCCTCGTAATCGAGCAGCTCGATCGGCGCGCCGGTGATGATGAAACCGTCGAACTTGCGGTGACGCACCTCTTCCCAGGTATCGTAGAAGGCGAGCAGGTGCTCCTCGGAGGTGTTCTTCGCCCGGTGCCCGCCGACGCGCACCAGCGACAGCTCCACCTGCAGCGGCGAGGCGCCGACGAGCCGGGCCATCTGCACTTCGGTCTTGATCTTGTTCGGCATGAGGTTGAGCAGCCCGATCTGCAAGGGGCGGATATCCTGCCGGATCGCCACCGTCTCGGTCATCACCCGCACACCCTCGTTCACGAGGGTTTCAAAAGCGGGGAGCGTATCGGGAATCTTGATGGGCATGTCTCTACTCGATCGAAAACAAAACCGGCCGCAACGACGTCGCAACCGGTCCACGGAAGGGTTTCCTCTCGCGGCCCTTTAGCGACTTGTTTAACGTGGCTGCAAGCCGGCCGGCCAAATCACCACGAGCATTTTAGATAGCGCCACTTTCCCCGCGAATCAATCCATTCGCCGCAACGCCGCCCTTCAGCCTTCCAGCTCCTCGCGCAGCATTTCCAGCTCCAGCCATTCCTCTTCCATGCCGGCAAGCTTTTCACGCAGCTTTTCGAGTTCGCCGGCGAGCGTGTTGAAGGCGGCGGGATTCCTGGTGAAGAGGTTCGGATCGGCCATCTTCGCCTCACGGGCGGCGATCTCCCCTTCCGTCTTCTCCATCTCCTTCGGCAGGTTTTCGAGGGCGAATTTCTGCTTGTAGGAAAGCTTCGCCCTGCCCTTGTTTTCCGATGGCGCCGCTGCCGGCGCCTCGGCCGCCTTCGCCTTCTCGGCCTTCTCCGCCTTGCGCTTTTCCTCGATCACGCCGCGGCGCTGCGCCATCATGTCGGAATAGCCGCCGGCATATTCGATCCAGCGGCCGTCGGGATTTTCCGGGTCGGCCGGCGCGATGGTCGAGGTGACGGTGCGGTCGAGGAAATCGCGGTCGTGGCTGACCAGAAGGACCGTCCCGGCAAAGCCCGCGACGATCTCCTGCAACAGGTCGAGCGTCTCGATATCGAGGTCGTTGGTCGGTTCGTCGAGGATGAGGAGATTGGTCGGCCGCGACAGGATGCGCGCAAGCATCAGCCGGGCGCGCTCGCCGCCGGAAAGATTGCGGATCGGCGTGCGGGCCTGCTCGGGCTGGAAAAGGAATTCCTTCATGTAGCCGGTGACATGACGTTGCTCGCCATTGACCAGCAGCGTCTCGCCGCGCCCGTCGGTCAGGTAATGGGCAAGCGTATCTTCAAGGTTGAGGTCCTCGCGGCGCTGGTCGAGCGTGGCGATCTCAAGGTTCGTGCCGAGCTTCACCGTGCCGCTGTCGGGTTCGAGCTGGCCGGTCAGCATCTTCAGCAGCGTCGTCTTGCCGGCGCCGTTCGGACCGACGAGACCGATGCAGTCGCCGCGCTGCACGCGGATCGAGAAGGGAGCGACGATGGTGCGCTCGCCATAGCTCTTGGTGATCTTCTCCGCCTCGATCACCAGCTTGCCGGATTCCTGCGCATCGGAAACCGTCGCCTGCACCGTGCCCTGCGGCCCCTTGTGGCCGCGATGGCGCGCACGCATGTCCTGCAATTCGCCGAGGCGGCGCATATTGCGCTTGCGCCGGGCAGTGACGCCGTAGCGCAGCCAGTGCTCCTCGCGCTCGATCGCCTTGCCGAGCTTGTGCTGCTCCAGCTCCTCCGCCTCCAGCACCTCGTCGCGCCAGGCCTCGAAATGGGCAAAGCCGCGGTTCAGTCGCCGCGACTGGCCCCGATCGAGCCAGACCGTGGCGTTGGAGACCTTTTCGAGGAAACGGCGGTCGTGCGAGATGACGACGAGCGCAGAACGGGACGATTGCAATTCGCCTTCCAGCCATTCGATGGTGGGAAGGTCGAGATGGTTGGTCGGCTCGTCGAGCAGAAGGATATCCGGCTCCGGAGCCATGACGCGGGCAAGTGCCGCCCGGCGCGCCTCGCCGCCGGAAAGAGAGGCCGGGTCCTCGCTGCCGGTAAGCCCCAGATGTTCAAGCAGATAGGTGACCCGATAGGGATCGTCGCTCGGGCCGAGCCCGGCCTCGGCATAGGCGGCGACCGTGTCATAGCCGTCGAAGTCCGGCGCCTGGTGCAGGTAGCGGATCGTCGCGGAAGGATGGCGGAAAACCTCGCCGGACTGCGCCTCGGCAAGGCCGGCGGCGATCTTCATCAGCGTCGACTTGCCCGAGCCGTTGCGCCCGACGAGTGAGATGCGGTCGCCGGGCTCCACCTGCAGGCCCGCGCCGGCAAGCAGCGGCGTTCCGCCGAAGCTGAGGAAGATATCGTCGAGTTTGAGGATCGGCGGTGCCAAGGGTCAGGTTCCTGAAAGATCATAGGGCCGGGCGATGAGGATGGCGCGGCCGGAAGCGAGCGAAAGGTCGATCGGACCCTCCGCGACATTGGAGATGGTGCGCGACGAGCCGAAAGGCAACGAGAAATCCCGGAGCGGGTAGCGCACATTGCCGATATCGAGGCCGGCAAGCGGCGAAAGGCCGAGAATGGAAAAGAGGCTGTTCTCCGGCAGGTCGATTTTCCGGTTGCCGGCGAGCAGCGGCCAGGCCTCCTCCTCGCCGGAGGTGAGCTTGATGGAAAAACCCTGCTCTTCGAGAAAAACCGCGTGCAGGAGATGCATCAGCGCATGATCGCTGCGCTCGCCGCCGAGCGCGCCGGCCAGCACGATTTTACGCGCTCCGCGTTCCAGCGCGACGGAAACGGCGATCGCCCCGTCGGTCTCGTTCTTGGCGGCCGGATAGGGCTGGCGCTCGACCTGCGGAAAGGCGGCGAGCAGGTCCTGCGGGGTGGAATCGAAATCGCCGACCCAGATCTCCGGTACCACGCCGAGGCGTCTTGCATGCCGCATGCCGCCATCGGCCGCGATGAAACGCGCGCCGGCAAGGTCCGCTTCAAGACGCGGCGTTGCCTGAAGGGCGCCTCCAAGGAGGACGACGAAGGTCGGATCTGTCGATGCGGGCGCGGTCATGCCGATGCCCTTAGCGCATGTTTCCGGGAAAGGGAAAGATTTTGGCGCTGAGGCCCAACGGCGTCGCCTCCCTTTACGCGAAAGACCCGGATGCAGGGAACATCCGGGCTCTCGGGGAGGTCAGAGGGGTTCGCCTACCGGCAGACCTTGACGCGCTTGATCACGACATTGCCGTAGTAGTCGTAGGACTTCACTTTCTTGATGAAGCAGTAGGGCCGGTGGCCGTAGCCGTAATAGCCGGCCTGCGAGGGAGCGGCGAAGGAAACGACGGCAACGAAAGCGACGGCGGCGGAAACGATGATCCTGCGCATGGGTCTCTCCTGGTCTTTGGGATGAGCCTCTCTCATCCGATGAACAGACAGTCCCATATCGCCGCGGCGCCCGCTGTTCCGCACGGAACAGGGGCGCCGCTTAAGGAATCAGAACCGCGCGCCCGTGAAATGGGCGAGCTGCGCGCCAAGTTCGTAAAAGCCCTCGCGCACCGGCCGGAAGGACTGCGCCTCGGGCGCGGTGACCGGCAGCGGCAGGTCCGCCTCGCCGATTTCGCCGGAAACGAGCTGCGCCAGCGTGCGGCCGAAAACGGTGCCCGGCGCGATGCCGCGGCCATTGTAGCCGGAAAAGCCGACGACGTTTTCCGCGAGCCGGTGGAAGCGCGGCAGGTTGTCGGCGGTCATGCCGATCTTGCCGTACCATTCCGCCTCGAAGGCGACGTCCCCGATCGCCGGGAAGAGCTTTTTCAGCGCGCGCCGTGCCCAGGCCTTGTGAATGCCGGTGCCCGTGCCGCGCAGGGCTCCGACGCTGCCGAACACCAGCCGGCCGCGCTTGTCGAAGCGGAAGGAGGAAAGCACTTCCTTGGTGTCCCATGCCCCCTGCTTTTCCGGCAGGATCTTCTTCTGCATCTCGGCGGAGAGCGGCACGGTGGCGAAATTGAAATAGGGAAGATGCACGAGCTCGGCCCGTACCTCGTTCCACGGCGCGACGGTGTAGGCATTGGTGGCCACCACCACCCAGTCGGCCGTCACCGTGCCGCGCGCCGTCTTTACCGTCCAGCGCTTGCCGTTCCGCTCGGCACCCGTCACCGGGCTGCCGGTGAAGACCTGCGCCCCGGCGGCGATCGCCACGCGTGAAAGGCCGCGCACATAGGCGAGCGGCTGGATCGTGCCGGCCCGCATGTCGAGGAGCGATCCGGTATAGGCGTCCGTGCCCACTTTCACCGCCGTTTCTGCGGCATCGAGCAGGCGCACCGGCGCGCCGCGACGGGCCCATTGCTCGGCGCGCTGCTTCAGTTCGTCGAGGCCCTCCTGGCCGACGGCGCAGTGCAGCGTGCCGGCCGGATTGATCTCGCAATCGATCCCATGCTTCTCGACGAGGTCGAAGACGAGGCGCGGCGCATTGCCGAGGCATTCCAGGAGGCGGCCGCCGTAAAGCTCGCCGAGCACGCCGGGCAGTTCGTCCGGCATCACCCACATGCCGGCATTGACGAGGCCGACATTGCGGCCCGAGCCGCCATAGCCGATCTCGGCCCCTTCGAGCAGGACGACCCGCGTGCCGCGCTCGGCAAGGTGGAGCGCGGTGGAAAAACCGGTGAAGCCGCCGCCGACGATCACGACATCCGCCTGTGCGGCGCCGGACAAGGTGGTCGTTTCGGGAGCAGGCGGGGCTGTCATCTCCCAGAGGCCATGGGAGCGCGGATCGTTGAGCATGGGCGTATCTTGTCGCAGGGTTCCGTCTTTGCGCACCATCGACGATGCCGCGTCACGACTAAAGCAAAAATTGAGAACCGGGTCATGCCCCCGCCGCATGAGAGGGCAGGATTTCCCTCAAGGGATTGCCCGGGTGATCCAGGCACGGAACGCCTGGCTGAGGGGATTTTCCAGCTTTCCTTCCGGAACGACGAGATAGTAGCTGTTCTCCGTCTCCATCGGCCGGTCGAAGACGACGGCAAGGCGTCCGCTCTTCAGTTCCTGCTCGATGAGATAGCCCGGCAGCAGCGCGAAGCCGAGCCCGGCGACGGCCGATTCGATGACCATGGCGAACTGGTCGAAGCGATGGCCGCGATAGGCCGTGTCCGCCGAACCGCCATTCATCTCGAACCATTGCGCCCAGAGCTTCGGCCGGGTGGCGAGATGCAGAAGCGGCGCCCTCTCCAAATCCCGCGGTTCGGCCGGGCTCCAGGATTTCAGGAGCTCGGGACTCGCCGCCGGCAGGATGATCTCGCTGCACAGATAGGAGCAGGCAGCTCGCGCCCAGACGGGCTGGCCGTAATGGATGGCGAGATCGAAATTCTCCTCGTCGAAGTCGAACGGCGCCGAGCGCGAGGCGATATTGAGGATCGTGCCGGGGTTTTCCGCAAGGAAGCCGGGAATGCGCGGCGTCAGCCAGCGGCTGCCGAAGGTCGGCAGCGTGGCGATCGCGAGGCTGTGATCGGAGGAGGCGGACGCCATGGCCCGCAGCATCGTCTCCTCCGTCTGGTGCAGGAGCTTGCGCACTTCCGGCAGGAAGCGGCGGCCATCGTCGGAGAGGACGACGCGCTGGCGCACGCGCTCGAAGAGCAGCACGCCGAGCTGTTCCTCCAGGTCCTTGATCTGGCGGCTGACGGCGCTCTGCGTGAGGTTCAGCTCATGCGCGGCCTGGGTGAAGCTGCCATGGCGGGCAGCGCATTCGAACGCTTGCAGCGTGGTGACGTCCGGGATCAGTCTTCGACTGAGCTTCATTCATTCCTCGCATCAACATAGTCAGAACGGTCGCAATCGCGGGAGGAAACGATCCGGTATGATCCGTTTTGAGAATGATCAGGGTCTTCGACCCTTCTAGAGCAATTCCAGGAAAAGTGCGAAGCGCTTTTGCAGCCGCAATCGCGCGACAATGCGATGAGAACGCTCATCATGGGAACACGTTCACATATCCGCGCCGACGCGGCCCGGAACCTCTCCGCCGGTCCCAGACACCCGATGTTCCGGCGCGATGCGGGCGGCAACGAACATGCCTTGCTTGAAATGTGCCGCGGCATCGTCAACATGGCGACCGCTGCGAAGTAACGGACGAACGATGATCGAGGCATGCCATATCGAAGCACTGAAGGGCCTTGTCGGCGAGAAGGGACTTCTCACCGTGCCCGCCGACATGGCCGCCTATGAGACCGGCGCCCGCTACGACAGGGGCCGTGCCGCCTTCGTCGCCCGCCCGGCCACGACGGCGGAGACCTCCGCTGTCGTTTCCTATTGCGTGAGAAACGCCATCGCGCTCGTGCCGCAATCCGGCAATACCGGCCTCGTCTCCGGCTCGACGCCCGATGAAAGCGGCCTGCAGGGCGTTCTCAGCACCGACCGGCTGACGGCGCCCTTCGAGTTCGACCGGGTGAACCGCTCGGTGAGGGCCGGTGCGGGTCTTCGCCTTTCCGATCTCAACGGCAGGCTGGAGGAAAGCGGCCTCTTCTTTCCGATCGATCTCGGCGCCGATCCGCGGCTCGGCGGCATGATCGCGACGAATACCGGCGGCTCGCGGTTCCTGCGTTACGGGGACGTGCGCCGCAACACATTGGGCCTCACCCTCGTCCTTGCCGACGAGGCCGGCACCGTGCTCGATCTTTCCTCCAGCCTGCGCAAGAACAATACGGGCATCGACTGGAAGCAGATCTTCATCGGCACGTCCGGCGCCTTCGGCATCATCACCGAATGCGTGCTGAACCTCGAAGCCGCACCGAAGCAAGCCGCCACCGCGCTGCTCGTGCCCTCTTCCGCCGAAGCGGTGCCGGTCCTGCTCCTGGCCATGGAAGACGCGCTCGGCAGCTATCTTTCCGCCTTCGAGGGCATGTCCGGCAATGCGATCCGTGCCGCTCTCGACCATGTGCCCGCGCTGCGCAACCCATTCCAGGGCGGCATCGTGCCGGACTTCGTGATCCTTGCGGAAGTCTCCCGCTCCACCCCGCCGCGCGAGGGCGAGCAGCCGCTCGATGCGGTGCTGGAGGAGGTTCTTGCGGCGGTCTGGGAACGCGCGGACGCGCCGCTTGCGGACGCCTTCGTCGGCCCGCCGCACGAGATCTGGGCGCTGCGCCATGCCCTTTCGGAGGG